>Ga0126376_10000573_pt1 | contig 18238 bp, 13 predicted proteins | sample PanSoiMetPlot_15_FD_92760 | JGI IMG/M metagenome (GOLD analysis project Ga0126376, IMG submission 92760) | Tropical forest soil microbial communities from Panama - MetaG Plot_15 | ecosystem: Environmental > Terrestrial > Soil > Tropical forest > Bulk soil | place: Panama | collected 2016-02-17
TCGGCAGCTCGATCGACGTCCTCTCGCGCACCGACATCAATCGCGTCTATACGCCCCACATCATCCAGGAGGCGCTCTCGGCGGGCTGGGGACCGATCACCTACCGCAATAATACCGAGCTGCGCATGGCGGCCTGGCACTGGACGGAGAACGGCACGTGGAGCGATGCCGCCCATCGCAGCGGCTACTTCACCGGATCCACCGAGCTCAAGGAGCCGACCCGCTACATCCTCGCCTACGCGCTGCCGCACCGCGGCTTCGCGACGAGCGGCGATCGTCCCGTTGCCGGGCCCAACCTGACCTACTGGAAGAGCAATCCCTATCTCACGAGCCGGTTCACGGGCGAAAGCGACACCCTGCATCCGCAGTGGGTGATCATCGACTTGCAAGCCGAGAAGCCGGTGAGCGCAGTGCGCATCGTGTGGGAGAGCCCCTACGCGACGACGTATCAGGTGGAGTACTGGAACGGTACGAACGCGCTCGATTTCGATGGCGGACCGAAAGGGGAATGGCACGTCTTCTCCGGGGGAGGACAGCAGAACGCGCGGGGCGGCACCGTCACGTTGCGGCTCGCCGACGCTCCGGTCGCAACCCGCTATGTGCGGATCCTGATGACCAGGTCTTCCAATATCTGCGATGAACATGACGCCCGCGACGTGCGCAACTGCGTCGGCTACGCGATCCAGCAGATTCAGGCTGGTTCGATGGATTCGAGCGGGTCGTTCGTCGAAGTAGCCAGGAATCCCGACGAGCAGCTGACGACCTACACCGCGTCCTCCATCGATCCCTGGCACTCGGCAGGCGACGGCAACACGAGCGGCAACTATCAGCACACCGGCTTCGATCTCTTCTTCACGAGCGGGCTCACCAACAACCTGCCCGCCATGATTCCGGTCTCGATGCTCTACGGCACACCGGACGATGCCGCGGCGCAGATCGCCTACATCGAGAAGCGCGGCTACCCGATCGGCTACATCGAGATGGGTGAGGAGCCCGACGGCAAACACGCCATGCCCGAGGACTATGCGGCGCTCTATCTCCAATGGGCGGCCGCGATCCATAAGGTCGACCCGAAGCTGAGGCTCGGCGGACCGGTGTTCGAGGGCGTCAACGAAGACATCCGGCTCTGGCCCGACGCGCGCGGTCGCACCTCGTGGATGGGCCGTTTTGTCGATTACCTGAAATCACACGGCCGGCTCGCGGATTTGTCGTTCGTCTCGTTCGAGCACTATCCCTACGAGCCCTGCGACATCACCTGGAAGTCGCTCTACCTCGAGCCTCGGCAAATGAAGCACATCCTGAAAGTGTGGCGCGATGACGGGGTGCCGCCCACCGTCCCGCTGATGGTGACCGAGAGTCATGTGTCATGGTCGCTGACCGGGCCGATGACGACGATGTTCGGCGCCCTCTGGCTCGCCGACAACATCGGTTCGTTCTTCGAGGGGGGCGGCGCCGCCTTCTACCACTCACCGATCCAGCCCCAAGGCGTGAACAACACCTGTCTCGGCTGGTCGTCGTGGTCGAATTTCGTGTCCAACGAGAACTACGAGATCAAGGGTTACACGGCGACGTACTGGTCCGCCCATATGCTCAACCTGGAGTGGCTCGAGCACCGCGCCGGCATCCACCAGATGTATCCCAGCTCGACCGACATCACCGCTGCCGACGGCAATCAGCTGGTCACCTCGTATGCGGTGCACCGTCCCGACGGCAACTGGTCTCTCATGCTCGTCAATCGTGATTCTGCCAATCCTCACTCAGTGCGCGTCCTCTTCGAGGATGCGACGAAGAAACGCACGACGACTTTTTCAGGACCCATAACGCTTGTGTCTTTCGGGAGCGAGCAATACGTGTGGATCAACGATGGGCCGAACAGCCATCCTGATCCGGATCATGCTCCTGTCGCGACTCAGCTCGCGGGACCGCCCTCCACGTTCACGCTTCCGAGAGCCTCGATCACCGTGTTGCGCGGCAGCGTTCACCTTCTTCCTTGAGGGTCGGCATGAAAGTCGTCCTCGTGCTGCTGGGTCTCGTGATCGTCGGGCTGGGCCTGACCACGCTCAATTTCCGCCAGCATGCCAGAACCGCCACGGCGAGCGCCGATTCGCTGCGGTTCGTCGACAGCACCCTCAAGACTCGCAACGTCGCCCTCGCGGCCGCGCTCGATACGCAGGTCACCGCCGCGTCGCGCCAGAAGGAGGCGGAGCTCAATCGGCTGCGCTCGACCTATGATCAACTGGTGGACAGCATGAAGGACGAGATCTCCCAGGGGCAAATCCAGATTACCCGCCTCGCCGACCGCCTCAGTGTGAGCATGGTCGACAAGATCCTCTTCCCCTCCGGCGAGGCGAGCATCACGACCACGGGGTTGCGCATTCTCCAGCGCGTCGGCGCGGTGCTGAAAACGACCGAGGGCAAGATCATCCGCGTCGAAGGTCACACCGATAACGTGGCGATCAGCGACAAGCTCAAGAACACGTTCGCGACCAACTGGGAGCTCTCGACGGCGCGGGCGACGAACGTCGTGCGCTTCCTGCAGGACTCGGTCGGCATCGACCCGGATCGGCTTCAGGCAGTCGGGCTCTCGCAGTACCACCCCGTCGCACCCAACACGACGGTGCAGGGCCGCAGCCAGAACCGGCGCATCGAGATCGCCCTCCTGCCCATGGAGCCGACGGGCGAGCCGTAGGGGAGTAGCCTGGATCTCCTTATTGTGTGAGCGTCACCGCCTGCGCCACACTGTCGAGCAGCGCGCTCTGCGTCTGGTTCAACCATTGGCGGAGCTCGAAACGCGCCGTCGCCGGTCCGGCGACGAGCGACCCGCCGGTGTTCGGGACGTTCACCGTGAAGTGAAATGAGCAGGCCCCCGGCGGGAGATCGCCGGAGATCAATGTGCAGGTCATGTTCGACCCCCCGGCACCATGGATCGCCGAACCTCCCTGATCGATGTACGCCTGAATGTAGACGAGGGTCATCTTACCGACACTCTCGTTGAACACCTGAGCCGTGTACTCGACCCCGGGTCCCCCCATGGGCAGGGTCGCGGTGGCGAGCCGCAGGCTATCGAGATGCGCCGGCGGCGCCAGCGTATCGAAGACACCAAACACTTCGCTCGTCACGCTCGGCAACGCTCCGGAGCTCGCAACCAGCGTGTAGCCGTCGCCTGTCTGATCGATCGACAGGTCCTTGAAGGACGCAATGCCGTAGACGGCCTTCACCGTCGTGGTTCCCCTGAGCGTGCCACCCGTCGGGTTCGCCCCGATAGCGATCGTCACTCTGTCTGTCGCGCCCCGCACCGGGTTCCCATAGCCATCCAGCAGGACCACGAGCACGCTCGGCGCCATCACGACGGTGGCCGGCCGGGTGGACGGCCCAACAGCGAACGACAGGCGGCTCACAGGCGGTGTGGTCGGCTCTCCGCTACCGCAGGCGACCAGTGCGAGCAGGCCCGCGCACGCGTAGCGGTCCGTGCGCATCACTTTGGCGGGGCGAGCAGCGACTCGCCGACGTCGGCCACTCGCTTCCCGCCGAGCAGATCGGCTACCCAGTCCCGGATCGCGACACCTTCGACTGTCAGGCTGTAGAACTCGGGGCGTCGCAGGATCGTGTGCATCGGACCGGGCGCGGTGTACGTGCGCAAGACCGGGTTGATGCGGCGGATGTCGGCGAAATTCGCGGCCAGGAGATCCGCGAACCTGACGTCATGGACCCCGAGCATGGCGAGGAAAGATAGCTGCACGTTGTCTTCGGAGCTGTTGTATTGCGCGAACGTCACCTGCGGATTCGTTCGCCCCGCCACCTCGTAGAGTGTCTCGAATGTCAGCGTGGCGGAGTCGACACCGCGAAATGCAGCGTCTTGCCGTAGGGCGGTGGTCGCACCCCACATCGCCAGGATCCCCGGAATCGCCGCGGCGCGATAGCCGCCGGCTCCGTCGCCCAGCTGCACCACGCGCGCGTGGGGATAGTGTTGCGCGACCAGTGAGGCGTACAGCGGCGAGGGGATCGCTCCGGCGCTGCTTCCCGTGACGAACACGAGCTGGGGCGCGGGATAGCGGGCGTACACCCATGCGACGGCCTGTTCGGCGTTGGCGCGTCCGCGATGCCGGATGTCGAACGGGTGCTTCGCCCCGGTGGTGTCGGTGCTTGAATAACTGACAGTGCGCGCGCCGAGGAATACGTCGCCGGTGCAGTAGGGGATGAAGATGATGGTGAAATCGCGGGCCGGGTTTCGTGGGTTGGCGAAATCGAAGATCCCGCTCTTCTGGTCAGGGAGTTGGGTCGTGTCGATGACGTCACGAAAAGTCCCCCGGCCGTGCAGATCGCAGTTCAGATTATTCCAGCACGCGCCTCCACCGTTCAGATAGATCACCAGGCGCCGTGGATCGCCCGGGTGAACGAAGAAGGCGTAGTTCGAGTCGTGCGCGCAGCCGGTGCCGGAACCGCCGGGGACCCGATTCCAGACACTGCTCGTGTCAGCGCCCTGAGCAGCAGCGGCCATTGCGGACGCCGCAAGGATGAGAAGCATCGCTCGACCTAACGCTAGTGACGATGCGATAATGTGCTCAACAGGCGGCGGGCTGCAATGACCGCACCGTCGCCGCGCACGCCCGAGGCGAAGGCTCGTGCGCGGGCTGTCACCTCAGGCCGGAGCGCGTGCCCGAGTGCAGCCGTCAGCGAATCCATCGTCGGAGCGCCGGACGTATGCGCCGTCCCGATGCCGAGATGCTCGACGCGCAGCGCCCAATAATGTTGATCATAATGCTGCGGGATGACGACCTGCGGCGCGCCGGCACGCGCGGCGGCCGTCGTGGTGCCGGCGCCACCATGGTGGACGACGGCCGCAACGCGCTTGAACAGCGCCTGCTGGTTGACCTCGCCGATGGCGATGCAGTCGGGCTCGTCGTCGACGAGTGACAGATCGGCCCAGCCGCGCGATACGATGGCCCGACGCCCCAACGCTCGCGCGGCGGCGATCATCACTCGTGCGAGATCTGCTGGCGCGCGGATGCTGCCGAATCCGAAATAGATCGGCGGATCGCCGGCGGCGAGAAACGCTTCCAGCTCGGCGTCGAGAGGTCGCTCATCCGGCAGGATCCAGGCGCCGGTTTGGAACACCATGTCGGCTTTCGGATCCGGCCAGGGTCCCAACGTCGGGTCGGCGGCGAGCCACGGCTGCCTGGTGAGGACATAGCTCCGCACGTCGCTGATCGGCGCCATGTCGAGCGTCGTGCGCTGATTGTTGATGGGAGAGCTCCAGGCGTCGTTCCATCGTTTGGCGTCCTGATCCCAGAGCGTCGAGTAGTCGTCCATGGCTGGCGCCGGCTTGTCGCCCAGCGCGGCGAGGACCGGCGGCGCGTGCCGCTGCGATGGCAGCACCGCCGGGCAATAGGCGGCGAAGACGTACGGGATGCCGAGTCTCTCCGCTACCGATGGAGCGGCGACTTGCAGCGCCGTCGCTCCGACGAGGACGTCGCAGCCGGCGGCCGCTCGCGCGATCGTTTCGAATTGGGCCGTGACCGTCCCTTCTATCATCTGGCGCCGCTGCTCGGGAGTGATCGTCGGGGGAGGGCCGGACGGGCTGGGCTTCGCCGTCGAGCGCAGCTCGGGTCCGATCGGCGTGACGGGCATGCCCAGGCCCTCGATCCACTCCCGAAAGTCGGGGGGCACGCACAGGCGCACTTCCTGACCGAGCGCCACGAGCTGCGACGCCAAACCGACCAATGGCTGGACGTCGCCCCGCGACCCGATCGTCGACAGCAGCACCCGCATGTAACCTCCAACCCCAAAGGCGTGAGCGTTAGCGGTAAGCGGTAACAACTCGTTCTACTGCTAGTTCGAATTCGGTCAAGGGAAGTCATGGCCCGCGGCGGATGGCGAGGTTCGGGATCACGTCGTAAGTTCCGCTGGCGTTCAGGATCGTCCCCCAACCCGTCGCCACCATGCTCCCTCAAACTCCACAGCGCCACGTCGTCATCCAGCTGCTCGTGGCTGGTCTCCTCGTCACGGCGTCCCCTGCCGTCTCGCAGTCACGCGATACACTCCTCTCGGCGCTCAAGGAGCCAGGTCGTGCCGGATTCGCGCCGCTCGTGCCGCCGCCTCCCGGGCATCCCGTGCTGCTGCGTCCCGATCGCGTCTTCGATGCCAGCGGCGAGACCACGCACGCGGGCTGGGTCGTCCTTGTGCAGGGCGACAGCATCGCCGCGGTGGGACCGGCCGACGCCGTCCGCGCGCCGAGCGGCACCGAAACGATCGCCTTGCCGGGACTCACCCTGCTCCCCGGCCTCATCGACGCGCACGCGCACATCTTCCTGCATCCCTACAACGAGACGCTGTGGAACGACCAGGTAATGAAGGAGCCACTGGGTTATCGCGTCGCCGAAGCGGTCGTGCACTCGCGCAATACGCTGCTCCAGGGATTCACGACGCTGCGCGATCTCGGCACCGAAGGAGCGGGGTTCGAGGACGTCTCGATGAAGCGCGCCATCGACGGCGGCCTCATCCCGGGACCGCGGCTCCAGGTATCGACCCGCGCCATCGTCGCGACTTCGAGCTATGGCCCGGGGCCGCGCGGCTTTCGCCCCGACCTCGATCTGCCGCAGGGAGCCCAACCGGTGAGCGGCGTCCCACAGGTGCTCGAAGCGGTGCGCGAGCAGGCCGCTCGCGGCGCCGACTGGATCAAGGTCTACGCCGATTACGGGCGCGGACCGGGCGGCCAGAGCGTCCCCACCTTCAACCAGGACGAGCTCAACGCGCTCGTGTCGGAGGCCCATTCATCGGGGCGTCCGGTGGCTGCACACGCCACGACCCCCGAGGGGATGCGGCGCGCGATCCTCGCCGGCGTCAACACCATCGAGCACGGCTTCGGCGGCAACGATTCGGTGTTTCGATTGATGGCGCAGCGCGGGGTGGCGTACCTCCCGACGTTGACCGCGGTGGAAGCCTACTCCGAGTATTTCGACGGATACGTGCGTGGACAGCCGCCCACAGCGAGCATGCGCGAGGCGGCCCAGGCGTTTCAGCTTGCGTTGAAGGCGGGGGTGACGATTGGGTGCGGTTCGGACGTCGGCGTGTTCACGCACGGCGCTAATGCGCGTGAGCTCGAATGGATGGTCAAGGACGGCATGCGTCCCGCGCAGGCGCTGCTCGCAGCGACCACCGTAAACGCGAGGATTCTGGGATTGGAGAAGCAGGTCGGGCGGGTCGCGGTCGGCTTGCGGGCCGACCTCGTCGCGGTGAGCGGGGATCCGACTCAGGACATCACGGCCGCGAGCCGAGTTCGCTTCGTGATGAAGGATGGGGTGATCTATCGAGCGCCGTAGCGGGACCACCGGGACGCGGAGCCCACGACAGCCGCACCAGTACGGCGAGTGCAAGCGACACGATCCCGATCACGGCTGTCGACGCGACAAATAGCACGGTCTGCTTCAACATCCTGCCACCTCGCCCCTGAGCGGTCCGTTCCGGCGTGCACGATAAAGAACGACTTGTGTACGGCAAGTAACGTGCGCCAGGGGATTACACGTCCCAGTGTGACGCCCCGCACATTCGCCATGGGAGTCTCCATCACAGCGACTGGAATTTCAGCGTCGTCTACGACGTCTTCAGCTCGTGCAGCTGGCGATACCGGTTGCTCGATGCCACGAGCTCCTTGTGCGTCCCCGACGCCGAGATGCGCCCGTCCTCGAGCAGCAGGACGAGATCCGCATCCTCGATCGAGGCGAGGTCGTGGGTGATGCCGATGACCGTCTTGCCCGACATCAGGCGATCGAGCGCTTCGCGCACCTTGCCTTCGCTCTCCACGTCGAGCCCCGTCATCGGCTCGTCCAGAATGAGGATCGGCGCGTTGCGCACCAGCGCGCGGGCGATGGCGATGCGCTGGCGCTGTCCTCCCGACAGCGTCGCCCCCCGTTCGGCGATCACTGAGTCGTAGCCGTCTTCCATGTCCTGGATGAATTCGTCGGCATTGGCGGCCCAGGCGGCGGATTCGATCTCCACCGCCGCGGCATCGGGTCGGCCATAGGCGATGTTCTCGCGCACCGTCGCCCCGAAGAGGATCGCCTGCTGCAACACGAGCCCGATGTTGCGTCGCAATGACTTGATCTTGTAGTCCCGGATATCCACGCCGTCGATCCGGATGGCGCCGGCCTGTGGCTCATACAGCCGCAGGATCAGGGACACGATCGTCGACTTCCCCGCTCCCGAACCTCCCACCAGCGCCAGGCGCTGTCCCGCCGGCACCGTGAACGAAATGTCGTGCAGCACCTCGCGGCCGTCCCCGTAATCGAACGACACGTGATCGAACTCGATCGCGCCCTTCAGCGCCGTCGCCTCGATGGCGCCGGGCCGGTCGGTGATCTCCGGCTCGATGTCGAGCACTTCGGAGATGCGCTCGGCGCTCGCCATGGCTTTGGAAAGATCGGTCGAGAGCTCGGCGAGGTTCTTCATCGGCCGGTACAGGCTGTTGAGGTACGACACGACGAGGACGAGCGCCCCCGGCAGCATGGATCCGCGCAGCACCAGGAGCGCGCCGAGCAGCACGGCGGCGGCAGTCCCGATCGCGGTGATCTGCTCTGAGGAGCGGCTCGCCGCCGCGCCCAGCCGCGCCACGCGGATGCTCTCCTTCACTGTTTCGGCCGTCACCTTGTCGAACGTCCGCATCTCGTGTGTCTCGCGGGCGAATGCCTGCACCAGCGGCACCGCCGAGAGCACCTCGCCCATCCGCGACGCGACCTGGCCCTCCTGCTTCTTCTGGGTCTTCACCGAGATCTTCGTCTTGCGGTAGACGTGGAACAGGCTGTAGCCGAGCAGCGGCATCGTGACGAGCGCGATGGCCCCGATGCGCCAGTCGACGGTGAACAGGATCACGAGCATCCCGAACACAGTCAGCAGCTGGGAGGTGAATTTCAGCAGTGAGTTCGCGAACAGATCCTTCAACGTGTTCGTGTCGCCCGCGATCTTCGTCAACAGGTCGCCCGATTGCGATTTCGTATGAAACGACAGCGAGAGACTCTGGAGGTGCGCGAACAGCTCGCGGCGCAGCGCGTACACGGTGCGGTAGCCGACCGAGGACGTGATGAACGTCTGGAAGTACGCGCACACTCCCGACACGAGCGAGATCACGACGATGCTGGCCGATGCCACCACGATGAACGGCACCGTGCTTTCGGCAATGAGCGATTGCAGGAAGCTCAGCGAAGCGGGCAACGGTCGGTGGAGCAACCCGTGGTCGATGATCAGCTTCAGCGGCCACGGTTTGGCGAGGTCGGCGAGGATGCCGCCGAGCATGCACAGCCCGGCCAGGGTCAAGCTGCCCTTCACCTGGCCCAGATGGGTCGCGAAGAACTGGCGAAACCGTGTCCGTTTGGCGGCCGGAGGCATGCTCAAGCATGGGACCCCGTTGGCTGGGTGCGCAACCCGCCGTACCAGGCACTAGATTGCGGAATCGCATGATCGCCGCTCTGCTCCTCGCGATGGCGGCCGTGCCTCAGGCCGCGGGCGATTCGCTCCACGGCTTCGTGCGTGCCGGGGCGACGGGGGAGCCAGTGCCGGGAGTTCAGGTCCGGGTTGGCGGCCGAGCGGAGGTCGCCGTCTCCGACTCCACCGGACGCTATCGTCTGGTCGGCCTTCCGGCGGGCCGTCTCGAGGTGCGGTTCACCCGGCTGGGATTCGCACCGCTGGCCGTGAGCGTCCTCATGGCGGAAGCGGCGCCCGCCCGAGTGGATGTCGACCTCACTCCGCTCCCCGTCACCTTACCGGCGTTGAACGCCGCTCCAGTTGCCGCACTCACAGGGCATCCGGTTGCCGATTCGATCGTCGTCGGCCGCCTCACGGTGCAGCCATCCGATCGCAATCCCTTGCTCGTTCAAGGAGACGTCTTCGAAGCGGTGGCTTCCGCCCCCTTCATTAACGGACGGGAAGAGCTGGCGCAGACGCTACAGGTGCGGGGAGGGGCAGGTGACCAGACCCTGATCCGCGTCGCCGGGCTGCCGTGGCACGGCCCCCGGCCGCTGGGTGGCATCGCCGGCCCCATGCCCGCCGGCTCGATCGCGCGCATCGATGTGCACGCAGCGGTCCCGCCCGCGCGCTACGGCGAGGCGCTCTCCGGTACGATCGTCGTGTCTCCCGTCGCCGCCGATCGCTTCGCGGCGACGGGTGTGGTGGACGGATCCATGGTCGAGCAGACCGTCCGCGGGCCGTTGCCGTTCCTCGGTGCGAGTCTGCTCGTGAGCGGCCGCTGGACCTATCGCTCCGTGTTCAACCGCCCCGACGATGGCGGCGAGAGCGAGAACGGATTCACGAACGGGATCGCCCGTCTGACCCTGCCGGCGGGCCAGGGCCGGCTCGACGTCTACGTCCTCCAGGCGGGCAATCGACTCGGCTTTCCGGCCGCAACGGACTCCGCGGCAACCGTGCTGAATCACTTCGCCGCAACGGGGTCGCTCGCCGGCGCGGCGTGGACCCGCGCGCAGGCGGCGAGCACGATGCGGGCGCTGGCCTGGTACGAGCGTGTCGACGGCGACGGGACGTGGGACCTGCGCACACTGACGTCCCGCCGGAACGACGCCGGTTTCAGCGCCGCAATCGAGACCGCGCGAGCGGAGCTCGGTCTCAGCGTGGTGAGAACTCGCGCTCTCTACCGTGTTCGTGACACGGCGACGACACTGGTTCTGGATGCGGCGCCGGTCGTGGCTGCGGCGTTCCTGACCCGGCGCTGGAGCCTGCTCCCGTCGGCGACGATCTCGACCGGCTTGCGCGCCGGCACGCTGAACGCCAACGGGATTCGTTTCGAGCCGAGAATCGGCGTTCAGGTCGCGCCGCTGCGAGGGATCTCAGCGTCGCTCGGGTATTCCCGGACGTACCAGGATGTGCAATCGGCCCGCAACGAAGAGTCCCCGATCGACGCCGTCCTCGGCTTGGACCTGCCCGTCGCGGCGGGAGCGGGCGGACTGCCTCCCGCCCGGGCGGACCAGCTCACGGGAACTCTCGCGGCCGGCTTCGGCTCAGCGGTGTCCCTGCTCGTCGAGGGTTACACGCGCCGCCTGCGCGACGTCGCCCTCGTGGCTCCGGCGACCCAGCTGCCGTTCGCCGATCACGCCATCCTCGTCGGCAACGGCTCGAGCCGGGGACTCGAGGCGACCGTGACGGCGCGGCTCGGCCGGCTCGACGTTCGGGCTCAGGCCGGAGTGCGGAGCGCCCTCCGCACGAGCGACACGATTTCCTATCACCCGGGCGGCGACCTCGCGCGTGGCGCGTTGGGGGTCGGCTATGGATTCACTCGCCGGACGGTCGGCCGGCTCGCCGTCTTCGTTGGGGGACAGCGCCGCACGACACCGCTCGCGGACGCCATGCAGCTCGATCCGTACGCGCCGTTGGACGGGGCGGGAGCCCTGGCCGGCACGCCGGTGACCCTTCCTGGACCGGTGAACCGGTCCCGGCTGCCGCTCTACCTGCGGGTCGACCTCGGCGTCAACCAGAGCTGGGTACTGCTGCCGTGGAGCACGGCGGCGCGGATCTCGACCTCGTTCACCGTCGTCAATCTGCTCGATCGCCGCAACGTCCTGGCGTACGTCGCCTCGCCCGGCGGACAACGGCCGGTCTATATGCTGCCGCGCACCGTGCTCGTGCGGCTGCGGTGGGATCTGGGCACGGACTAACGGAGCCGGTTGTCACAAACGAAGGCCCTCGCGCGGTCCTCTGGCATGGGTGTGTCGGCTGCCACCGTTGCGAGGAGCCTTGCGATGAAATCGATGCTTCCCTTGAGCGCTGCGCTTCTGGTCGTTGCCTGCCAATCGGCATTCGAGCCGAACTACAATCCGCCGGCGGTCTTCACCAACCCTACCACGATCACCAATGCGCACCTGCCCCTGGGGAGCCTGACGCAGGACGTGCTCGAAGGCACCGAGGGCGGGCAGAGCTCGCGCGTCATCCGCACCCGCCTTCCCGGCACGCGTGCCTTCACCATCGGCGGCACGCAGGTGCTGGCGATCATCGTCTCGGACACCGTGTACACCGCCGGCCAGATCACCGAGGTCGCGCTGGACTATTTCGCGCAGTCCGACAACGGCGACGTGTATTACTTCGGCGAAGACGTCGACGAGTACGTGAACGGGCAAATCATGAGCCACGAGGGGACCTGGCATGCCGGGGTCGACACCGACCAGCCCGGGCTCTTTCTCCCAGCGTCCCCGAAGGTCGGCGACAGGTTTCGCAGCGAAGACGTCCCGCATATCACGCAGGAGAACGATGAGGTCATCGCCGTCGACGAGACCGTCACCGTTCCGGCTGGCACGTATCAGCACTGCGTGAAGGTGAAGGAGATCCTGTCCGACGGCGCCGTCGAATACAAGCTCTATGCGCCGGCAACAGGGGTCGTGCGCGAGGTACCCGAAGATGGGCTCGTGGATCTGAAGACGCACACGTGACCGCTGGGTTCGACCAGGCGTTTGCGGACTTGTTCGCGGAGCGCTCGGGATCGCTGTACCGCTACTTCAGCGCGTTGAGCGGCGATCCCGCGCTCGCGGAGGACATCGTGCAGGAGAGCTTCGTGCGGCTGTACCGAAGGGGGCGGATGCCCGACGATCCGGCGGCGTGGCTGGTGAGCGTCGCGCACAATCTGTGGCGCGACGATCGCCGCCGTGACGTGCGGCGCAGCCGCCTGCTGTCGTTGCGCAAGGACGAGCTGCCGACGATGGGCGAGTCTCCGGCGACGGACGCGACCACACTCGCCTCCGAGCGCGTGCAGACGGTGCACCAGGCCCTGGCGCGTCTGCCGGAGCGCGACCGGCGGCTGCTGTTGCTGCGGCATTCGGGTTTTGCGTATCGCGAGATCGCGGAAGTGCTCGACGTCGCCCCCGGCAGCATCGGCACGCTGCTGGTGCGGGCGAGCGAATCATTTCGGACGGCGTTCTATGAGCTCTTCGGCGCATCCGCCTGACGGCGAGCTGCGGGCGCTCGTCGACGGCGAGCTGCCGGCATCTCGCGCGCTCGAGCTGCGTCAGCACGCCGCGCAATGCTCCGCGTGCGCCGCGCGCCTCCGGGAGATCGAGCAGGATGCACTCGGCACCGGCCAGCTGCTCGATCTCCTGCCCGTCGGCGAGTCGCCGCTCGAGCTGCAGGTCGTGGTGCGGCGCGCCCGCCGGGCGCGGCTGCGGCGCGCCGGGCTGATCGCCGCCGCCGTTTCGCTCTTCGCCGTGTCGATCGCCGGGGCGACGGTGGGCCGGGGGCTGGCCGGCCGCGTCTGGGCGATGGTGCATCGGCGTTCACGCATCCAGCCACCGCCCGCCGTCGTGCCGCACGACTCGATGGGGATCGCGTTCGTTCCCGGCATGGAGGCGGACGTGGTGTTCGATACGAAACAGGACCATGGCCAGCTGCGCGTGGCGCTCGCGGATACGGCCGAGCTGGTCATCCGCTCCGATGCACCGGTGGCGTATCGGATCAACGCCCAGGGGGTTGTCGTGCACAATCCCGGCAGCGGGGCGAGCTACGAGATCCTCATTCCACGCGCCTTGCCCCACGTGCGGATTGTCGTCGGAGGCAGGGTCGTGCTGGAGAAGGTTGGGCCGAGGATCGTTGCCGGGACGGACTCCGCACCCAGCCTGGTCTTGCCTGTCAAATAGCGTTTCTCGACCGCCGGACCGCCCGCTTATTCCGCTCGCAACGCCGTAACCGGATCCACCCGCACCGCCCGCCACGCCGGCACGAGACTCGCCAGCGCCGCCGCTGCCGCGATCACCACCGTGACGCCCGCAAGCGTCACGATGTCGCGTGTGCCGATACCGAACAGCAGGGCGCGCAGTGTCCCCGCGCCGGCAAGCACGACCACCAGTCCGATTCCGAGACCCAGCGCGGTGAGGCCGATGCCCTGGTTGAGCACCAGCCGTACGATGTCGCCCGGCGTCGCGCCCAGTGCCGAGCGCAGTCCGATCTCCCGGAACCGCTCGGCCACCGCCCCGGCGAGGGCACCGAACAGTCCCGCCGCGGCGAGCAGCAGCGCAATCGCGGCGAACACGGCGAACAACGCCAGCGCCAGGGTACGTTGCGCTGTCGACCGCGCCCGCACTTCGGCCAGCGTCGCGAGCCGCGTGACCGCGGTACCGCGATCGGGCTCGAGCACCGCGCGGCGCAGTGCACTGAGCACGCGCGCCGGATCGCCATTGGTGCGCACCACCACGTCCACCCCGTTGTCGGCGAAGAACCAGCGGTGCGTGGGGACGTAAATCTGCATCGTTTCGCCGACATCGAGTCCGCGGTGGTGTACGTCACCCACCACACCCACAATGGTGTACCAGGGCCGGTAATCCTCGCCCATGTGGACGCGCTTCCCGATGGCGCGCTCGTCACCCCAAATGCGCCGCGCCAGCGAGCGGCTGATGATCGCGACTGGCGGTCCGTGCGGGGCGTTGTCGCCGGCGACGAAATCGCGGCCATCGACGACCGGGATGTGCATCGTCTGCAGGAAATCGGTGGTCACCCGGTATTCATCTGCGCTCGGCGCCAACTCTGGGTTATCGAGTGGCTTGTCCTCGGCCTGGATGCCGTACGCGTCCACGTTGCCGCCGAGCGGCAGCTGGCTCGCGATCGCGGCGCTCTGGACGCCGGGGACTGCGCGGACGGCGTCGAGGATCTGATCGTGCCACACCAGCACCGCCGCCGAATCGACGTAACGCGGCCCGCTCACCTGGATCGCGACGGTCGCCGCCTCCGCCGGGTCGAACCCGGCGTTGACCGACAGCACAGCGGAGAGACTGCGTGCCAGGAGACCCGCCCCTGCGAGCAACACGACGGCCACCGCGACTTCCCCGATGACGAGCATGCCCCGCAGGCGATGCGACGCTCCGGCGAGGCGGCGGCCGCCCCGCAGCGAATCGGCGAGGGCGCTGCGGCGCGCATGCCACAGCGGGGTAAGCCCGACGGCCACGCCTGCGGTGAGTGTGACGAACGCGGTGAGGGCGAACGCGCGCGCGTCGAGGTGGACAGCAGTAAGCCGCGGCACCGTGGCGGGGAGCCGCCCCACCAGCTCGAGCAGCCCGATCTTCGCGACCACGAGGCCGATGACGCCACCGACGCCCGCCAGCACCAGTCCCTCGGCGAGGAGCAGACGGGTAAGCCGACCGGAGCCGGCGCCGAGGGCGGCGCGAATCGCGAATTCCTCGTCGCGCCGCAGCGCCCGCGCGAGCTGCAGGCCACTGACGTTCACCGCCGCAATCACGAGCAGCAGCAGCACCGCGGCAAGGAGCGCGCCGAGCGCCGGCCGCACCTCCCGCGCCGCCTCGCGTTGCAGCGACACCAGCTGGAACCCGGCGGCCGGGTAATCGTGGGGATTGTCCCGCACCAGTCTGGCGGAAATGCCGTTCAGCTCCGCGAGTGTTCTGACGGGTTGGCCGCCGCCCTTCACGCGAGCGACCATGCGCAGGTGCCGGCAGGTGCGGCAGGCGTAGGGGAGGGTGGCGTCGTAGCCGAGCACCCGCCAGATCTGGGCTTGCGGGTTCAGGACGTCGTCGAATCCCTTGGGCATGACGCCGGCGATGCGCATCTGGGTGCCGCCGATATCGGCGAACGATCCCACGACGGACGAATCGCCGCCGAAGCGCGTTCGCCAGAGGGCGTCCGAGAGCATGATCACGTTGCGCCGCGGCGGGGCGTCGTCCTCTCGTGCGAAGTCGCTCCCCAAGGCCGGGCGCACACCGAGTGTGCGGAAATAGCTCCACGAAACACGCAGTCCTCGCAGCTGCTCAGCTGTGCCGTTGCGGTTCAAGACCGGCTGCCAGTCGCCCAGTGCCGCCGTCGACGCGAGCGTCGTGGCCGCTGCGGTGACGTCGCTGTACGTGGCGAACCCGACGTTGCTGCGAGCGCCGTTCTGGTCGTTCTCCCACACGACGTACACGCGGCCCGGCTCGTCGTAGGGCAGCGGCCGGATCAGAATCGGGTCGGCGACGCTGAAGATCGCCGTCGCGGCGCCGATCCCCGTGCCGAGGGTGGCGCCGCAGAGCAGCGCGAACGCCGGAGCGCGGCGCAGCGTCCGCGCCGCCCGGCCGAGGTCTTCGAGAAAGCCGCTCACGATGCCGTCTCCTCGAGTGGGCAAGAGTGCGGGGCGCGCGGGGAAATGGGCGATGGCGAGAAGGGTCTGGCGCCAGAACCACCAGCGCGACCGATGAGTCTGGAACCCTTCGACGAGGTCGCCGACTACCGCCTCGCGCACCCGCCGGTGGATCAGCGTTTCGGCGACCCGTAGCGCGAGCCGGGGAGGGGACGAGATCACGAGGGCTCGAGCCCCACGTCGAGGCCGCGTGCCATGCGCCGGATCGCGCCCAGCGCGGCGCGCAGCTCCTTCTGGCCGGCGTTGGTCACGCGGTACAACTGCTTGCGCCGCCCGCCGCGCTCGGGCGTGGGCGGGCCGGTGCGCACCGAGAGAAAACCCTTCTGCTCCAGCCGTTCCAGGGTCTTGTAAACGGAAGCGAGCGATGGATCGCGGCCGGTGTGGCGCACCAGCTCGGCGTGGATGGGGATGCCGTACGCCGCGTCCCCGGCCCGCAGCACGGCCATCAGGATGAGCTGCTCGAATTCGCCCAGCACCGCGTTCGCCTCGATTTGTTCGACTAAGGCGAATATATTATGGGGCGCGCACCCGGTCCAGGACGAAGCGGACCGCCTGTACCACGAGATCGGGCTCCTGGTCCTGAATGGCGTGGCCGCTCTTCGTCGTCACGACGTGGATCGCGTTGGTGGAGCGTCGGAACCACTCGTCGTGCATCTCGCGCCACGCCGCGTGCGCGCGGGCGGTGCCGTTCACCCAGCGGGCTTTGGGGTCGACGCGCATGCTGGTCAGGACCGCGAGCGGCATATCGGGGAGGGGGACCATTCCCTCGACTTCGCCCGACGCCTGAATGCGCATCGTCTCGCGTATCTCCGCCGCATCCCCTCTGGGTTTCAGCGTCTTGAGCACCGAATCGAAGTAGGTCCGGAACGCGGCGGGGTAGGTGCTGTCGATCGCACCCCAGCGCCGCACCTGTTGCTCGTGCGAGGCGTCGACCAGCACCATGCCGGCGACCTCATTCGGATAAAGAGAGGCGTAGAGCCGGACCAGAATGCCGCCGTACGAGCGGCCGACGAGGATATACGGGGGCTTGAGGTCGAGGTGGCTGAGCAACGTGTGCAGCTCGGTGGCGCAGGTGCGCGCGCTGTGGTCGCCGGGGCCGAGCTGCGACCGACCGTTCCCCGAGCGGGAGTAGACCACCACACCGGACATCTGGGCGACGGCGGGCCAGACTTTTTTCCAGTCATCGAGACCATCATCGCCCAATCCCGCTTCGAACACGATCGTCGGCGTGCCGGTCCCAGAGCGCAGCACGTCGAGCTTGTGGGTGCCGATATCGACGAGCTGCGGTGCCTGGCCCGACAGCACCGCCGCAACAGCGGTGGCGGGGAGGAATGCGGCAAGCCGTTTGAGCGACATCGCGGTCTCCTGATGCAGGCGGTTCGACTCCTGCTTAACCCCGAGCCGCACGCTTGTTCGCGGCCCGGGAGACCGCGTTTGGTCAGGGGTCGTAGCGGTCGTGGTGGCGCACCCAGTCCTGCGTCGCTTCGGGATCCTCGTCGCGTCCCTTGGGCACGAGGTCGAGGATCTGGTAGGTCCCGTTGAACATGTCGATTCCGCGGGCGTACGTGGAGTAGGTCCTAAAGATCGCGCCGCTCGCGTCCTTGGTGAACACGCTCAGCCCCTCTCGATCGGGCCCCCCGGGGACCAGCGTCCCGAAGTTGTAGATGGGCTTCCTGGCGTCATCGGGCGTGAACGACGCGCGGTAGTCGTAATTGAACGAATTGTCGCCCGACGAGAGCCATTTGAATTTCCACCCCATGCGCTGCTGGAACGCGGCGAGCTTCGAGCGCGGCGCGCGCGAGATGACGACGAACGAGACGTCGCGCTGGCGCAGATGGGGCACCATGCCATCGTAGTGATCGGCCCAGAAGGAGCAGTGCGGGCAACCGACGTCGTCGGCGGGGTTGAACATGAAGTGGTAGACGACGAGCTGGCTCTTGCCGGCGAACAGGTCGCTCAGGGATTCGGGGCCGCTCGGGCCATCGAACCGGTAGTCCTTCTCGACCTTCTCCCAGGGCAGGGCGCGGCGCTCGCGGCTCAGCTCGTCGCGCAGCTTCGTGAACTCCTTCTCTTTCATCAGGAACGCCGCGCGGGCGATCTGCCATTGGTCAGGGGAAACGACGGGATGCGACATAGCAA
>Ga0126376_10000575_pt1 | contig 18221 bp, 21 predicted proteins | sample PanSoiMetPlot_15_FD_92760 | JGI IMG/M metagenome (GOLD analysis project Ga0126376, IMG submission 92760) | Tropical forest soil microbial communities from Panama - MetaG Plot_15 | ecosystem: Environmental > Terrestrial > Soil > Tropical forest > Bulk soil | place: Panama | collected 2016-02-17
CAGGCAACATGGCTTAAAGATGACAACAAGGGTGTAACCCCCGCGGCAAACCTTCGGTTCAGCAAGGAATTCTCCGAGCTTCGTACGGTTATGCGCGGGGGTTATTTTTCTGTTGTAAAAAATGTTAGCCTTAAACGCAGCCTTGGATGTGCCATTCCTCAAATCGAAACATCGGATTGCCCGCTCAGCTGGTCTCAGGGGGAAAAGGAGCATTTCGTTTGGCAATGTCGGCTATTCGCTGATGTTCCCAAGACCACGTTTGATTATTGGATTGACAAAGGATCACAGCATATTGAATCGTTTTGCGTTAATTACATCCGCAGGCGGGCAGAAAAATACATTGCAGCCCGCAAGCATGCCGACCGCGTCCTTAAGGAACTCAATCTAGCTGGTTTCAATATCTACGAGCAGGATATTACTAAAGTTTCCGGTCTATTGGATGGCCGGAGATCGAGATTGATCGCGACCGATCCACCATATGCTTATAATGCGCTCGGGCTCTATGAAGCTCTCGGCCGTTTTTCCTGCGAAGCTCTCGACGAGCATGGCTGGCTGATTACAAAATGCGGCCAACGATGGATAAGAGAGGCAATGAATGCGATTACGACTGGTGGCGGCGAAAAGTTAAAATATTGCCATGCCATCGCTGAGCACACGCCGGGAGCGCAAAGCGCGCAATCGTGGATCGGTGATCGCAACTCAGTTAACATCGAATGGAAGCCGATCCTTGTTTACTCTTTCGGCGAGCCGGCAAATTGGCCTGGTGGTTTCCGCGATTTCATCGTATCACCTAAAAACGAGAAAGAGTTATTCAAATGGCAGCAAGGCCTCCCATCAACAAAAGAGATTGTTGGGTTATTTTCACAGCCAGGCGATCTAGTTGTTGATCCATTCCTCGGTTCCGGCACAACTGGCCACGCAGCATTCGAATTAGATCGCGCGTTCGAGGGTTTCGATGTAAATCCAGAGCGGGTAATAGATTGTAATAATCGAATAGCCTCTGCTCTTAAAGCTCGAGCAAAAAGCCGTGAGCAGAAGGAGTTCGTATTATGATGAAACAGTATGCACCGATGTCGCCAATCGATTTTCGTGAATGGTACAACAGCCATCTTCGCGGGGCAAGTGACACAGGAAGAGACAACAGAACTCTGCGCCGCGGCGGCCAAAAAGGAGAACAAAAACTCTTTGATTGGTGGCGCGTTACAATGGGTTTTGACGCTCCATTCTGCAATATAGATATGCTGCTTTATAATTTCGGCAACCCTCTCGCGTTGGCTGAAGTTAAAGTAAACGACGAGCCATACAGCGAAAGCAACAGATCTGCGCTTATTACTCTGGCGCGAATGGCAAAGATTCCGGCATTCTTGTTTCGATTCAATATAGATGATACAGACGACATTAAATCGATAGATGTTACTGAATGGGAAGCGCCACAGTGATCATCTTCGCCCTCGATCTTGCCACCGAAACCGGCTGCTGCGACGGAGAACTTGGCGCCGGCGATCCGCGGCTATGGACATGGCTTCTCACCGATGGTGGACATACGATCGGCGCACGGCTCGCCAAGCTTCGCCGATTTCTGGAATTGTACTTCATCAAGCATCCATGCGATGCGGTGGTATATGAGGCACCCCTGCCGATCTCGGCAATGTCTAAGATGGGCACGAGCGAAGAAACGCAAACGATGCTGCGAGGCGCTGTCGGCATTCTTTTGGCCGCGTGTCACTGTTACAAAAAGCCGGTGACCGGCGTTCAGGTACAGGATGCGCGCGGGAGCGTGCTTGGCTGGCGGAGAAACACGGGCTCCGGCGTGCTCGTCGAGAAGAAAGGACGCCTTCCACGCGATGAGGACACCAAAGAACGCGTCATGCGCGAGGTGAGACTCTTCGGCGTCAATCCGGAAAATGACAACGAAGCTGATGCCTGGGTTGTGTGGAGATGGGCCTGCAATAAAGAAAATCCGCGGCTTGCTATTTCCAGCACGCCCTTGTTTCGCGATTACGGGAGGAACTAAAATCATGGTGGACGATAGGAAGAACCCCAGCATGGCAGTCGATATGAAGTACTGCGGGATAGTGCGCAGAATAAGCGACTCGACGATACTGCCGCAGGATCAGATGATTGTCTTCAATGCCGCGGACAACGCAGTTCCGAAGATGCTCGAAGAATACCTGCGGGAATGCGAGCGGATTGGCTGCGGCGAAGACCATCTTCTCCGGGTCGGTGAACTGATCGAACGCGCGCAACGGTGGCGCGCTGCTAATCCAGATATCTGCAAAATCCCGGATTAGCGAGTCGGCGAATGGAAATCCTTATTTGTCCGATTAGGAGCGTCCCATGTAGAAGCGAATACTGCGGGGATAGATATTGTTACGATGAGAAAAACATAGAAAATCCACACGTGCGCAAACGATACGGACCTTTCAAGCAACTGTACGGATATGTCGTAGAAACTGAGGATGGCGAGCTTTACGGAGTATTCAAATGCACACACGAGTGCGAAGCATTCGCGAATAGACATGGAATAAAAGCCAAGATCACTCGTGTAGTCTACGACGAAGCCACCGTGTAGGATGAGAATGACAATGCACATTGCATGCGTCATATTAGAGCCACCGCGATGACGGAACGCCGCGTTTCGATCGCTGACATGATCGTGTTCGTCAACAGCGAACACACGCGGTTGCAAGCATGGGAAAGCCAGTCTGATATATTCGACGGAACGCGATCTGAATTGCAGCGGAAGGTGCGCATCGCCGAAAAGTTAATGGAAACACTCTATTTACTCGACGTGCACAAAGATGCATTCGCAGAGGTCGTGCGTAAAATTCGCAAGGGTATGACTGCAAAGAGCGCGACATGAATCTGCGCACAACAAACTTCGATGAGTTGCCGCGCAGGCACTATGGCGCGATCCTTGCCGATCCGCCGTGGCGGTTCGAGACCTGGAATAATCTAACTGCGATCCCGCGCGATCATCGCAAGAAGGGATATGACAAGGGCTACGCCGGTACCAATGTCTCGGCGTCCTGCCATTACAAAACGATGAGCCACCGCCAGATCGCGCGGCTCGCCGTCGAGGACATTTCTGCAAAAGACTGCGCGTTGTTTCTCTGGTGCACCTGGCCGACGCTGCGCGAGGGGCTGGCTGTGATCGCAGCCTGGGGATTCGAATACAAGACCTGCGGCTTCGATTGGATGAAAGCACACGCCAGGCAGATCGATATGTTCGCCGATCCCGAGCCGCTCATTGGTATGGGCTATTGGACGCGCGCCAATACCGAGCCTTGTCTGCTCGCCACCCGCGGCAAGCCCAAGCGCCTTAATGGCGATGTACGCATGGGAATCATCGAACCTAGGCGTGAGCACAGCCGCAAGCCCGATTGCGTACATGGCCGAATAGAGCGGCTCGTCGCCGGGCCCTACCTCGAATTGTTTGCTCGTCAGCAACGCAAGAACTGGGATTCGTGGGGTAACGAGATTGATCACTATTCTCCACTGTTGACGGCCGCGGAATGATGTACAAATGGCTCTATTCCCTGAAGATTTTCTGGAAGAGATGCGCGCGCGGATTCCGGTATCCGCCGTCGTCGGGAAGCTCGTAAAATTAAAAAAAGAAGGACGCGAATGGAAAGGCCTTTCGCCATTTAAAAAAGAGAAGACGCCATCGTTTACGGTTAACGATGAGAAACGATTTTGGCATGACTTTTCGAGCGGACGCCACGGTGATATTTTTTCGTTTGTAACATTGACTACAGGATCTCCTTTCAAAGAATCCGTCACTTCCTTAGCGAGGGAATATGGAATTGCGCTGCCGAATGAACGCAAGCCAAATGGCAAGGCAAACGGTCATGCAGAACCAGAATCTTCTCCACACCCAGGAGAAAGCAACGGCAGGGGCGCCGCACTTCGCCGCGAAATCGTCAAAGTATTCCGATACTCGGATGCCGACGGAGCATTGATTTATGAGGTGTGCAGGCAAGAATGGTTCGAGGGGGGCCGCCTGCGCAAGAGCTTCGTCCAACGCAGGCCAGGGCCCGGCGGACAGGGGCATATATGGGGATTGTCCGCCGGGCTCTACCTACGCTCACGCGACGGCGATTGGTATCAAGCAACAGATAACCGTATTACAACGTGGCGCGGCGCCGAGCGCCGCGAGTTTGACGAAGTCACACATACACTTTACCGCTTTGATGAACTATTCGGCATAATCACGCCAGACCCTCAGGATCCAAACTATCGACAGACGATCTACTTGCCTGAGGGCGAGAAGGATTGCGAGACGCTCCGCGAATGGGGACTGTTTGCCACCACGAATAGCGGCGGCGCGAAGAACTGGAAAGAGCACCACGCCGAGTACCTGCGCGACCAGGACGTTGTCATCCTTATCGACAATGATGTACCCGGCAAAGATCGCGGCCGTACGATTGCAGTATCGCTCCGGCCGATCGCTAGGCGGGTAAGGCTCTTATCCTGGCCCGAATTTTGGCCGGAATGCCCAGACGGAGGCGATATAACCGCATGGGTCGAGAAGGGAGGCGGAACCGTTGATCGTTTCTTCCATATCGTCGACAAGTTGCCATTATGGACACCGCAGCCGCCAGATTCTAAGTTTGGCGCAATTCGTTTCCAGGACATTGACAAGCCTGGGCGCGAACTCGAATGGCTCATAAAAGGCGTCCTTACCCGCGGCGAGGTGTCCATCTGGTACGGACAGCCAGGTTGCGGCAAAAGTTTTCTTCTCACCGATGCGGCATTTGCAATTGCGCGCGGGGTGCCATGGATGGGGCACAGAACTATGGAAGGCCTTGTCGTGTACCAAGCCGGCGAAGGCGCACTTGGAATGAAGCGCCGAATGCGCGCATACCGGAAGCATCATCAGATTGAGCCAGACACGCCGCTTCCGTTTGTTATGCTGCAATCGCGCGTCGACCTCTATAGCAGCGATGCAGATGTTGATAAATTGATCGTGGAAATAAAAGGCTGGGCCACCTATTACGATCACCACCTTGAGCTCGTTGTAATTGACACGTTCAACGCCGCTTCGCCCGGCGCCGATGAGAATTCTTCGAAGGACATGGGCCCGGTGCTCATTCGCTGCCGGCGGATCTCTGCCGAATGCGGCTGCGCCGTTGCGCTGGTCGATCACACGCCGAAAGAAGGCGGCTCGCCGCGCGGCTGGTCGGGCAAGATGGGAAACATCGAAAATGCGATCGGCGTAGTCAAGACCTCTGATACCGATAAGAGAGAAGATGACGACGGCGAAGAGCGCTCGCGGCCGGTGCGTGAAATGACAGTTACGAAACAAAAAGATGACATAGACGGAATAGCGCACCGGTTCATTATCAAACGCATACACCTTCACAATGATTCCGATGGCGATGCGGTTACATCCTGCGTTGTGATACCGGTGTCTGGCCGAGGAACCGAGTCGACGACAGCCAGGAGGCCTTGCCCCGATGGCTATATCGAGGTGCTGGCGAATGAGCAGATTTTCCGTTGCTTGGTCAGCGCGATTGAAAAATACGGCCATGAACCACCTGCCGGCAATCGCGCGCCGAAGCACAAGCGCGTCGTGCATATTTCAAAATGGCAGGATGAGCTACTTGCGCTCCGCGTAGGCCATGAGGAGATTACAACAACGCTCAAGGAAAGCATCAAACGCCGCATTCGTAACGCGCAGGAAAAATGGTTGCCGCCTAAGCTCGGGAAGCTCGGGATTATCGACAAAGATGGCGAGTATGTCTGGCGGACCGATCGAAAGGTGCATCCGATCGATCCGCCACCACCGAGGCTGGTCGAGAAGCCACAGCCGCGGATTCTAGCGCCTGGCGAAGATCCGAGCGATATGCCGTTTTTTTGAAACAATGGTGAATTTTCTCTTGACCGTCGCTGGCGAACGTGCGATGTAGAGGGCGCACCGGAGCAGGAATGGTCCTGGCCGGACGATAGATGGGAAAGCCCATGATCAAGCACATCGCCGCCGAAACCAATCTTGAAGCCCTCTTCGATATCCAGATTGACAACGGAAACGATACGGCTCCGGCTGCCGGTTCGTCGGCAATTTGGGCCGGCATAAAGTGCCGTAAATGCAAGGGAACCGGCAAGTTTATCGGATACACTGGAAGGACGCTCGGCGACTGCTTCGCCTGCAATGGCAAGGGCATTCATGTCGCCGACAGGGACACGCCTGCAATCAACGTTTCCAAGATCGAGGCGGCTTTCGAAAGTGCGCGCACGAAAGCCAAACGTCCCGGCATGATGGGCGTGTGGACGCGACCGTTGACGTTGCGCTCGGCCAGTGGCATCGATGTGCGGTTTCAGCCGGGCAGCGCCGGATCTCAATGGGAAGGTATGATCTTCGCGAAGAGCGGCGATAAGAAACTCGGCTATGTCAAGGCTGGCGCGTTCCACGCGCGGCGCGAATGCACAGCGGAAGAGCAGGCAGCGGTGATCGAGACCGCCGCTGATCCATTCAACGCCGCGAAGGCTTACGGAAAGGCCTGGAGCGTGTGCACGGTCTGCGGACAAACGCTCACCAATGACAAGTCGATCGCGCTCGGGATTGGTCCTATTTGCAAAGAGCGGTACGGGTGGTGAACCATGGATACGGGGGACGAATGAAATGGCCACATGGCATAATAATGCACTATCTTACATCAATGTATTGATGATCGAGCGCAGAGAATTCGTTATATCAAGTATATTTGAATTGGAACAAAAACGATCCGCTCTTCTCCGGGAACTAGAGAATTTGAGAATGCGCGAGTATTGCGAAATATGGCACGAGTCATCCCAATGAAAGAAATCAAATCCCAGGATCACCTAGACAACATGGCGCGGCAAGGCACGCCGCGCCGGTTGACAGCGGCAGACTGCATCGCTGATGCCGGCGAGTTACTCTACGGGCCCCATTGGCGCAAAGCGCTCGCCATAGCTCTCCATGTCAAGGATTCGATGATGTGGCGGTGGATGAACGGGAAAAGTGCAGTCCCGGCTGGCGTGATTGAAGACGTGCTAACATTGTTGCAGATACACGATTGTGATGTCTTTGTCGCGATTCATAGGCTGCGCGAATCTCTCAAAAAGGCCTCGACCCAGGGGACTCCACGGAGCCCCGCGGGGCGCGGTTAAACACCAGGGGGCCACCGCGCCGGCCTCACGAAAGATGGAGAATGACTATGAAGCAAGGCCGCACTCTCACAGACCTCGCCGCAGAGCTTGATCGGCAGCACAAAGTAAAGACCGACTATGTCGCCGATACGCGGCGGGTGCATCTCACGGGCACGGGAACCATGATCCTGGAAAGAGTCGATGGCGAGTTTGCCATACGCGACACAGCACACGCGCAGATCGCCGAGCACACCGGCATCCCGAAGCCCTATTACGATAGGATGCGCAAGGAAGCGCCGGCGTTGCTCGCAAACAACGTCGAAGAGTGGTTCCAGAAGTATCCTGCGCCGCGCATGTTGCGCATGCTTGACGGCAATAACCGCGCGTTTCTGAGCGATAAATTCCGTCCTCTCGACAATTACGACTTTGCTCAAGTCATTCTTGGCGCATGCGCGACGCGCCACCTTGAGGTCATGTCTTGCGAGGTCACCGAGCGACGGCTGTACATCAAAGCCGTAGACGAGGCCCTCTACCGGGACGTTCCGGTCGGCTACAAGATGGGCGACGGGAGCCATCGCATATTCGACACCTGCGCGCCGGTATTTATCGCCACGAATAGCGAGATCGGCTTTGGCCGGTTGACGCTCGAAACCGGTATCTACACACGGGCATGCACGAATCTTTGCCTGTGGGCCGACGGCGGCTTGAAAAAGGCCCACCTTGGAAGCCGGCACAAGGTCAACGATCTTACCGGCGTCGAGAACATCGACCATCTGCTCACTGACGCCACCAAACAGAAGAGCGACGAAGCGCTGTGGATGCAATTGCGTGACGTGCTTGCGGCAAGCTTCGACGAGAAGCGCATCGGCGCGCGCCTCGGAAAGCTCGCGGCAGCCGCCGAACAGAAGATCGAAGGCGATATTCCGGACGTGATGACCAAGATTTCTGACAAGCTTGGGCTCACCGAAGGCGAGTCTGGCAATGTGCTTAGGCACCTTATCGAGGGCGGCAGCCTGACCAGATACGGATTGCACGCGGCGGTGACGCGCACCGCACAGGACGTCGCCGACTATGACCGGGCCACCGAGCTCGAATATGCCGGAGGCCGCATCATTGAACTGCCGAAGACCGATTGGGACGAGATTGCCGCGGCTGCCTGACGAATGCTTGACCGAATACCGAAAATCAGGCTATAGGGTGATTCGGAACAGCGGTCGTCTTTTGTTTCGTCGCGGCAACTTCGTTTCACAAGTCGTATCCGGCTGTCCCTCCATCGGCGCCCTCCTCCTGTAATGGGACGGAGGGCGCTTCGTTTTTTTGTTTTTGACAGTGTCGCATTTTTTGGTTAACACTGCGGAACGGTTGCCGCGCCTGATTCGCCTCTGAAAAATTCTGCGATATTTGGGCCAGGCAACTCCTATTGATGGGGTGTGCTATGAAAATCATTGAACTTCGGGCATCGAACTTCGCCCGGCTGCGAGCCGTCGAAATCAGGCCAGCGGGCTCGCTGGTGCCGGTCACCGGCCGCAATGAACAGGGCAAGACCAGTGTGCTTCGCGCAATCTGGACGGCTCTAAAGGGAAGGGCGGCCGCTCCCGCGCGACCGGTCCGTGACGGCCAGGAGGAGGCGGTCATTAAGCTCGACCTCGGGCAATTGATCATTACCCGCCGGTTCCGGACCACACCCGATGGTGACGTGACCACGGACCTGACCGTGACCACCGACGACGGAATGCGGGTGCGAAAGAGCCCGCAAGCACTGATCGACGAGCTTCTCGGCGACCTATCTTTCGATCCTCTAGCCTTTGCGCGGATGAAGCCTGCCGAGCAATACAACCGGCTCAAAGACTTGGTGCCGGGAGTAGACTTTAACGCCATCGCCCAAAAGCGCCAAACCGAATATGAGCGGCGCATGATGGCAAACCGGTGCTACAAGAAAGAGCAAACGCTTGCCCAGCAGGTGAAGCTGCCCGAGGGGCCGGAACCGGATGCGGTCAACATCGGCGATATTGTGCGCGAGCTTGCCGAAGCGACAGAGAAGAATTCCCGGCGCGCGAAAGATATGGCCGAAATAGGCAGGTTGCGCAATGCCGCACGGGAAGCCGAAGAAGCGGCCGAGCGATTGCGCGGCGATGCCGTTGCTAAAATCCGCTTTGCGCAACAGTGTGATCTCGATGCGATTGAGATCGCCGACAACATGCCGGCCGCGATCGATACAACCACGTTCACGGAAAAGATCGCAAGCGCCGAGATGGTTAATACCACGCGACGCAAATTTGAGGAGCGGCGTTCGCATATCTCTCGCGCGGGGCAGTATAAACAGGATAGCGACAGCTGCACTCAACGAATCTCCGACCTGGACGAGCAGGTAACCGCAGCAATCGCCGGCGCACAGCTGCCGGCAGGGCTCACACTCGACTTTGCCAACGAGCAGGTGCTGCTAAATGGATTCCGCCTGGCCGATAGCGCCACGTCGGTTCGGATTGCCGCCTCGGCCGAGGTGGCAATGGCGCTCAACCCGCAGCTGCGCGTGATGTTGATCGACGAGGGCAGCGAACTAGACAGCGAGCACCTATTTGCGCTAGAAAAAATAGCAGCCGATAAGGATTATCAAATTTGGCTGACAAGAGTGGAAGAAGGCGAAGGCGGTGTTGGCTTTCGTATTGAAGATGGATCAAATGCCGGTACATGGTTTCAGCAAGGCGGGCCACGAATAACAGCAGAGCACGTTGAAAAGGCGAAGGAGAAACGGCGATGACTAAACGCCGCAATCCAAGTCGCCAACGATTAGTCATATGCGCAATATGCGATGCTCATTTCCAAACGCGTCACAGCCAAGGAAAGTATTGCTCTCTTGAATGTCGGCAAGAAGGAGAGCGTAAGCATTGGCGTGATTACGGAGTACGCAATCGAGATTCGCGCCGCATTCTTTCCAAACGTATTCGCGAACAAGATCCGATAAAACAGCAAGATAGGCATCGACGCTACTGTCAAAGCGATGCAGGCAAATTAGCATCGAAACGCAATACAAAAGAACAGCGGCGCCGCTGGCCTGAAAAATATAGCGCCAGATTAGAAATTAACAAGGCACTCAAGCGCGGGGATTTAGTACGTCAGCCGTGTCGCTGCGGTGCAGCCGATAATGTTCACGCGCACCACCATGATTACAAGAAGCCTCTTGATATTGAATGGCTGTGCGCACCATGCCACCGTAAGGAACATCCTCGGGAGACTTTCTGAAATGGACGCGATCACATTCCAGAAGCCAAAGAGTCACGCCGACGGCATCTACTTCGGCCTCGACAAGGAAGCCTATCTCGACGATCCCGCGCTTGGGTCGAGCGACATGAAGATGCTGGCGTTTAGTCCATGCGATTACTGGTGGACAAGGCTTTCGCCGGCGCGATCGGAGAAGGAGTCGACACCGGCCCAGGAGACCGGTACCGCGGTGCACCTGGCAGTGCTCGAAGGCGCAGAGGCGTTCGAGAAGCTCTACATGCGCGGGCCAGACCAAGATGGCATGACCACATCCGAGAAGACGCAGAGCACGAAGAACGCCAATGCCGAGGCCAAGGAACTAGGCAAGGTCTCGCTCAAAGCGCCGGATTATGATCGTTGCAGGATTGCCGCAGCGATGATCATCAAGAATCCCAAACTCTCGACATGCTTCTCGGGTGGTGCTGCCGAGGTGAGCGTATTTTGGACAGAGTACAAGCCTGGAGCGCCGGGAAACCAATTGCGGAAAAAGGCGAGATTCGACTATCTCAAGCCGCGCGGGGTTGGTGACTTGAAGAAGGTTGCGAATCAGCACGAGATCCCATTTCCGCGCGCCTGCATCAATGCGATTACCAACTACAGCTATCATGTGCAGGCCAAGCATTATCTCGATGCTAGGGCGGTAATGCCGCGGCTAATCGCAGCCCAATGTTACTTCTCGTTTCTTGTGGATGATATTGCACTGATCAGCGCTATTTCTGCTGAAAAGCAATTCGCCTTTCAATGGGTCTTTTGGCAAGGCGACCGGGCGCCAATCACCTGGTCGCGCATCATTTCTCCAGAGAATCCGATGTGTGAGATCGCGCAGCGCGTCATCGAGCGCGCCGAGCAAAACTATCTCTCTTACATGACCGAGTTCGGTCCGGATAATATGTGGATCGACTTTGCCGAACCAGAGGAACTATTCGTCGATGATATGCCACCGTGGTTCGCGAGGGATTGAAAACGCGATGAGTAGACAACCAACAACAAAAGCTGGACGGGAAGAGAGACACGCAGCTCGTAGCGGAATCAATGCTATACGAACGTGTCCGATGTGTACATCAGTATTTAGTATCGAGACCGGTTCTGCCAAGCGCGTGTATTGCTCGCGCCGTTGCTATAATGAACACGCTATTGCGGTGCTGAAACGAAGATATGCGCGCTTGCGTGAAACAAAAGGGAACCTGTTTTGCAAACACTGCGGGACGCAATTCGCTCGACCTATCAAAATCAAAGCCCTATATTGTTCTGCGCAATGTAAGAGAGCGTTTACGCGGCAACTTAGGCGAACAGTACGAGCGCGGTATAATAACGCGCATCGCGATGAGATACGCGCGCGAAGAAAGAGACGGATAAGTAGTGAAGGATATAAGCCGCGCACAGAAAAAGAAAAAGCATCGAGATTGCTGTATGACAGAAGACGACGGCTTGATCCGGATTATAGGGCAAGAAGGAACGCGCAGGAGGCAAAACGAAGAAAACTATTTTTTGCTAAATTAAAGTCCGAAAATCCGGCGGCGTTTAACGAATGGCGCGAGCGGCGCAATCAACGTAGCGAGGCCAATCGGAAACGACGCGAGCCCATGATCTCCTTAGAGAAGAAACTGTTGCGACAGCGGAAACGCTATGAATGGTTCAAGAACCGCTATCACACCGATCCGGAATTCCGCGCTAAACATCAAGCTATAGCTCGGGAACGACAGAGAATTTTACGGCTTTTGCGGTCAGGCGAATATAGCCGAATTCGACGCAAAAGGTACTACGAAGGCACAGCAAACCCAAAAGGAGAGATGCAATGGCTGCAAAAAAACAAAGTAGAACTGCGGAATCTCAAGCGCATATTAAAGCCGCGTCGCGAAGCCTCGATATCGCAGAGCGCGGAATCAACACTGGGCAACAGTTCTCTGCCCTAATGTCGGCATTGATGAGCGATCTGCTTGGCGGATCGATCACACCAGGAATCGCGAATGCGACATGCAATGCCGGCGGTAAGTTGCTCAAAATGGTCGAGCTTAATCTCAAGTACGGCCAGCAGCAGGTTGAAGGCGGCATCAAAAATCTGCAATTGGTTTCGCCAGATCCTGTCATCCAATAGCTCGGATTGCCCCATGGCTGGCAAGTGGGAAACACTTGTCAGCCAACCGCACCAAATACTGAAAGGACACCGCCATGCAGCAAAAGAATGACAAGACAATAGACCAGGACGGAGAAGATGTGCTCGACCCGCGCCGGGCCCTCGCCGAAAGCACGCTTTCTATGGATATGGCGCGTGCTGAGATCGATGTTGCCGTGGCGACAGCGCATCGGTTCCCGCGGATCATCGACACGGTGATCAAGGAAATCGAGACCATGGCCTGCTACAACGAAGAGGCCGCAGCAAACTGCATCTATTCGCTTCCGAGAGGCGGCAAACCGATCATCGGACCGTCAATCGGATTCGCCAACATAGTCGCCTCGGCTTGGGGCCATTGCCGCGAGGTCTCGCGGCCGTCCTATGTCGATCGCAAGGAAAAGAAGGTCTATGCCGAAGGCGCGTTCCAGGACCTACAAAAGAATCGAACGGTAGTCATTACCGAGAGCCGGCGCATCGTGGACAAGCATGGCCGGATCTACTCTGATGACATGATCATCGTCACCGAGAAGGCGGCCGGGGCAATTGCTAGGCGCAATGCGATTCTCAATGTGGTGCCACGGGCTGTGTGGCATCCGATCTATGAAAAGGCGCTTCTCATTGTGCGGGGCAACGAGCGGACATTCGCCGAGCGTAAGGATGCGGCGCTGCGCGCTTTCGCCCAATTTGGCGTAAAGCCGGAACAGGTGTTCGCGATCCTTAATCTTAAAGGCGAACCCGACCTGACACTCGAACACCTGCCGACGTTGCGCGGCATGTATCAGCAATTGCGGGATGGCACCGAGACGGTCGAGAGCATGTTTGACCCGCGTCGGCAGGTCGGGCATGGATTTGAGCAGGTCGAGAATCCGCTTGGCGATGCTCCAGATACCGCGAGCGGCGGCGGGGGCGAGCCAGGGGTTGACGAGAGCGATCCGACCGCCGGCATGGGCGAGGCGCCGCAATCGCAGGCACAGGTCATTCCAGAGCAAGCCGCCGCGCAGGCCGCCAGAGCCTCGCAGGACGCGCCGGCAGCTGCGGTGGCTACCAAGGGCCAGCCCGTCTTAGAAACCGCACCAGCGGCCACCGTAGGCCCGGCGCAGGCCATTCCAATGGAGACCGTGAAGGCCGTGCAGGGAACACAGGCACCAGCCCCGGCCGCCGCACCAGCAACCGCGCCGACCGCGAATGGCCATGTGTCCAGCCCGGAATTCAAGAGCCCGGAGGAATATCTGACCTATTGGGAGGGCTTCATTGCGTCATGCACGTCGGCGTCGAAGATTGCTGCACAATGGACCTCAGACCGGACCCTGCGCACGAAGTGCATGGTCATTGGCCCCCAATTTGACGCAGCCAAGACCATGCGCGACCAGGCCGAGGAGCAGCTGCGTAAGCGGGGCAGCATATGATCAAAGCGCTGATGGAGTCGACCATGTTGCTGCGAATTGTTGACGTTGAAACCGATGGGCTGCCGCCAGACGCCAGGGTGGTAGAGATCGCGACGGTCGATCTTATCGCACCCGATCATGGTATTCCTGATCAGTCCGGCCATGGCATGGATTTGGTTCCAGGATGGTGCCGCGGCCGAATGTGGTCATCGCTCGTCAACAACGGCCGTCCGATTCCGCCAGAGGCGAGTGCTATACACCACATTACGACAGAAATGGTCAAGGATGCGTCGCACATCGAAATAGCGTGGCAGTTGGCGTCACAACAAAACGCAGACATGCAGATTGATTATTTCGTCGCACACAATTCTCGGTTCGAGCGATCAATCGTTCCTCGCTTCCCAGAATTGCCATGGCTATGCACGTACAAGGCCGCCGTCGCGCTCTGGCCAGACGCGCCGGCGCATTCGAACCAAGCCCTTCGCTATTGGCTCAATCTCCGCCTAGCGGACGATCCTGGCCCGCCGCACCGGGCGCTCGGCGATGCCTATGTGACGGCGGCGATTGCGCGCAGAATGCTGACGACGAACGACGGCGGCTTCCTTGGATGGTGGAAGGACATATCCGACAAGCCGGCGCTCCTTCCGCGCTTTCGCTTCGGAAAACATGCCATGACGCCAATCGACGGGGTGCCGAGCGACTACCTCGGCTGGATTCTCAAAAACATTACAGACGACGAGGATGTGTTGTACACCGCACGCACTCACCTTGAGTTGCGAAAGCACCGCGCGCCAGAGCGGAGTCCTGTATGATGAATATCGACATGGCCGAGATCGATGGGGACAATAAATTCGCTTTCGAGGCGCACTACAACCTTGGCACGAACGGCTACGGCTATGGCTTTCGCTGCATTGCATATCCGCGGCTCAAGATCATCGAATGGTACTATAAGGGAACCTTCGCCAAACGCTCAAATACTAAACAAAGACGTGCCTGGTTCGTCGATGGCATCGAGGTGTCCACAATTGAGCTCGCTATATCGTATCTTAAAAATCCGCCGATCTTGACGCCGGATGAGGAACGCATACTCGCTGATCTCAATGAGACCTTTGTCGATCTGCGTGCATGGGAAGATACGCTCAAGGGACCTCTACGCACCAAGGGCATGAATGAGAATGAAGCATCGGTCTTTGTGCATCGCCTTATCGATGGCCTACGTGACAAGGGCGTGGTCGAACTCGGGAAGGAACCATGGCCGGAAGACTACAAGCCGGAGATGGATTTTGAGAACATGCGCTGGTCTCCGACTATTCGCAAGCGCGAGCAACAAACATGAGCATCGACCGCCAGCACGGGCGCCTGATCTTCTGCTGCGATGTCTGCGGCGAAACAGCCGGCGAGAGCGAGGCTAACATCACGCGCCCGCGCCATAGCGAACAGTCGGATTTTCATCAGCTGTGGAATGAACTCAAAAGCGAAGGCTGGCACGCGTGCAAGACAATGCGCGGCACCTTTGAGCACTATTGCCCGAGGTGCAAAGAATGACCGAGACCGAGGTGGCTGATCACATTGAGTCCGAGCCGCTCAACTGCTTTTGGGATTCGGAGCATGGCGCTCCAGACAGGTGGTATGGTGTAGTGATTTTTTGGTCCAGTCATCGAGACAAGGTGAACTATCATTGTGTGTGCGCAACAAAGGGAGGAACGTCAATGATCGTAGCCTGGATACTGATTTCGACTACCTACCTGGGGGACACTGCTATGCTAGAGCAACGCGGCGCGTATCGTACGCAAGCGGACTGTGTTACCGCACGACAGGGAATCCCCCGTCAATCGTTCGTCAAAGTGCGTTGCGTGGAGCAGCGGCAATGACGATCGCTCTGTTTCACGCAATCATAGGAGGTGGCGACGTGAAAGACGTGAAAGACGTGAAAGACGTGAAAGCCATAAAAGACGTGACGACACATCACCTCGTGCAGGATGCCGAGAAGACAGTCCGCGCAATGCAGGACGTAATGAACGAGACCTCGCGCATGAAAGATGATCTTACGACAGCGAGGCACGATAACGAACGGCTGCGCGCCGAAAACTACGTCCTCTCAGATCAACTCGACAAGGCGATCCACGAGCGAGACTTTTATCAGCGGCACTCGATCACGCTGGTGACCAGGCTCAACGATATTTCCATGGTCATCGATCGGGCGATGCAAGAATCAAGGGACGCCGCATACAGACCGACGCTTGCGGTGCCGATCGAGGATCAGATCCCGCCGATACTCGATCCTGATGCGTTCAACAAAGCGATCGAGGGAATTCTAGGACAGAAGGACAGCCCGCCACCAGACGGACTCACGCCGGTTCCGATCCCGGAATTCCTGACTCAAGGCTTGAAATAAAAAAAGGCCCGGACAGCCAGGCTGCCGGGCCCAAGTTGCAGGGTCGCGACGGGTTAATCGTCCCGCCGCCTCACGCCTCACTCCCAGGCGGAGCCGTATTGCTCGTGTCACCTTCAACATCAACGACAGGCCAATCCGAAGGCCAGCGGGCTGACACGAGTGAACTTAGAGATTTTGTCGTGACATTCACGGTATCGGACTGATTGAAACCCCTGATCCATACCGTTCCGCCTTGTACCTTTTCGATGACGGCCACATGACCACCGCCATCGCGCTCTGAGGTCCAAATCGCGCCCACCCGCGGGGTGACGTCCTTACCCCATTTCGACCAGGATAACGCCCACATGTACGAACCGGTGTCGTCATTCGGATCGAAGGGTGGCCGAATTCCGGAACGCGCCATCGCTGCCGCAAGTCCAAACCCGCACCAGGCCACATCGTCGCCGGTGTAGCCGGCGGTGTACTCGCTCATTTCCGGATAGGCATGAACAATGTCCGCGCGCCACGCCATAATGATCGGGCTATTGGGCGCCCCTGGCAGTTCATCCACGCCGGTGCATGCCCGCACCTCGCTCACCCAAGGCGCTCCAGGCGTCGTAGCGTGGCGCTGGGTCGTCTCAATCCGATCGACCGTATCCAGGGCAGCCCCGGTCGCCGAATCGACATAGCCGGTCACCGGAAGGCCCCTGCGGGCCTGGAAGGTCCTGACCGCACTCTCGGTCGCCGGACCGAAGTCTCCGTCGAGCGCAAGCACCGCTCCGGCATCGTTTAGCGTCTCCTGGAGTTGTGTGACAAGATCGCCTTCGTCTCCGAACGCGATTGGTGCGGCGGCCTGGAACATACCTGCTTGTTCCGGCAACGGCGGCAGGATCGGCGGATCGATCGGCGGTTCATCCGGCTGCGTATTGGCTCCATACACGATATGCACTTGCACAGGCTTATCAGCGGCAATCGTAACAGTCACCACCGGCGCGTCGGACGGCGGCCCCGGCGGCTGGATCTGATCCAATCCAGACCACTGCGCACGCAAATCATCATCTGAGTGCGCCCAGCTGTTGGTATCGACGTCCCCGGTTACGCCCGGGCAGCCGTGCGGTTGCGGTCCAACGTTGCCGTCCGAATACTGCCACAGCCAATAAGTGTCCCACGAAGCCTGAACGACCGGATTGGTCCCATATTGAGCAAGCCACATGCGATGCGCGCCAAAGTAACTATCTTCGTCGCTGCCCAATTTTTCCTTGGCTACATTGCCGGAGTAAATTACGCATTTGCGGCCTGTGCGCTGCTCGATCTGCCGACAAAACTCGCGAGCTTCGCTCAAGCTCATTGTCGGTCCATTTGGCGGCGTTTCCCAATCGAGCGAATACAACATCTGGTCATCGACACCAGTGGTCCGCAGAAAGTGATCGACTTGCGCCGCGACATTCCCGCCATGGGCGAAATGATACGCTCCCCAGAGCAAGCCAGCGGCTTCCGCTAGAGACTTGCGCGCCAGATACGTATCGTCAACATAGTCGGTGCCTTCTGTGGCCTTGTGAATGATGCCGATGATGCCAGCATTTTTCACGCTCGACCACGAATTGACATTGTTGTGGTGCGAGATGTCAAGAACCCGTCTATTGATCTTCTCCGCCATTTCCGACTCCTCCCTATGCGTCTCCCTATGCGCGCATCATACGCATGCCTTCTTTACGCCAATATGTCAGAACGATCGCCGGCGCGGATCTCGCCAGCCGTAGCACGAGCCGTTTGGCGTTATGCTCCCAGCCGCGCGTTGACGTATTTGCGACGATGTATTCGTGCGCGTTGTGGTTTCACAGCCACAACTTGCGGAAGCCGATGCGCTGCTTGGCACTAGCGTTGATACAGAGTTTGTCGGCGTCTGGTCTGTCTCGTCTGGCGATGTCAACAAGTAATTGCCAGCGGAACCAGTTCCGGCCTCGACGCGCAACTTGGC
>Ga0126376_10000576_pt1 | contig 18209 bp, 10 predicted proteins | sample PanSoiMetPlot_15_FD_92760 | JGI IMG/M metagenome (GOLD analysis project Ga0126376, IMG submission 92760) | Tropical forest soil microbial communities from Panama - MetaG Plot_15 | ecosystem: Environmental > Terrestrial > Soil > Tropical forest > Bulk soil | place: Panama | collected 2016-02-17
CTTTATTGACGGCTTTATTGTTCGGGCTCTTTCCGTCTTTGCACGCCGCGCGTTTCGATCTCTCATCGAGAATGAAGTCTACCGGCTCCGTTCCAGCCGGCGAATCACTTGCTCCGCGCTTGCCTTTGAATAAGAGCCTGGTTGTTGCTCAAGTAAGCTTCTCGCTGGTTCTTCTTATCGCCGCCGGCTTGTTTGTTCACAGCCTTGTGAAGCTGAGCCGCGTGAATCTCGGCTACAATCGCGAAAGCCTATTGCTGTTCCGCGTGAACGCCGCGGCCGGCGGATATAAGGGGCCGGCCACGACTCGCTTGTACGAAGATTTACTTGCGCGAATCTCAGCGATTCCTGGATTGCGCGCGGTGGCGGTATCTCATAACGGCTTATTCAGCGGTTCGGAATCCGGTGATCCGATCGCTGTCGAGGGCTACACGCCGAAGACGAACGAGGAGATCCATTCGCGGATCGACATGGTCGGCCCTGGTTATTTTTCGACGATGGGCATTCCTATTCTTCTCGGCCGCGAAATTGCAACACAGGATGCGGGCACCGGCCTTCGGGCTGCAGTTGTCAACGAAACCTTTGTTCATCAGTTCTTCCCCAATACCAATCCCATCGGAAAGCACATTCGCGACACCTATCCCGGCAATCCCGCGGAGTGCATCGTGGTCGGAGTTGCCGCAGATGCGAAGTACAACAGCCTGCGGGAAAAGACTCCGCCGCGCTTCTACGCTCCCCTGTTCAATCCGATGTGGGAACAGACGAGCGCTGTGTATGAAGTCCGTACGTTCGCGGACACGGCCAGCGTAGGTTCGGCGCTTCGTTCGGCAGTGCAGCAAGCCGCGCCCTCTCTCCCGGCGATCTCGATTCGCACCATGTCTGGCTTGGTTAACGATACTTTGCAAACCGACCGTTTCATCGAGCAACTTTCGGGCTTCTTTGGCCTGCTTGCGATCTTGCTTGCCAGCGTTGGCCTTTATGGGGTGATGGCCTACACCGTTGCAAGACGCACTCGTGACATCGGCATCCGCATGGCTCTCGGCGCCGCGCCGTCCAACGTGCGTTGGCAAGTGCTGCGCGAGAGCCTTGTACTTGTGATTGTCGGCATTGCTATAGGAATTCCCGCCGCTCTGGCCGGGGGTCGCTTTGTCCGCAGCATGCTGTTCGGCCTGGGCTTTGCGGACCCTGTTGTAATGCTGGCTGCTGCAGCTTTGCTTGCCATGGTCGCGGCGCTCGCAGCTTTTCTCCCGGCGCACCGCGCTTCGCGGGTCGATCCCATGGTGGCGCTGCGGTACGAATGAGGCAAAATGAGAACACTTTTGCAAGACGTTCGTTACGCGCTGCGCATGTTGGCGAAAGCTCCGGGCTTTACCGTAGTGGCGGTACTGACGCTTGCGCTTGGCATCGGCGCGAATACTGCCGTCTTCAGTGTTGTGAATGCGCTCATCCTCCGTCCGCTGCCTGTCGAGCGACCGGGCGAGTTAGTCTTCCTTGCGAACGCGCGGTACGGTCCGAGTCAATCGTTCCCGAACTATAGAGACCTTCGCGACCGCAATCAAATGTTCTCTGGGCTGGTCGGCTATCGCATGGCTCCCATGGAATTGGAGACCGATCGCGGCGCGGAACGCATTTAGAACTATCTTGCCACCAGCAATTATTTCGATGTGCTCGGCGTCAAGCCCGCCCTAGGCCATTTCTTCGATCAAAGCAATGACGTAAACCCCGGAGCCAGCCCTTATGCGGTGCTGAGCTACGGCGCCTGGCAAGCGCGATTCGGGGGCGACCCGGCCATCGTTGGCAAGACCATTCGGATCAACCGCCTGGCCTATACCGTCTTTGGTGTCGCCCCGCCGGATTTTCACGGGACAGAGCTCTTCTATTGGCCCGAAGTTTGGGTGCCCATGATGATGGAGCCCCGCATCGAAAGCCAGTCCTGGCTCGACAATCGAAGCACGTGGAATACCTTTATACTGGGGCGCCTGAAGCCGAATGTCTCTCCAGAGCAAGCAGAGGCGAACCTCAATTCCGTCGCGGTCGAGATGATTCGCCAATTCCCCAACCAAAATGATGGCCTGCACTTCAAACTCACCAAGCCCGGCTTAATTGGGGATCTTATTGGCGGTCCCGCGAAGGCTTTCGCGCTGGGTGTGTTCGTCCTCGCCGCTTTGGTTCTACTGGCGGCTTGCACCAACTTGGCCAGTATGTTCGCCGCGCGGGCTTCCGACCGGCAACGTGAATTAGCCGTCCGGTTGGCCATCGGTGCCGGCCGCGGGCATGTCGTGCGTCAAGTCTCGACCGAAACGCTAGTGCTTTCCCTGGCAGGCGGCGGCGCTGGCTACCTGCTGGCGTCATTCATATCTTCAGCCCTGAGCCGTTGGCACGCGCCCATGGACTTCCCGGTGCAACTCAATGTCACCGTCGATTGGCGTGTTTTCCTGTTTGCTTTGGCCGGCTCGATAATTGCCGCCGGGCTCTTTGGCTCTGCCCCTGCCTGGCGCGCCTCCAGGATTGACCCGAACGTCGCGCTGCGCGGTGCTCCCACTACTTGGCGCACCCGTTTGGCATTGCGCGACTTGCTTGTCATGGTCCAAGTGGCGCTTTGCTTTGTGCTTGTGTCTGCTTCGTTCCTTTCGTTGCGAGGTCTCGAGCAAGCCTTGCAAATGAATCTCGGCTTCCAACCGCAGCCCGTTTCCACCGCGGCGTTCGAGTTGAACCTTGCCGGATACTCCGAAGAACGCGGGCGGGCGTTTCAGCGGCAAGCACTGGAAGCCATCCAGCAATCGCCTGGGGTGCAGTCCGCGGCGTATTCCAACTCTGTCCCGCTTAGCATCGACCAGTCCCATACATCGGTGTTTCCCGCGGACAAAACGGATCTGCGGCCTTCCGACCGCATCGGCGTTGTCTACTATCAGGTTTCCCCGGAGTTTTTCGCTACGCTGGGAACCAGGCTGATCGCCGGCCGGGAGTTTGCCTGGCATGACGATCTCAAATCTCCGCCGGTCGCCATCGTCAATCTTGCTTTCGTGAAACGCGTGATGCACAGCGAGAATGCCGTCGGCAAGCACTTTCCCTCATACTCCGGCCGCCTGGTTGAGGTTGTGGGCATCGTCGAGGACGGCAAATATGAGAGCTTGACGGAATCCCAGCAGCCCGTGCTTTTTTGGCCTATCCTGCAATCCTATAACTCCACCACAACGCTTGCGGTGAGATCCTCTCTGCCCCCCGCGCAAATGGTCAGCGAGATTCGCCGTACGATCACGAAGCTCGACCCCGAACTGCCGCTTTATGGCGCCGGTGGCCTTGAGCAGATGCTGGGCTTCGCGTTTCTACCAACGCGCGCGGCGGCTATTGCGCTGAGCGCCTTCGGCTTGCTCGCCATCATGCTGGCGGCAACCGGCATCCACGGCCTGGTAGCCTACGCCGTTTCTAGGCGCACGCACGAGATCGGCATCCGCATGGCTATCGGCGCCCAGCCCATGCAAATTCTTCGCGTCATCCTGAGCAGGACTGCGGTGCTGCTCCTTTGCGGCTCGGTGGCCGGTTTTGCTCTGGCCCTGGCCGTCGGCAGAGTAATAACCAGCATCGTCTACGAAACTCAGCCCCGCGATCCGCTGGTGATGCTCAGCGTATGGCTCGCGATTGCCTTGCTGGGACTTTTTGCCTGCTGGGCACCAGCCCGCCGCGCCACAAAAGTGGATCCGCTGGTCGCGTTGAGGTACGAATGAGGGAAGAATGAGAACACTTCTGCAAGACGTTAGGTACGCGGTTCGCATGCTTGCGAAGGCGCCGGGCTTTACGGTTGTGGCGGTACTGACTCTTGCGCTGGGCATCGGTGCGAACACCGCCATTTTCAGCGTGGTGAACGGATTGCTGCTGCACCCTTACGGGATAGCGCACCCGGAGCGATTGCTGGCCATTCGCGCACGCTACGAAAAGTTAAATCTCAAGAACATCGTGATTTCCGCGCCGGACTATACCTTCGTACGCGACAACACGAAGATGTTCGCGGCCGCTGCCATTGAGAATCAAAGCGACTTCAACTATTCGACAGGCTCCTGGCCGCTGCGCTTGCGCGGCGCGAGGGTGTCCTGGCAGTGGTTTGACGTGTTCGAGGCGCGGCCCTTGATGGGCCGCGTCTTTACCCCCGAAGAGGACCAGCCGAATGCCAATCGCGAAGTGCTTCTGGCTTACAACACTTGGAAAACGATATTTGGCGGGGACTCCGACATCGTCGGACGCAGCGTCGAACTCAATCAGCAGCCTTACAAAATCATTGGCGTCATGGGCCCGGAATTCGAGTGGCCGAGCCAAGCCGATCTTTGGGCTCCACTTGGCCTTGCGCCGAAGGATTTGGCGATCGACAACCTTCTCAATGAAAGTTACCTTGGGGTGGCCCGGCTGCAACCCAGTGCAAAGTTTTCGAGCGCTTCCGCATTCCTCGCTTTGACTTCACAGCGCATCGGCGATGATCCGCGCACAAGAGGCTATCCGAAAGCGTCGGGTTGGAGCATTTTCGCCGTTCCTTTCACGGAGTTTATCTATGGGGACGTGCGCACGCCGCTGCTGATCCTTCTGGGCGCCGTCAGCCTGGTGCTTCTGATTGCGTGTTCGAATGTGGCGGGGCTTTTGCTGGCCCGCGCTTCGGGGCGGGCGAAAGAGTTTGCTGTACGCACCGCGCTCGGCGGCTCGCCATGGCGGTTGGCGCGCCAGATGCTCACGGAAAGCCTGGCGCTGGCCTTTGTTGGAATGGCTCTTGGGCTGGTGCTGGCTTCGCAAGGCGTTCGCGCGCTGTTGTGGCTCGCCCCGGAAAACCTTTCCACCGGCCTGGACATTCATCTGGATTTGTACGTGCTACTCTTCACCGCTTTGATTGCTGGTGCCTCGGCGATCATTTTCGGCGCAGCGCCCGCGTTGCAGATTGCGTTTATCGATCCACACCAAAACCTGAAGCAAGGACGCGGCACGGGAGAAGGAAGCTCTGGGCGTCATCGCTTCCGCAGCGCGTTGGTGGTGGCGGAACTCTCATTAGCGCTGGTGTTGCTTGCCGGGGCCGGAGTGTTTCTGAAAAGCCTGGCAAAACTCAAAGAGGTCGACATTGGCTTTCGTCCACAAGGAATGATGAGCGCGTCCTTGGCGTTGCCGCAGCGCCAGTACGATACGCCGGAGAAGCAGATTGCATTTCTGAGCAGCGCCTTGGAGCGGCTTTCCAATTCCGCCGGTGTGGTCTCCGCCGCCGCGGGCGTGCCTTTGCCGTTCAGCGGTTTTGGAGGTTCCGCATCGTTCGACATCGAAGGGCGCGTGGCGCCGCCAGGTGATCCAGGGCCGCACGGCGACATTCGCGGCGTCAGTCCGCATTATTTCGAAACGATGGGCATTCGGCTGATCCGCGGACGCTTCTTTACCGATCAAGACCGCCGAGGCGGACAGCCTGTGGCTATCATCGACGAAAATCTTGCCCATGAGTATTGGCCCAATCAGGAAGCCCTGGGGCAGCGCATCCGCAACGGAAACAATCAGCCTTGGAAGACCATCGTGGGCATCGTCGCGCATGTACGCCACTATCAGGTGGTTGGGGATGAAACTTCCTCAATCGGTACGGAAGGCTCCGCGAAGGGTGTGTATTACTTTCCGTTGTATCAGGAGAATTCTCCGGCTGTTTTTCTAATTGCCCGGACGAACGGCGATCCCACAGCTTTGGCAGGGACGATCCGTTCTGCGGTACACGATGTGGATCCCAGCCAGCCGGTTGCGGATCTACGGACGATGGACCAGCGCATCACGCTGTCCATGGGGCCGCGGCGCTCAGCTGTAACGCTGCTCAGTGTGTTCGCAGCGATGGCGCTCATCCTTGCGGCGGTTGGCCTGTTTGGCTTGATTCGCTATAACGTGATGCAACGCACGCAGGAGATTGGCGTGCGCATGGCCATCGGGGCATCACGCAAAGACATCCTGCGAATGGTGCTTGGGGAGAGTTTGCGGCTCGCGCTTCTGGGCGTGATCGGCGGCCTCATTGCAGCCTTTGCGCTGACGCGTGTTCTTTCGAGCCTGCTTTACGGAGTCAGCGCCACCGACCCGCTGACGTTTGCAGGCACAGCGCTTGCATTGACCTTGGTGGCGCTTTTGGCGTCGTGGGTTCCGGCTTGGCGGGCGACGCGCGTGGATCCGCTTGTCGCGCTGCGCTATGAGTAAGCCCTCAAGTGCACGAAACTTGAGGCGGGGCCGTTGGGCTTAAGATAGGGCATAAGATAAACTCCTTAAATACAATCGAATGAAGACTTCCACCGCGTCATCTTATCGAGTGCTTTTGGCAGACGACCAGCAGGACATCCGCGATTCGCTGCGTTTGCTCCTCAAGGGTGAAGGCTATGAAACGCAAGGTGTTGCCTCTCCCGACGAAGCCATAAACGCTATCGAAGCCCGCGAATTCGACGCCGTCCTTATGGACCTCAATTACGCACGAGACACAACCTCCGGCCAGGAGGGACTCGATTTGCTGACGCGCATCCAGGTTATCGATAGCACCGTGCCGGTGGTGGTTATGACCGCCTGGAGCAGCATTGAATTGGCCGTCGAAGCAATGCGCCGGGGAGCGCGAGACTTCATCCCCAAGCCCTGGGAAAACCAGCGTTTGCTCGCCATCATTCGAACGCAAATTGAGTTGCGCCAGGCATTGCGTCAAGCCTCTCGTCTCGAAGCGGAGAACCGTATCTTGCGCGCGGAATCGCGCCCAACTTTCTTGGCCAATTCGCCGGCGATGGCTCCCGTGCTGGAACTCATCGGGCAGATTGGTCCCTCCGACGCCAACGTTTTGATCACTGGAGAACACGGCACGGGCAAAGAGGTGGTCGCGCGAACTCTGCATGCTTTGTCCTCGCGTGCCACAAAGCCCATGGTCACGGTAAACGCCGGCGGGCTTTCCGAGGGCGTCTTTGAAAGCGAGCTGTTCGGTCACGTGAAAGGCGCCTTCACCGACGCGCGTTCAGATCGCGTTGGGCGCTTCGAACTTGCCGATGGCAGCACGTTGTTCCTGGACGAGATTGCCAACGTTCCCTTGAATTTGCAGGCAAAACTCTTGCGCGTCTTGGAGACCGGGGACCTTGAGCGCGTTGGCTCCTCGACCACGCGCCGCGTGAACGTGCGAGTTCTGGCAGCCACCAACGCGGACGTCAACGCCGAGGCCGCTGCAGGCCGTTTTCGTCAAGACCTCCTCTTCCGTCTCAATACGATTGAGATTCACTTGCCGCCTCTGCGCGACCGCCGTGATGACATTGATCTTCTTGCGCATCATTTTCTCCACGGCTATGCGCAACGCTACCGCAAGAACATTACCGGCTTCGATTCCGCCGCGCTCAAAGCCCTCCATGAACATCCCTGGCCCGGAAATGTGCGAGAGCTGGATCACGCAGTGGAAAGAGGAGTACTCCTTTCTCCGGGGCCATCTGTTCGCGCCGCAGACCTCGGGCTGCGCCCTCAATCCGCTGGCAGCGCCGCCGCCAAGCTCGAGGAGATGAGCCTCGACGAAGTGGAGAAATACCTCATCCAGCGCACGCTTTCCCGTCACGAGGGAAACGTCAGCCAGGCCGCCAAAGCGCTTGGATTGAGCCGTAGCGCCATGTACCGCCGATTGCAAAAGCATCAACTGGAATGAGGCCACTCACTTATGAGCGCCGCATCCAGCTCCTGGCGCTGGCCGTTGGCCTCCCGGGTTCGCTCGTCGCCTTGATTTTAGTGTGGATCGGGAGCTTCACTTCCGGCAGCGCCTGGACCCTGACGTTCTTCATCGTAGTTTTCTGGTTTGGTCTGGCACTTTCCCTGCAACAGCGCGTGATCTTTTCCTTGCAGACTCTTTCGAATCTGCTGGCGGCCTTGCGCGAAGAGGATTTTTCGATGCGCGGCCGAGGAGCTCGCGCGGACGACGCCATGGGCGAAGTGATGGTGGAGGTGAACGCCCTCAGCGAGACGCTGCGGCTACAGCGTCTCGGCGCGCTGGAAGCCTCGGCCCTCCTCCGCACCGTGATGGAAGAAATCGATCTGGCGATCTTTACCTTTGATCAGGACAAAAAACTGCGTCTCGTGAATCGTGCAGGCGCGCACCTCATGGGCCGCCCCTTGGAACGCCTCCTCGGATTCACGGCAGAAGAACTCGGGCTCGGCGCATGTCTTGAGGGTGAGCCTGCGCGCATGATGGAGCTGGCTTTCCCCGGCGGTTCGGGGCGCTGGGGCCTTCGCCGCGGCTCATTTCGCGAGGGAGGCCTGCCTCATCACCTGATCGTCTTGAGCGACCTGAGCCGTACGCTCCGCGACGAAGAGCGCAAAGCATGGCAAAAGATCATCCGCGTTCTCGGCCACGAGCTGAATAACTCACTCGCTCCCATTCAATCGGTGGCGCAAAGTCTCGAGGGCAGCTTGGTCACTGCGGCGAAATCCCCGGCGGTTCGCCATGACTCGCTGGCTGCCATCCTGGATGACCTGAAGCAGGGGCTGGGCATCATTCGTTCTCGCACGGAGGCGCTCGGCCGCTTCATGACGGCTTACGCGCAGCTTGCGCGATTGCCCCAACCGAAATTACTTCCCGTGAAGGTTTCGGAATGCGTCGGCAGGGCCGTAAAGCTGGAAACGCGAGTGAATGTAACCATGGGAAAAGGGCCGGACGCCGTCATCTCCGCCGACCCGGATCAATTGGAACAGCTCTTGATCAATTTAATTCGCAATGCAGCGGATGCGGCGCTGGAAACGAAAGGTGGTGTGCAGGTCGGCTGGACGCGCAAACGCGGACAAGTGGAGCTGTGGGTGGTTGATGATGGTCCTGGGCTTCCCAATACCGCTAATCTTTTTGTGCCTTTCTTTACAACCAAGCCCGGCGGTTCTGGCATTGGTCTCGTCCTTAGTCGCCAGATCGCCGAGGCTCACGGCGGCGAGCTGACCTTAAAGAACCGCTCTGACGCTCGAGGGTGTGAGGCCAGACTTCGCCTGCCCATCTAATGCCCGCCCGGCGGCCCCATAAAAACAGGCAGGACACCAAAAAGACCGACAAGCGCCTTTTCATTTGCATTTTTCATCTCAAATTGTAGTCTCAATCTTACGGCTCGATTTTCCGCATTGCCGTAGGGCCCTCACGACAGCAACCCGTCTGGTTCGTTTTGGCCGGCCGGTTCATTTTCGGCCCTCGGACATGCCGGGCAACGCCGCCCAGAGCAAGAGCAAATTCGCGGGAAAAAATGTAGGGGCCATGCCGCCGTATCTTCCTTCGCGGGCGAATCTGCGGAGTGGCGCGGAAGGGACGAGCGAGAGCTCTCCATCGGACAGCGCACAAGCCAGTTCCGTTGGGTTTCTTTTCCTGAATACGTCGCTTCGGCCGCTGTACGCAAACCAAGAGGCCTTGTCCGCACTGACTTACGCCCCACACGGCTGCAAAAACAATGGCCCGGATCGTCTCTTGGAGAGCCGGGTTCAATCGCTTTTTGAAGGATCCAGTGGATCCAGGCAGCTTTAAAGGCAAGGGGTCTCTTGCATCGGGCCGGAGATGCTATCGATTGCGCGTTTTCTCGGTAAGATCGCCGGCTGCAAATGGTTCTAAACCTGCTGTCGCGATCCTCTTGGAGAGAAATAAAAAGACGATCGTCGACCTTTCTTATTTGCTCGGGCGTTTCCGTTTGACTCAAAGAGAAGTGGAGACCGTGGGCCACTTGGTGCACGAGTTTAGCACTCGACAGATAGCGGAGCGGATGGGAATTAGTCGGAACACCGTGAAAGCTTTCTTGCGTTCCATCATGATGAAAATGGGGGCTGATAGCAGGGCCGGAATCATTGCAAGAATCTTGCAAAACATCGAATCAGCCGTGAACAATGCGGCTAGGATGGGTTCAGCGCCGCGGCGGTGCTCGCGCGGCAAATCAGCTCCGGCTGCACTACAATTTCTTTCGCGTACTCTGCCCCTGGCGGCGCTGCAATTCGCCTCAGGAGCGTTTCTGCGGCCAGCATTCCCATCTCGCGCAGGGGCTGCCTCACCGTCGTCAGCGCCGGATTTTGAAACGCGGCGCTCTGAATATCGTCAAAGCCAACCACCGAAACGTCTTGTGGAATGCTCCTCCCGCCTTCGCGTAATGCTTGAATCGCGCCGATGGCCGAAATATCGTTGAAGGCAAAAAGAGCCGTAAAAGGCTCGCCTGAAGTAAGCAGCTTTTTCGTCACCACGTACCCGAGTTCGGGCGACGAGGACTCGCCTTCCAACTGGCCCACCAGCCGCTCGTTAATCTCGACGCTCAGCGCCTGCGCCGCGTTGCGCACGGACTCCCAGCGAATCGCCGTGTCCGAGCTGAAGGCTTGTCCCTTGATAAACGCAATCCGGCGGTGTCCGAGTTTCGCCAAATGTTCCATCGCCAGTGAAGCCGCGCGCGCGTGGTCCAGCACGATGTTGGTGACTCCCGGCAGCTCGCGGTGGCCTGACACCGCGACCAGTGGCACTTGCGATGCGCTGGTGATCGCCGTGTCCACGACAATCAACCCTTCCACGGCCCGCTGCTGCAGCATCAGCGGATACTCTGCGATGAGTTCATCGCGATGCCGGTGGCTCACCACAAAATAGAAGTAGCCCTCCTGCAGCAGATGGTCTTCAATCCCGGACATGACCAGCGCCGCGTACCCTTCACTGATTTCCGGCACCACCACTCCGATGGTGTAGCTTCTTTGTTGCCGAAGGGACCGCGCAATGTGATTGGGCCGGTAGTTCAGCTCTCGCGCCGCCTTGCGGATGAGTTCCTGGGTGTGGTGCGGAATGGACTTCGCGCCGGGAGAGCGGTTGATGACCAGCGACACTGCTGCCTGGGAAAGCCCCACGTGCTCCGCCAGATACTTGAGGGTCACACCTGGCCCCGAAGCTTTTCGGGCTCGCAAAGTTGTTCCTGCTTTGAGCCGGGGCATGACGATTTCGTGCGACGTAGTTTCCCACATTTATTAGGGCATCCACAAGCTATATCGCGAGCTCGTGCGGACGAGTTTCTTCATCCGTGGCCAGCAGTCGCGCATTCTAAAAGTTGTCATCGCCAGCGGGTTTCATCGCTTGTATCAGCTACTAAATCGGTTTAGTATGCTACTGCCTCGACGCGAACGCGATGGCCAGGTGGCGCCAAGGACGGCTTTCGCTTCGTTAGAGGGGTGTGATTCATCGATTTTTGAATGTCTCCGATGTAGGATAACGGCCCTGGCGCGGGCGCCCTTTAACCGGCTTACGCGCCCGGTGAACTCTTCGGCACCCTTCTCGTTTACAAGGAGCGTTTGAAACGTGACATCTCTGCTGCGCCGCTCAGCTGTAGCAGCCTTGGTTCTCCTGCTTTACCCCTTCGCGCCTTCTCCCGCTCCTTCATCGGAGAAGGCTCCTCACGCGAGTTCCGAGAGCACAGCTCTTTCCGACCCTGGCGTCGAGAAAAAGATAGACGACCTTCTCCACAAAATGACCCTCGAAGAGAAAGTCGGCCAGCTTGTGCAATACACTTCCGGCCAGCCCACCGGTCCGGGCACTGGCCGCACAGACTACGAAGACATGATTCGCAAGGGCGAAGTGGGCGCGCTTTTCAATATCACCACCGCCCGCCAGGTGAACGCCTTTCAACGCCTCGCCGTCGAGCAATCCCGATTGCACATTCCGCTTCTCTTCGGTCTGGACGTGATTCACGGCTTCAGAACTGAATTTCCCATTCCATTGGGTCTGTCTGCGAGTTGGAATCCCGACTTAATCCAGCAAACGGCTCGCGTTGCCGCGCAGGAAGCTTCCGCCGCCGGCGTCCGCTGGACTTTCTCTCCGATGGTGGACATTGCACGGGATGCACGTTGGGGCCGCATAACCGAAGGTTCCGGCGAGGATCCCTATCTTGGCTCGGTTATCGCCCGTGCCTACGTGCGTGGTTATCAGGGAACCCGCTTGGATGCGCCTGACAGCATGGCCGCCTGCGCGAAGCACTTCGTCGGTTACGGCGCCGCGGAAGGCGGCCGCGATTACAACTCGACCGAGATTTCCGAGCACACGCTGCGCCAATTTTACCTGCCTCCCTTTCACGCCGCCGTCGAAGAAGGCGCCGCCACCATCATGAGCGCGTTCAATTCTTTGAATGGCGTGCCTGCCTCCGCCAATCCTTTTACTCTGACGCAAATCCTACGCAAGGAATGGGGATTTCAGGGAATTGTGGACAGCGATTACACGGCGCTCGCGGAACTGATCAAACACGGGATCGCCAACGATGGCACGACCGCCGCCCGAAAAGCCTTTCTAGCAGGCGTTGACATGGACATGGTGAGCAGCCTCTACCACGACCACATGGCTCAGTTGGTGAAATCTGGCGAAGTCCCCGAAGCGGCGGTGGACGAAGCCGTTCGCCGAATTTTGCGAGTGAAGTTCGCCCTCGGCTTGTTTGAGCGCCCCTATGCGGACGAGTCGAAAGAAGCCGGCGCCATGCTCCAAAAGGACAGCGTGATGCTCGCGCGAACGGCTGCGGAGGAATCCTTCGTTCTGCTAAAGAATTCAACCGTTGGCTCTGCTCCGCTTCTGCCGCTGTCCCCCAATGCCAAAACGATCGCGCTGATTGGTCCCCTCGCGAATGACAAGGCCAACATGGTTGGTTCATGGGGAGGGCTGGGACGTTCCCAGGACGCAATCACCTTGCGCACGGCCCTCAATGAAAGAATAGGCGCACAAAACGTTCACTATGCAAAAGGCACCGAAATTACCGGCGGCACAGACGATCAGTTGACAGAAGCGGTGAAAGTCGCCGAGCAAGCCGATACTGTAATACTTGCGCTCGGCGAAAATGCTGGGGAGATGACGGGCGAAGCCGCCTCCCGCGCCTTTCTTGGGTTTCCGGGCCGCCAGGAAGAGCTTCTTGAGAAGATGGTGGCCACCGGAAAGCCTTGCGTGCTTCTGATCTTCAGTGGCCGCCCTCTCACTCTGCCCTGGGCGTTCCAGCATGTGCCCGCAGCGATGGCCGTTTGGTTTCCTGGGATTCAGGCAGGGCCGGCGCTCGTTCGGACCCTGTTTGGCGACGCAAACCCAAGCGGAAGACTGACGGTAAGCTGGCCTCGGAGCGTTGGCCAGGAACCGCTCTTTTACAACGCATTGAGTACCGGGCGCCCGGCGGGAAAGATTGACCTGACGCGCCCGCCTCGCAACGCTGTTGAAAAATATGTCTCGCGCTACATCGATGAACAGAATAGCCCGCAGTTTCCATTTGGTTTCGGCCTGTCCTACGCGACTTTCACCTACGGCCATGTCCGCGTTGATAAGACAAAAATCAGTGCGGCCAGCTTGAATGAAGAGCTGCAAGCCCGCGAGCCCAAACAAAGCGCCTCTCTCAGCGCCAGCGCGGACATCACGAATACCGGGACGCGACCGGGCGTCGAAACAGTGCAATGCTATCTCCGCTTCCAGGGAACCAGCGTTGCTCAACCGGTCCGTGCGCTGACCAAGTTCCAGCGCATTTCCCTCGCTCCCGGCGAAACGAAAAAAGTGACCTTTCTGCTGGGGCCGAGCGCGTTTGGAATCTGGAATGATCAACAAAAGCTCGCCGCCGAGCCTGCAAAAGTCACGCTGTGGATCGCTCCCGATTCGAGCCAGGGCATGCAAGCCACCCTGGAAATCACGAAGTAAGCTGGATACCCATGATGAGCAAGACTCTTCTGAATAGAAGGGAATTGATGCGTTTTTGCGGAATGGGCCTCCTGGCCTCTCCACTCGCGGCCTTCGCCAGCTGCCAAAAGCGCCCTGTCGCTTCTTTCACTGAGCCGAATGGCGCGCCATTCGAAGGTACGGACGAGCAACTCCTCGATGAAATCCAGCGCGCCAGTTTTGAATTCTTCTGGAACGAAGCCAGCCCCAAGACCGGGCAGGTGAAAGATCGCGCTCTCGCAAACGGCAATGACTCGCATACGATGTCGAGCATTGCCGCCACAGGATTCGGGTTGACCAGTCTTTGCATCGCTGACCACCGCGGCTACCGGAAGTCTGCTGAAATCGTCGATCGCGTTCGCAACACCCTAAGATTCATGGCCCACGATCTGCACAACGAGCACGGTTTCTTTTTTCATTTCATCCACATGGAAACAGGCGAGCGCTGGGCCAAGTGCGAACTTTCCTCCATTGATTCATCCATTCTCCTGTGCGGCGTTCTCACGACGCGCCAGTATTTTTCCGATCAGGAAATCAAGGACCTCGCGACAAAAATCTACCAACGTGTAGATTGGCCTTGGATGCTCAATGGCGGTCCCACGCTTGCGATGGGCTGGCATCCCGAGTCTGGCTTTCTGAAAGCCCGCTGGGAGCATTACTGCGAGCTGATGATGATCTATCTCCTCGGGGTTGGCTCTCCCACGCATCCGCTTCCGCCTGAGACGTGGAATGCCTGGACGCGCCCGAGAATCAAGTATCAGGGCATCGAATATATCTCAGGAAATGACCCCATTTTCACCCATCAGTATTCGCATGCGTGGTTTGACTTCCGCAACAAGCGCGACGCTTACGCAAATTATTTTGAAAATTCCGTCAAAGCGACGAAAGCGCACAAGCTTTTCTGCCTTTCTCTCCGCGATCACTTCCCTGATTACAGCGAAAATCTTTGGGGCATCAGCGCTTCGGATTATGTGAAGGGCTACACCGCGTGGGGCGGCCCAACGGTGGACGGCGGCCCGCTTGGCCCCGTCGACGGCAGTATTGTTCCCTGTGCGACCGGAGGCTCTCTCCCATTTCTCTTTGACGATTGCATCCGAGTGTTGCGTCATGTTCGCGGCCCATATCGCGAAAAAGTGTGGACTAAATATAGTTTCCGCGACGCATTCAACCCGTTAACGACCTGGTACGACACCGACGTGCTCGGCCTCGATCTGGGAATCACCATGCTGATGGCGGAAAATCATCGCACCGGCTTTGTGTGGGAGCAATTCATGAAAGACGAGGACGTGAAACGCGGGATGGCCCGCGCCGGCTTTCATTCCGAAAGCCCTTCCGCTCCATCATCTCCAAGCCTGTAAAGATAAGCTATGGTCCCCTTTTGACTGAGCGTCGCCTTTCGCTTAGCGGATGCCGGAGCCTTCGACGATGGTGATGTAGCGGTCGATCGGAAGATCGGTGAAGGTTTCGACGCGGTCACTGGGCGGGGGCCAGTGAATCTCCAGGCGATCGATTTTCTTTCGAGCGCCAATGCCTAGAACTTCGCGTGGGTCGTGGGAGGACAGATAGCTGCCGCCACCTATCTTTAGCCGCGTCCGTTTCAGATCGCCTGCCTGCCAGGTGAGGCGAGCGCCGATGGCATCGGGATTTGCCCTCTTGCCAATCAAGCGGACTCCCAGCCAGTGGTTTCCGCTGGCGGTGACATTCTTGAGCAGCAACGGCACACCACCGTTCGAGGTGACAAGCGCGTCCACGGCACCGTCGTTATCGAAATCGCCGATGGCCAAACCGCGCCCGGCAAGGCTCTGAGCAAACGCCGGGCCGGCAGACGCGCTGACATTCTCGAATTGGTGGCCTGTGTTGTGAAAGAGGAGCAACGGCTCCTTGTACATCACGTGGCTTAAGTGCTGTTCGACCTTATCGTCTGGATGGCCATTTACGACGAACAGGTCGACGTTGCCATCGTTATCGTAATCGAAGAATTTCAATCCCCACCCGCTCATCAGCCGGGTGACGCGGCCGATGCCCATCGGCCCGGTGATATCGTCGAAAGTCAGGTCGTGGTTGTTTTTGTACATGGAATACATTTCATGATCCACGTTCGTGACGAAGAGGTCTTGCCAGCCATCCTGATCGAAGTCCGCGGAATCGACGCCCATCCCCGAGCGCGGCCGCCCCTCCTGGCTGAAGGCCACGCCGGAATCCAAGCCGATGTCCACGAATTTTCCGTTTTTCTTATTGAGAAACAGGAAATTCTCGACGGTGTCGTTGGCGACGAAAAGGTCCATCCAACCGTCGTTGTTGACGTCAGTTGCTACAACTCCCCAGGCTTTGCCCAAGGACTTGGAGATTCCGGATTCCTCGGAAACGTCCTTGAACGTGCCATCTCCGTTGTTGTGGAAAAGCCAACTGCGCACGCGCGGATAGACCGTTGGTATGCAGTACGAGCGCTCGTGGGTTTGTACGTCCTCGCAGTATTTGTTTTCGGATTTGCCCGAGTTGCCGAAGCGGCAGACGAAGAGATCCAATTTGCCGTCGTTGTCGTAGTCGAACCAGACGGCGCTAGAGGCCCAGCCGGGAGCCGCTACGCCGGCCTTTTCTGTTACATCCGCAAAGGTGCCGTCGCCGTTGTTTCGGTACAAAATGCAGCGCTCATACTGGGTCACGTACAAATCGGGAAAGCCATCGCCGTTGAAATCGCCTACAGCGACACCCATTCCATAGCCGCCGCCGGCTACCCCAGCCTTTTCCGTTATATCAGTGAACGTGCCATCGCGGTTGTTCTTGTAGAGAGCGTTGCGAAGGGGAGGCTTTGGATCGTAGAAGTCGCACTTGCCGCTATTGACCAGGTAGATGTCCATCCAGCCATCGTTGTCGTAATCCAAAAACGCGCAGCCCGCTCCGGTAGTTTCCGGCAAGTAGTAGTTCTCGGACCGGCCGTTTACGTGTTGCCAGGTGATACCGCTTTTCGCGGGCGGAACTTCTTCAAATGACAGCTGCTTTGATTCCTGCGGGTCTAGATTCTTCGCGATGAAAGACAATGGAAAGGGCAGCGTACCGAACAGCGGTGTGGCGCCGTACAAGCCTAGGTTAAAGCGCAGGGCCCGCAAAAAATCTCGCCGCGTGAAGCCAGATATGGCATTTCCGTCACGGCGTGAAGAAAGAAAAGGAAAGGGTAGCCTCACGGCTGGGGGGTGCCTTTGCCGAGAATTTGCAATTGCCCTTCTGCAAGACCAGGCGGCCGGTCACTATACAACGTTGCCGCCCGTTCTCTTTCCTGAGCATGCAAGCGGGTAAATTCGGCGCGCGCTTTTGCTGCTTCCGCTTTGTGGCCCGTCCGCGCATAGGCGTTTCCTAGAGAAAAGTAAATTCTGGACTCGTTCGGGAACGACTTCTGTGCGATTTCCAGCTCGGGAATGGCGCCTGCCGGATTTCCCGTATCCAGGCGTAGCAGGCCAACCAGGTAGTGGGCAAACGGGAGCCGCGGCGCAAGCGTTAGCGCTTTCTCCGCATAAGGCAAGGCTTCCTGCGAGTCCGCCTGATAGCGCACGGCGGCAATCTCAAGAAGCGAATTTACATTTTGTGGATCACGCTTCAATTCCAGCTGAAATTGCTCAACGGCGGCGTCGGTCTCATTGGTTTCGAGCAACAGTCTTCCGAAGGCAAAATGCACGTTCGGGTAGTCCTGGTATTCTGCCGTCAGTTGGACATAAGCTTTTTTTGCCTGCTCGTAAGCTTTTGCCTCCAGGAGCAGTTCCGCCTGTCCTGCCCGTTCGACTACAACGGCGCCCGGGGTGTCCTCGGCGGGTGCGTCTTGAGGTCTAATCAGGAGAACAGCAAGGCCGAGCGCATTGATTAACTCCTTGGACCTGACCCCAAGCTTCACCAGTTGGTCCAGAGTTTCTTTGGCATCGCCGAACTTTCGCAGCCGCAACTCCACCAACCCCATGTGATAGAGGGCCACGTGACGTAACTGATCGTCTTTGATAACGCCCAATTGCTCGGCGGCCAGCAAGTTCTTCAGCGCCGGTTCGTCTTTGCCCATTTCGAATTGGCACAAACCGAGCATGGCATGGGCGGTTCCGTTTGCGGGATCGAGGGCGATTAGCCTCTCAAAATCCTGGGCCGCCTTTGCGTAATGGTCCTGGTCATACTCGATCGTGCCGAGCGACCACCAGCCTTCCTTCCATCGGGGCCGCAAGGCCAGCGCTCGTCTGTAGAGTGCCGTCGCATCGTCCAGACGGTTTTCTTGGCTTGCGGTCTTTGCCTTTGCCGCCAACTGGGCGAACGTTGCGTTTTTTTGCGGTGGGGTACTGGTCAGCGTCCTCGGCGTTATCATGCAAACGATAATCGCAAGGCCCACAACGAGAGGCCTGCACGGTTTGGTCAGAGAATTCAGGCTTTTAATTCTGAGCTGCATTGGTCCGTGCATTGGCCGCTGCCCGCTTCTTTTCAAGCAACTGTCTATGGAGAGTCGTTTCGCGAAGAGCATCTTCTTTGCGGCCCGCGCGTGAATAGGCAATGGAAAGCTGGTAATGGCCGGAGGGGTCCTCTGGAGATA
>Ga0126376_10000577_pt1 | contig 18200 bp, 18 predicted proteins | sample PanSoiMetPlot_15_FD_92760 | JGI IMG/M metagenome (GOLD analysis project Ga0126376, IMG submission 92760) | Tropical forest soil microbial communities from Panama - MetaG Plot_15 | ecosystem: Environmental > Terrestrial > Soil > Tropical forest > Bulk soil | place: Panama | collected 2016-02-17
GAAGATTCCGCGAGTCGCACGCGCGCCTAAAATCGAGGATTTTCTGGAAGGACGGCAGCGCGAAGCGGAGCTCAAAGTCGGCGATTTCCGCCAGAACATTCCCGGGGACGGCGATCCGGCCAGCGACGGGACGACGGCCTATCTTTCCTACGACCAGAGAAATCTGTACGTCGTTTTCGAGTGCAAGGAAGCCTCCGCGAACTTGCGCGCGCATCTTTCAAAACGCGAAGACCTCGATCAAGATGACGGCGTAGGCGTGTTTTTGGATACATTTCACGACAAGCACCGGGCTTACTATTATTTTTCCAATCCGCTCGGAATTCAGCAGGACGCGATTTACACCGAAGGGCAGGGCTACGACTACAGTTTCGACACCGTCTGGAATACGGAAGGAAGATTGACACGGGATGGCTACATCGTGTGGTTTGCGATTCCGTTCAAGAGTTTGCGCTTTTCGCACGAGTCGGAGCAAACCTGGGGCCTTGCGCTATATCGTGTGATCCTTGCGAAAAGTGAATATGACTACTGGCCGTATGTGACGCAGCGAGTGCAAGGACTGGCGCAGCAGTTCGCGCCGTTGAGCGGGCTGGAACACGTCTCGCCGGGCCGCAATATTCAACTGATTCCATACGGCCTGCTGGCGTCGAATCACTTTTTGGACCAACCTACGAACGGGGCCGCGCCCGGATACAAGAACGTGTTCGAGCACCGCGGTGGGCTGGACGCGAAATTCGTGGCCAACGATTCGCTGACGTTCGACGTCACATTGAATCCCGATTTCAGCCAGGTGGAGTCGGACGACCCGCAGGTTACGGTAAATCAACGATTCGCCGTGTTTTTTCCAGAAAAGCGCCCATTTTTTATCGAGAACGCTGGGTTCTTCATGACGCCTGTGAATCTGTTTTTCTCACGGCAGATCATGGATCCGCAATTTGGCGCGCGGATGACGGGTAAAGCCGGAGACTGGACCTTAGGCGCGCTGGCGATTGACGACCGACAACCGGGCCGGGATCAATCATCTGGTCCGTTCGACACGCGGGCGGTCGATGGAGTCGTACGCCTGGCGCGCGAATTTGGAAAGCAATCCTATATCGGAGCATTTCTATCGACGCGCGACTTTGCGGATACGAGCAATCGGGTCGTGTCGTTGGATGCGCGGATAAAATTTGGCAAGAACTGGGTCGCCGATATACAAGGGGCACACAGCTGGACGCGGCAAGATGATCGCCTGCCACAACTTTGCCAGAATTTCGACTTTCCGTCTGCGGCTGGGCCAAATCAGAACGCAATCTCGCAGCAAGGTAACGCTCTGTATGCGGATCTTTCCTACACGGGCCGTCATTTTGTCATGACCAACCAGTTCAATGATTACAGCCCGGGATTCTGCACGGAACTCGGATTTGTGCCGCGCGTGGATATCCGGCAGCAGACGTCCGCAGTGGGATATTACTGGCGGCCGCAGCACAGCCAGATTGTCGACTTCGGACCGTCGGCGAGCGAATTGGTCGATTGGGATCACAACGGTGTGCTCCAGGACTGGGGAGCCGCTTTGGGATTCCAGATCGATTGGAGGAGACAGACGACGTTCGCATTCAGCCGTGGCGAAGCGTACGAGCTCTTCGCGAATATTCCATTCCGGAAACACAGCACGGCTTTTCTGCTAACGTCGGCGCCTTATAGATGGCTCAGTTTCACGGGAAGGTACACCACAGGCACGGGAGAGAATTTCTTCCCAGCGAACGGGCTGGCGTCATTCCTCGGAAATGTAAATCGCGCGAATGTGGGATTTACGATCCGGCCCTCCGCGCGTTTTCGCGTCGACGAGACCGCGATCTACTATCGGCTCGGAACGCGGGACGGTTCTACGCCCGCCGGATTCGAACCAGGCCATCCGGTGTTCAACAACTATTTGCTGCGAACGAAAGTGAACTACCAATTTACCAGGCAGCTTTCGTTGCGCATGATTCTCGATTACGACGCAACGCTCGCAAACAATCAACTGCTTGATGTGCAGAGGAACCTGGGAAGCTTCGACGGCGGACCGGTCGCTGCGCCTAAGAAGTTTGTGCCGGACTTTTTGCTGACCTATCTTGTGCATCCGGGGACAGCTCTCTACATCGGCTACAACAACAGCTTCAGCAACTTACGGCTGGATGAAAGCTCATTGCCGCCCCAGGTTTTGCTGCAACGGTCGCCGACGAATACGACCGGCCGCCTCTTTTTCATAAAGCTTAGCTACCTTCTGCGGTATTAAGCCGCTGCGGGCACTGCGTCAGCTTGTGCCGCGATGGCGGCATCGCATAGAATTTCTTTTCTTTGTTCCAGGTCTTTTCCAGAAGGAGCGACATGTCTCACCGCATTGCGGCGAAAATTTCCGGTGTAGCCGGTTTTGTGCCGCCGCATGTCATGACCAATGACGATTTGTCGAAAATCGTCGAGACCAATGACGAATGGATTCGCACGCGAACCGGGATCCGTGAACGGCATGTGGTCGACAAAGGAATGGCAACGTCGCATATGGCCACGGAAGCGGCGAAAGCGGTGCTGGAGCAAACAAAAACCGACGCCGCTGAGATTGATTTGATTGTTCTAGCGAGCGTTACCCCCGACATGTTCTTCCCTGCTGCTGCTTGCTTGGTGCAAGATCGGATTGGTGCGAAGAAGGCGTGGGGCTTTGATCTTTCTGCTGCCTGTTCCGGCTTTGCGTACGCGTTGACGGTCGGCGCGCAATTCGTCGGCGCGGGGACGCACAAGAAAGCGCTGGTCATCGGCAGCGATACGATGACTTCGATTCTGAACTACGAGGATCGCGCGACGTGTGTTTTGTTTGGCGACGGTGCTGGAGCCGCCCTGCTGGAACCAGCGGGACAAAACGAAGGCATCCTCGATTTTGAGCACGATGTTGACGGCTCAGGCGGGCAATTTCTGTTTATGCCGGGAGGCGGGTCGCTGAATCCTTCGACGGTAGAAACCGTTGCAAAGAAGATGCACTACGTGCACCAGGAAGGCTCGCAAGTTTTTAAGTACGCCGTGCGGCGTATGGCCGATTTGGCGGTTCATCTCGTCGAACGGAATGGTTTGCAGAGCGAAGACCTGGCGTTGGTCGTCCCGCACCAGGCAAACCTGCGCATCATCAAAGCGATGCAGGAGCGGCTCGGCATTGAAGATTCGAAAGTGATGGTGAATATCGATCGTTATGGAAATACGACAGCCGCAACCATCCCTCTGGGTTTACGCGATGCGGTTGCGGAAGGCCGGCTGAAAAAAGGGGACCTCGTTTTGATTCTCACGGTCGGCGCAGGCTACACAACGGGCGGCATTCTCCTGCGCTGGGCGTATTGAGTTAACGCACTCCGCGCGGCAGGTCCTGGAGCTTCCGCGGCGTCCAAAAAAGAAGCAGGAGCAATCCAACAGCAAAGAAGATAGCGGCCACTTTCCAATCGAATCCGAGCGCTTTCAGAAGCAAGCCAAAGATCGTTACCGTTTCGGCAAAACAGAACGACACCAGATTCCCAGCGCGCCACTTCGCGGCGGCAGACAGATCATTTGGATTACTTCGGAGAGCGGCCTCCGCATTCGCAATTAAACGCGTGCGCAGAAAGGTGGCAACGCCGATTTCGGAAACCGACAGCACGCCAAGAACTAGTGGGAAAAACGGCGGAACACTTCCCGGTTGCCCAAGGCTAGGCTGAAAAAGCTTTACTACGATAACCAGCAGAAACCACGTCACCACCAACGCGGCGTGGAGCAACCGCACTTGCTGCACCGCTTTGTCCATCCAGAGGCTCCCGGGTGGCAATTCGAATCGCACGAAAAGTCGATTCTTGCGAACGCGCGTGGAAATCGCAAGCTGAAGTTGCGGAGATTAGCAGGAGCGAATCGAAGCAGCGAGGGCAATATTCGCCTGGAGGCGGCGATCTATTTGGACGGCAGCATAACGAGCACAGAGCACGCGCTCCCGCTCCGTCCATGCTGCGAGCGAATTGGAGAAATGACCTGCGACTTTGGCAAGCCCCTCGACCGCAGCGTAATAGAGCCGAATAAGGCCGAGACCACGTGGCCCGAGGCGCAAATCCGGCGTAAGATCATGCAGCTCGGCGAACACTTTGAAATGGTCGCCCGTAAGTTCGGCCCTACCAATGTGAGCAGCTTCCAACACACGCTCTGAAACGGGCTGAGAAGCAACGCCCATGACGAGGGCACGCCAGTAGTAAACGGCGAATTGGCTTAGTGCCGCAACCGAGATCGTAAGTAGCATAGCGGAGAACATCCCTCAGCCTCGTGGGTAGTTTGGCGGGGCAGGGGGCTCGCGACAATGGGCCAGGGGTACTACTGGGGATAGTTCTTCCGGGCATATGCCGTTAGAAAACCGCCGCCCGGAATCGGCTGGCGAAAAGGGGCAAGCGATGCGGAAAAGCGGGTTGGTGCTGGCGGCAATGCTCTCGGTCGTGGCAGCTTATGGAACCCTGTCGGCAGAGCGTAGGAGCGGCATGCGGGCGGAGTCCGCCGCTGAGGCGTCCGTCCGGGAGCTGCTAGCAAAACAGCAGACTGCCTGGAACGCAGGGGACGTAGAGTCCTTCCTGCAAGGCTATTGGAATTCCGAAGAGCTTACGTTTTCCGGCAGCAATGGCACGGTTCGCGGTTTCGCGGGAGTTCGGCAGCGCTACAAAAAGGGCTATCCGGACCGTCAAACGATGGGAAAGCTTGAGTTTAGCGGATTGGAAGTGCGAGAGCTGGCACCGGACGCGGCGTTGGTGCTAGGTCACTGGCACTTGGAGCGTTTGAAGGGGGACATAGGAGGAGTATTCTCGCTGGTTCTACGACGGTTTCCGGAGGGCTGGCGTATCATTCACGACCACACCAGCGTCGTGCCGTCCGCTTCAGACAAATGATTTGCGTTTGAACCAGAGCCAAGCCATTTATTTTCAATAGAATAGACTCGATCTCGCGCGGATGCCGAAGACAACTCGGACAAAGGGTTTTAGTACCAACCCGCCGACAATGGGAAAATGTTTGCACATTTTCCGAAAATCCCAAAGTTCAAATTGCTGATTACAAGCCTGTTACATCGCCACCAATTTGGATTGCGACGTGCACCACAGGAAGACATTCCTTTCTTCTTGTAGTGAGAACGGATGGGACTTGCTTTTGAGATTTAAAGAGCCAAGTTCGCTCTCCAAAGGACTTTTTGATCTGATGAAGCGCACGCGGATAACAATCGGGTTTGCGACGCTCGTGCTGGGCGTCGCGGTGCCGGCTATGGCGCAGGGTTTTGGCCTCAGTGCGGCTGCACAAAAGGGAGCATTCCTACTCTCCGAATTTGTCAGCTCCGTGGTGTCCTTCGTTACGCCAGAGCCGACTTCCCTGATTTTGCTGGGAATGGGCGGACTGATTCTTGTTGGCGCGACGCGCCGTCGAAAGACTGTCTAGATTCCAAACTAGTTAAGGTGCCCTAGCCCGTCGCACGGAACGATGTCACTTTGCTTACGACCGATTCGCAGAGCAAATCGGGCCGTGCTCCGTTCTTCGCCAAAATGAGCTGTACAACATTGACGTAACCTTCGCGGAATGCGCCTTCGCACCAGCCGAGATAGAAGTCCCACATTCGTTGAAAGCGTTCCTCGAACCCGAGCGCCCGTACGCGATCGATGTTGTGGAAAAACCGGTCTCGCCAATGCGAGAGCGTCTCCGCGTAGTGCAAACCGAACGATTCCAAATGATTGAACGAAAGCTGCGTCACTCGCGCCAAGGATTGGTTGATTTCCGAGAGTACGGCAAGTTCGCTGCCTGGAAAAATATAGGTTTGGATCCAATCCACGCGCTTGCGGTAGCCGGCCAATTGCTGATCCGGCAGCGTGATCGTCTGCAAGAGCAGGGAACCGTTCGGAGCGAGCAGTCGGTCGCACGCGCCAAAAAACTCGTCGTAGCGGTCCAATCCGACGGCCTCAAACATCTCGATGCTGACAATCTTGTCGAATTCGCCCTGAATTTTGCGGTAATCCTGAAGCAACAATCGCACACTGCCTTTTCCTAGATTTGCAGCTTCGATTCTCTTGGTGGCGAAATCATATTGCGCTTCGCTAATGGTCAATCCGGTGACGTGCGCTCCGTAGTATTGCGCCGCGTGGATGGCAAAGCCGCCCCAGCCGCAGCCAATCTCCAGCACACGATCTCCTGGAGCGACGCGGAGTTTTTGGCAGATACGGTCCAGCTTCCGCTTCTGTGCCGCTTCGAGCGATTCGTTCTCTCGTTCGAAATTGGCGCAGGAGTAGTTCATTCCTTCATCAAGGAACAGGCTGTAAAAATCATTGCCGAGATCGTAGTGCGCGCGGATGTTTTCGCGGCTGCCAGAGATGGAATTGCCGCGCAATCTATGGCGTAGGCGCGACGAGGCTGCTCTCACCGCATATGCGATCCTATGGCCCGAATCCACTTTGCGAAGATTTCGCACCACCAATCTCACGAGAGCTACAAGGTCGGGCGTCGTCCACTCACCATCCATGTACGACTCCCCAAGGCCAATGTCTGTCCCGGTGATCGCGCGGATAAAAAACCGCTCATCGTGAATCACCGCCATGGCCCGCAAAGCCGTGTCAGGGTCGCCGAAGGCGTAGGTCTTATCCGGACACACGATTTCCAGAAAACCGCCGTGAATCCCTTCCAGCGTTTGTAAAAACAACCGCTTAGCATGCTTTTGAAGGACCTTCATCCGGAAACGTTTCCTTTCGCGGCACGGGTGGAAGGGCCGGCATTCATATTCTGCGGGCGAGTCAACTTCGCCGGATGCCCAAAGACGGGGACCCTTTTCAGCCAAAGCTTAAGCGCTTCCCAATGAATAGCGCCAATCACGCGCGCGCTCATGAACGGATACGCCGCAACAATCTTGCGCAATTCCGAGCGTGTCCATTCCCGGCGGGTCAATTGCAGCGTCGCGTCGAAAAACCGTTTGCCATTCTGGATGGTGTTCATGTGCGCCACGAGTTTGTCGCCCGGCTCTGTGAAAATCCAATCGTATTCGAGATTCATGTCCATAAACGGCGAGACGTGCAATCGTTTTTTCGACGTGTATCGCCGCGCAGCCCCGACGGCGCGTTCATTTTCCGGCAGCAGCCAATAGTTGTGGCTTTCTCCAAACGTGTTGTTCACTTCCGCCATCATTTGCTGTAGTTTTCCGGTTTCATCATAAAAATAGAAAAACGACACCGGATTGAACACATAGCCGAAGTAGCGCAAATGCGTCAGCAAGAAGATCTTTCCTTGTGGCACTGCTTCTCCTTGCTTCCGGGCTTCCTCTTCAATTTGATGCCGCAGGCTCCTACTTATGTCGCCAAAGTGATCCCCTTCGAAATACGAAAGAATGTTCCATCGGCCGTAGCTTGTGAGCCGCGATTTCCGCATCAAGTCCGGAATCTCATCGATGTCCAGAAGCGAGAGAAACACCGGGTACTCGAACCAGTGCTTCTTCGGTGAAAAGCGCCGGTGCCGCAGTTTTCCGACGTACAGTGCAGATTCCATGGACTAAACGCTCACTCCAAGCGCTTCGGAGACTCGCAGCGCCGAGTTTACTCCATCCTCGTGGAAGCCGTAGAACCAGTAAGCCCCGCAATAGTGTGTGCGCTTCACGCCGCTGATCTTTTTCCAGCCTTGCTGTGCGCGAATCGAATCGAGCGTAAAGATCGGGTGGTGAAACACGAACTTCCGCAGCACTCTTTCCGGCCGGATCAGCCCATTTGCATTGAGAGTCACGCAATAATTCTCTTCGACGGGCAGCGATTGCAGCCGATTCATGTGGTAGGTCATCGTGGCGGGTCCACTGCCATTCCGCGAATCCAGGTGCAGCAGATAGTTCCAAGAAGCCCGCGCCGCGAGACGCTTCGGAAGCAACTTATCGTCGCTGTGCAACACCACGTCGTTCTTGCTGGTCGAAAATCTTCCGAGAACGCCGCGCTCGTCATCCGTGGGGTTTTCGAGCAGCGGCAAGACGCGGTCGCAATTGACGGCGAAAATGACATGGTCAAATCTCATCGCAGGACGTTCATGCGCAAAGTGGAGTGTCACGCCGTGTTCCTCCCGCGCGACACGCATGATATTCACGCCGCAATAAATACGCTTTCGGTACGGCGCGGTGATCGGATCAATATACCGGCAGCAGCCGCCCGGAATCGTCTTCCACTGCGGATGACCATTGATCGTCAGCATGCCGTGATTGTGAAAGAACCGCGCGAGCATCGCGGCTGGAAACTCCTTCACGGCGTTTTGTGCACAAGACCAAATCGCCGAAGCCATAGGAAAAAGATAGAATTCACGGAACAGTTGTGTGAACCGGTGCTCGTCGAGGAAATCACCGAGCTTCAGCCGGCCTAGATCGGAACGTTCGAGGAGACGTGGTGCCGTCCGGTTAAATCGCCGGATCTCGCCAAACAGCGCATAAGCGCTCGGCTTCAGCACATTCTGCCTTTGCGCGAAATAGCCACCGATTCCGCGGCTCGAATACTCGTATCCTGTTCGCCGGCAACTCACAGCAAACGACATATCGGAATCCACACGCGGAACGCCCAGCTCCGCAAACAAGCGAATCAGATTCGGGTAAGTCCGATCGTTGTGAACGATAAAACCGGTGTCTATCGGCAGCGGACCACGGCTCGATTCCACGGTAACCGTATGCGTGTGCCCGCCGATGCGCTCTTCGCGTTCGAACAAATACACTTCATGCTTGCGGCTGAGATAGTAAGCTGCAGCAAGCCCGGAGATCCCTGATCCGATGACGGCGATGCGGCTCACGAGTCCACCAGAGTGTAATACGACTGCCCTGAATCACTGGATGAGATTTTCGGCAGAGCAAGCGGCAGGTAGGTCTGGAATGTGCCAGCATTTTGTCTCATCGGATGTGCCAGCGTTCCCGTATTACACTCTGGCGTGGGCGTGTCTTTTCTCCAGCCCTCGGAGCATAGCGGCCCTTTACGATGCGTATTTTGGCTTCGTAACATTTTTCTGCTGGCTCAGACGGCGCGAGCAGTCCCTTGGGATAAAGATTGTCTGGTTCATTTTGATCATGGCGCTCGGCAACATGGCCATGTCCGCGTACGTGTTCTTACAACTCTTTGGGCTGCAGCAGGAAGAAGGAGTCGCCGTTCTCTTCCGGCAAAAAGCAGCGTGAAGGTATGAAGGAAAGTTTCTTCTATCGAAAACTGGTCGGGCCTTTGCTGGACTTGCTCCGGGCAGGCGTCACGCCGGAGAAGATCGCGCTGAGCGTGGCTCTCGGCATTGTATTGGGTGTATTTCCGGCGCTTGGATGGACGACAGCGCTCTGCGCCATCGCCGCATTCACCCTGCGACTAAATCTACCAGCTATTCAAATCGTGAACTATTTCGTGTATCCGTTGCAGCTTGCGCTCCTGCTTCCTTTCTTTCGTCTCGGCGAGAAGCTATTTTCAGCCCGGCACTTGCCAATCTCAGTTACGCAGATTTTCGACCTCATCCACGCCAGCGCATGGAATGCCATTAAACTCCTCTGGACAACGACCTGGCACGCCATCGTTGTTTGGGGCTTGTTTGCGCCAATCGTTGCCGGACTGATTTATCTCGTGCTTACGCCGTTGCTTCGACGCGCTCTGCGGCGGCGGAAGCAACCCACTCTGGAGGCTGCCTGATGCTCGCTGCTGCGATTCACCTGGCAACTGTCGGCGCCGGCATCGTCGCGCTCATGATGCTGGTCCTTTGGATTATCCATCTCCTTATCAAGAACGCTGCAATTGTGGACGCGGGGTGGGCCGCTGGTCTCGCTGTGCTCACAATTTATTATGCGTACAGAGGCCCCGGATATTCTGCGCGCAAATACGCCATCGCCACGATGGCCGGCATCTGGGGGTCGCGTCTCGCGACCTATCTCCTATTCGCGCGCGTTATCGGTCAACCCGAAGAAGGCAGGTACGTTCAACTACGCCGAGACTGGAAAACGAATTTGCCGCTGCGCTTCCTATTCTTTTTTGAATTTCAGGCGCTCCTCGATGTGATTCTGTCACTGCCTCTTCTATTGGCATGCTTGGATACACGCGCGCCGCTTGGCGCTTTAGAGAAACTCGGCGGCGCCATCTGGATCGTCGGCATCCTCGGCGAAGTCCTCGCCGATGCGCAGTTGAGCAAATTCAAGAAAGATCCGGCCAATAAGGGAAAGCTTTGCCGCGCCGGCCTTTGGAATTACTCTCGCCACCCCAACTATTTCTTCGAATGGTTGATTTGGGTCGGATTCGCGACGTTCGCCATCCAATCGCCTTGGGGCTGGCTTGGCCTTGTCTCGCCGCTGCTGATTCTCTACTTCCTTCTCGGCGTCACTGGGATTCCGGCCACCGAGGAACAAGCTTTGCGCAGCCGCGGCGAACAGTATCGCCAGTATCAAAAAACTACGAGCGCCTTCATTCCATGGTTTAAAAAGAAGGCCGCTTCATGACGCACACGAACGCAAATCGGGCCGCGCACGCCAAGTGGCTTCACGCCGCACAGGATAAGCCAGAAGCGCGATTCTGGTACGAACCGTTCACCGAAAGCGGCCTGGTGCCGGACTTCGTTATTCGTCGGACGATTCGCAGAATGCTGAAAGAGCGGCTGCGGGAAGAAGATCGCGGCGGTAACGAAGCCAATGGCGTCGCCAAGCTCGCTTTTGTCGAGGAAATGAAGCGTAGCCCGATTGCGCTTCGCACAGACTCTCCCAACGCGCAGCACTACGAAGTTCCCACTGAATTTTTTGAGATCGTGCTCGGCCCGCACAGGAAATACAGCTCCGCCTATTATCCCGAAGGCTGCGATTCGCTAGCCGAAGCGGAAGAGGTCATGCTGCAGCTTACCTGCGAACGCGCGCAACTCGCCGATGGTCAGGACATTCTTGAACTCGGCTGCGGTTGGGGCTCACTGACGCTTTACATGGCCAAAAAGTTTCCGAACAGCAGGATTACCGGCGTTTCGAACTCGGCTTCACAGCGTGCATCGATTCTGCGAAACGCCGTAGATCGCTGCTTGAACAACGTCACGATCCTCACCGCGGACATGAATTCCTTTGAAATCGCTGCGAAATTCGACCGCGTTGTCAGCGTCGAAATGTTCGAGCACATGCGCAACTGGGAAGCGCTTTTCGCGAGGATTGCAGGGTGGCTCAAACCAGACGGAAAAATGTTCCTGCACATTTTCACGCATTCGCGTTTTGCCTATCCATACGAAGTCCGCGGCGCCGGCGATTGGATGGCGCAGCACTTCTTTACCGGCGGGATGATGCCGAGCGACGACCTGCCGATGTTTTTTGACCGCGACCTCTGCGTCGTCGAACACTGGCGCGCCCTCGGCACGCACTACCAGAAGACCGCCGAAGCTTGGCTCACCAACATGGACGCAAATCGTGCGAAGCTCATGCCCTTGCTCGCGAGAACCTATGGTTCAGGGAACGCCAAAAAGTGGTGGTATCGCTGGCGCATTTTTTTCCTGGCCTGCGCCGAATTATGGGGCTACCGCGATGGCAAGGAATGGCTCGTCTCCCACTACCTGCTGGAGCGATCTGGCATCGCCGTGAAATAACTGCCTCAATTGGCTGGTTTCGCGCTGAGAAGATTCTCCGAATCCGTGTGCCAACCCGGATTCGTCCATTGCCCGTTGCGTTTCACAAACACTTCGACCACCCGGCCGACTGTTTTCTCGCGCTTGCCGCCGACTTCCAATTCCAACACGTATTCGCTCCAAGTGACGGCGACATTACCGAAATGCTGTACTTCCGTCCTTGGAAATTCCAGGCTGATCAGTTTTCCGCCCGTCGCGTGAAAATCCGCCGCACCTTTTAGAACTTCTGCTTGGTGCTTGATTCCAGTTTCACCGGTGCTGATAACGATTGTGTCCTCTGGCACTAACTTTTTAAGCGCTTCTTGGTCATTCTCGAGCCATTTGACCCATACGCTCTGACGTACCTTCAAGAGTTCGGCATCGTCGTTTCCACCGGCAAAACTCGCGGAACCAAGAAACAGAAGCAACATGCCCAACGCGAAAAACGGCAGTTTACGAATCATCGTGGTTTCCTTTCGGAGTTACACTGAACTCGCTTTTTCCGCCAGCCTTCGTTCCTCAAATATGGCCACCACGAGCGCACCCGCACAATCGGAAAACACCGAATAGTCGAGCGGTGACACAAGCCCGAAGGAAATCGCCATCGCGATTCCGAACATTGCGAGGAGCGCTGCACTTCCGTACGCGGCCCAACGCAGCCACAAGCCGAACACCAACGAGACTCCGAAACTCAGCTCTGCCACCGTCGCGGCATTCGCCAAATAGGGAATCGACCATCGCGGCATGAAGGAATTCACCTCGCCCGCATACTTTATGTAGTTGGCATAATTTCCATAGCCGATATTTTTCCCGTACAGTCCGAATCGCGAAGCGATCCCGCTCAGAAACGCCACGCCAAGCATCAGGCGCAGGAGGATCAGGCCCCAGCGCTCGGCGCGTTGCTTGCTGCCGAACAGCCTGTGCAAAAAAAGTGTGGGTTCTCTACGCATGCTCAGTGGCTCTCGTTATGTTGGTTCGTGGTCACGGGCGTACTCAGTTCCGCTTCGTGGTCGCACACGAAGATTGCCACCAGCTTGGCGGGTGCTGTTTTGCTGGCATTGGCGGAAACCAGGTGTACGCCGTTCGGTGGCTCGTAAAACGTCTCGCCTGCCTTATAGATTGCTTCGGCTCCTCCCTTCACCTGTGTCCGCAACTCCCCGGAAACGACGTAGCCGATCACTGGACACGGGTGACTGTGCGGCGCCGACGCCGCTCCCGGTCCATAAGTAACTTCCACGAGCGTCGCTTTCAGCCTTGTCCCGTCGAGCTGCGGCAGCGCCTGCTCGGCCGCGATTCGCACCTTGCGGTCGCCGGAGCCTTGCGCGGCGCGAGAATTCCATGTTGCGTATGTAGCAGCCGCCAGAGTCAGCATTGCGACGGCGGCATTGCGGAAGTTCCTTTTGAAAGCTTCGTTCATGTTCGTGCCTCCTAAGCTAATTTCAAGTGGTTCTATTCTGAAGAACCATTTATGATTTCTCAGCTGTACCACTTCTAATGCCAAAACGAACGACCGCGTTTAGCCTCGCCCTTTCGCCGCAACCCGCGAAAACTCCATCCTACCGCTGGCTGTACTCCGAAATCCGCAGTCAGATTCTAAGTGCGCGCTTGCGGCCGGGAACCCGGCTTCCCTCCACGAGAGAACTGGCCAAACTTTACTCCTTGTCTCGCGGAACGGTTGTGGCTGCTTTTGATCAATTGATCGCAGAGGGTTACTTGCGAAGCGTCGTTGGCTCCGGCACGCATGTTAGCAGCACCTTACCCGAGGATTGGCTGCACGTTAATCGCGGCGCGGCGCAGACTGGAAAGCAATTTCAGGCCCAACGCCACTTCTCTCGCTACGCCAAAAGCGTTTCGCTCTTTCGGGGCTACGACAAACGTCCGACGCACGCCTTTCGGGCCAATGTCCCCGGCCTCGATCGCTTCCCCATGGAACTTTGGACGCAAAGTACGGCTCGCGTCCTGCGTCAAGTATCCACACTCCAACTGCTCGGATGCGCGCCAATGGGATACGAGCCGCTGCAACGCGCGATTTCCCAATATCTTGCTTCGTCGCGCGGAGTGAATTGCTCGCCGGAACAGATCGCCGTAGTCTCCGGTGTGCAGGAAGCTTTGGATCTCGCCGCGCGTCTTTTTGTCGATCGAGGTGACCGCATTCTTATGGAGGGGCCCGGATACATCGGAGCAGCTCAAACATTTGAAGCGGTCGGCGCAAAGATTCTGCAAACCGGAATGGATGACGAAGGTATGACGCTACCACGGCGTAATGCCTGCGGCGTCCGGCTCGTTTACGTCACACCGGGCCACCAATTCCCTCTCGGCACGACGATGAGTCTCTCGCGCCGTCTTGCACTGCTAGAATGGGCTCGCGCGTGCGGCGCTCTGATCTTCGAAGATGATTACGACGGCGAATTTCGCTATCGCGGCCACCCAATTCCCGCGCTGCAAGGTCTCGATCGTTCCAGTTGCGTACTCTACGCCGGCAGCTTCAGCAAAGTGTTGTTTCCCTCGCTCCGTCTCGCCTACCTCGTTGTACCGGCGGACCTAATCGATCGATTTGCCGCCGCAATTTCTCTCACGACACGACATGCGCCCGTGCTCGAACAGGCCGTCCTTCGGGCGTTTATTGATGAGGGACATTTTGCTCGTCACATTCGTCGCATGCGTGAAATATATGCGGAGCGCCTGGCAGCACTGCTGGAAGGCGCGCGAAGCGAATGGAGCGGGTTGCTCGAACTATCGCCGATCGAGGCTGGCTTGCAAACAGTGGCCTGGTTGCCAAAGGGAATCTCGGAAGCCGCCGCGGTGGAAGCTGCAAAAGCTCACGGCGTGGACGTTAGTCCTCTCGGTGCGTATTGCAGGCGTCCGTTACCGCGCCAGGGTTTGCAACTTGGCTTTGCCGGAGTGGATGTGCGTGAAATTCGCCGCGGCGTCCGCGATTTGGGGGTTGCGCTGCAGGGCATCGCGAAGAGGAATTAGCGCCGGTTACAGGATCTCGAGCACTTCTTCGTAGCGTTTGAAGGGCGGAATCAAGTACGCGCCAGCTAGCTCCGTTCGCGCCCACTGGCGCATCTCCCGTGCACCTTGGAAGCCGCGCTCGCGCGCCGCAGTTCCAGCGGCCTCAAGCGACTTCAGCAGCGGCTCGGGAATAATGATCCCCGGCACTTCATTGTTCAACCGTAAAGCCTGTTTGTAGCTAGTGAGCGGCCAGATACCGACAAGAATCGGAATCGCGGGCTTTCCGCCGAGCTTGTTCACGAACTGGTGCCAATGCCCGGGATCAAAAATCGGTTGCGTCATCGCGAAGTGCGCGCCCGCCTCGATCTTTGCCTGAAATCGTTCGATTTCAATGTCCAGATCGTCCGCCACAGGATTCACGGCTACACCAATCGTAAAATTCGTTGCACCACCAAGCGTCTTTCCCGACCAGTCCGTACCTTGATTCAACCGGCTGAGCACTTTCACGAGGCCAACCGAATCCACTTCGTACACGCCGCTCGTTTCCGGATAATCGCCAACCGATGGCGGATCGCCCGTAATGGCCAGCACGTTTCGTACGCCGCCCACCGTCCAAGCACCGAGCAATCCTGCCTGAAAACCAATGATGTTTTCGTCGCGCGTCGTCAGGTGCGGCACCGTCTCCACGCCGCGTGCTTCCAACGCCCCTGCAACAACCAGAGCGTCCATTCCCACGCGCGCCATCGCGCCCGAATTGATGTCGATCGCGTGCACTTTTCCGGACGCCATAATCTTGTCCACCTGTTCGTAAATCCGGTCGAGCGCAATCCCTTTCGGGGGATCGATTTCCACGCAGATCGAAAATTTCCCCGCTTGCATGTGTTTCCAAAGTTTGCTCTCCGGCTCCCGCTGCGTAACCGCAGCTGGTTTCCCGTCTGTCTCTACGGCCACGCCGCTCGCGTTTTGCTTTGCCGGCTTCAGCGACTTTACCGCGTCCGCCATCGCTCGAACGTGCGCTGGTGTCGTGCCGCAGCGACCTCCGAGAATCCTCACGCCCGACGCAGCCGCCTCACGCGCGAACAAAGCAAAATATTCCGGCGACGATTTCGGATAGACAATACGGTCGCCTTCGCGCTTAGGAAATCCGGCGTTGGGCATCCCGCTCACGCGCACTTCATCAACCGATGCGAGTTCCTGCAAAATCGGCAGTAGCGCTTGTGGACCGAGCGTGCAGTTCGCACCAATCGCCTGCACATTCTTGTTTTTCAGCTGTGTGGCAGCAAACGCTGGCGTCAAATCGCCGTACGCACGCCCGTCTTCGGCATACGTCAGCGACGCAATGATCGGCATCCCCGAAAACGACCGGATCGCGTCGATCGCCAGCAGGATTTCTTCGATGTACGTGAACGTCTCGAGCACGAACAAGTCCACGCCGCGCTCTTCCAGCGCTTGTGCTTGTTCGCGGAAAATCTCCAGAATCTGATCCGGTTCCGGGTGCCGCGCTTGCACACCCAATCCCAACGGCCCAATCGATCCCGCGATCAGCACTTCCCGCGCTGCTGATTCTCGTGCCTCGCGCGCAATCTTCACGCCGCGCGAATTCAACCGTTGCACCTCGTCGCCCAGACCAAGCGGCGCCAGCTTGAACCGGTTTGCCCCGAACGTATTCGTCTCGATAATCTGCGCGCCGGCCTCGATATAAGCCTGGTGTACGCGAAACACGGCTTCTGGCTCCGTGGCATTCAATTCGTCGAAACACCGCTGCGCACCGACTGTTTCGTGCAGCAGCGAACCCATCGCTCCATCCGCGATGAGAATCGAATCCTTCAATCGCTCGTTAAAATCCAGAATCTTCACAAAATTCTCTTTTCCGGTTATTTTTCAGGGGAAATGTTCTACCGCTTCTGTTCCATCAGGCTCGCGACCGTACTCATCAAGTCATACTTGGTCAAAATTTCAAATTTCGCTTCGCCCATCTCCACGAACACCGCTGGATTTTCGTGGCTCAAGATATGCGTCACGCGTTCCACCGGTGCCGTCTTTGGAATCTTCGGCAGCGGTTTGCTCATCACTTCGCGCACCACCAGTTTCCGCAAATCCTTCCCTTGCAGCGCCAAGGTCAGAATTTGATCTTCATACACAGTGCCGATCGGCAAATTTTCTTCAAACACCGGAATCTGCGATATATCCTGCTCTTGCATGGTCTTTAGCGCGTGAAACACCGTCTGATACGGCCGGGCAATCACCAGCTCTCGCACCTTTCCCGCGCTGTGCTTCGCGTGAATAATTTCAGCCGCCGTGATCGGTACCGCCGAATCCACGTACCCGCGTTCGCGCATCCATTCGTCGTTGTACACCTTGCTCAGGTAACGCATGCCCGTATCCGGCAAAAACACGACCACAAAATCGTCCGGTCCCAAATCTTTCGCCAAGCGCAAAGCACCCGACATACACCCGCCGCCGCTGCCTCCGGTAAACAGCCCTTCCGTCTTCACGAGCCGCCGTGCCACGACAAAGCACTCTTCGTCGTTCACTTGAATCACATCGTCCAAAATCTTCATATTCATCGTCGTAGGGAAAAAATCTTCGCCGATTCCTTCCACCACGTACGTTTTTGCTTTCACAACCTCGCCTCGCTTGTGAAAGTCGTAGTACATCGACCCTTCCGGATCGACGCCAATGATTTTGACCTTGGGATTCTTTTCTTTCAGATATTTCCCGACGCCGCTGATCGTCCCGCCCGTCCCCATGCCGCAGACGAAATGCGTAATCTTGCCTTCCGAATCTTCCCAAATTTCTGGGCCAGTCGTGCGGTAATGCGCCTCCGGATTCATCTCGTTGTCGTACTGGTTCGGATAAAACGAGTTGGGAATTTCCCGCGCAAGTTTTTTCGCCACCGAATAGTAGCTGCGCGGATCCACCGGCTCGACCGCGGTCGGGCACACGATCACTTCCGCACCCAGCGCCTTCAACAAATCCACTTTTTCTTTCGATTGCTTGTCGGTGATGGTGAAGACCATCTTGTAGCCGCGCACCGCCGCCACCAGCGCCAGGCCCATCCCGGTATTTCCACTCGTTCCTTCGATAATCGTTCCACCCGGCTTCAGCAATCCTTTGCGTTCGGCTTCGTCGATCATGAATACGCCGATGCGGTCCTTCACGCTCCCGCCGGGATTGATGTAGTCCGCCTTCACGTATAGTTGCGGCTTCAATCCCTGGTTGATGCGGTTCAGCCGCACCAGTGGCGTTTTCCCGATCGCTTCTAAAATGGTGTTGCAGCGCATGAAGTGGCTCTCGTCCCTCTTAATCACAGCGGCTCGTCGGCTTGAATCCTTCTTCTCGTATCACTGTAAGTCGAAAGTTCAAACTGACTGGCCGAATCGCCGGCGCTTCCAATGGCAAAGCGCTTCTGTGCGATAATTTTCCTTTATTTTAGCACGATGCAATCATCCCGCCGGTTCGCGTTCCGGCGCCCAGGAGGCCGAAATGGCACGGGAAAACATCTCGAGCGGTGTGCAATGGGAGCCCATCGTCGGCTATTCACGTGCCGTCAAAATCGGCAACACCGTCAGCGTTTCGGGCACCACCGCCACCGGCCCGGACGGCCGCATTGTCGGCGTCGGCGATCCTTACGCTCAAACTGTGCAGACCATCCGCAACATCGA
>Ga0126376_10000578_pt1 | contig 18197 bp, 12 predicted proteins | sample PanSoiMetPlot_15_FD_92760 | JGI IMG/M metagenome (GOLD analysis project Ga0126376, IMG submission 92760) | Tropical forest soil microbial communities from Panama - MetaG Plot_15 | ecosystem: Environmental > Terrestrial > Soil > Tropical forest > Bulk soil | place: Panama | collected 2016-02-17
TCGGAGTCGATGAGCGCACGGATGTCTGGGGCCTGGGGGTCGTGCTTTACGAAATGGCTTCGGGCCGTCCGCCTTTCACGGGTGAGACTGCAACGGACGTGGTCGTTGCGATCGTTGAAAAGGATCAGTTGCCGATCTCGCAGTTCGTTGAGGGCACGCCGCCGGAGTTGGAACGCATCGTCAAAAAGGCGCTGCGAAAGGATCGCAACGAGCGCTATCAGATCGTGAAGGAGATGGCGATCGATCTGCGCAGTCTGCGTCGCGAGCTGGAAGCGAACTCGATGTTGGACCGTTCGATCTCGCCCGGCGCCAGAAGCGATAGCGAGTATGCGCGAGCATCGTCCGGTCGCGAGCGAGCCGACGAGACGGATGAGTTGAAACAACTACCTGGCGAGTTCCTCAAGTCTATGTTTCCGGCCAATCCGAAGATGGCATTCTGGTTAGCCGCAGTGGTTGTAGCGTTGACAATCGTTGGCGTCTTCATGCCTCGCAGGAACCGAACTGAACCAAAGTTGCCCGTTCCGTTTGAACGTGTCGAAGTCACTAAGCTGACGACGAACGGCAACGCCTTGATGGGCGCCATCTCGCCCGATGGCAAATACGTCGCTTACGTAACCGGCGAGAGTGGAAAACAGAGCTTGTGGCTGCGGCAAGTCGACATCAATAGCAATGCTCAATTAATCGCGCCGCGAGACGGACGATATTTCGGCGTCGCGTTCTCACCCGACGGCAATTACGTCTATTTTGGTTACGCAGAGCCCAGTCACAGCGATGCTGCGCAAGTCTATCGTTTGCCGGTACTGGGAATCGGCGCCGCGGCGATGAAAGTGCAGTTGCAGCAGGGCCTCCCTTCACTCTCGCACGATGGCAAGCGAATGGCGTTCATCCGTTTCGATCGCCAGGCGCAAACAGATTCACTGATCGTCGCGAACGCGGATGGTAGTGACGAACAGATTGTAGGCACACGCAAGTGGCCCCAGCGGTTCGCCTGGGATCCGTTGTCGCGCCCTGAATGGAACGAAGACGGCCACACGCTGATGATACCGATCATCAGCTCGGATCCTTCCTACACAGGCGACACTGCTGCGAACTACTCAGTAACACTTCTCGAGAGGGATCTGCTCCACGGCGCCGAGCGAAACATTCCGCTTCCGTCGCAGAAATTTGATGAGATCGGGCGTGTGACGGTGCTTCCGGATGGCAGTGGCGTCATCATGCTGGCGAAAGCTCACGGCGCAGCGTTCGTACAGATCTGGCAGCTTTTTCGCAACGGATCACAGCGCACGGTGACCAATGATTTGAGCGACTATCGCGAGCTGGGCTTGCGCGCGGACGGCAGTGCGCTCATCACCGTTCAAACACAAACTCTCTCGCGACTCTGGCTGCTTCGTCCGAATGAAACTAAACCCGCGCCGATCGGTTCCGGCACGAGCCGTTACTACGATATCTCCGTAGCTCCCGACGACAAGGTGCTCTACGCGTCCGACGCGAGCGGCATCGCTGACATATTCGAGGTCTCTGCAAGCGGTGGCGATGTACGACCGCTGACATCGGCGGGCGGACGAAATTATGCGCCGGTCGTCGCGCCGGACAATCGTTACGTCGTGTTTCATTCAAACCGCACTGGCGTGTTTCAGATCTGGCGAATGGATCGCGACGGCAGCAGTCCGAAGCAGTTGACATTTGATGTAACGGAGAGCACGTGGCCTGCGATTTCTCCCGACGGTCGATGGATCTTATTTCAACATGCTGATCCGGATCATCCGTACGGTCTTTGGCGGGTCTCGATCGACGGCGGCACGCCTGAACGAGTCACTGAAGGCATAGCGATCAGAACGACAATTTCGCCGGACGGGAAGTTGGTTGCGTTCTGGTTCAACGACGAGCAAAAAAACTCTGGCTGGCGTTTGAAGGTGATCAACTTCGAAGGTGGTGCGACATTCAACATATTTGACGTCGCGCCGGCGGTGCAGGTTCAATGGGACACGCCGCTGCACTGGAGTCCTGACGGGCGATATCTCGTGTACGTGGACCACACGGGCGGCATCGACAATCTCTGGGGGCAACCAATCGACGGCGGCACACCAAAACAATTAACAAAGTTTGAAGAGGGAAAGATTTTTTCGTTTGGCTGGCTGAAGGACGGCAGCCTCGTGACCTCGCGCGGCGTGATCACGAGCGATGTGGTGCTGATCAGGGATTTGAACAAATAGGTCCAATAGGACCTATAGGACCTAATTTAGGAGAAGAATAGCGGATGAGTGATGCGAAGCGCGTGGGAGTTCTGACGGGTGGCGGTGATGCGCCGGGTTTGAATCCCGCGATCAAAGGTTTGGTTTATCGTGGCTCGGAGCTCGGGCTGGAAATCATTGGTCTATTCGATGGCTGGAGGAGCTTGATCAATCCGGCTCCTGATGTGTTGCCGCTCGATCGCGAGACAGTGCGTCGTTGGGATCGCGATGGTGGTACGAATCTCGGTTCGTCGCGCACGAACCCTTTCAAGCAGCTGAACGAAGAAGGCGAATCGCAGGATCGTTCAAATGAAGTAATCGAGAATATCGAGCGACTCAAACTCGACGCGCTCGTCGCTTGCGGCGGTGAAGATACGCTCGGCGTCGCCGCCAAGCTTGCGCAACGAGGCGTGCCGATTGTCGGTGTGCCGAAAACGATCGACAAAGATCTCGCCGGCACCGACTACACGCTCGGCTTCGATACCGCACTGAGGAATATTTCGGAGATCATCGAACGCTCGCGCACGCCGGCCGGATCGCACGGCTGGGTACAGGTTGTCGAGGTGATGGGCCGGCATGCCGGACACCTGGCGCTGTGGTCTGGAGTCGCGGGACAGGCGCACTTGATTCTGATACCGGAACATCCGTTTCGGTACGAGAGGGTTTTCCACTTGCTGAGTGCGCGTCTGGGCGAGTCGGATCTCAGTCGCGGGCTTTCGCGGCGGCCCCGTTACTCGGTGATTGTGGTGGCGGAGGGCGCGCGCGCGGAAGACGGTGAGATGGTGACGATCGACGATCAGCACGATGCCTTTGGACATGTGCGGCTTGGCGGCATCGGTGAGGTGCTGGCGCGAAAAATTGCTTCTGAAACGCACTACGAGGCGCGCGCAGTGGTGTTGGGCCATCCGCAAAGAGGTGGGCCACCGAGCCCGATCGACCGGATCATGGGGATGATGTTTGGGGCGAAGGCCGCAGAGGCTGTAGCGAACGGTGATTTCGCGAAACTGATCTCCGCGCGCGGCGTTGCGCCGGCCTGCGAGCTCTCACTCGTCGATCTCTCAACCGTGCAGGGGAAGATCAACCTGGTGGACGTCGAAAGGGACTACGATACGGAGCGCTATCACCTCAAAGGAATAGGCATGTAAGAGTTTTTAGCCGCGGATTACACAGATGAACACGGATTGATCCGCGTTTTTCTGCGTAAATCCGCGGCTTTTACTGGGCGCGGAACGGGTCTTCTTTGACCAGGCGCTGATGCACACGCGCCACCAGGTCCGGGATGGTTGAGTCGTCACTCGACTTCGGCACGATCTTCGGATCGGGCGCGATTACCGGCCGGATCATTTTCTGCTGCAACTGCTCGCGCGCGTCCATCATCCACCCAAACCCCCGGAAGATGTACGTCAACAACGTCCGATCCGGCTCCTCGATCCCCAACGCCTCCTGCACACACCACGCGCCAAAATCCGTGTTCGCGGTCAGTCTTAACGGCGGACTATCCTCTCTTCCCGGCTTCAGTACGCCATTCACAAACGCCGTGAGATAGATCAATCTCGCAATCGATAACCGCTCATGCTGTCGCGGTGTGATATTCAATTCACCCGCATCGATCGCTTTGAAAACCGGATCGATATAGATCGCCGGTCGCGGATCCTGTTGCACCTGGTTTCCACGCCCTGCGGCTGCGATCTCAGGATGACCAAAGGTCGGCAATCCTCCGGTCAGCATCTTCTCTCGAATGCGTTGACCTCGCTGTTCGGGATTCAAAGACTCGAGCTCCTGCACGAAGTCTGACATGTCGTGAATCGCGCCGAAGTGTCGCGCTCCGTCGAGCGCCATCTGCGAAGCGATGAAGAAGTCGATGACTGAGAACGTGTGCAACGTCGCCATGTATCGTGCCACCATACTCGAACCGGCGGAGCCATGATGGATCTGAATCGTGCCCATGCGTTCGAGAATCTCTCGTTCATGCTCGTTGGCGTGATGGCCCAGGATCAGGCTGTATGAAACCTGAAACGCGTTTCGCTTCTGCCTGCGCTCTTCCTCGATAAACTGCCGCGTCGTCGTGACGAGATCGTTTTCACTCGCCTCCGGATTGTCCATCAACCGGTGATTCATGTACGCCGATACACCACCGATGGCTACATTCTTCATGTGCACTGCGATCATCTCGATGAGCAGCGACTCAGAATCACGCTCATCGTGCATGCCGCGATCCTGGTGTTCTTCCCGGCCCAGTTTCGCTTTGTCGAGAATCGCAAAATGATGTATCGCGACTTCCGGTCCGAGTCCCGGATACTGTTTGACAAAGGCTGCGATCTCCTCGATCGGGGATTGGCCGAAACTCTCAAAATACTTTTGATCTATGAAGGCAGCGAGGTTTTCGGTGGCGCCCGGCTGGCCAAAAAGTCCCGTAAATATCACGTCAAATGGACCAACTTTGCCGGCCACGATGTCTGACTCGGGAACCGTACCACGAATCGTGAATGATCTGATATCGAGTTGAATCGTGGTTCCGTTGCAATCGACGGGAGTGTGGTGCAATACGGGGTTGGCGATGATGTCCGTGGAAGCGGGCATGGTGGCAAAGTAGCCGAGCGTGGTTGCAATCTGTTTCTCACCCAGCTCGTCCGCCCTGGCCACGGCCTGTTTCACGGGATTGTATTCGGGGGCAGGCGGCACCACCGCAAAAATCTTGTCAATCGAAGCTTCTTCCATACCAAACGATCCTTCTTGATGGGTTTGGTCTAAGAATAGCGATTATTGCTCGTGGCAACAACCAGCCACGAGAATTTGTGGACTAATCATGTCAGGCAAAGTATTATTTGCGCCGCAATTCTAAGCCAGCACTCTCACGAGTTATCTCCAAAGATTGAGGAGCGAAATGCTCACTAAAAAACGGCGTTACTCGCTTACGATCTGGGCCCTCGGCCTCGGCTATTACATCACCTACACACCTTACAGCGGACTAACAAAAGCACTCTCGAACGGGCTGCTGCCCGGTACGGGTGGACCAGTCAAAGGCGCTGTGCTGCTGCCGATCTCTGCGATCGCGACGCTCGTCGGGATGTTCAGTTTCATGACGATAAAAGGGTGGTGGAAATATGCCGGCCGCCGCGAATTCTTTGGTTTTCAGATTCCGTTTCCGCGGCTGCTCACTTTCCTTTCCGGAGTCTGTCTCGCGACGATCATGGGAACGACCACGCTCGCGTTTAGTTTTGCGGGACTCTCGATCGTCCTCGTGCTGGTCCTGCTGCGTGGCGGTACGCTCATAATTGCGCCACTCGTTGATCGTATTGTCGGCCGCCGTGTGCGATGGTTTTCCTGGACCGCGATGTTTGTGAGCCTCGCGGCGGTGCTGATGGCGCTGAGCGATGCGTCGAGTTATACGCTCACGCTCGTGGCGGTGATCGATATTGCAGCTTATCTCGCGGCGTACTTTTTCAAGCTGCAGTTCATGAGTCGCCTGGCGAAGATTGACGAACGGACCACGACGCTTCGTTATTTTGTCGAGGAGCAGATCGTCGCTGCGCCGTTGCTGGTCCTTGTGCTTGTGGTGCTGGCGCTGATCGGCTACGGCGATGTGATGATGGGATTTCGAGCGGGTTTCACGAGCTTCGTTACCACGCCCGCAGCTTTTTATGCCGTCCTCGTTGGACTCTCGTATGCCGGGCTCTGCGTCTGCACGACGTTGATCTTTCTCGATCGACGCGAGAATACTTTCTGTATTCCGATGCATTGCGGCTCGAGCATGTTGTCGGGGTTCACGGCTGCTGCGATTCTCGCCTTGCTCTTCAATCAGAGTGGTCCATCGATGGCGCAAAACGTGAGCGCCGGTTTCATCATCATCGCGCTTGGCTTCCTCTCGCCGCTGCATCATTTCGATCGTTACGTCGAAAAGATCAAACGCGCGCTGCGACCGGGACCCGCGCCTTTGACGCAGCAACCGCAGCGGCTGTTTCTGTTCGTCTGTAGCGGCAATACTTGTCGCTCACCGATGGCGGCAGCAATCGCGAACGCCGAGATAGCCGGCCGTCTTGGGATTCCCTTTGAATCACTTGAAACTGTTAACATTCGCGCGTTGAGTGCGGGCGTGTCGGCAAGAGTCGGAGCGCCGCTTACGCCCGAAGCAGCGGAAGTCTTGCGGCTATTCGATGTGCCGGTTCAACCGCATGCAGCGCGTAATCTGACGCCGGAGTTGGCAAGCGAAGCGGAGTTGATCTTCTGCATGACTAAAGCGCAGCGAGAAGCGGTGATCGAAATGCTTCCGCAATTCGCGGGTAAGACTTACTGTTTACATGCTGACGCTGACGTCGACGATCCAATTGGAAAAGGAATGGCAGCTTACGTCGAATGCGCGCGACAGATTCGCGAGTTTGTCCGGTTGAGATTTAGTGATTGAGCTGGAGTCTGAGCGAAGCGCTCTGGAAGAACACATAGTACACGCCCGCACTCGGCGGTACAAAACTGGTTTCGTAGACGCCTTCACCAATCGGTTGCGAGCTCGTGGTGCTGCCAGATGCCTGGCGCTTTGAAGCGCAATGTCAGACATCTTGATCATCGTCACGAATTACGTATAAGATTCACCCCAGAATTCTCGCTCTCTTTAGTTGTTTACCGCCATCGTCCGTAGCATTTCAGGAGTCTCGCTCTCCTGAAAAAAAGCTTTGTTTTCTAACGAGTGTGCCAGGCATCCAGCCTGATGGCCTTTATGAACAACGGTTCGACCTGGTTCGCCAGTTCATCCTCCCACGAATCTACCGCCGAATCGCTCGTGGGACTCACCATTGACGAGCGTTACGCCGTTGAAAAGAAATTAGGTCACGGCGGCGTCGGAGTTGTTTATCTGGCGCGTGACCTGCGACTGCATCGAAAGCCTGTGGTCGTAAAGGTTCTCCTCGAAAAATCTACTCACGATCAGTGGATTACCAAGAAGTTTCTTCAGGAACGAGAGGCACTCGCGCGAGTTGACCACCCTGGCGTCGTTGGGATCTTCGATGCCGGTGAACTATTAAACGGCCAGCCGTATCTGGTGATGCAGTTTATAGACGGAATCTCACTCCGCGAAGCAATCAAAGAGACTCCTGATGGAATGGACCTGGGACGCACGGCCTCGATACTTCGCCAAGTGGGTTCCGCTCTTAATGCGGTCCATCTCAAAAAAATCTATCACCGGGATCTCAAACCGGAGAACATCATGCTTCAAGCGACCGGTTCGCACGAAGAGCAGGTGAAGATCGTCGACTTCGGAATTGCCAAAATCAAGGATTCAGTAGTTGGTCCAAGCACGATTACGGGCGCGGCCACTGCCGGCACGCTCCTTTATATGTCGCCCGAGCAACTCCAGGGAACAAAGGTGACGGCCACCAGCGATATATATTCGTTCGGAGTAATTGCTTACGAACTCGCGACCGGACGACGTCCTTTCAATCCCAGTACAATTGCCAACCTCGTTGACATGCAACGCCAGGGCGTCCGCGTCAAGCCTTCCGATCTTAGACCGGCCGTTACGGCTGAAGCGGAGACGATCATTCTCCGCGCGCTCGAACCCAATCCTGCGGCTCGTTTTCAGAGCGCATCCGAGTTTGGAAACCTTCTGGCAGAAGCATTGTTAAATGAAGACGAAAGTCCGAGGTACCGAGAGGTTTTGGACGCAAGACTCGCGTCGACTCTGGTCTCTATGACGGAGCCGGCTCAAGCACCGATACCGCCGATGCCGCCTGAATCGCCACCTGCAAAACGTTGGACCAGGCGGCCTATCATAATCGTAATCATTACATCTCTCGTCCTTTTGTTATCCAACGCAATGGTTGGTCTCTATCTTTACAAACGGAATTCCTCTGTTCCGTCACAAGGGACAGCGAATCAGATCGCTCTCGAACCGCGTTTCCTAATCTACTCATTAACTGTTCAAAAGATGCGTGACGGAAACCCCTATCAGGACCCTTTCCAGTCGTCAGGGCAGGAGATCTTCGAAAACGGCTACAAGTTTAAACTCAACGTGTCGAGCCCTCAGGCAGGTTATCTCTACGTCTTTAACGAAGGCGCGGATGAACAGACAGGCACCAGTTTTACCATCATCTATCCGACGCCTCTCACGAATAACGGATCGGCTTCAATACAAGCCAACGAGGCTATTCAAACCAACTGGAACACCTTCGCCGGGAAACCAGGCACTGAGGCCTTCTGGATCGTATGGTCCGCGTTACCTATAAATGAGTTGGAAACTGCCAAGACTGCAGCCTTTCAGGACAAGGAAGGTGCGCTCACTAACAACACAATGCTCGCAAAAGTGAAAGAATTTTTCCTGAGACACTCAGATTCAAAGCTACAAGTCACCAAGGACACCGCCCAGCAACGGACGATCGTACGTGGCAGCGGTGATCTGCTAATCAAATTTGTCGAACTCGAACACCGCTAAAACTAGAGACTCAAATATGTCGACCTCATCCTCCCATTCAAAAACACTTATCGCACTCTTAATCCTTTTGCCTTCGCTTGTCTTAGCTCAATCGGTTGAGCAAAGAGGCGAACGGAAGATCGTCTCCGATGATTTCACAAGGAATCGCCAACAAACGACTGCTCCACCTAAAACACAAAAACCAAAGATCATCTACCGTCTCGCGTCCGGCGCTTCGACTAAATCGAAGAGCCAAACAAACGCGACCGTGGCAGACCTCGGAGTCACGATCTGGCGTCTGCGTCCGACTGTCGCGAGCGACAAGGGCGCGCGAATGCTCGTGCGCGAAAATAATAAGTCCGCTGAATTGATACCCGAGCGAGTTGAAGCCGACACGATCTTTCGCGAGGGTGATCAGATACGAATGAGCATCGAGTCGCCCCAGCAAGGTTATCTTTACGTGATCGATCGTGATCTGTTCGCCGACGGATCAACGGGACCCGCGATGTTAATCTATCCGTGGGCCAACATGCGTGGCGGCGATAATCGAGTTGGACCAGGAAAACTGGTCGACATTCCCGATCAGGACGACAGTCCCAGCTACTTCACCGCCAGACGCAGCACGGCGAATCAAGCCGGGGAAATGCTCACGATCATCCTAACGAGCTCGCCGCTTGACCTGCCGCTTTCCGACAAACCATTGCAAATCTCCAATGCCGATCTTTCGAGTTGGGAAAAAGCGTGGGGCGGTTTCAATCAACGTTTCGAAATGGAAAGCGGTGCCGGCCAGACGTGGACGCACGTGGAACAACAAGCTGCGCACTCCGGTGGACGTCAATTAACTCGCGAAGATCCCGCACCGCAAACCATCTATCGTATTTCAGTTGCGAACAACAAGGCATTGTTATTAAACATTCGGCTTCGCTATGGCGGATAGAACAAAATTGATTTCTGAACTTATTGCGCGCCAACATTCGTTTCGTCGCGCCGGACCAGGACTCACTTGAACTCGATCGGTCAACAGGTCTGACGCGCTGTTCGTTACCTTCGGTTTAGCACCGACCGAGTGCTCAACCATTTCCTTACCAAGGAGACCTCAAATGACAAAAGCTCTACGCTCTCACATAGCACGTCTAATCGTGCTTTCGTTAATTATCCCGCTCAGTCTTCCCATGAGTGCGACCGCGCGAGGGAAAAACGCCGCGCGAACAGGCCTTCGTTACCAGGACAAACAGAGCAAAGATGAAAAGAAAGACAAAAAGGAAGACCAGAAGAAAGAAGAAAAACCAAAACTCTCGAAAGACGAGAAGGAATATCAGAAGATCAAAAAGTTCAGTCTTGACCTTTACCTTAAGGACCCGGATTTTCGCAATGCAGTGGAAGACGCATACCTCAAAAAACAGAGGGAGCATAGCGAATACGCCTACTACATCAATACTCGTCCGCCAGACATGCAACAAGTTACGCGCGACAACGATAAGCTGACGGTCGAATACAGCCTCTACAACAATCCGATGGCCCAGGATTATGTGAATCGTGTGGGCCAATCGCTCGTGCCTGCCGGTTCAACACGGCTGTATACCTTCAGAATTCTGCTGAATCCGATTCCTGAGTCGCGTGCACTATCTACAGGTACTGTTTACGTCTCTTCCGGAATGCTCTCACTGATCGACAACGAAGCGCAGTTGAGTTACGTGCTCGGCCACGAGATCGCGCATGTCGAGAAGGAACATTGGAAGGACGACGTCCTCGTGGCACAGGGAATTGAGCCTTATAACGAAAAGCAGGCGAAGAAGCGTGCGCTAATCGGAACTATAGTGGGCGCCGCCGCCGGTGCCGTTGTCGGGGGCGCAACCGGCTCCTTCACCAACGGAATGCAGACGATGTTTCTGGCTGCTGCCTATGCACCGTCAGTGGCGAAGCTCTGGATACACGATGCTATTACTTCGTGGGATCGACTGCAGGAAGACGAAGCGGACCAGTTAGCTCTCAAGTACATGCTCGATCGTAACTACGACGTTCGCGAGGTGCCGAAGTTCTATGCAACCTTGAGCAGAACGGCGTCCATGGATCCCCGCGTCAGACTCGGTTTCATCGCGGATAAGGATCGCCTCCAGGAGCGAGACGAGCAGGTTAAGTCACTAATCGGCAGTAGTGACGTGTCCCAAAAAGTTCTCTTCGTCGGCAGTACGACACTGGCTCCCGGCAAGATGTTGGATCCTTCTCAGAACGCAGGCCAACGCGCCGACGCAGCGGCAAAGAGTATTAAGGGCACACTCGCGCCGGAGCTCCAGGCAAAACTCGATGCCGGTGACTTGATCGGCAACAGCGCAGAGTTTGAAGCGGTCATGGCAGGCATCACGCGAGACAACGGGATCCGCGCGTATCACTTCGACATGTTCAAGATGGCGCGTGAGAATCTCGAAGAGTCGCTCAGGATCCGTTCAAACGACGCCTATGCTCACTATTACTACGGAAAAATCCTGAAACTCACTGCTCGTTCGTCACAGGAAAAACTGCGGGCGCTCGGAGAATTCGCTCAGGCGATTCAGTTGGATAAACGTCATGTAATTGCGGAACCTCATCTATTTCAGGCTCTCTCAATGATCGACTCCAAAGACTCCGCCCAGATGCAGGAGATCATCACTGCGCTCAAAGACTACGTTGCGATCTATCAGCGCGAACATGGCGGTTTACTGCCGCCGAACATGGAGGTCATTTACGATTACATGCAGGAAGCCGGTGAGATGGCCTGGACTGCTACACCAGCCATGAACGTCTCCACGAAAGGTATCGATCCGATCGGCACCAAAGTGGAAACGCCTGCCAGGCCGGTCACAACTGAAACCGCAAATCCAGCTACGCAGCCGCTTCAACAGTCGCCTGCTCCTAAAACGACCCCGCGCAAGCGGCCTTGAGGTTATTGAACATGTTTAGCTCCAAGTCGATTTCATTCGTAATCGTGGCGTTGATGGGCGGTGTCTGCCTGGCACCGCACCATCGATCCATGCCACTGCAACAAACTCCGTCGCGAGCGCCTTTCGCTCTCGAGTTGCCTGACATCGGTGGTCCACCGATCACCTCAGTTGAAGCTCATATCCCGACCACGGCTTTACGAACTCTGAAGTTAACCATTCGCCAGCCGTTTTCGGACTCGATCAATTACGGACAGATCTACACCGCGATTAATGGCGAAGCGGCCAATACGATCTGCGGCAACATCAGGGCCGGCCGCGATGGCAAAGTGATTAATTGCGACCTTGTAAGCAAACCAAGGTTTGCTTTTCAACCTGGAAAGAACGTAGTTGAGATTAGCGCAACGGATCGTGACAACAACTCTTACTACGCTTCATATGTCCTGATTGCAGGAACAGAAACGACTGCCGGGCCCGCCACTAAATCGCAGCCGGCGGTGACGAGGTTCTCAGGCAGGAAGTTTGCAGCAATTATCGGAGTCTCGCGTTATCAGTTTCACGACGCAGGCTTGAATGATCTGCAATATGCGGATGCGGATGCTCGTGCCGTGCGCGATTTCCTGTTGCTACCGGAAGGCGGAGGCTTTAAAGCATCGGACATCGTCTACATGGAGAACAACGGCGCCACCAGTGAAGCTGTCCGCGACGCCCTGACGCGGTTGCTGCCACGAGCGACTCCGGACGACCTCGTCTTTATCTACATCGCCTCTCACGGTTCTCCCGATCCTTTTGAACCGCGCAAGCTTTACTTCCTGATGAATGACACGAAGGTGGCCAACATGCCAAAGACAGGCCTTGGGATGTTTGAGCTTCAGGAAGTATTGGATCACTTGTTGAAAGCACAGCGTGTGGTCGTTTTCATCGACGCGTGTCACAGTGCCGGAATAGCGGGGCCGAAGCTTGTCACGGGACGGCAACTCGAGCGGGTCGAAAACAACGTGTTCAATCTTTACGCTACGAAGCTCTATCGTGAAACGGGTCGTGCCGTTCTTACTTCGTCGGATGTAAACGAGATTTCTGAAGAAGGAGCAAATTGGGGTGGTGGACACGGAGTGTTTACCTGGGCGTTGCTCGAAGGGCTGCGAGGCGCCGCCGACGCCAATAATGATCGCGTGGTGACTGCAGGCGAAGTCTTCAATTATGTGAGCAATAAGGTGCGCCGTGAAACAGATTTTCGACAGAATCCGCGAGCACTTTCAGCAACTAATCAGGACTTTCCGCTTGCTGTCAGAAAGTAAGCAACGAAAAGGCGCGACGGCTTGGCCATCGCGCCTAATCTTATGTGGTCATCGTCCTCACCCCGACAACCACGTTGATGGAAGGATTCACCAACCATCTAATTGCGGAAAACTATAGTCCCCTCGGGCGAGAAATGCAAACCCAATCCTGTGCAATTCGGGTTACAACTGTTTTCCAATCAAACTCCACACCCACATCGTCAAAAACAACCCGTAAAACAGCGCTAAAGCGACCAGCGCGAGACGTCGCCAGAGCGGCGGCCGCAGCGCAACCGGCAGCAAACGTGTGTTCACGTAAAGCAAGTGAATCGAGCTGATGATGAAGACGATGCCTGCCATGTTTGCGCTCAGCGACAACAGGATGATCGGTTGTGTCAGCCGCAGCGCGATGATTCCCCAAACGGAAATGACCGCCAGCACCGAATAGTAGACAACTCGTACGTCACCCCCGCGCCACGCACGAATGCGTGCGCTGCCCGTCCAGAGAATGTCTGTGATCGCGCGCGTCATGCCTTCAAGAATATCGAGCTGTGCCTTGAACAAAATCCACACGCCGAGTATCGCGATCGCCCCGCCGAAGAGCGCGCCTTTCTGTGTCGCCACCGCATGGGCCAACGCCGCTGCGATTCCCAGCCCGCGTATATCAACCCCGGCAGGAACGAACGTCACGTAAAGCAACGCGGGCAACGCCATCCCGAGAATCGCACCGACGAAGAAGATACCCCACTGATCCACCCGCACGATCCGCCACCAGCCGCGCCACTGCTCGAGCGACTCGGCATTCGGTTCGAACGTGCTTCCGGAGTGAGCGAGTGCGACTTTCTTTCCACCGACCGCGGCCGGAATAAATCCGACGCTGCTGCTCATGCCGTACCCTTTGTCTCGCGCCCAGTTGCTCAACGTCAGATTCGCAACACCGCCGCCGCCCGCGTAAGCAGCGAACGCGCCGAGCAAAAAGAAGTCCGCGCCGGCAGGAACGAACTGAAATGAGCCGCTGCGCAAGTCTAAGCCCGCGAAACCTGCGATTCCCGCAGCCCACGTCGACAAGGGCACGAACATGATTGCCAGTAAGCCGAGTCCACCAATGATCGCCGCGAGCATGATCCAGTTGAGATACTCGAGCGTGCGTTCGATGCGACGCCCGATCATCAATATCAGTCCGCACAACAGAAACAGTCCGACTCCGATCACGTAGACCATTCCTGACTCACCCGCGCCTGGCAAGCGCTTTGTAAACAGAAAGAAGATCGCGCCCGCGGCGGCGCCGGCCCATCCGGGCCAACCCATTTGCAGAAAGTAGAAGATGGCGTAGAACCAGGCCCAGAAAGTCGAGTGTGGGCGGGTGCGCATGAAACCGGTCATGATCGGCTCGCCGGTGGCCATCGTGTAGCGCATCAGCTCGACGTTCAGGAGTGTCTGGAGCAATGCAGCCACTCCGACCACCCACAACAACGACAGACCGTATTTTACGAATGCTGCTGGTCCAAGCAGGAACTCGCCGCTGCCGATCGAGACTCCAAGCACGATCACGCCTGGTCCAATGGCGCTGAACCAGCCGAAACCCTTTGGCCGCGGCGCTGCCGGCAACTCGCCGCGTCGCCATGGATCGAGACCCGACCGCGCTTCCGGCGCTTCGTCAATGACAGATTGTGTGCTCATGGTTCAAAAGGGCTTGCAGCATAATTCACTTGTGGTTTTCTTTGAACTGTTAGTATGGTTTTATTTTGAATCAGCCAATTATTAAATGACGAACAGCACAGTTCCAATTCGTGTCGCAACATCTGCCGATGCGGCGAAGATAACGGACGTCATCAACGCTGCGTTCCGAATCGCTGAAGGCTTCTTTATTGATGCAGAGCGCATCACTGAAGCAGAGGTTCAGGAGTCGCTCACGAAAGGTGACTTCCTGCTTGCGGAGAGTGATGAAAAGCTTAACGGATGCGTCTACGTTGAGATGCGCGGCACGCGCTCGTACCTCGGGCTTCTGTCAGTCGATCCTGCTTGCCAGCAAAGCGGGCTCGGATCGCTGTTGATGCAAGAGGCTGAGCAATACTGCCGCGAGCGCGGCTCTCGTTTCATGGATATTCTGATCGTCCACCTGCGAGAGGATCTGCCGTCGTTTTATAAGAAGCGCGGGTATCTTGAAAATGGCACGAGCCCGTTTCCGGACGTGGAAACGAAAGTCCCGGTCCACTTCATCAAAATGTCGAAGCCTCTGTAGTGGGAACCAAAGAAGAACAAACCGAGGTGTTATCGATCGACGGGCGCGAGGTTCGTATAACGCATCCCAACAAACCGTATTTTTCTTTAGAAACCAAACTCTCCAAGCTCGAGCTCGTTCGTTACTATTTATCGATCGCGCCCGGCGCGCTCGCCGGCATTCGCGATCGACCCATCGTCTTGAAGCGTTTTGTCGACGGCGCAGAAGGTCAGGCTTTTTATCAAAAGCGCGCGCCGACGAGCCGGCCCGTCTGGTTGCGCACGACGACATTGTCGTTTCCTTCCGGTCGCGTTGCGGAAGAAGTTGTTGTTGACGACGCTGCGGGTCTTGCGTGGGTCGTGAATCTCGGCTGCATCGAGTTGCATCCGCATCCGGTGCGTTCGGCAGATCTGGACCATCCGGATGAGTTGCGCGTGGATCTGGATCCTGGTCCAGGTGTCACGTGGGAGAATGTTCGTCTCGTGGCGCTCGAGGTGACAGCGCTGCTCGAAGAGATGGCGTTGGTAGGTTGGCCCAAGACGAGCGGCTCGCGCGGCATGCACGTCAACGTTCGCATTCATCCGCGCTGGAATTTCAGTGAGGTGCGACGAGCGGCGGTGGCGTTGTCACGTGAGATCGAGCGCCGTCTGCCGAAGCTGGCGAGCTCGAAGTGGTGGAAAGAAGAGCGGCATGGAGTTTTTCTTGATTACAACCAGAACGCCAAAGACCGCACTACGTGTTCTGCATATTCGGTGCGTCCGCTGCCTGACGCGCGCGTGTCAACGCCGCTTAGCTGGGATGAGGTTGCCGACTGCGATCCAGCTGACTTCAACGTGCTGACAGTGCCGCAGCGTTTCAAGAGGCTCGGAGATCCGCATGTTGAGATGGATGCGCACGCGGGATCGCTCGAGAAACTGCTCGAGCTTGCCGACAAGGATCAGGCTTCAGGTCTGGGAGATGCGCCGTGGCCGCCGCACTTTCAAAAGATGGAAGGTGAGGCGCCACGAGTCGCACCGTCGCGCGCGCGTTCCGCGGCGAAGAAGAGCGCGCCGAAGCCGAAGCGAACGAAGATGCCACTGATCGTTGTCGCCAACTCACCTGACAAGAAAGCCGCGCTGGAAGGTCTGGAGCGTTGGAAGAAGCGACATCCGAAGGTCGCGAAGCTGCTGGCCGTGGACGAAGTGCTCGTCGATTCGATGCGTGGGCGTTCATCGACGTGGACGAGGATCAGAGTTAACTTGCGTAACGTTCCCGAGAAGCTGCGTCCCGCGCAGGAGACGCCGGATCCTGATGACGATCCGACTCGTGAGTGGCGTGAGGCGCATCGCAAGCGTGTAAAGGATCAAACGGATTCGAAGGAGTGAATTGCTTGGTACCTCTCGGCGTGTTCCTGTGGTTGATTCCCAGGACGAATCGAGAGCAACGTCTGCATTCCCGCTTCGCTCGCTGCGTCGAGTTCAGCGACCACGTCTGAAACAAACAAAATTTCATCGGGCGGTAAACTCAACGTTTTGGCAATCTTTCGATAGCTCTCCGCTTCGCCTTTTTTCCCGACGTTCGTATCGAAGTATTCGCTGATAAATCCCGTGAGATCTCCGGCTTCAGTGTGCGCAAACAGAAGCTGCTGGGCCAGTACGCTGCCCGATGAAAAGATGTTGATGGTCCAACCTCGCGACCGCCAGCGTACAAACGCCGGCGCCACGTCCGCATAAACCTGAGACTTCAAAGATCCGTCCCTGTAACCCTGCCGCCAGATCTTCCCTTGCAACGACTTCAAACCCGTCGACTTTCGATCACGCGCTATCAGCCAGTCAGCATACGCAACCATCGAATCGATGCCATCATTCAACGCGGGCGGCTGCTGCCCGTTGCGTACGTCTGCCGCATGCTCCTCGCGCAAGCGCGCGATGTCAGCGCGCACTTCCGCAGCATTGTTCATCAGGAATTCTTTGGCGTGATCGCGCGCGTAAGAAAAGAGTACTTCGTGAACGAAAGCGATGGGTGTGGTGGTGCCTTCGATGTCGAGCAGGATCGCGCGAATCATGAGGTCATCGAAAGATGTGCGGCGCCAAAACAGACTGGCATAAAGTTTTCGTCCACACGGCTCTCCGTGTAGTGCGGTGTCCAGCCGGCCATGTCCTGAAACAACCGAATCGCACGGATGCGACGGTCGGAGCAGAGATTGAACCAGTGCAGCGTGCCTCGCGGTACGCGGATCAGATCGCCGGCTTCGACTTCGATTGCCAGCACAGCGCCATTGGCCGAATGAATGTGAAATAGTCCGTGACCGGCGATGATGAATCTCACTTCGTCTTCGTCGTGCCAGTGTTCGCGATTGAACTTCGCGAGCATTTCTTCGAGTCCGGGAGTTGCAGGATTGACGTCGATGACGTCGGCAGTGACGTAGCCGCCCCGGTATTTGAGATCTTCGATTTCGCGCGAGTAGGCGTTGAGTATCTCTTCCGAGGGAGCGTTGTCCGCGATGGGATGAGCGGGCGTCCAGCGTTCATAGTCGATACCGTGAATGGCGAGCGCAGACGTGATCTCTGTGCCGGTGAGGGTTTTATCTTCATTAAGAATTGTTATTACTGCCATACCTGTCCTCCCTTATGTGCAGCGTTCGTCCCATGGTTTCGAGCAGGAATTCGATAATCTCGACGTGACGCTTCGCTTGCGCCAGTGTCTCTCCCCACGAATAGAGCCCATGGCGCCGCACTAAAAAGCCGTGCGCACTTTTGTGTTCGTTGAGCGTTTGAGCGATCGACTCAGCGAGCGCCGGCATGTCCTGGGAGTTATCGACTATCGGCAACCACTCCGAGTGTTCGTGTGTCTGCACGCCCTGCAAACCTTTCAACATCTCGTAACCTTCAATCCTGACGCCGCCTTCCGGCGCATAAAGATCGGAGAGGATGGTGTTCCAGACTGAATGTGTGTGGAGCACGGCGCCCGCGCCACGCTCCTTGACGACGCGTATGTGAAGCAGACTCTCGTCAGAAGGCTTGCCGGAATCTCCGTTAACGATGCGAGCATTCTCATCGATCGTGAGCATCTGCTCCGGCATCAACTCACCCTTATCGACCCCACTCGGGCTCATCGCCAGTCTGAGCGGCTCCCGCTGGATCACCGCACTCAAATTCCCACTCGTCCCCAGCA
>Ga0126376_10000579_pt1 | contig 18180 bp, 16 predicted proteins | sample PanSoiMetPlot_15_FD_92760 | JGI IMG/M metagenome (GOLD analysis project Ga0126376, IMG submission 92760) | Tropical forest soil microbial communities from Panama - MetaG Plot_15 | ecosystem: Environmental > Terrestrial > Soil > Tropical forest > Bulk soil | place: Panama | collected 2016-02-17
CCAGCGGGCTCATATGCGCGGTGCGGAAATCGTCGGACATGGCCGCCGCAAACGCGGCAAGTGCAGCCAGCGCAAAAGCCCCGTAGGTGGAGAGGGTGACTCCGAAGGATCGCAGCGCATCCGACGGCGCATTTTCAAGCAGGAGACCGGCGCCGAGCAACAAAGCCGCGCCATCCGCGATTATAGATGGATTCTGCGGCAGGCCGGTCGCAGCCGCACACCACCAGGCAAGCGCCGCGAGTGCAACGAGATGTGCAGCGACCCGCGAATTCCAGGCGAGCGCCAAGACGGCACCGAGCATCCAGAACGGCACAAACGGAAGATGCGGAACGTCGGCCGCATTGAAAACATGCGCGCCGGTCCACAGCGAGCCAGCCGCCAGCGCAACCGCGAACGCGCCGCGCGAACCGGTCAGTGCCGCCGCTGCGAGCGCCCCTGCCGCCCACAGTAACATCCCGACGGCGAAGTCGTCGCCGAGATGATACATCTGCCCGACCAGCGCAATCGCAGCACCGAAAACGATCGTGCCAACGCTGGCTCCGAGATCGGCCAGCACCGGCCGGCCCGCACGGGCAAACCAGGCACCGGTACCGTACGCTCCCGCAATTCCCGCAAGCAGGACCGCGAACCGCAGCACACGGGCGATCATCGTCCAGTTGGCCGCCACGAAGGCGAGAAATGCGGCCGCAACCAGCAGACCGCCCACAATGGCGACCACGACCGGAATATTGATGCCGGCCCCCAATGGCGGGAGCGAATTGCGGATGGCCTCGCTGATCGCCGGCGTGATGACGCCTTCGGCTTGCCAGCGCGCGAGGTCGGCTTCAAGACGCTGTCGGTAGGGTCGTTCAAACATTGCCAAGTTTCGTGTCCGGTGGAGGCCGTCGAGTATAGCGGCTTCCAACCCACCCTGCTTGCCACATCGCGTGGCAGAACTACGCGCTCGGCGATGCAGCGGCTGGCGCCGCGGCGAGTTCCGGCATTACACGGGCGGCCACCACGATCGCATCGCCATCCGTCTCGATCGATACCGCAAGCCCGCTGGCTCGGCCGAGAAGACCTGCATAAAACGGCTGAATCGCGTGTGCATCGACCACTGCGTTCTCCGGAGTGCCGGCCGGCAGCGCCGGCACCGCCTGGGGGATGCGGGCGTTGAGCCCGCGCGCCGAGATCTTGAAGGTCGTTGCCTCGGCGGCGCTTTTCCTCAAAGGGAACATATTTTCGACAGAGGCGTATACGAGAATTTCATGGCGGGTTCTACCTAAGCCTGTTATCAGGTCATCGCGTGGGGGAAAATCAGTTCAGCCGCACTCATTTGGCCCGGCAAGACCATGCAGGGGTTTTCTGGCGATTCCTTTGTAGCAGGCCGCGTTCGAGGGCGTACCGATGAAAACGCTTTATGATCTGCTCGGCGCACATACGGATGATGATGCCGAGACCCTTAAGAAAGCGTTCCGCGAAGCTGTCAAGGCGACCCATCCTGACCTCCATACCGACGACCCGGATGCTCTGTCGCGGTTCAGGATGATTGTCGCCGCCAACGCCATTCTCCGCGATGCGGGGCGGCGGGTGGCCTATGACCGACTGTTGCAGCTCGAAGATCAGCGGTTTCAGTTAGTCGCCGCCAGTGCCATCCGCGGCGATGTAGTGCAGCGGGGGCCGGCCTACGACCGACCGCCGCGTTTCGCACGTCGGCTGCTGCGGTCCAAGAGGACGCGCAGCATCATCTCCCACGCCGCCGTTGCTGCCGTCAGCGTCGCGCTGACAATTGGGTACGAGTTTGGGTACGAGTTCGTCGCGCCTATTTCTACGACTGCCGTTGTCGCGGTCACAAAGGTTAAGGATATTGCGACAGCCATTGCGGCCGCCACAAAGGTTAAAGATACTGCGACAGCCACTGAGGCGGTCAAACTGGATATGGTTGGGGGACCGGCAAAGGTTAAAGATACCGCGACAGCCACTGAGGCGGTCGAACTGGATATGGCTGGGGGACCGGCCGCGATAGCAGCCGTCCAACCGGCGGCACGATCGAACACGGCAGGCCAGGGTGAACCACAAGACAAGCATGAGGATATAGAGGTCTCCGACAGGGCGATCGAGCCGAGCGCCGCCACCCCCCCGACGAATGACGACGACGCCCAGGTAGTCGCCGATCACGAGCGGGTTCCCGGCCTTTTATCGAACGGTGCCGCATTCTATAGAGAGGAGGGAATTATATCGTACCACAGTGGTGATTTCCCGCGAGCGATCGTCGAGCTCGATGAGGCGATTCGACGTGATCCCACCGACGCGCTGGCCTACAACATTCGCGGCAACGCCTTGGATGAAATAGGCGCCTTCGAGCGCGCGCTCGCTGACTACGCCCAGGCGATCCGCATCGATCCAAACAATCCCGCCGTATTCCGTGACCGGGCAATCCTGTGGCACCGCAAAGGAGCACTCGATAAGGCACTCGTCGACTTGAATCGGGCGATCCGATTGGGCTCCTCCGACGCCAATCTCTACAGCGACCGCGGCCTGGTCTGGTATGCAAAGGGTCGCTATGATCAAGCAATTGCGGATTTCGATCGGGCGATCAAGATCGACCCGGATTTTGCCAGCGCCTACATCGATCGCGGCATCATCCTGCATCGCAAGAGTGAATTCAATCTTGCGTTCGCTGCCGTCAATCAAGCGATCCACGTCGATCCGAAAATATTCGATGTCAATCGGCGTACGACTTTGCGCCCCTGAGAGGCGGCGGGGCCACGGTCGGATGTTCGTCGTCCAACGGCCCGGACGATGGCAATCGAAGTATAGACAACCAACGAGATCGATGTCGCTCCTGACGAAGGGGCCGTCATTCGGCAGCCAAAGAGCAGCCGTGAGCCCACCTGTGTGGGCTATCACCGCGCTCGCGGCCGGACGCCTCGCCTCAATGCGCGTCGAATCGTTCAACCGGAAGGTTCCTCGCGTCCTTCATCATCTGCGTCGCGTCAATTGAAGCCGATGCAGGTGCGGCATTGGCTTCTTTCGGTTGGGGCGCGATGATCATGGTGGTGGTGAGTTGCGGCAAATCCCCATTGGTATAAACCAGCCCTGGGGGCGCTTTCCCGCCCGATTCGGGGTTCAGCGACACCGATGATGCTGCGTGACCTTTTGACCGGCGAGGCCCGCTTCGACGAGCGATTCCGGGCACTGCCGGTGTGCGGGATTTCGGCCGACAGCCGCGCCGTCAAGCCGGGCTTCATGTTCGCCGCCGTGCCGGGCGCCAAGGCCGACGGATTGACCTATCTGCCGCAGGCGATTGCAGCGGGCGCCGCGGTCGTGATGGCCGAACGCGCGCCGTCCGCTCCCCTGCCTGATCATGTCGCCCTGGTGAACGTACCCAGTGTGCGGCGGGCGCTGGCGCTTGCAGCGGCGAAGTTCTATCCGCGCCAACCCGCCACCATCGCGGCTGTCACCGGCACCAGTGGCAAGACTTCGGTCGCGGCCTTCACGCGTCAGATTTGGACTGCTCTCGGACATGCCGCCGCCAGTATCGGGACCATCGGGGTGGTGACGCCTGCCGGCGAGGCTTACGGCGCGCTGACAACGCCGGATCCGGTCGAGCTTCATCGCATCGCCGACCGCATCGCCAGCGAGGGGATCACCTATCTGGCGATCGAGGCATCATCTCACGGACTCGACCAGCACCGTCTCGACGGCCTGCGTGTCGGCATCGCGGGCTTCACCAATATCAGTCGCGACCATCTGGATTATCACGGTACCCTCGAAGCCTATCTCCGGGCAAAGCTGATCCTGTTCCGGCATCTGGTGGCCGCGGACGGCGCCGCTGTGATCGCGGTTGACCACGCCTTCGCCACAGAAGTGGTGGATGCAGCACGCGGGCGAGGGCTGCGCATCATCGAAGTCGGACGAACAGCACGGGGCATCCGGCTGATCGATTGCGTCATAGAGGGATTTTCGCAAGTTTTGATGATCGAGCATGAAGGCATGAGACATCAGGTACGGTTGCCGCTGGTCGGCGCGTTTCAGGTGGAAAACGCGCTGGTGGCGGCCGGCCAGGCGATCGCGGGCGGCGGCGAGGCCGCCGCGGTGTTTGCCGCGCTTTCGGGGCTGGTGGGCGCCAAGGGCCGGCTCGAACTGGTCGGCCGTAAATCCGGCGCGCCGATCTTTATCGACTATGCACACAAGCCCGATGCGCTCGCCAAAGCGCTCGACGCATTGCGTCCCTATGCGAGCCGCAAGCTCATTGTCGTATTCGGCGCCGGCGGTGACCGCGACGCCGGTAAGCGACCGCTGATGGGGGCGGTCGCGGCCGAGAAGGCGGACCGCGTCATCGTTACCGACGACAATCCGCGCAGCGAGGACCCCGGCACGATCCGTGCTGCGATCCTGCGCGGCGCGCCTGAAGCCGGCGAAATCGGCGACCGCAATGAGGCGATCCGTCACGCCGTGGCCGACCTCGAAGCCGGCGACGTGCTGTTGGTTGCCGGCAAGGGCCACGAGATCGGTCAGATCATCGGGCAAGCAATCGTGCCGTTCAGCGATCATGAAGCGGTCCGGGAGGCACTTGCGGCCGGGGGACACTCATGACAGCGCCGCTGTGGACGGTCGATGCCATGGTGGCCGCGATGCGCGCGGAGCGCGCCGGACCGCTGCCGCATGTCGTCACAGGCATTTCCATCGACAGCCGTACTGTAAAGTCAGGTGAGGCCTTCTTCGCCATCAAGGGCGACACCCATGACGGTCATGATTTCGTCACCGCCGCGCTCAAGCAAGGCGCCGCGCTCGCGGTCGTAGCGCAGAACCGGAGCGGTGATTACGGCAGCGATGCGCCGCTCATCATCGTCGATGATGTCCTTGAAGCTCTGCGCGATGTTGCACGTGCCGCGCGCCTGCGCACTTCCGCAAAAATCGTGGCGGTGACCGGGTCGGTCGGGAAAACCTCGACCAAGGAGGCGCTGGCGCTATCCCTCGCATCGAGCGGGGAAACGCACGCCTCGACGGCGTCGTTCAACAACCATTGGGGCGTGCCTTTGTCGCTTGCCCGGATGGCGGAAACAGCGCGTTACGGGGTTTTCGAGATCGGCATGAACCATGCCGGCGAAATTACTCCGCTGGTGCGCGTGGTGCGTCCCCATGTGGCGATTGTCACGGCAGTCGAGCCGGTGCATCTGGAATTCTTCGCCTCTGAGGCAGCGATCGCGGATGCCAAGGCGGAAATCTTTATCGGACTGGAGCCCGGCGGCGCCGCGGTTCTCAACCGCGACAACCCGCATTTCGCGCGGCTCCAACAGCGCGCCGAGGACGCAGGCGTGAAACACATCGTCGCGTTTGGCGAGCACGCCGGTGCTGCGGCGCGCCTTCTCAAGTGCTCGCTGCATCCGGATTGTTCGACCGTCGAGGCTAGCATCCTCGGCGCGCCGGTCATCTACAAGATTGGCGCGCCTGGGCGGCACTTCGTGATGAATTCGCTCGCCGTGCTGGCCGCCGCGAGCCTTGTGGGGGCCGACCTCGCATGCGCCGCGCTCGCCTTGACGCGGCAGGTCCCGGCGGCCGGTCGCGGCACCCGGGTGAAGCTCGAATTGCCCGAAGGGCAGGCGCTCGTCATCGACGAAAGCTACAATGCCAACCCGACATCCACGCGAGCCGCACTCGCGCTCTTGGGCCAGGCGCCGCTCGGGCCGAACGGCCGGCGCATCGCGGTGCTCGGCGACATGCTCGAACTGGGTCCGACCAGCGAGGACCTCCATCGCGGCCTTGTCGAGGCGATCCGCGACAACGGCATCGATCTCGTTTATTGCGCCGGCCCTCTGATGGCGGCGCTGTGGGAGGCGCTTCCGGCCGCGCGCCGCGGCGGCTATGCAAAATCCGCGGCTGAACTGGAGCCGCTGTTAGTAGCGGCGGTCCGCGCCGGCGACGCCCTCATGGTCAAGGCATCGGCCGGCTCCCGTCTGGGACCGATCGTCAAGGCGCTGGTGCGGCGCCATTCCGTCACCACGGCGCCCGAACCGGCGCAAGCGCGGGGCTGAACGCATGTTCTATCGGCTGATTGAGTTTTCGGACACCATTTCGGTTCTCAACGTGTTCCGCTACATCACGTTCCGCACCGGTGGCGCGATGTTTACCGGAGTCGTCTTTGTGTTCCTGTTCGGCCCGGCCATCATCAACAGCCTGCGCTTGAAACAGGGCAAAGGCCAGCCGATCCGTCCTGATGGACCGCAATCACATCTCGTCACCAAGAAAGGGACGCCCACCATGGGTGGGCTGATGATCCTGTCGAGCCTCGTGGTATCGACGGTATTGTGGGCGAATCCCGCCAATCCTTATGTCTGGGTGGTGCTCGGAGTGACGTTCGGCTTCGGCCTCATCGGTTTCTACGACGATTATCTCAAGGTGACGAAGCAGAGCCATGCGGGTTTTTCCGTGCGCACCAGGCTGCTGATCGAATTCACCATCGCAGGTGTCGCCTGCTATGCCGTCGCCGTCATCGGCCGTGCCCCGCAATCGACATCGCTGGCATTCCCGTTCTTCAAGGACTTGCTGCTCGATCTCGGCTGGTTCTTTGTCGCCTTCGCAGCCGTCATCGTGGTAGGCGCCGGCAACGCTGTGAACCTGACCGACGGTCTCGACGGCCTTGCCATCGTGCCGGTCATGATCGCGGCCGGCTGCTTCGGTGCGATATCGTGGGCGATCGGCAACGCGGTGTTTGCCGAATACCTGCAGGTCAATTTCGTCTCCGGCGCCGGCGAGCTTGCAGTGCTGTGCGGGGCCATCTTGGGCGCCGGTCTCGGCTTTTTGTGGTTCAATGCGCCGCCCGCCTCCATCTTTATGGGCGACACCGGCTCGCTTGCGCTCGGCGGCCTGCTCGGCACCGTCGCGGTCATCACTAAGCATGAGATCGTACTCGGCATCATCGGCGGGCTGTTCGTGCTCGAGGCTGTTTCGGTCATCGTTCAGGTTGTGTCGTTCAAATTGACCGGCAAACGCGTGTTCCGGATGGCGCCGATCCATCATCATTTCGAGCAGCTTGGCTGGACCGAGCCGCAGATCGTGATCCGGTTCTGGATCATCGCAGTGGTGCTGGCCCTCGCAGGGTTGTCGACCTTGAAACTGCGGTAAGAGCCTGATTAGGCGAAGGCTGTTGCAACAATCGCGTGCGTGTAGGATGGGTTGAGCGAAGCGAGCCCCATCAAGGGTGTGCTGTATCGATAGATCGTTGATGGGCTTCGCGGAGTTTATCATCGGGCCGGCCAAAGGCCGGACCCGGGGGCTCAACCCATCCTATCAGCTACCAGAGGCCCGAGACGCCGCAATGATCCCCGTCAGCACTTTCGCCGGAAAGAAGGTCGCCGTGTTCGGGCTCGGCGGCTCGGGGCTGGCCGCTGCGAGCGCATTGCTTGCCGGCGGGGCCAATGTGGTTGGCTGGGACGACGGCCCGGACCGCATCGCCCAGGCGGCGACCGCCGGAATTCCGGTTGCGAACCTACATGAATATGACTGGAGCAAGATTGCCGCGCTCGTGCTCTCGCCCGGCGTTCCGTTCACCTATCCGGTACCGCACTGGTCGGTCGGGCTCGCCCATGCCATGGCGGTTGAGGTTATTGGCGATGTCGAGCTGTTTTGCCGCGAGCGACGCGCCCATGCGCCGAACACGCCTTTTGTTGCCGTCACGGGCACCAACGGCAAGTCGACCACGACGGCGCTGATCGCGCATATATGCGTCCAAGCCGGCTTCGACGTCCAACTCGGGGGCAACATCGGCACCGCGATCCTGTCGCTCGCGCCGCCTCACGCCGGCCGTGTGCATGTGATCGAATGTTCGTCGTTCCAGATCGACCTCGCCCCCAGCATCGACCCGTCGATCGGCGTCCTGATCAATCTCGCCGAGGACCATCTCGATCGCCACGGCACCATGAGCAACTATGCTGCCGTGAAGGAACGGCTGATCGCCGGCGTTCACCGGGACGGCACTGCGATTGTGGGCGTCGACGACAATTGGTGCCAGGCGATCGCCGACCGGACGGCGCGCGCCGGACGGCGCGTCGTGCGCGTCTCGGCGCGCCATCCCGTGGCCTACGGGATTTATGTGGAAGCTGAGCGCATCGTCGAGGCGACGGGCGGCACCGCGCAGGAAGTTGCTCGCCTGGGCAACATCGGGTCCTTGCGCGGCCGCCACAATGCCCAGAACGCCGTTTGTGCAGTGGCGGCGGCGCTGGCTCTCGGTGTTGATCGGCGCGCCATCCAGGCCGGATTACGGTCGTTTCCCGGATTGGCGCACCGGATGGAGGAGGTCGGTCGTAAGAACGGGGTGCTATTCATCAACGATTCCAAGGCCACCAACGCGGATTCCGCCGCCCAGGCTCTGGCGTGCTTCGACAATATTTTTTGGATCGCAGGCGGCAAACCCAAGACCGGCGGCATCGAATCACTTTCGGGGTATTTTCCGCGCATCCGCAAAGCTTACCTGATCGGTGCAGCCGCGGAGGACTTCGCTACGACGCTTGACGGCAAGGTCGACCATGTCATGGCCGGTACCCTCGACCACGCCGTCGAGGAGGCGGCACACGACGCCGTGGCATCCGGACTCCATCATGCGGTCGTGCTGCTGTCGCCGGCCTGTGCGTCGTTCGATCAGTTCGAGAATTTCGAGGCACGGGGCACGGAGTTCCGCAACCTGGTGCAGAAGCTTCCCGGCGTGATGGCGTCAGGCAAAAAATGACTAAACGGCGGCTCTTGTGGGTGTCATCGCCCCGGCCCGACCGGGCGATCCGGTGGGGTGGGCAAGGCCACCGGGTCCGGCCTTCGGCCGGCCCGATGACAGGCTCAGCGTGCCCACCCAAGGCCTCGGCGCGTGGGCGCGGCGCGCAAGGGCGTGCCTTTGCCCACCCTTGTCTCCGCGATATGATTCTTCAGAAACGCCGTACTGGTCGTCCGGTCGAGCCGGGTGATGACAGCCGCTGGAAAAATCGAAATTTTTCTTAACAGGCTCGTAACCATAATCGGGCAGGACTACAGCAAAGTCTCAAATCCGTTTGCCACGAACCGGGAGCACGATCATGGTTTCGCGCACCGAACGAACTCCGTTTGCGGCATGGTGGTGGACAATCGACCGGTTCATTCTGGTGGCGCTTGGCGTCATCATGCTTGGCGGCATCGTGCTATCGCTCGCCGCCAGCCCTCCGGTGGCGGCGCGCCTCGGGCTCGATGCGTTCTATTTCGTCCACCGTCATGTGCTGTATCTGGTCCCGGCGATCGTCGTTATGTTGGCGATGTCGTTCTTGCCGCCGCGTCAGACCCGTCGGCTCGCCCTCGTAGTCTTCATCGCCAGCTACGCGCTCGTCGTCGCTACGCTGTTCGCCGGAGCCGAGGTGAAGGGTGCCCGCCGTTGGCTCGTTCTCGCCGGCGTCAACATTGAGCCGTCCGAGTTTCTCAAGCCGTCCTTCGTCATCCTCACCTCGTGGCTGTTCGCCGAATCGGTACGCAAACCGGAGATGCCGGCCACCACGTTTTCGCTGCTGCTCCTGCTCAGCGTGGTGGGCGTGTTGGTGCTACAGCCGGATTTCGGCCAGACCATGCTGATATCGCTCGTATGGGGCGCGTTGTTTTTCTTGGCCGGCATGCGGCTTATCTGGGTGGCAGGCCTCGGCGGCAGCGCCGTGCTTGGTCTGCTGGCCGCCTATGCGACAGTCCCGCACGTGGCGCGTCGCATCAGGCGCTTTCTCGATCCGACTTCCGGCGATACTTTTCAGGTCGATGCTGCAGTCGAATCGTTTTTCCGCGGCGGCTGGTTCGGCCAGGGCCCGGGCGAGGGCACGGTGAAACGCATTTTGCCCGATAGCCATGCAGATTTCGTGTTCGCGGTGGCGGCGGAAGAGTTCGGCATCGTACTGTGTCTCGTTCTGGTCTTCCTGTTCGCGTTCATCGTGTTGCGAGCGCTTGGGACGGCGATGCGCAACAACGATCCGTTTTTGCGTTTTTCGATTGCTGGACTGGCCATCTTGTTCGGGGCCCAATCAGCGATCAATATGGCAGTGAATCTGGCGCTCATTCCCGCCAAGGGGATGACGCTGCCATTCATCTCCTATGGCGGCTCCTCGATGATTTCGCTGGCCTACGGCATGGGCATGTTGCTTGCTTTCACCCGCGAGCGCCCAAGCACGGTGCTGTTGCCGCCATCCCTACCGTACCTTCCGCCGCAAGCGGGGGAGAGTAGGGTAGGGGCGGCCGGGAGCGCAGCTTGATGGCGCAACGCATCGGCTCGCCTCTCGTCGTCGTGGCGGCCGGCGGGACGGGCGGCCACTTGTTTCCAGCCGAGGCGCTCACGATCGCGCTCACGCGACGCGGTATCTTGGTCGATCTGGTCACCGACGAACGCGCGAACCGCTACGGCGAATTTCCGGGACGCGCCACTCATATCGTTCCGAGCGCCACATTCGCGGGGCGCAACCCGTTTCGCATCGCCGGCGCCACGTTTGAACTCGGCCGCGGCACCGTTAAGGCGCTGTTTCTGTTCGGCCGATTGCACCCCGCCGCCGTGGTCGGATTCGGCGGCTATCCCACCATTCCACCGCTGCTTGCTGCGGTGCTGCGGAGCATTCCGACCGTGATCCACGAGCAGAACGGCGTGCTTGGCCGCGCCAACCGGCTGCTTAGCCCGCGGGTGCAGGCGATCGCCACCGGCTTTGGCGGGCTTTTCGCCGACAATCTGCAGCTGGCCGCCAAGGCGACCCACACCGGAAATCCGATCCGCCCGGTCGTAATAGAAGCGGCTGCGACACCCTATCCGGGCGCTGACGGCCCATTGCGTGTTCTGGTCTTCGGCGGCAGCCAGGGCGCTCGTGTTATGGCGGACATCGTGCCTCGCGCCATCGAGCTCGTTCCTATGGCGATAAGGGCACGGCTATCTGTAACCCAGCAGGCACGCGACGAGGACATCGCGAGGGTGCGGTCAGCCTATGAGCGTCTCGGTATCACGGCCGAAGTCGAGCCGTTCTTCCGCGATCTGCCGGCCCGGATGGCGAAGAGCCACATCGTGATCTCGCGTTCGGGCGCGTCCACGGTCGCGGAACTCGCCGCGATCGGGCGGCCCGCCATACTAGTACCGTTGCCCCATGCGCTCGACCAGGATCAGCGCGCCAATGCCGGCGCGCTGGAAAGGGCCGGCGGCGCCATCATGATAGAACAGACGCGCTTCACCCCGGATCGCGTCGCCGCCGAGATCGCGCGGCTCGCCGCCGATCCCGGCAAGCTCGCCGAAATGGCCGCCGCAGCGCGGCGCCAGGGCGTTCTCGACGCTGCAGATCGGTTGGCGGACTTGGTGATGCGAGTGGTGAAAGGTGCGGCTGAAGCGTGACGGGGCAATTTCCTATTCCACTCGCAGGCCAAGCTTCCGGATCAGCGCCGACCACTTAGGCTCCTCCCTGGCGATGTCGGCGGCATATTCCTGCGGGGTCGAAGGGAGCGGATCGCCGCCATCGGCGAGGATGCGGGCCTTGACCTCGGGGGCGTTTACGGCCGCGCGCAATTCGCCGTTGAGGCGTATGACGATTTCCGCCGGCGTGCCCGCCGGAGCCATCAGGCCGTAATGCAGCACGGCCTCGAAGCCCGGCAGGCCGGATTCCGCAATGGTGGGAACGTCGGGCATCAGGCTCAAGCGCGTGGGGCCGGCAGTCGCGATCGCCCGCAGGTTTCCGGCCTGCAGATTGCCGATGGCGGGCGCCAGCACGTTGAAGGCGATCGGTACATGGCCGCCGATGAGATCGTTGGTGAGCGGGCCGGTCCCTTTATAGGTCACGATAGTGAAGTCGATTCCTGCTGCGGCCTTGAACAACTCGGCCGAGAGGAACGACCCGGTGCCGGGCGGCGGCGTGCCGATGTTGAGCTTGCCGGGCTCCCGCTTCGCCATGGCAATCAGGTCCGCCACGGTGCGCACCGGGAACGCGGTGTTGGCCATCAGCACGATCGGGGTCGTGGCGATCAGCCCGATGGGGGCGAAATCCCGGCGCGGGTCATAACCGGGATTGACATAAAGCGTCGGATTGATTGCCGTGATGCCGGTGTGAGACATCACGATCGTATAGCCGTCGGGTGCCGCCTTGGCGGCCACCCGCATGCCGATCACGCCGGCAACGCCGCCACGATTGTCAATGATCACCTGCTGCCGCAGGCCTGAGGCGAGCTTCTCGGCCACGATCCGCGCGACTGCATCGACGCCGCCGCCGGCCGGAAACGGCACGATCAAGGTGATGGGATGCGACGGATAAGTTTGCGCGACACTTGTTCCGCAGATCACCGCAAACGCAATGGTCGCCGCCGCAAGAAAATTCAGGCGCCTCACCGTACTTGCCTCGCTACCCCCAAGGCCCGCCGGATACGCTAAAAAACGACCGCCGGTCTCGATATCGAGGACCGGCGGCTTCATGAAACAGAAGTACCGATGTGGTGAGGCTTCTGGATCAGTGAACGCTCCGGTTCAACCGCGCGATTTGATCCTTAATCTGCAATTTGCGACGCTTCAGTTCACTCAACGTGAAATCGTCGGTGGAAGGATGCTGAAGCGCCTCAGCCAATTCGTCTTCAAGCATCCGGTGCCGTTGTTCGAGTTCTGCGAGATGCGTCGATGTTGCCATGTATCGAGTCTCCTTCGTCAGATTGCAGCCTGACGACAAACTAGTGACATGGCGATTAAGGCAAGTCTATGTGACATTTATTGTGTTATGCGGAAGCTAGGTAAACGGCTACCGTAAAAACCCAGATTGTTCAGAAAAAATTTCCCATGTGTGATCTAAATGTCGCACATCTTCGCCGAACACATCGGCAGCACCTCGGACAACTTGATCGTGCGGCAAGCTTTCGGGCAACATCGTAAGGCCAATCGTGGTATTTAGCGGGCAGAATTTCGGGCGTGCGCGCGGAGAGGCCAGACGTGCTCAGGTCGCGATAGGGCATTGGGATTCGGCGGCTGCGAATGACCGAAGAAGAAGAAACCGAGCTGAAGGTACAGCTCGAGCGGTTGCGGCAAGAGCATCGCGACCTTGACGCTGCGATCGAAGCGCTGCAGGCCGTACCGGGTGTCGATCTTATCCAGGTTCAGCGTTTGAAAAAACGCAAGCTCGCGTTGCGCGATCGAATTACGTTCATTGAGGACCAACTGACGCCGGACATCATCGCGTAACGGTGCAGCGGAACAATTCAACGCCGGAATGAGGATCATCCCGTGGCCGCAAAGACCGTCGCCATCATCATGGGCAGTCAGTCGGATTGGGCGACCATGAAACATGCTGCCGACACGCTCAATGCGCTCGGGGTCGCCTACGAGACCCGTATTGTTTCGGCGCATCGTACACCGGACCGGCTCTATGCGTTTGCCAAAGGCGCCAAGGCTGCGGGGTTCCGGGTGATCATCGCGGGCGCCGGCGGGGCGGCGCATCTGCCCGGCATGACGGCGTCGATGACGGCGCTGCCGGTGTTCGGCGTCCCGGTCGAATCCAAAGCCTTGGCGGGTCTTGATTCGCTTTATTCGATCGTGCAGATGCCGCCCGGCGTTCCGGTCGGCACGCTTGCGATCGGCCGGGCCGGAGCGATCAACGCTGCGCTGCTCGCCGCGAGTGTATTGGCGCTTCACGACGAGGCACTCGCGGACCGCCTCGAAGCATGGCGCAGGCACCAGACCGATGCAGTCGCCGATGCGCCATCCGGCGAGGACGGCGCGTGACCTCGTCCGTCGCGCGATCCATCGGCCCGGACGCAACCATCGGCATTCTGGGCGGCGGCCAGCTCGGCCGCATGCTTGCGATGGCTGCTGCCAGGCTTGGTTTCAAATGCCACGTGCTGTGTCCCGAGCCCGCCTCACCGGCATTCGAGGTGGTGCGCCGGGTTACCGAGGCCGACTACAGTGACAAATCCGCTCTCGATCGTTTCGCCGACGACGTCGACGTCATTACCTACGAGTTCGAAAACGTCCCGGCTGAAACCGCGACATTTCTCGCCGCCCGCAAACCGGTGCTTCCCGATCCCAGGGTGCTCGCCGTCACGCAGGATCGGCTGGCCGAAAAGGACTTCATCGTGTCGCTCGGCATCGCCACCGCGCCCTATGCGGCGGCTGAGACCGAAAGCGAGCTTGTGCGGGCGCTGTCGTCGATCGGGCGTCCGGCGGTGCTCAAGACCCGGCGCTTCGGATACGACGGCAAGGGCCAGGCGACACTGCGCCCCGGCGACGATGCAGGCACGGCGTGGGCAGCGATCGGCGGCCAGCCCTCGATCATCGAGGCATACGTGCCTTTCGAACGCGAAATCTCCATGGTGGCGGCGCGCGGCAGCAATGGTAAGGTCCAATGTTTCGATGTCGCCGAGAACGAGCACAGCAACCATATCCTCAAGGTTTCACGCATACCAGCCGAAGTGACGCCGGCGGTCGCCGCGCAGGCGCGCCGGATAGCCGGCCAGATCGCCGAGGCGTTCGGCTATGTAGGCGTGCTCGCAGTCGAGATGTTCGTGGTGGCGGACAGCACCGGCCATTCCGTAATGGTGAATGAGATTGCCCCGCGCGTGCACAATTCCGGACATTGGACGCTCGATGGATGCTCGGTATCACAATTCGAGCAACATATCCGGGCGGTTGCAGGCTGGCCGCTCGCGGTGCCGCTTCGCCACGGACGCGCCGAGATGGTCAACCTCATCGGGGATGAGATCGCGGACTACCGCCAGTGGTTGGATGTGCCCGGCGCTTGCGTCCATCTTTACGGTAAACAGGCCGTGCGGGCAGGCCGCAAGATGGGGCATGTCACGCGGGTCTTTTCCTGACGCTTGGCCTTAAAGAATGTCGATTGTCGCATCTTGCCAGCGCGAACCGGCCTCCGCTGCGCCGCAAAAATGGCGGTTTGGAGACAACGTGATGCTGAGCGCAATTGTCATTACCCGGAATGAGGCGGCCAATGTTGCGGCGTGCCTTGAAAGCATCGCATTTTGCGACGAGCGCATCGTGGTCGATAGCGGCAGCGACGACGACACCGTCAAGATCGCCGTGGCGGCCGGCGCCACGGTCGTGACGCATGCTTGGGCGGGCTTCGGTGCTCAGAAGAACTTCGCATTGTCACAGGCGCGCGGAGATTGGGTGCTGTCGATCGACGCCGATGAGCGCGTGCCGGCGCCGCTTGCCGCGGAAATCTTGTCCACGATCGGCTCGGCTTCGGCGAATGGCTACGAGATCGCCAGACTTTCCACGTTCCTGGGGCGGCCGATGCGCCATTCGGGCTGGTTTCCGGATTATGTGTTACGCTTATTCCGCCGCGAAAAGGCACGCTTCACCGACGATCTGGTTCACGAACGCGTCGTTTGCGAAGGACCGATCGGCCGTCTTTCGGGCATCATCGAACATCATCCGGTGCTGCGGCTTGAGGATGCCCTCGCCCGGGTGGACAGTTATTCGACGGCGGGCGCCGAGATGCTGGCGGCGTCACGGCGGAGGGTTTCTTTTGCCAGCGGCATAACCCATGGCCTGTGGTCGTTTTTGCGTGCATACGTCATGCGGCTGGGGTTTCTCGACGGTCGTGAAGGGTTCTTGCTCGCGGTCGCCAATGCCGAAGGAACATACTACCGTTACATGAAAGCCTGGGCAGCGGGGCGCCATCGTGAATGATCTGATCTCCGTGATCGTGTCGACCTACAATCGGGAGGACGCTCTCGATGTGGCATTGCGCGCGCTGTCACGCCAATCGGATCGCAATTTTGAAATAATCGTCGCCGATGACGGCTCGGGTCCGGCGACGGCCCGCGTGGTGCGCAGATGGGCAGAGAAAACGACGCTCGCGATCAAGCATGTATGGCATGAGGATCGCGGCTTTCGGTTGTCCGACATCCGCAATCGCGGCATTCGCGCCAGCGTTGGCGTGTATATTCTCTTTCTCGACGGCGACTGCGTTGCGCGGCGCAACTTCGTGGCGGCGCACCGTCGCCTTGCCGAACCCGGCTGGTTCGTCACCGGCACGCGCATTCTGTTGTCGGCGGATTTGACCGACCGTATTCTTCATCAGGGGCTGGAGCCCGAATTATGGGGGCTTGCGCATTGGCTGGCGCTGCGCGCGCGCCGCCAGCTCAACCGCTTCGCCCCGTTTCTGGAGCTGCAGCTCGGTGCAATGCGCAAATTGAGTGCGCGGCGCTGGCGTGGGGCCCGCGGCAGCAACATGGCATTCTGGCGCGCAGACCTCGAAAAGGTGGACGGATTCGACAGCTCCTTCAGCGGCTGGGGCCGGGAAGACTCCGATATTTTCATCCGCCTCCTCCGTGCCGGGGTGCGTCGCAAGGACGGTCGGTTCGCAACCGGCGTCCTGCATCTGTGGCATCCCGAAGCCGACCGCTCCCGGCTTGCTGAAAACGACCGGCAGCTGGATGAAGTGCTGCATTCGAACGCGATTGCGGCGCGGCGTGGACTTTCGATGGTGACTGAACATGCGCCATGTTGCGTCAAGACCGGCGAGTACCAACGATGACAGCTATGAACGCCATTGAGTCACTGCACGATTTTCGGCGAGATGTGCTGCCTCGCCTCACGGCCGGGCTTGCGGCGGCGACCGCGGCGTCGCTGCCATGGTCGACCTCCGCCACCGGAATTCTGGTGGCGCTGTGGCTGGTGAGCAGCCTGCCGACGCTCGATGTCGCGTCCCTGCGCCGCGAAGTTCTGTCGGCACCCGGGGGCCTGCCGGTCGTGCTGGCCGTGATCGCAGCGGCCGGTATGCTGTGGTCCGATGTGCCTTGGTCGGAACGCCTTAACGGCGTCGGGCTGTTTCTCAGGCTGCTGATGATCCCTGTGCTGTTTGCGCAATTCCGCCGCTCGGAGTACAGCACGTGGGTCGGCGCCGCATTCCTCGTGTCCGGAACGATGCTGCTGGCGCTCGTTTGGGCGATGTTCTACCTGGGGCTCGATTTCGGCCACGGTCCCGGCGTTCCGGTCAAGGACTACATCACGCAAAGCGGCGTCTTCACGATGTGCGCTTTCGCGCTCATTTATATTGGCTTCGAACGATGGGTGGATCGTCGCCGCGTGCTGGCGGTTGCGGCGGCCGCGTTAGCGCTTCTGTTTGTCGCCAGCATCTTCTACGTCTCCACGAGTCGCACCACACTTGTCGTGATTCCTGTCCTGTTGCTGTTGGTCGGATTGCAACGGGCGTCATGGCGCGCGTCGGCTGCATGCATCCTTGCAGGCCTGGTCGTGCTCGTCGTCATGTGGGCGACGTCGCCTTATGTGCGCGTACGGACGACGTCCGTCGCTGACGAGATCGCCGAAGCGGAGGTCCGGTACACTTCGTCGGGCGCCAGGCTGAGGTTCTGGACAAATTCGCTTCTGATCTTGGGCGAGGCGCCTATCCTCGGCCACGGCACCGGCATGATCACCGAAACGTTTCGTCGCTATGCCGACCCGAAATCTTCGGAATTCGCTACCAATCCACATAACCAAATCTTTGCGGTCGGAATTCAGCTCGGCGCGGTAGGCATCGCCGCGCTGCTTGCCATGTGGGCCGCACATTGGCGGCTGTTCAATCGCCCCGGACTGGCAGCCTGGGTCGGTTTGATTGCGGTGACCCAAAACATTGTCGGCTCGCTGTTCAATTCCCATTTGATGGATTTTACCCAGGCCTGGATCTACATCTTCGCTGTAGGCGTGTTCGGCGGCGCCGTGTTGCATGACGATCGCACCGTCAAGCCGGACGACTCGCCGCCACGCCCACCCTCACCGAACCGATGAAGCCGCTTGATCTGCCGCCCCGTCCGCGCATTCTGGTGGTGACGCTGCGGCGCCTCGGAGACGCGCTTTTTGCGACGCCCCTGATCGCGAGCTTGCGTCGCGCCTTCCCGCGATCCGTGATCGATGTTCTCGTGTTCGAGGATACCGCCGGCATTCTGGCCGGCAATCCCGACATCGACCGGATCGTGACCATGCCGTCGCGGCCAAGTGTCTGGCAGGGCCTTGTGCTCGCGCTGAGGCTTGCCAAGCGCTATCACCTTGCCGTATCGACCCAAAGCGGCGACCGGCCGACCGTGTTCTCGCTCATTGCGGGACAACGCCATGTCGGGCCGGTCGATGACGGCGCGCGGGGTGCGCTACGGCGGCTCGCGCTGTCGCGCAGCATCGCGCCGCAGCCGGGATTGCATCGCCTGGAAGACACGCTGCGCCTCGCAGATGCCGTCGGTGTCGCG
>Ga0126376_10000581_pt1 | contig 18122 bp, 15 predicted proteins | sample PanSoiMetPlot_15_FD_92760 | JGI IMG/M metagenome (GOLD analysis project Ga0126376, IMG submission 92760) | Tropical forest soil microbial communities from Panama - MetaG Plot_15 | ecosystem: Environmental > Terrestrial > Soil > Tropical forest > Bulk soil | place: Panama | collected 2016-02-17
GAACAGCGCCAGCTGACCGCTGAGCGGCTTCTGGACATCTACCTGAAGCGCATGGAGCGGTTCGATCCGAGGCTGCGCTGCGTGATTACGCCCACCGGCGAACTCGCGCGCAAGCAGGCCAAGCAAGCCGACCGGGAAATCGCTTCCGGTAAATATCGCGGTCCGCTGCACGGCATCCCCTGGGGCGCAAAGGACCTGCTCGATACCGCGGGCATCCCCACCACCTACGGCGCCGAACCCTTCCGCAACCGTATTCCGGAACACGACGCTGCCGTCGTCAAACGGCTCGACCAAGCCGGCGCGGTCCTGATCGCCAAACTCAGTCTCGGCGCGCTCGCGCTGAATGACATCTGGTTCGGCGGCCAGACGATGAATCCGTGGCTGCTCGAGGAGGGAGCTTCGGGCTCCAGCGCCGGTCCGGGTGCGGCGACCGCGGCAGGTCTCGTCGGTTTTTCCATTGGCAGCGAAACGGGCGGTAGCATCGTCAGTCCTTCGATGCGGTGCGGCCTCACTGGACTTCGTCCAACCTTTGGCCGAGTGCCCCGCACGGGTGCGATGACGCTCTGCTGGTCCCTCGATAAGCTCGGCCCCATGACTCGCTTCGTCGAAGACGCCATCCTCGTCCTCCGCGCAATCTCCGGCCCCGATGCCGGTGATCTTTCTTGCGTTCCCAGCAAGCTCGATTTTGACGCCAACGCGCCCGTCAAGAATTTGCGCGTCGGCTATTTCCCAAAATGGATGAAGGAAGCGCCCGCTACGGACGTCGACCGCGCCGCGCTTGAGGCTGTCGAAAAACTGGGCTTGACGCCCGTCGAGGTTTCTCTTCCCGATTGGCCCTTCGATTCGCTGCAGCTCATTCTTTTTGCCGAAGGCGCAGCCGCATTCGAAGAACTTACGTTGAAAGGTGGTTTGCGCGAACTCAAGGCACAAGTTCCGGATGCTTGGCCAAACCTATTTCGTCAGTCTCGTTTTCTCTCCGCCGTCGATTTCGTGCAAACCGACCGCTTCCGCCGCAAGGTCGCTGAAGAAATGGCCCGTATCTTTTCCAAAGTGGATTTGCTTCTCGTCCCGTCTCTCCGCGACGAAATGCTAACCATCACGAATTTCACCGGCCAGCCTTCTCTGACACTGCGCGCCGGTTTCGTAAACGTTTCAGAAGCCCGCAGCGATTGGGCGCCGGATCCGAAAAATCCCTTGCCAAAATTCAATCCGCCCCGCCGCGTTCCGCATGGCGTCACGCTCATCGGCCGTCTCTTTGAAGAAGGCACACTCTGCACAGTGGGCATGGCTCTCGAACGCGCCTTCAACGTCGCCCCCGAGCGGCCAGTAGGCTTCTAGCTGGTTTTCGGGCAGGCTTTTGAAGGGAAATCAGAACCCTCGTTGGTCTCCGGAGGGGCCGCAGCTGGAGGGCGCGGCTGTGTCATTCAGTCGCAGATAAACGGTTGGTTTTTCGCGATGATGCCCTTAGTGAGTGAATACGGCGTCACGAATCGAAGAATAGCGGGGAGTGTCGCTCGCCACGTGCCCTCCCGCCGGGCTGGTTAGTAGATCAGCGAGAAGCTACGCAAAAAAGAGAGGTTGTGGCAGCGACTTAGCCCCACGCCTTTTCAAATCGGTCCATGGCCGTTCGCGCTGCGGCGAGTTGCTCGGTCATTTCTGGCGCATCAGCACCGACCTTTTCTTTCAACTCCAGCACAATCGGCAAATTCTTCTCCGGCGAAGTGTTCAAAACTTCGATCGCATTTTCCCAGTTGATCGAGCCGTCATAGGGCGGAAGATGTTCGTCTTTTTCCCCGTGATTGTCGTGCAGATGCACGTTCGCCACTAAGTCCCGCATCGGTTCAAATGACTTTAGGATGCGCTCTGCTTCTACCTCATCGCCCAAATTCGCGTGCCCAACATCAAAATTGAATCGCAAACCATGCAATCTCGTTTCATCTACAAACGACCGCAAATACGCGGGCTGTCCCATCTCACTCAGTGTGTTTTCGACACACAGCGTCACGCCCACATGTTTCGCATGTAGAACCAGATGTTCCAACGTGCTAAACGCCGCGTCACGTTTCCGCGGGTCCGCCGCTTCACGCGAACCGCCCATATGTACCACCATGCGCGGAAATGCCAGCTCTTCTGCCACATCAATCGCGCGCTTAAACTCATCCATCGCCTCAATGCGCCGCACGCGCTCCACTTCACACACGGAAAGCGGAATCCCGCTCTCGCGCATCGCGCTCGCATCCTTGCTAGTCGGCGCATGCAGCGAAGCTAGCTGCAGTTTGTGATGTTCCAGCATCCCGCGCAGCGCTTGGATCTCTTGTTTCGATGCGTAGTCAAAATGCGCGCGCGAGCAAAAAACTTCGATTGCCGTAAAACCGTTCTCTGCTACTTGCGACAAAAAGTCCGGCGTCAATTTGCGCGATATAGATAGATACGTGGATAGGATTCTTTGCATGCCTCGAGCCCGGACATCCCCCTCCGTAATTGCAAGCCCCTAGTATCCCACGGCCGAACCTTCGTCGCGGGGGTCCGCCGCACCCAGACGTTCTCCAGTTGTAACGTCGATTCCGATGGCATTCACCAGCCCGATATGGCCGATTTTTCGCGTCTTATGTCCCATCGCATTCAGCGCGTTCTGCACCTGTGACGAAAACGAAGGCTCCATGACCACCACATCGGGAAACCATTGGTGATGGAAGCGTGGCGCATTAATCGCCGCTTGCGCATCCATTCCGAGGCGCATCCAGTTCACTATGCTCAGCAGTACAGCCGAAATTATCCGCGGCCCGCCGGGTGAACCCGTTACAAAACTCAATTTTCCGTCGCGTACCAATATCGTCGGTGTCATCGAACTGAGCGGCCGGTGGCCCGGCGCAATTGCGTTGGCCTCCGATTGAATCAGGCCATACAGCGCATTCGGCACGCCTGGCTGCGTCGTGAAGTCGTCCATCTCATCATTCAACAAAAACCCCGCGACGGAGGTTACGTGCGAACCGTAACTATCGTTCATGGTGAAAGTGCTCGCCACAGCATTTCCCGCGGCATCGACCACGGAAAAATGCGTCGTGTGCGGGCCATCATTCAGGCTGATTTCTCGCGGCGCAATAATGCTTGCTTCCGCCCCACAAACGTGCGGCTCTCCCGCGCCAATTTCCTTGCTTGAAGACGCCCGTGCTCCGTCAATTGTCGCGCGCCGCTCCTTTCCGTAGCATGAGCTGGTCAATCCATCCACCGGCACTTTCGCAAAATCCGGGTCCGCCAGATACGCCGCGCGATCTGCAAACACGCGTCGCATTACTTCCGTCATTACGTGTACGCTCGCCGCGTCGTCCCAGCTCTTCAGTGGCACGCCATCCAACATATTTAGCGCTTCAATCACAGCCACTCCGCCCGAACTTGGCGGCGGCGCCGCAACCACGTCCCACTTGTGGCCATCAATCTCGTAGTGTGCTCGCAAGACCTCGCGCACCTTCGGCTGATAGTTCGCCAGATCCTCCGCCGTGATCAGCCCGCCCATCGCGCTCATGTCATGCGCAAGCATCCGAGCCGTTTCGCCGCGATAAAACTCCGCGGCCCCATTTTTCGCGATCCGCTTCAGCGTCGCCGCCAGCTCCGGTTGCTTGAACGTTTCGCCGGCGCGATACATCGCGCCGTCTTTCAGAAAAATCCGTCGCGAAACCGAAAACCTCTGCAGGTCCCTTCGTTCCTCAACAAACTCACCGGCGAGCTTCGGGTTGACTGCAAATCCTTCTTCTGCCAGCCGAATTGCCGGCGCCATCACGTCCGCCAGCTTCATCGTCCCATACGTTTTCAGCGCGAGCTCCAGTCCAGCCACAGTTCCCGGCACCGCCACCGATTTGTACCCGATCGTCGAAGCTTCCGGATCGAGCTTCCCGTCCGCTCGAATGTACATGTCCCGCGCTGCACGTCCGGGCGCCACTTCCCGGTAATCGAGGAAAGCCGTTTTGCCGTTCGCCAGGCGAATCAGCATGAATCCGCCGCCGCCAATGTTTCCCGCCGCCGGTTCAACCACGGCCAAGGCAAACGCCGTCGCCACGGCAGCATCAATCGCGTTCCCGCCCTTTTGCAAAATTTCTAGGCCCGCACGCGAACCCAGCTCTTCATCCGTCGCGACCATCCCGTGCGGAGCGCGCACCGCTTCCCTTGGCCATGATTTTTCCGTCTCCGCGCGCTCTTTATACTCGACAGCGTTTTGCGCCTTTGTCGATGTTGTCAGGACGAATGAAAACGCCAGAAGGGAACTACCCACCTTAAGCAAACGAATGTTTTTCATGGCAGCGAAAAACAGTACGAAATACCCCGCGCTCCGTCAAGGCGCGCCCTTTGGAGTGCGGCCGGCAATGAGCAAAGCCAAAGGGCGCCTTGGCACGGCTCTCGCTTTTGCAGCTGCAGGCCCGGATTGCGATTCGGACGGCGTTCGCATCACGGTGATTTTTTGCATCTGAATTTTATGTTGTTTCTGGAAACACCCGGCTACGACTCGCTGAGGAACTCCACGTTTGCCGGCCCCGGCAGCAATCCTGCTTTTGTTCCGCGCTCAATCAACTCTTTCACCGCGGCTTTCCCTTTTTCGCCGTAGCCCAGCGTCCACTTGTTCACATACATGCCCACAAACTGGTCCGCCAACTCCGTTTCCATGTCGCGCGCAAATTGCATCGCATACTTCAAAGCGTCGTCACGGTGTTCCAATCCATATTCCACACTCTCGCGAATGGTCTTTGCAATCAGCCGCCCCATCTCTGGCCCAAGCGACTTTTTCACCGCGTTTCCACCGAGCGGCAGCGGCAAGCCCGTCTGATCCTGCCACCAAATTCCCAAATCCAGGGCCTTGTGCAAGCCCATCTGCGGATAGAGCAGCTGCCCCTCGTGAATCAGCAGCCCCGCCTCGACCAGCTCTTTTTGCACCGCATCCAAAATCTTGTCGAACGGCATCACGACCGCTTCAAAATCCGCTTCGTACAGCTTCAGCGACAAATACGCTGTCGTCTTCAGCCCGGGCACACCAATCCGCTTGCCCTTGATGTCTTCCTTTTTCATCGGCTTGGCCGACACCACAATCGGCCCATAGCCCTCGCCAAAACTCGCCCCGCAATCGAGCAGCACGTACTTGTCCCGGATCGACGGGTATGCTGCAAAGCTTACTGCCGTCACGTCGTAGGTTTCCGTCAACGCCGCTTCGTTCAGCGTCTGAATATCGCTCAAAATGTGCGTGTATTTGTAGCCCGGCGTCGCCAGCTTGTGAGTTGCCAGCGCGTAAAACATGAACGCATCATCGGAGTCCGGCGAGTGCGCCAGTTTGATCTCCACCGGCGCTTTTTCCGCTTTTTGCACTACCGGTCGTCCTGCCATAACGTTGTCTTTACAATCCTCGGGTTCTGCCCTTCGAAGAAACCTTATCCCTTCCGCTGGGTGAGAAGTGTTCGGGAGGAAGAGAACGGACGCGACGCTGGAACTTGCGAGGCGCTTGCCAGGTATTTTTTGCGCAGCCAAAGCCTAACATACCCCGCCCACGCCAGCCAAACATGTGGCACAGCCACGCCTGGCTGAGCGCCGACGATTGCAATTTTGAAGAGGCTAGAATCCGACGCGGGCCGCAACCTTTCCGACAACGTTCCCAGCAGACACCCGCGACAAATCTCTAAATTGCTGCCGAGTTTGCCCCACCTTAATTTTTCCTCTTCCCAAATTTCCTGCGAAGCGTACAATCCGCACATCGAGGTGCTCCATGAAACCTCAACCGGCACGGGAACCTCTCCTCGAGGGAAAGATCCAAACCGTTTGCCAAGCCGTCTCTCCGATGGACGAACCCTGCGACGAAACTGCCACCATCTTCTGCGACCGTTGTGAGCGTTGGTTCTGCGCTGCCCACTTCGACGATGACGAGTGGCATGCCTGCGGGCTCGAGCTCGGTGACGAAGGCGGCGAAGGCTAGCGGCCCTCGCCGCGGCGCAGGCAGATTGTCCATTGGCTCTTCCTGTGTTTCCCTTGAGGGATCCGCGCTTCGCGGTGCCGGTAATCCGATCCACTTTCCTAGCCAGAGGCATCGACAATTTCGCTGGATTCAGAACGTGCGCGTCGACTGACCTCTCCGTCCGCCGCAGCTTTTTTCGGCCTTCAACTTTCGACTCTTCAACTTCTAACTCAAAACTTAGAACTTAACGCGCCGGGCCCGCCAATTTGGCGTCGATTTGCGGTGCTTGCCCCGCACCAAACGCCACGCCCCGCTGCTACACTCTCTCTCATGCGCGACTCTGGCCAATGGTTCGAACGCAAATTTGAACTTAATTTTTCCGCCGAACTCTATCCCAACCTTTGCATCCGCATTCGCGGCACGCCTGCGCGCCTCGAAGAACTTCTCCGCGGCGTTTCGCCGTATTGCATCACCGCGCGCCGCGACGAAAAGTGGTCCATTCAGGAACAAGCCGGCCACCTGCTCGACCTCGAGTCTCTTTGGAGCCAGCGCGTGGACGATTTCATCGCGGGCAAACAACGTCTCTCGCCGGCGGATCTGAAAAATCGTAAAACACACGAAGCCAATCACAACGCCCGCGACATCGGTGATTTGTTAAAGGAATTCCGAACGGCCCGCACCACGCTATCGGAAAGACTGGACGCCCTCGACGCTTCACTTTTCAGCAGCACTCTGCTGCATCCCCGCCTTGAACAGTCATTCCGCCTCGTCGATCATCTCTACTTCATTGCCGAACACGACGACCACCACCTCGCCAAAATCTGGTCTCTGCTGCACTCCTTGCCTGCGGCGCAGTAATGTACATCCCGACCGAGGATGCGCATCCTGCTGGTCCTGACCGAAGATCGTTTCCCGCCACTCGCCACTTTCTCCATCTCCAGCTACACTATTCAGTTTCGCACTCCTCGGAGGAACCGCATGGCAGCAGTGCAACGCGCACTCATCAGCGTCTTTGACAAATCCGGCGTTCTCGATTTCGCCAAACGCCTCGCCGCTCTCAAAATCGAAGTCCTCTCCACTGGAGGCACCGCAAAGCTCTTGCGTGACTCCGGTGTCCCGGTCAAAGACGTCTCCGAATTCACCGGCTGGCCGGAAATGCTCGGCGGCCGCGTCAAAACGCTGCACCCGAAAGTCCACGGCGGTCTCCTCTATCGCCGCAATCTGCCCGAAGATCAAAAGCAAGCCGCCGAACACGGCATCGCGCCCATCGATCTCGTCGTCGTCAATCTCTACCCCTTTGAAGCGACCGCGGCGAAGCCGGGTCTCACGACGGAGGAGCTCATCGAGAATATCGATATCGGCGGGCCCACCATGCTTCGTTCTGCCGCGAAGAATCTGGAAAGCGTCACCGTCGTTACCGATCCCGCGGATTACGATCGCGTGGCAACCGAACTCGAAAAAAACGGCGAAACATCGCTCGCCACGCGCCTCGAACTCGCCCGCAAGGTCTTCGCTACAACTTCTCGCTACGACGGCCTGATCACCATGGAACTCGAGCGCCTCGTCGCCAGCGGCCATCAAGTTGAACCTGCCGCAAGGCCCATTCTTCCCGAGCGCGTGCACCTTGCTTTGCGCCGCCAACAGGAATTGCGCTATGGAGAAAATCCGCACCAAGCCGCCGCGCTCTATGTTCTCGCGGGAAAAACGCCGGATGGTCTTGCCGCGGCAAAACAGCTCCAGGGCAAGGAACTTTCTTACAACAATCTTGTCGATCTCGAAGCCGCGCGCAGCCTCGCTGCGGAATTCAAAAGCCCCGCAGCCGTTATCATCAAGCACAACAACCCTTGCGGTACCGCTGAACAATCCACTCTTCGCAACGCCTATCTTTGCGCGCTCGCATCCGATCCGGTTTCCGCATTTGGCGGAGTCCTCGCCTTCAATCGCGAAGTGGACGCCGCGACCGCCGAAGAGGTCGCAAAACTCTTCGTGGAATGTATAGCTGCGCCTGGTTTTGATGCCAAGGCAAAGGAAATCTTCGCCGCCAAGAAAAATCTGCGCCTACTCGAGCTTCCCGCAAACGGCCTCGACTGCGAACGCGAATTCCAGCTCAAACGCATCCTCGGCGGCATGTTGATTCAGCAACCGGATCTCGGTGAACTCGAAGACGACAAACTTAAAATCGTCACCAAGCGCCAACCCTCCGCGGGAGAAATGGCCACCATGAAATTTGCTTGGAAGGTTTCCAAGCATGTGAAATCAAACGCGATTGTCTTCGCAAAAGACGGTGCAACACTCGGCGTCGGCGCCGGTCAGATGAGCCGCGTTGACTCCGTCAAGATCGCCATCATGAAAGCGCAGTCTTCGCTCGAAGGCAGCGTCGTTGCGAGCGACGCCTTTTTCCCATTTCCGGATGGAGTCGAAGAAGCCGCTAAAGTCGGCGCCAAGGCATTCATTCAGCCCGGCGGTTCCGTTCGCGATGCCGATGTTATCGCCACCTGCGACCGCCTCGGCCTCGCCATGGTCTTCACCGGCCTTCGCCACTTCTTACATTGATGACTGACCAAGACTGGTTTTCTCTCCGTTCGGCCGGACAAGTTCCTAGCGCAAGCCCGAGGCCGTAATCACTGCGTTCAAACCCCCGGATTACAAAGAAATGTCTTGACAAATCGGTTGCAGGGGCGCAAATAAGCCTGAATTGAACCGGTTTAATACGCGGTCCTACCACCAGCCACGGTCCGAAGTACTGGACAGGTTCGGGACTCCACAATCAGGAGGATTCCATGAATCCGCATCAAGCGAGCGTAAAGCTGTGTCAATTCGGGTTGCGCAGATGGTTTCTTATGATTGCGATTGCATTCTGCTGCGCGCTAGTGGCCATGGGTACGGCCGCGACGGCGGTGGCGCAGAGCGCCTTTGTCCGCGTGAATCAAGTGGGATATTCCGTGGGTGCGACCAAGCGCGCATACCTGATGTCTTCGGGCGTTGAGACTGGGGCGACCTTCAGCGTGGTGAATTCCGGCGGGACGAGCGTGTTCTCCGCGGGCATCGGGGCGAACTTGGGCTCCTGGGGAAGTTTTCCGGACGTATACGCCCTGGATTTTGACGGAGTGGCAAGCGCCGGCGCCTACACGATCAAGGTGACGGGACCGATTGCCGCGACTTCGCCCAGCTTCAAAATTGATGCAGCGGCGAACGTTTACGCGACACCGTTGGCGAACAGTCTCTACTATTACCAGAACGAAAGAGACGGCGCCAATTTTGTAGCGACTGCGCTGCGCACCGCGGCTGGACACTTGAATGATTCCGCGGCCGACGTGTATCTGACACCGAACGTGAACAAGAACGGAAGATTCTCCGGAGATCTGACGCCAACCGGTGCGCGAATTGACGCCTCCGGTGGCTGGTGGGATGCGGGAGACTACCTGAAATTTGTTCAGACGACGAGCTACACAGTCGGAATGATGCTTGTTGGCGTGAGAGATTTTCCGAATCAGATGGGCACCGGCTCGGCCACAGCGAATTTCCTAGCAGAAGCGCGTTTCGGCACCGATTGGCTACAGAAAATGTGGGACGACAACAGCAAAACATTTTATTACCAGGTGGGGATTGGAAACGGTAACGCTCAAACGGTAAGCGATCACGACATCTGGCGTCTTCCGCAAGTCGACGACACCTATCAGAACTGTACGTCGCAATTTCGCTACATTTGTCACCGGCCGGTGTTCGTGAATACCGCGGGCGGAGCGGGGGCGCTGATCAGTCCTAATTTAGCGGGACGAATGGCAGCTTCGCTTGCTGAATGTTACTTGGTGTTCAAAGCCAGCGATGGAGCGTACGCGAATCAATGTCTGCTTTCGGCAGAGCACATTTTTGATTTGGCGAATACGGCGCCAAGTGGGAACCTGCTGACGGCAATTCCCTTCAGCTTTTATCCGGAAACAGAATGGCGTGACGATTTGGAGTGGGGTGCAACGGAGCTTTATTTTGCGTTGCAACGCGGCTCGCTGCCGGCGGGATTACCGCACACCGATCCGCTGTTTTATCTGACAGCCGCAGCAAAGTGGGCAAATGCATACATCGTCGGCCCAAACGACGCGGCCGACACTCTGAATTTGTACGATGTGACCGGTCTTGCGCACTTCGAGCTGTATCGCGCTCTGGGTCTCGCGGGCAATCCGCCCGGACTTGCAGTCACACAGGCTGCGCTGCTCGCGGATTTGAAGAAGCAACTGGACAAAGCCGTGGGTTTGGCGGGTACCGATCCCTTTGGGTTTGGTTTTCCGTGGGCGACATATGACACAACGTCGCATGGCGGCGGCCTGGTCGTGATGGCAGCAGAATATGACAACCTTACTGGGAGCAGCACGTACGCGGCATTTGAATCGCGCTGGCTTGCAAACATACTGGGAACAAATGCCTGGGGAACTTCCCTGATCGTTGGAGACGGCACAACGTTTCCGCACTGCATGCAGCATCAGGTTGCGAATATCGTTGGATCGCTTGATGGATCCACGCCGGTGTTGAAGGGTGCAGCGGTGGAGGGCCCTAATTCCATTTCGACGCGCGGGCTGCTTACCGGAATGCGAACATGTCCCGCGGACGGCGTGGACGTATTTGCGCAATTCAACGGAAATAAAGCGGTGTACCAGGACAACGTGCAATCTTTCTCGACCGTCGAGCCGGCCATTGACTTGACAGCTTCGTCTTTTCTGGCGTTTTCCTGGACGATCGCCGGAGCACCGACGGGCACCCCTTAGGCAGATTCGGCCGGCGCCTGCAATTCGGATTTATCGAGATGACTGTCTTGAGGAAGCCATCGCGGCTTCGCGCGCAGGACGAACCTGGTCCATGAATTGGCGCACGCGAGTCGGATCCACGTCGTTTTCCATCACACCATCTTTCTTTAGTCCGGTGCCGATGATGATGCCGTCAGCGAACTGCAGCAACGACGCGACGTTTTCGATGGAGGTGCCGCTGCCAGTGAGGATCGGTTTTTTCGCAAGACGCTTTGCTTCACGAACTTTTTCGAGGTCCGGCGATTGTCCGGTGAATTTGCCGGACACGATTAATGCGTCCGCACCGTAAAACTCGGTCCATTCGATGTGCGTGGCAAGGTCAATTCCGGGAAATGGGACAGAATGTTTTTTGTCCACGTCTGCAAAAACGTGGATGTGCTCAGCGTGAAGTTCCTTGCGTTTGCGCATCAGTTCGGCGGCGCAGCCATGATCGAATTCGCCGGTGTCCCAAACGCGAGCTCCGGTCAGAATGCAGACACGGATGAATCGCGCTCCCGCAGCGACAGCAATCGCCAGGCAATTGATTCCACCGTTGTGAATCACGTTGATGCCAACGGGAACGGCAAAATTCTTGACGATTTCGGCCGCCGCAACTGCGTGCGTGGTGATCGCCTCGGGTTTTACCTCCTTGCCGACGAAATACGGCAAGTCCCACATGTTTTCGACCACCAGGCCGTCCACGCCGCCGTTCAGGAGCGATTCCGCTTCGCGCTTTGCGCTGTCGATAATTTTTTGCACGCCGTAGCCCGTGTAGCCCGGTGCACCGGGAAGCGGCCACAAATGAATCATTCCGATAACGGGTTTAGGAACGGGGAAAAGATCGAACAGCGATTTGAGGCGAGGGCGGTCGAGATTCTGTTTCCATTCGGGTGTGTTCGTCATTTCTTCCTCCCGTTCGTGCCGGAACGCCGCGCCGACGGAACTTTCGCGAGAACGGTTCTACGAATTACATTCCACTCGGAATTTCCCAGCGGAGTTTGTAGCACGCGAACGATTTCGCGAAGGCGCGGCAAATTTTCTCCGGCACCCATGACTTTCGCAGCGGCAGCGCCCGCGGCGTTTGCCGTCAAAGCCGCTTCAAGTGGAGACCATCCGCGGAGCCGAGCGTACAAAAACGCGGCGACGAAGGCGTCGCCAGCTCCGGTGGAATCGACGGCACGCACCGGAAACGGCGGAACTTCTCTGATCACACCTTCGTCGAGAATCAAGCAGCCGTCCTTGCCGAGCTTGAAAACAACGTCCCTTGCGCCAGCGTTCAGCAAACTGCGCAACGCGTTGCGTGGATCGCGTTCTTGCGTGAGAGCGAGCGCTTCCGCCCGGTTGACAAAAAGAATATCGAGTTGATTTGCGAGGTGCAAAATCTTTCGCGGCACCAGCCTGCTAGGGTCCGGTCCGACGTCGAGAGAAACCAAGGCACCGCGATCACGAAGACTCTTGTGAAGATAACGTGCAGTGGATTCAGTAACGGGGTTGAGAAAATTGTAGCCGACGAGGTGAAGCGCCGCGGCGCGATGAAACAAAGCATGTGGGCGCTGTGGCTTGCGGACCAGCATGTTGGCTCCGCGGCTGCCAAAAAAAGTGCGCTGGCCATCCGGAGTGACGTTGATGTAGACAAGTCCGGTCATGGCTGCGGTTGTGGTTTGAATCCATTGCACATCCAAGCCATGTGCGCGGAGAGTACGGCGGAGAAAACTGCCGAAGTCGTCTTGCCCGACCGATCCAACGAGACGCGGCGGGAGGCCCCAGTGGGAAAGCGCGAGGGCGCAGTTGGCAGCAACTCCGCCGAGATGCATTTCCAGGTGCGAGGCGAGGCAGTCGTCGCCCGGCTGCGGCCAGCGGTCCACGGCGCCGAGAACATCCACGTTGATGTCGCCGAGTACGACGATGGCATCACGAAGAATCATCGGGCGCGTAGTCTATCATTACCCTACGGGAGGACTAACCGGTGACAGACGTTTTGGAAATCCGAGAAGAAGTGCGAGAAGCGCTGGTCGCGGGAAAGCCTGTGGTTGCGCTGGAGTCCACGGTGATCGCGCACGGGCTTCCGCGACCGCAAAACGTTGAAACGGCAAGAGCGATGGAGGCGGCGGTTCGCGAATCGGGCGTAGTTCCTGCGACGATTGGAATTTTGGCCGGGCGAATTATCGTTGGATTGAATGGCGGTGAAATCGAACGGCTGGCGACAGCGATGGATGTGGTGAAGGCGAGCCGCGCGGATTTGGCGGCGGTGGTGGCTAGCAGACGCACGGGAGCGACGACGGTTGCGGGGACGATCGCCGTTGCAGCAATGGTGGGAATTCGGGTTTTTGCGACGGGAGGAATCGGCGGCGTTCATCGCGGCGGGGAAAGCAGCATGGATGTTTCCGCGGATTTAACCGAACTTGGGCGGACGCAAGTGGCAGTTATTTGCGCGGGAGCGAAAGCAATCCTCGATTTGCCGCGCACGCTCGAAGTGCTCGAAACGCTGGGCGTTCCGGTCGTTGGTTTTGGAACTACGGAGTTTCCGGCGTTTTACTGCCGCGAAAGTGGCCTGACGCTTTTGCACCACGTCGCGATACCGCAAGAAGCAGCCCAGATTATGAAAGCGCAATGGGGAATGCGGTTCGTACAAACTGGTGGAATCCTGTTTGTGAATCCACCGCCGGCGGAAAGCGCGCTGCCCAGACACGAGGTGGAAGCGATGATGGAAAAAGCCCTCGCCACAGCTGCGGAGCAAGGAATCAAAGGGAAAAGCGCGACGCCATTCCTTTTGAGCGAGGTGGCACGGTTGAGCGAAGGGCGAACGCTCAAAGCCAACATAGACCTGCTGATTTCCAACGCGCACCTGGCGGGGAAACTTTCCGCGGCACATTGCGCCCTAAAATGAATCAGATTTGCCGATGATCAACCAGCCTCCTGGACGAAGTCTTTCAGTCGCTTCGCCAAGTCGTCGCGCACGGAGCGAAAAGCCATCAATTTTTCTTCTTGCGAACCAGCGACGGCGGCGGGATCGGGCAGGCTCCAATGAATCGGCTGCGGCGCTCCGGGAAACACAGGGCACTGCTCGGCGGCGGAATCGCAGACGGTGATGACAGAGTCGAATTTGTGGTTCGCAAACTCCGTTACGGACTTCGAGCGGTGCGAGGAAATATCAATTCCGATTTCGCACATGGCTTCGATTGCGAGCGGATTCACTTCGGACGGGCGCGTTCCCGCGCTGTGCACTTCGTAATCCGCGCCGCCAAAATGCCGCAGCAAGCCTTCCGCCATCTGGCTGCGCGCGGAGTTGCCGGTGCATAGAATGAGCACGCGTTTCATCACGAACAGCAAGTCGGCGCACAGCACGACGGGCCGACAACGTTTGCGCGCGAATGCAGTTTGGTCGCGCGGACAAAAGCGCTCATGAATTTTCCATCGATGAACGGCGCAATTTTCTCGATGTCCAGCCCGGCGGCAGCGAGAAAGTCGCGAGCTTCCTCGACCTTGTAAATGCGCGTCGGCTCGATGTCTATGTTTTCAAAACCCGCGGAAAAAAGCTTGTCGCGATATTCGAATTCTTCGAGCGCGCCAGCGACGCAGCCGACCCAGAGTTCGACACTTTTGCGAATATCGGAGGGAACTTCACCGCGCACGACGACGTCGGAGATTGCAAGCCGTCCGCCGGGTTTTAAGACGCGAAACGCCTCGCGCAAAACGCGGTCCTTGTCGCCAGAAAGATTGATGACACAGTTGGAGATGATGACGTCAACGACGTTGTCGGGTAGGGGAATATTTTCGATCGCGCCTTTCAAAAATTCGACGTTCTGCACGCCAGCCTTTTTCTGGTTTTCCCGCGCAAGTGCGAGCATTTCGTCGGTCATGTCGAGGCCGTAGGCTTTTCCGGCTGGCCCAACGCGTTTCGCGGAGAGTAAAACGTCGATGCCGCCACCGGAGCCAAGGTCGAGAACCGTTTCACCCGGCTGCAATTTCGCGAGAGCGGTCGGGTTGCCGCAGCCAAGAGAGGCGGCAACTGCTTCTTTCGGAAGGCCAGAAAGTTGCGCGCCGTCGTACAAATCCTTCGTGATGGGATCGCAGCAACTCAATTCCGCACCGCCGCCACAGGTAGCGACGCCTCCGGCAGCAACTTGCTTGGCCGCGTTGCCGTATTTTTGTTTTACGACTTCCTGAAGGTCTTCGTTGCTCATTTTCGCGCTCCTAGTTTGTTTCTGCGGCGATTTGCACGTCGATGACAAGTGGTTGAGTATAGGTAGACAAGATTCATTTTGAGATCTGGACAATTTCTTCCGGAGCGACGGCGCGGCTGCGAGTGCAGCACTCCTCGTACAAAAATCCTAAAACCTCGCGGAGCGTGTCCGTGTTCGCGGAATACCAAAGGAACGTGCCTTCGCGGCGAACGTTCACCAGGCCGACCTGCTTCAACTTTTCGAGGTGGTGGGAAAGCGTGGAAGCGGGAATTTCGAGCTCCCCCTGGACTTCGCCGGCGATCACGCCGGTTGGGTGAGCGGCGAGTAGCAGGCGCATGATTTGAAGGCGCGGCTCGGCACCGAGAGCGGAGAAGCGGTCGGCGGAACGCGTCACAAGCAATGGATCGGGGCGCCGTCTCATATTTCGACTATTGCAGAAGTATAGAAATATGTCCAGAACAAAAATCGAGACGCGCACCGCCGGTTAGCACGCCCGTTATTGCACTCAACCCTACCCGGATTTCTTGCTCAGGACAGGCACCGGCCACAGGAACACCAGCATCTCAAGTAGGGAAGGAATGGATGGAACCCTGCGAATTTTGAGTTTTGACCGGGGTTTCTGGCGCGTGGGATAATTTTAGGCTCAGGGACCTTATGGCACCTACACGAAAAACAGCGGTTTTGGCGATAGTCGCGGGAATTTTTACACTGGCTGGAGTGGCGCGGTTTGCCGGCGCGCAAACGGCGTTTGCCGCGGCAGGGCAAGCGCAAGCGTCGCCCGAGAGCAAAGGACAAAGTGCTGGCGAAATGAAGGCCACAGCGACGTCGCGCGCGGATGCCTACTTCAACTACACGATGGGCCACATCGCGGAACAGCAGTACGAGCAGACGAGCCGGAGCGAGTACGCGACACAAGCGATCGAATACTACAAAAAGGCGTATGCGCTGGACCCAAAGTCGCCTGTGATAGGCGAACGGCTGGCGGAAATGTACTGGAAAGCGCAGCGGGTACGCGAAGCCGAAGCCGAAGCGAAAGGAATTCTGCAGCGGGACCCGAACGATGTGCAAACGCGGAGGCTTCTCGGACACATTTATTTGCGGAGCTTGGGCGATGCAAACGGCAGTGGACAATCGGAAGCCGTAGCGCACGCCTTAGAACAGTTCAAGGAGGTGGTACGGCTGGAGCCGACGGATACGGAGTCGGCGCTTTGGCTGGCCCGGCTTTATCGATTGCAGAACAAGCATGACCAGGCCGAGAACGTGCTGCGAGGAGTTCTAAAGACCGAGCCGGACAACGAAGCCGGCGTTGAGCAGTTGACGCAGTTGCTGCTGGATCAAGGCCGGTCGGGCGATGCAGTCGCGCTGCTCGAAACTGCAGCCGAGAAAACTTCGTCGCCGACGCTGCTGGATCTGCTGGGCGACGCCTACACACAGACGAAAGATTTAGCGAAAGCTGAGGCGGCGTATCGCAAGGCCGTGGAACTCGACCCGAGCGAATTGAGTCACCAGCGCGGGCTCGGGCAAACACTGCTCTCGGAAGAAAAATATCCCGAAGCATTAAAGGTGTACCAGCGGCTAGCGGATTTGATGCCGGATGATTCGGACGTCTATTTGCGCATCGCGCAGATTTACCGCGAGATGCATCAGCTGGACAAGGCGGAAGAAACGCTAACGAAGGCGCGGCAGTTTGCTCCGGGCAGCTTGGACGTGATGTACAACGAAGCGATGCTGTACCAGGCTCAGGGAAGAAATGAAGACGCGATTCGCGTGCTGAGCGAAGCGGTGACGGGTGTGAAGAATCAGTCGTCGGTCCTTCCTACGCGCAGGCGTTCTCTGGCAGTCTTGTACCAACAGCTGGGGCAGCTCTATCGCACGACAGGGAATTATCAAGCCGCGATTTACACTTATGAAGAGCTGGGGCGGCTCGGCGACGAGGAAGACCGTCGCGCGCGGTTGTTGTTGATGGAGACGTACCGCTCTGCCAAAGATTTGCCGAAGGCGTTACAGACGGGCAAAGAAGCGCTGGCGAAGTATCCGACAGACAATTCGATCAAGAGCAGCTATGCGCTCTTGTACGGCGAGACGGGAAAGACGGAAGAGGCTCTGGCACTGCTGAAGCCACAGCTGAAGGGGACGGACGCGGACCGCGAGGTGTACTTGAATATCGCGCAGGTGTACGAGCGCGGCCGCCGGTATTCGGAGGCAGAAAAGGCGGCGAGAACAGCAGAAGCGTTGCCCGGAGCCCCGCGTGACAACGAGATGACTTGGTTCCTTCTTGGCGCAATTTTCGAACGTCAAAAGTTTTTTGACCGCGCCGAAGTTGAGTTCAAGAAAGTCCTGGCGGTGGATCCACAGAACGCGGCGGCGCTCAACTACTACGGCTACATGCTGGGCGATCTTGGAATTCGTCTCGATGAAGCGGAATCGATGGTGAAGAAAGCGCTGGCGGATGATGAGTTCAACGGCGCTTACCTAGATAGCCTGGGGTGGATTTACTACAAACAGGGCAAGTACGCGCAAGCCGAGACGACGCTGCGGAAAGCCGTCGAGCGCGACAGCCACGATCCGACGATTCACTCGCATTTGGGCGATGTGTACGCCAAGTTGGGTCGGCCGGAGATGGCGGCCATGCAGTGGGAAAAGTCGCTGGAAGAGTGGAAGCGCGCGCTGCCGGCGGACGTTGAAAGCGACAAGATTGCCGAAGTAGAAAAGAAAGTGAACCAGTCGAGGCATCGCGTGGCGCAGAAAGCGGCACCCAATGCCGCGCAGCCAAAGTAAGGGCGATGCGCGAAGTCAGAATCCCGGCGTTTGCAAAAATCAATCTGCGGCTGGAGATTTTGGGGAAGCGTCCGGACGGCTATCACGAGCTACGGACGGTCCTTCAGACAGTTTCCTTGCATGATGAATTGAGACTGAAACGCTCGAAGAGTGCCGGGATAGCATTGCGCGTGGAAGGCGATGCCGCGCTTTCGGGCGAGCCGGTGGAAAAGAATTTGGTGTATCGAGCTGTCGCGGCGGTGCGCGCGGAATTGAAGGATGAAAGCGGCTTGGAAATTGAGCTGGAAAAGAAGATCCCTGCAGGGCGTGGTTTGGGCGGTGGATCGAGCGACGCGGCTGCGGCGATGCTCGCGTACCTGCAACTGACCGGAAAAAAGACGGCGGCTGAGCGGCTGATGGAGATCGGCGCGACGCTGGGAGCCGATGTGCCGTTCTTTTTTGCCGGTGGAACTGCCC
>Ga0126376_10000582_pt1 | contig 18098 bp, 13 predicted proteins | sample PanSoiMetPlot_15_FD_92760 | JGI IMG/M metagenome (GOLD analysis project Ga0126376, IMG submission 92760) | Tropical forest soil microbial communities from Panama - MetaG Plot_15 | ecosystem: Environmental > Terrestrial > Soil > Tropical forest > Bulk soil | place: Panama | collected 2016-02-17
GACCGCCCAACACGCGGCACATACATTCTCGACGGCGAAGACGTCTCGGAAATGTCAAAGGACGAGCGCGCCGACATCCGTTGCAAGAAGATCGGCTTCGTGTTCCAGGGCTTCAATCTGCTCTCGCGCACGTCAGCCCTCGAAAACGTCGAGCTGCCGATGCTTTATCTCGGCGTCGACTCAGCCACACGTCACCAGCGTGCGATTGAAGCGCTGGCGGCAGTCGGACTCAGCGGGCGCGAGCAGAATCATCCGAATCAGTTGTCAGGCGGACAGCAGCAACGCGTCGCAGTCGCGCGTTCACTCGTCAACAATCCGGCGTTGATTCTGGCGGACGAGCCAACCGGTAATCTCGACTCCCGCACCTCAGTCGAAGTGATGGAGATCTTTCAACGTCTGAATCGTGAACGCGGCATCACGCTCGTGCTCGTTACGCACGAGCCTGACATCGCGGAGTACGCACACCGCATAGTGGTCTTCAAAGACGGTAAGATCAAATCAGATCGCCCAGTCGGCAAACAGCGGAATGCGGCCGAAGAACTGAAGCACCTGCCCGTCATCGTCGATGATGATGATGACGACGACGAGGAGTAAATCGGCAATCGGCAATTGGCAATCGGAAAATAAAAATGACTCTCTTAATGATCATTCGCGTTGCCTTTCGCGCTCTTGTTCGCAACAAAATGCGCGCGGCTCTAACAATGCTCGGCATCATCATCGGCGTCTCCGCCGTGATCGCGATGGTGAGTATCGGCCAGGGCGCGTCCGCTTCAGTGCAGGCACAGATCGAGAGCATTGGTACGAACCTGCTGTTTTTAAGTGCAGGCGCACAGAACGTCGGCGGTGTGCGTAGCGGCACCGGCGACACCGGCACCAACACATTAACCGTCGATGACCTCGAAGCAATCAAGCGAGAGGTTCCGAGCGTTTCCATGGTTACGCCAAACGTGAACGCACGTACGCAGATGGTAGCCGCCAACCAGAACTGGAACACCAATATGACGGGAGTTAGCGAAGAGTATCCCGAGATTCGCAAGTGGGCGGTGCAGAATGGGTCGTTCTTTACTGACGCCGATGTGCGCACTGCGGCTCGCGTCATCGTGATTGGACAAACTCTCGCGGACAACCTGTTCCCAGGCACGGATCCGATCGGCCAGGACATTCGGGTGATGGATCTGCCGTTCCGCGTCGTAGGTGTGATGGCGCGTAAGGGTCAAGACCAGCAGGGTCGAGACCAGGACGACGTCGCCTTTGCGCCGTATACGACGGTGCAGAAAAAGATACTCGGACGAGACCGTGTGCAAATCGCCTTTATCTCCGCTATTTCACAGGATGCGACTTACACCGCTCAGGATCAGATCACCGAGTTGCTACGCCAGCGACACAAGCTCAGCGCTAACGAGCCGAGCGACTTCACCGTTCGTAACATGACCGACATCGCTGAAGCTGCCAACGAGACAAGCAAGACGATGACGATCCTGTTGGCGTGTATCGCAGGCGTTTCGCTGCTTGTCGGCGGCATCGGCATCATGAACATCATGCTGGTATCAATCACCGAACGCACGCGCGAGATTGGTATTCGCATGGCGATTGGCGCGCGCTCATCTGCCGTTCGCACGCAGTTTTTGATCGAGTCAATCGTGCTCAGTCTGACTGGCGGCACGATCGGTATCATTCTCGGTATCGCATTCTCGTTGGCGATCCCAGCCTTCCTGGGTTGGCCGACGTTGGTGTCGTTCATGGCGATTGTCGGCTCTGTGATCTTCTCAGCCGCGGTGGGAATCTTCTTCGGCTACTACCCCGCGCGCAAAGCGGCTGCGCTGGATCCGATTGAAGCGCTGCGCTACGAGTAAAGCCGCGGGTTACACGGATTTAAGGCGGATCGGTTAACATCCGCCGCATGCGTCGACGAACCCCGCTTGTCCTTGTCCTAATTGTCACTCTTCTGCTTGGGTCCGTTGGTTATCCGCAACGACGGACCCAGCCACCCGAAACAAAACGGCCGCGGCTGGTGCTGCTGATCGTGGTGGATCAGTTTCGTTACGATTATCTCGAGCGCTTCGGCGATCTGTTTGTCGCTAACGGATTCCGAAGACTGATGCGCGACGGCGCGTCGTGGACACAGTCGAACTACGATCACATGCCGACTTACACGGCGCCGGGTCACGGAACGATGATGACGGGCGCTTATCCGGCCGAGTCGGGCATCATCGGCAACGAGTGGTTGGACCGAGCGTCCGGCAAGAGAATCACGAGTGTTACGGACGAATCGGTAAAAGTGCTCGGCGGTGGTCCAAGCGAGGTCGGATCCAGCCCGTCGCGGTTGATGGCTTCCACTGTCGGCGACGAATTACGACTCGCAACCAGCGACCGTGCGAAAGTCATCGGCATCTCCGTCAAGGATCGTTCAGCGATCCTTCCTGCCGGACGTCATGCAAACGCCGCTTACTGGTTCAGCACCACCACCGGCAACATGGAGTCGTCAACTTACTACTTCACCCAGTTGCCGGCATGGGTCAACACGTTCAACGCTGCGCGACCCGCAGACAAATACTTCGGAGCAAAGTGGGAACGACTGCTTCCCGAAAAAGAATACCTGCGACGTGCTGGCCCCGATTCGCCTCCGTGGGAAACCGTCAGTGCCCGCGGAGATACAAACGCTTTTCCACACGTCGTTACGGGCGGCGCCCCTGGGCCGGGCACCGATTTCTACTGGGCTCTCGACTACTCTCCTTTTACTAACGAACTGTTGGAGTCGTTTGCGGAACAAGCGATAACCAACGAGCAACTGGGCCAGGACGACGACACCGACGTTCTCACGTTGAGTTTCTCGGCAAACGACTACATAGGCCATCGTTATGGTCCATACAGCCAGGAGCTGATGGATTCGGTGCTGAGAGTCGATCGAGATATTGCAAAGCTGCTGGATTTTGTGGACGCACGCGTGGGGTTGTCGAACACATTGATCGCGTTCACTGCCGATCATGGCGTCGCGCCGATTCCGGAACAGGCGGCTGTGCTTGGCCTCGGTGGCGCGCGCATCCAGGCAGCGACTCTTTTTTCTACGATTGGGAAGGCGCTCAGCGCTCGATATAACCCGCAGGGGAAGTCGCCCGATCCGTCTGCCGATTACCTGCTGAGGTTTAAAGAAGCGAACACGATGCGGGAGTGGTTGATAAATAGCAATCTCTATTTCAACTACGATGCGCTCAGACGCGACGGCGTGAACGTGGACGAGTTTTCGCAGGCTGTTTGCGCCGCGGCCGTCACTGTGCCGGGGATCGCGCGCTGCTTTACTCGCATTCAACTGATGCGCGGCGCCACGTCGATCACGGATCTGATCGAGCGTCGCGCGCTGCACGGGTTTTATCCGGCACGCAGCGGCGATGCAGTGCTGGTGACGGAGCCGTTCAAGTACCTGGCCGAAACGATCACAGCAACGCACGGCTCGCCATACTCATACGACACACACGTCCCAACGATCATCATGGGACCTGGAGTCAACGCGGGCCGCTACTTAGAGGCAGCAGCGCCCACTGACATCGCACCGACGCTGTCTGCGCTGTTGCGGATCACGCCGCCGAGCAATTCAACGGGACGTGTGTTGATTGAGGCGTTGAAGAAGTAGTTTTTACCGCTTGTAATTCCTCACATAGTTGGGAACGTCAATCCCCTCCGGCAAGCGTGGATCCTTGACCGGCTCCCCCGTCTCCAGTCTCAACGGCAAAACCCCCGCCCACACCGGCAACGCATAATCCTCCTCATCATCAAGCGGTGGCCCCGTGCGAACCTTCGCCGACGCCTCCACTAACGGCATCGTAAGCACGGTCGTCTGCTGTAACTCCTGCTCGGTCGGCTCACGAACCTCAGCCCATCTACCACGCACGATGTGTTCGGACAACGCCAGCAACGCCGCGATTTTCTCTTCGCGCGCCTCAACCGGCGTCGCGCGACCAAAGATCACTACCGATCGATAATTCATCGAGTGATGAAACGCCGAACGCGCGAGCACGAGTCCATCGATCAACGTCACGGTCACACACGCATCAACACCACCCGACAACGTCCGCAACATCCTGCTCGCCTGCGAACCATGTATGTAAAGTCTGTCATCGACGCGCGCGTATCCAGTCGGAATCACAACCGGCCGGCCCTCAGGCGCGAACCCGACGTGACAAATAAAACCCTCGTCCAAGATTCCGTAGACAGTCTCGCGATCGAAATGACCGCGTTTGGGGAGTCGCTTCAGCTTCGTGCGTTCGGTTTGGGTAAATGTCATGTTGTAAATATGCCATATCCTTGGGTCGGGTCAGTACCGTAACGCGGTAGCGTCGGGTCGACGTCTCGTTTAGTAAGCTGTATATAATCATGCGCAGGTCAACCCGACGCTACCGCGTTGCGGTACTGACCCGACCCAAGTCTGAACCGCTCTAGGAGAACAATATGCGCTTTCTACGTCCCCTGATCGTTATCTGTCTGCTCGCTTTCACTGTCTTCGCACAAAATGGCGGCACGCCAAAGTCGCCTTATGAAGAGGCGTTTGGGCGTCTCGAGTATCGCAGCATTGGCCCGGCAGTGATGGGCGGTCGCGTCGCTGACGTCGAAGGCGTGCCCGGCGATCCGAACGTGGTTTATGTGGGCAGCGCTTCGGGAGGTGTTTGGAAAACTACCAACGGCGGCGTCACCTGGAAACCAATCTTCGAACGACAGGGCACAATCTCGATTGGCGACATCGCGCTCGCGCCGAGCAACCCGGACGTGGTTTGGGTCGGCACGGGCGAATCAAACGTGCGCAACAGCGTCTCCTTCGGCGACGGCGTCTACAAATCAACTGACGGCGGCAAGACCTGGCAGCACCTGGGTCTCAAAGATACCGAGCACATCTCGGCGATCGTCATCAATCCGCAGAATCCCGACATCGTCTACATCGGCGCGCTGGGCCACGCTTTTGGTCCCAACGAAGAACGTGGCGTATTCATGACGACGGACGGCGGTAAGACTTGGACCAAGACGCTCTACATCGATAACCAGCACGGCGTCGCGGACCTGGAGATCGATCCCACGAATCCAAACATTCTTTACGCCGGCATGTGGAGTTTCGAGCGCAAACCGTGGACGCATCACAGCGGCGATGAAAAAGGCGGCGTGTACAAGTCGATCGACGGCGGCCGTACGTGGAACAAACTGACGAATGGCTTGCCGAAACTGATGGGTCGCATCGGCGTGCGCGTCGCGCCGAGTAATCCGAACGTCGTCTACGTGATCGTTGAGTCGAAGGACGGAACGCTTTATCGTTCAGACGATCGCGGTGAGACGTTCAAACTCGCGTCGAAGAATACCGACATCGTCTCGCGTGGTTTCTACTACACGCGCGTGCGCGTCGATCCGACGAATGAAAATCACATCTACGCCGTGGCTTCGACCTTGTATACATCGGTTGACGGCGGCAAGACTTTTCGTTCGATCACGGGCCGCACTCATATCGACTATCACGCGCTCTGGCTCGATCCGAAGAATCCGAAACGCATGTGGAACGGGCAGGACGGCGGTATTGCAGTCAGCTACGACGGTGGCGACTCGTGGGAAGCCGTTTACAACATTCCCATCGGCCAGTTCTATCAGATTCACGCCGACAATCGCATGCCGTTTTATTACGTGATGGGTGGTCTGCAGGACAACGGGTCGTGGACTGGACCAGGCCGCTCGCGCGAGCCCGCCGGCATCATGAACGACGACTGGCGCATGGTGAGTTTTGGCGACGGCTTTTACATGATCAATAACCCGGATAATCCGGATCAGTATCTTTCCGAATCGCAGGGTGGCGCGATCGTCTGGACTGACATGAGCAGTCGCGAGCAGCGACCAGTTAATCCGTGGGGCCACAACAGTGGCGGTGGTCCAGCGGCCGGGCAGAAGTATCGTTTCAACTGGAATACGCCAATCGTTTTTTCACCGCACGACAAGACCACGGTCTACCTGGCGGGCAATGTCGTCTTCAAGAGCACTGATTTCGGCAAGACCTGGACGCAGATCAGTAACGACCTGACGACGAACGACCCGGAGAAGTTGAAAGACGCCGGTGGTCCAATCGGGATTGAGAATTCAACCGCCGAGTATCACTGCACCATTATCAGCATCGCCGAGTCGCCCGTGGAAAAAGGACAGATCTGGGTGGGCACTGACGACGGCAACCTCCAACTCACCACCGACGGCGGCAAGACGTGGTCCAACATCATCAAGAACGTGCCAGGAGTAGCTGCAAACTCTCCGGTGTCGCACGTCGAGCCGTCGCGCACCGGCGCTGGGAATGCTTACGTCGCATTCGACCGTCACATGTTCGATGACTTCCGCCCGTACATCTTCAAGACTACTGACGGCGGCAAGAGTTGGACCAACATCGCCGGCAATCTGCCGGCGAAGGCGTACGTTCAGGTCGTGCGCGAGGATCCGAAGAACACGAACCTGCTCTACGCGGGCACGGAGCTAGGGTTGTTTGCTTCGTATAACGGCGGCAAAGACTGGTTTGCGTTGAATCTGAAGAACCTTCCGAACGTTTCGGTGCACGACATCATCGTGCATCCGCGTGAGAACGATCTGATTCTCGCCACACACGGTCGCAGCATCTGGATCTTCGACGACGTGACGCCGATCCAGCAGATGACGCCGCAGATTCTTAGCAGCAACGCGTACCTGTTTTCAGTGCGTCCGGCGCTCAGGTTTACGAGTCGCTTTTCGCGTTACGGCATCGGCGACAAACCTTTCACTGGTCCAAATCCGCCCACGGGCGCGTTGATTACTTACTACTTGAAAGACAAGCTCGACGAGAAGGCGACCTTGAAGCTTCAGATCTTCGATCGCGATGGGAAGCTGGTGCAGGACATCGAGCGTCCGTCCCGTGAGAAGGGTTTGAATCGGATCGCGTGGAACCTGCGACTCGGTGGTCCGGAAGTTCGGCGTCCGCCGACGGAAGAGCAGCTTGCTTTCGGCTTTGGGGCGCGTGGTCCACAGGTGCTGCCCGGAATTTATACCGTGAAGCTTACGGTCAACGACAAAGTCTACGAAGAGAAAGTGGAAGTGAAACTCGATCCTGCGATCACGACGTCGCTCGCGGAGCTTCAGGAAACGCAAAACATGCAGATCAAGCTGCGTGATATGCAGTCGAACATCAACCTTTCGTTGCGTTTTCTTGACAGTCTGAAAGAGCAACTCAAGCAGGCGCAGACGACGATGAAGACGCTGAACAAAGAGCCTGACAAGGACCTGATGAAGGCGCTCGAAGACTACATCAAAACGATCGATACGCTCGAGGATCGGCTGGCGGCGCGCAACGAGGGCTTAGGACTTGGTGGCAAGTCGCAGGTGGCGGACGAAATGGGCGGTCTCTTTTTCGATCTCGATTCGAATTTTGGACCAACGGCTGGACAGCGTGAGTACTTTGGCGAGATCGAGCCGGTCTATCGCGCGCGTGTGGACGAGGTGAACAAATTCCTGCGTGACACGCTGCCGCAGTGGAACGAGAAGCTGCGCGCCTGGAACGCCCCGACCTTGACGACGCGCAAGCCCTTCGAGTTCTAAAAACGCAATTGTAGGGGCGGCCCTCCGTGGCCGCCCCTGTGTAGAAACCATGTTCTGAACGATGGGGGCGGCCAAGGAGTGCCGCCCCTACAGTTACGCCGTTTCGAGTCAAATTACGCGAGAACGGCTCTAATTCGTACTCACTTCCGCAGGCGCCGCCTCAGCCGCGCTGTGCGTGAAGCGGATGTTGCCGTTAATTCCCTTCGCGGTAATGCCCGCACCGCCGGACCCGATTCGGCCCGAGTAGCTGCCGTGTTTGTTCTTATCGATCGCGACGTTCGGCAGATCGGAAACAACCTGTCCATTCATCCCGCGCGCGTCGAAGTCGGCATTCAGGTCCGACGCGAGCTGCAATTCGATGTTGCCGTTGATTCCCTTCAACGTGACGCCATCCGAATCAAGCTTCTTCAAACCCACGACCATGTTGCCGTTGATTCCATTGAACGTCGCTCGACCGACGGCGCCGCCGATTTGCACGCGGCCGTTAACACCCGACACCTCAACCGAGCCGTCGATATCGCTGGTCACGAACGCGCCGTTGACGCCTTTCGCATAAAGCGCGATCTGCCGCGGCAGCTTCAAGCTAACGCGTTCGCCCGCCGATGAACCAAAGAGACGTGCGATGAGACTGCCGTCACCCTTTTCGCCGTGGATGCGCAAGCTGTTCGCATCAGCTTCGACAATGACCTTGCGGCGATCGAGTGCCTCCTGGCTCGAGCCGGTGCGTTCGATAAACACTTCAGCTTTATTCGTGTCTGAAGTCTCAATTTTGACGGCGCCATTCAAGCCACTCAACTCCACTCGCGCGCCCGGCGCGAGCTCGTAAGACTGCCGAATTTCCTCGCGCACATCGTTCGCGTTGTTGTGCGAAACGAGCTCGCGAATCTCTGCAGCAGTGCCCCCCGAAGAGCGAACGACCACACCAGCTACGCCGGCAACCAGCACCAGAATGACAAATATCACTATGCGTTTCATATTTCCGGCCTCAAAAAGGGTTAAAAATGGACTCTCTGCGTCTTTAACGACAGGCGCCGGAATTTTGTTTCGCCGGAGTTTGGTCCAAAACCGTACTTTCTTTCCTGCGTGTCTCGTGCCAAAATGCCGCCACCATGGGTGACAAGGATTCCAGGGATCTTAAGGTGCTTTTGGTCGAGGACTTTGAAGACGCGCGTCTCGTCATGCGATTACAGCTCGAAGACCAGGGCTTCATCGTGTTTGAAGCCGAGAACGGTCAAGTGGCAGTCGAGACTGCGATTCGCGAGAAGCCCGACGTGATCCTGATGGACCTCACGCTCCCGCTCATGGACGGTTTTGCGGCGACGAAGCTCATCCGCCAGAACGCCGAACTAAAAAACGTCCCGGTCATCGCGGTCACCGCACATCAGGAACAGGACTTTCGTTCGGATGCGAAGGCTTCGGGCATCGATGCGTACGTGACCAAACCGATCGACGTGAACTGGCTTAAGGATCTGATCGCAGGGCTACTTATTTGATCAGAATCTCGCCTCAATCAACCCATCATAACGTTTGCCATGCTTCGCGGTGAGTTGCGGATAAGTCGCATGCTCCGCACGAAGACCTTTCATGCCGAGCTTTCGCTCCACTGACTTAATCTCATTCGCACGACCCTCAATCTCCATGAACAACCCAAACGGCAACACATCGATCACGATCTCGGTCTGACCCAGCCGCCACGTCTGCCGGCGTTTTTCATAGACCAGCGCGGCGGTGAAACCGAGCGCCTCGAGAATCGCCGCCATCGCATCAGGATCGCCAACCGCAGTCTCCTCCTCGCGTTGCTGTTTGATCGCCGACATGCCCGGAAGACGCCTCTTGAAAGTGAGCGTGGATCTTCCTCCTACTCGTCGCAAGCGCAACACGCACGAACGATCGTGCAATGCTTCACCGTCGTAAAGCGTGTTCTCCTCGAAGTCTTCCGTTTCCAGTTGCGCGCCGATTTCCGGCAGACGCTTCAGCAGCGTATCTCGCTGCCGCTTCGTTAACCGAAATTTTTTCTCGACTTCGATCATGCTGGGATCATGCTGGGATCATGCTTGCCTGGCCCAACGCCATGCTTCCGGAATCGACGCTCGCTTGCCGTACATCAACATCCCGACACGATAGACGCGCGACGCGATCCACGTAATCACAAGCACGCTGCTAAATCCGATCAGCAGCGACAACGCGATCTGCCAGAACGGCGGCGTTTGCGTCACGATGCGCACCAGCATCGCCACCGGCGCGGAAAATGGAATCATCGATACCCAAAATGAAAAAGTTGAATCAGGGCTGCGACTCACCGGAAAGAACAAGTAAAAACTGACCACGAGGATCACAATAATCGGCATTGCCAACTGCCCACCCTCTTGCGCCGTGGTTACCATCGATCCGACGAGCGCATAGATCGTTGAGTAAATGAAATATCCGAGCAGGAAGAAGAGGGCGAAATAAACATAGTGCGAGAATGGAATGTGGGGAATGCTGAACGACGTCACACCTCGCGAGGCCAGCAAGTTGACACCGTACAAAGCAAAGGCGCTGAAGGCAAGAGCCCAGATCGTGAGCTGCGTCAGTGCGAGGAGCGAAACACCAACCAGCTTGCCCATCATCAACGTAAACGGCCTGACTGACGAGAACAGGATCTCGGCGATACGCGTCTCCTTCTCTTCGATCACGGCACCCAGGACCACTTGTCCATATAGCAGGATCGAGAGGTACATCACGAAGCCGACTCCGAACACCACCGTGAAGCTGCTACCGGAATCGCGTTCCTGTCCTCCGGTTTCGCCGATCTTTACAGCTTGCAGATCGACGGGCCGGAAGAGTCCCTCCCTGGTTTTGTTATCGACTTTCGCTTCGATCAGCCGTTGCTCTCGCACCGTCCGGCTCAGAGCTGATTGAAGTGCAGGCTGCGAGAACAGGTCATTGTTGTTGAAAAATTCCGCCTCGCCGTGGTCGAGGAAATCAGGCGGCAGGATTATGTAGCCATCGATTTCGCGGGCGCGTAATTGCTGGTTCAGGTTATCGCGGAGCTGATCGATTGATTGATTCTGCGCGTTAATTTCCTGCAGCACAAAACTCCCTCGGTGCCCTCGCAGTCCCGCGTTGTTGTCGTTCGCCGTCTGTTCTTCCGCCTCGTCGTTAACGAGTGCCTGTCTGAGTTGATCGTATAGTTTCCCGGTTTGGTCCACCACGGCAACACGCACGGGTGGCGTCTTGATATTGATAACAATGATGGGCACCAAACCAAAGAACGACATCGCTGCCGGCAACAAAATGGTGGTGACGATAAACATCTTCGCGCGCACGCGCTGGAGATATTCGCGTTTAACGACTGCCAGAAACTTTGTCATGCAGACTCAGTCACTTTCGTGATGAAGATATCGTTCAGACTCGGCTCAATCATCTCAAACTTTCCGATCACCGCGCCTGAATCCATCAAACGTTTCAGTAGTGTTTGTGCATTAGCTCCGGGAGCGAGCAGTGCCTGCGCTTCGTCAGCATGTCGCACGAGTTTGCTTACGAGTGCCGGATCGTCAAGCACGCCATCGCCGCCTTCGCAACGAACCGCAATCGAGTTGCGGCCGAAGCTGCGCTTGATCTCACGCAAGCTGCCATCGAGAACTTTTTGTGAGCGGTTGAGGAGACAGATGTCGTCACAGATCCTTTCCGCGACTTCCATCTGGTGCGTGGAGAAGATGACTGTCTTGCCGGCACGTTTGAGTTCCAGGACGATCTCTTTCAGCAGTTCGGTGTTGATTGGATCGAGACCGGAAAACGGTTCGTCGAGGATCAGCAGATCGGGATCGTGAATCACAGTGGTTATGAACTGGATCTTCTGCTGCATTCCTTTCGACAGCTCCATCGAACGCTTGTTCTTCCATTCGGAGAGTTTGACGCGAGCGAGCCATTCGTCGATCTTCGACTCGACCTGCTTGCCGCGCACGTTCTTGAGTTCGGCAAAGAATCGTAACTGGTCCACCACGCGCATGCGGCGATAAAGACCGCGTTCTTCCGGAAGGTAGCCGATGCGATCCTGGAGCGCCGGGTCGATCTTGTGTCCGAACAGGGTGATGGCGCCCGAGTCCGGCGCCGTGATGTTCACGATCATGCGGATGGTCGTTGTCTTGCCGGCGCCATTTGGGCCGAGCAATCCAAACACCCGTCCGGCGCGCACGTCGAGGCTAAGTTCTCGGACCGCCGTGAACTCCCCAAAACTCTTGCTCACGCGATCGAGCTTTATCGTCGTCTCACTCGCTGCCATCTGTTTTCTTTGTGCCTTTGCGCCTTTGCGTGAGAATCATTCCTGCGCAGACTAGCAGATGTGGGTTTTGCATTGCCAGAAGAAGCCCATCTGATACATATTTACACCACGTCACCCCGCAGGCTTTAAGCTAAGTTTCATCCCCAGTTCTGTTCGAAATCGATATGCCCGTGCTGCGCAACTCTTCCATTTACTTGTCATTGCTATTCGCGCTGCTCGTCTGCGCAACCACCACGGCGCAGACGACGCAAAAATCACAAGACGACGTTGTACGTGTTTACACCGAGCTCGTCCAGACCGACGTGATGGTTTTTGACAAGGGTGGAAAATTTGTTAACGGTCTGAAAGCCGGCAATTTCGAGTTGCGCGTCGATGGTAAACCGCGAGAAATCCAGGCCTTCGAACAGATCTCCGCCGGCAGTAACGAAGAGAGCCAACTGGCGGCGGCGCGCGGCGCGACCACACTGAATCTACAACGGCCGGTGCCGTTGGACCGCGGCCGCATCGTCTTCTTCTACATCGACGATCTTCACATGGACGTGTCGGGTGTCCAGGCGACCAGGAAAACGATCACGTCGTTCATCGAAAAAGACATGGGCCAGAACGATCAGGCCGCGATCACCTCGGCGAGCGGACAGATTGGCTTCCTGCAACAACTGACCAACGATCGCACGGTACTACAAACGGCGCTGGAGCGGCTGAAACCGAAATCCTTTTACACCCGCGATGGTGCGCGACCGGCGATGAACGAATATCAGGCGATGTTGATCGAGAGACGCGACATGGACGTTCTTGATGTCTTTATCACGGAAACGATGCGCCAAAATCCGGGTTTAACCCGTGACTCGGCCGAGGCACTGGTCCAAGGCCGCGCGCAGGCAATACTGTCGTACACTGCCACGTTAACCCAAAACTCTTTGCTCGGTCTCAAGGGACTGATCAAAGGCGCGCGCAGTCTGCCGGGTCGCAAGGTTGTATTTTTTCTTTCCGGTGGTTTTCAGATTCACAACCAGCGCGGCGATCTCACTACCGTTTTGCGTGACATCACGTACGCCGCCGCGAAGAGCGGAGTCGTGATCTATTCGATGGACACGCGCGGGCTCGTTGCCTCTCTAACCGACGCCAGCAGCGACAGCATCTTCGATCCATCCGGACGGCTCGAGAGAGCTACACACAGTGAGCTCCTCGAATCGCAAAACGGACTGAACGCACTCGCAGCCGACACCGGCGGCAAGGCAATCTTCAACACCAACGATCTTCGCACTGGATTGGCGCCCGCGCTCAAAGAAACTTCCAACTACTACTTGATCGCGTGGAAGCCCGATACTGAGTCGCAGAAGCAGAGTCGATTTAGAAACGTCGAGGTCAAGTTGCTCAATCATCCCGATCTCACGGTCAGAGTTCGTAAAGGTTACTTCGATGTGGATCCAGCTCCTCCAACGGTCGCGAAAGAGAAGACTGAAACGCCACGCCAGCAAAGTGCACCGGCCAAGCTGCGTGAATCACTCGCGGCGCCGTACCCCGAGCGAGCGCTGCCGATATTGATGAGTGCCGACTATTACGATGTGGCGGGTAAGGGACCAATGGTCAACGCCGCAATCCAGGTGCCCGGCGAGTTTCTCGTCTTTGGCCAACAGCCGGATGGAAAGATTCAGGCCGTCGTCGATCTCAGTGGTCTGTTTCTCGACGAGAAGGGCACGGTCAAAGACAGTTTCCTCGAGCGGATCGTCACCACCGCGCCCGATCTCGAATCGACCAAGGGGTTCCAAAACGACATCCTGTTTAGTTATCCGGCGAAGCTGTCGCCCGGCCTCTATCAAATCAGAGTCGCAGCCCGCGATGATAAAGGCAACAAATCAGGCGGCGCGCACGCGTGGATCGAGATACCCGATCTCTCGAAAAAGAAGTTGGCGATGAGTAGTTTGCTGCTTGGTGAGCGCACGCAGGCGACGTTGACCAACGTCTCCGATCCGGAAGGCGCGAGTCCGGTTGCGCTCAGCGCCAGTCATCATTTCCGGCGCGAGTCGACGTTGCGCTTTCTGATCTTTGCTTACAATGCGACGCCGTCGCCCGCAGATCAAACGCCGGACGTCGCCGCGCAAGTGCAGGTCATACGCGACGAGCAACCCGTAATCACAACAGCGTTGCGAAAAGTCAACGCGGAAGGCGTCGCGGATCCGGAGCGACTTCCGTACGCCGCCGAGATTCCCTTAGGTGAACTATCACCGGGACGTTACTTGATCCAAATCACGGTGATCGATCGTGTTTCAAAGCAAAGTACTTCACGACAAACTCATTTCGACGTCTACTGATCCTTGCCCAAACCCTGGAAACCAACCAAAGAGCAACTCCTCGCGGCCACTGAAAAAACGGTTCGCGACGTGATTGCTCCGGATCTGCGAGTTCTCTTCTGCGGCATCAACCCCGGGCTTTACACCGCCGCGGTGGGCCATCACTTCGCGCGTCCCGGCAATCGTTTCTGGCCCACGCTTTACGCCGCCGGGTTTACGGATCGCGTGCTGTCGCCGTTTGATGAACGTGAACTGCTGAAGAGTGGTTACGGCATCACGAATGTCGTACCGCGGACGACAGTGTCTGCGGATCTGCTGACGAAGGAAGAGATTGTCGCGAGTGGCGAGCGTTTGCGAGCGAAGGTGTTGCGCTATCGTCCGCGCGTGTTGGCCGTGCTTGGACTGGGCGCTTATCGAACCGCGTTCAATAAACCGAAGGCTGTTGGGGGCCGGCAGGAAGATCGCATCGGCAAGACTGTGCTCTGGGTGTTGCCCAACCCGAGCGGCCTGAATGCCAATTATCAAGCCGCCGATTTGGCCCGCTTGTTTCGAGCATTGAAAGAGCAATATCCGCGTTCGTCCGCGTAAATCCGCGGCGCGCTAAATCTTCACGATCTGTTTTCCCAGGTTGTCGCCTGAGAACAATCCGATAAATGCCTGCGGAGTATTCTCGAAACCTTCCACAATCGTCTCCGCATGTTTCAGTTGCCCTGAGATAAACCACTGGGCCAACTGCTGAATGCCTTCGCCAAAACGGTTCATGTACTTCGTGACGATGAAGCCTTTCATTGTCGCGCTGTTGACGAGCAGATACGGTTGCGGGCGCGGACCGACCGAAGGCTTGTCGGAGTTGTACATCGAGATCTGACCGCAGATCACAAGACGCGCGCCGTTCGTGATTAACGGCAACACGGCGTCAGAAACGTCACCGCCAACGTTGTCGAAGTAAACATCGATGCCCTTCGGACACGCTTCTCTGAGTGCGGCGAGCATGTTACCGGCTGTCTTGTAGTTGATCGCAACATCTACGCCGAGCTCACGTTGCAGGTAGTCGCACTTTTCATCGCTGCCCGCCGTGCCGACGACACGACAACCCTTCAGTTTCGCGATCTGGCAGACGACGATGCCAACAGCTCCGGCCGCACCTGAGACGACTACCGTTTCGCCTTCCTTTGGCTGGCCGATGTCGAGCAGGCCAAAGTAAGCGGTGAGGCCGGTTCCTCCAAGAACGCCGAGTGCGGTAGTTGGCGAAACACCCGGCACGACTTTCATCAAAGCATCAGCATTGGCGACGTCGTACAAGCGCCAACCGAAACTGCCGCCGCTCACAACGTCACCCGGCTGAAACTTTGGTGACGCAGACTCGACGACTTCGCCAATGGCCGCGCTCTTGATGACCTGGCCGACTTCGAAAGGCGCAATATACGACCTGCCTTCACGCATTCTGCCGCGCAGGTACGGATCGACGGAGATGTAGAGCATCCGCACCAGCACCTGATTGTGACCAGGCTTTGGCACTTCAGTCTCTGCAAACTGAAAGTTTTCGAGTGTGGGCACACCACCCGGACGGCTCGCTAGACGAATTTCTTTGTTTTGCATAATTGGGATTTTACCATGGAGTATTTTTTATAGGGGCGGCCACTGAGGGCCGCCCCTACAGTAATCGGCTGCCGCGTCTGAGAAAGATCGCGGCCAGGATACAGGAGACTGGGCTGACGAGAAAACTGTATCTCATCACGCCGGGATTACTTGCCGCGCCCAGAAGATCGTTGAGTTTGCCAATCAGCGGCGAGCCGATGCCGTAAGCCGCGATGTTTACGAGGCAAACAAACACGCCGACGCCGAGTCCGCGCAGGTGTGGACCAGTCATGTCGTGTACATCAGCCACAGAGGGAGCGATCCAGATCAACGAGAGCCCAAGCAGGATGAAGTTTGCCAACAGCAACAACGGCACGTTGCTCGAAAACAACAACACGATCCAGAAAGGAATTGCGAGCAGCGACGCGATCCAACCGACTCGCATGCGCCCGCCTGGTCCGTACCGTCGCAACCGGTCGGATAAGAAACCACCCAGCAGTGTGAACGGAATTCCCGACGTTAACGAAGTGAGTCCCGCAACAATACCCAGCGTCTTTATGCTGTAGCCATGAACGCGCGTGAAAAACGTCGGCCCCCAGATCGAGACGCTGGTCGCCGCGAGCGCGAATAGCGCATAACCCGCGAAGTGATAGCGAAGCGGTTTGGAGCGAAACAGGAGTTTCCAGTCTTTGCTCGTATACTTCGGCGGACTAACCTCGGTGCGCCCGCGTTTCTGCTCTTTCAAGAGATAGACCAGCACCGCAAAGAACAAACCCGGAAAGCCGAGAAAATAGAACGCCGTGCGCCAGCCGTATTTGAAACCGATCCAGCCGCCGAGAAAGAACGCGAGACCAAAACCCACCGTTATGCCCGACGCGTAAATCGACTGGACGCTCGCGCGCTTTTGTGGCGGGAAGAAGTCACTCAACAGCGAGAGGGCGGCGGGCCCGAGCGTCGCCTCGCCAATACCGACCATCACGCGACACAGGAACAACGCCCAGAAACCTTTCGCGAATCCAGTCAAGCCAGAGAAAACGCTCCAGACCGCGAGGCCGGCGGCGATCATGTTTTTTCTCGAGCCGCGATCCGCAAGGCGTCCGAACGGAACACCGAGCACAGTGAAAAAGATGACGAACGACGTCGTTCCCAGCAACGCCAGCTCGAAATCAGTGAACGACATCTCCTGCTTGATGGGAGTGAAGAGAATGTAAATCAACGTGCGGTCGAGAAAGTTGAGCAGCGACACCATCGTCAGCAGTCCCAACGCGTACCAGGCATACGCACGACCTTGCGTCTCTTCGGCCAAAGACACCGGTTCTGTTAAGACTTCTGTGCTTTCTTGCTGCAACTCTTAGAAGCTCACCTTCAACGCAAACTGGATAACGCGCGGCCCCGAGCTCGTTGCGGTAATGCGCCCGAACGTGGCGGGCACGGCAATGTTGCTGTTTGGATTGGCAAAGTTGGTCCAATTGAAGAGATTGAAAAACTCGGCGCGCAACTCTCCGCGCACGGATTCCCTGATGGGGATGAACTTTACCACTGAAAGGTCGAGATTTTTCTGGCCTGGACCATAAAACAGGTTGCGCGGCGTGTTGCCGAACGGATGGTCCGGATCGAAGTGGGGATTATTTGGCGTGCCGAGATTGCCACCGCCGAGTAACGGCCGCGAGAGTACGAACGCCGAGGTATTGAAAAACTGATCGACATTGCCTGAAGTCAAAAGATTAGTTGCGCCGGAAGCGAAGTTAGCACGTTGAATAATCGCCAGATTAGGTGAGTCGATGATTGAGAAAGGCGTGCCGGTTTGCAGGATCAGGATTCCGTTCACCTGCCAGTTGTTGAGCAGACCCTTGGCGAATGCAGATTTAGGCAAGTCATAAACAAAGCTCGTGACGAAACGATGGCGGCGATCGAAATCTGATGGTCCATAGTTCAGTTTCCAGTTCAACTGATCGCCGGTCATCGGGAACAACTCATTGATTGTGCCGCCCGAGTAGTAGTCAGTCGACTTGCCGAGCGTGTAAGCCGAGAGAAATTGCAGCCCGCGCGAGAAACGTTTTGTCACGCTGATTTGCAGCGAGTTGTAATGCGAGTTTGCAGAAGTCTGAACCTGCTGAATCCCGTTCGCGACCATCTTCTGCGTCGAAAGCGCCGTTCCCAAAGGCGCGACAAAAACATTCACAGCGCGATTATAGACCGGCTGATTGAGACTGATGACCTGCAACAGCTTCGTGCCTTTCGAGCCCACGTAACCGACTTCGAGCAGATAGTCTTTGAACAACCCCCATTGCACGTTTGCGTTGTATTGCTGCACGTATGGCGTGCTCAGCTCCGGATCCGCGAAGAGACCGCTGATCGGCACACCGACGATCGGCGCTGACGGCGAAAGC
>Ga0126376_10000583_pt1 | contig 18091 bp, 16 predicted proteins | sample PanSoiMetPlot_15_FD_92760 | JGI IMG/M metagenome (GOLD analysis project Ga0126376, IMG submission 92760) | Tropical forest soil microbial communities from Panama - MetaG Plot_15 | ecosystem: Environmental > Terrestrial > Soil > Tropical forest > Bulk soil | place: Panama | collected 2016-02-17
ACGGTCTGGTTGGAGGTTCGAGTCCTCCCGGGCCCACCATGATTCATTTGCGTTTTTCCCGTCTGGCTGCGGCGCCAACCAATGAAACAACCAATGCTTCGTTCCGGTTTGGTTTGCGGCCGATCGCCACGGCAGCGTCGGAGAAGTAATCGGGATGGTGGTGGCCGTAGACGCGATCCGGCGTCTCGACACTCATGCCGAGGAACCCGGCAGCGCGCCACATGCTGACGTCGTTCTGCATCAGCCAGGGCGCCGCCGTGTGGCGGAGGGTATGTGGCGTGATCTTGCCGGGGAGCTTCGCCAGTCGCACTGCGGTCTTGAGCGCGGTCTTTACAGACGCGATGGGCGCCCCATTCCATTACACGAAGTGCTCCTTGATGTTGTCCCTGGCCTGCCAGCGCCGCAGGTGCGCCAGTAGCCGAGGCGGGACCGGGGACGAGCCCGGAGCGCAGCGAATGGGCGCCGAAAGTTGCAGGAGCGAAGCCGCGGCCTTCACAATGTCGGCGACGATGCGAGCGGTGAGGCGCTGGGCAGCGACGCGCTGCGCTCGCCTATTCCATACCCGGCGGAACAGCGCACCTTCGGTAATGCCGGCAGCGTCCAGCCACTCTCCTAGGGCTGCAACGGGGCAGGCGATCTCGCCGCGCGGGATCGCGACCTTGCGACCGAGGCCTTCTTGGTCGGTCTTGCCTCGCCGGATAGTGATAAGTAGGCCCTCGGGCGTCTCCTCGAGGTCCTCGACGTTGAGCGCAACGAGTTCGGACCGCCGGAACGCGCCGGCGAAGCCGAGCAACAGAACGGCGCGGTTGCGCAAGGCACGAAGCGACGTCGTGTCTGAGGCCATGGCGATGACGATGTCGGAGGTTGCCGCCTTCTTGCGAACCGGAGCGGCGCTGACGGTTCGCCTGATGCCTGCCAACACGGCCTTGACGCTCTCTTCCGAGGTGGGGCTCGGCTGATTGGCGGCGCGGTGGAAATACCTGATGGCAGCCAAACGGCGGCCAAGTGTCGAAGGGCGTTTGCCGAGTGCAGCTTGGTCCGCAAGGAAGGCGCTGACCACTTCGGCCGACGCCGGCAAGGGAATAAGCCCGCGGCCGCGGCACCATTCGACAAAGATCGCAATGTCGCCGCTGTAAGCCCGCTGCGTGGACGCCGCTTTCGAAGCTTTCGCAAAATCATTGGCCAGCTCTAGCGCTTCCGTAAAGACAGCCGGCCCGTTCGCACTCTGTTTGATGGCCGCGGTGGCAGCTATGGTAAGATCGCGGCCAGCCTGGCGCACGAGAGGCCTCCTGCGTTGGGTTAGAGCCGGGTGGGGTGACAGCTTCCCCTCGGCTCGCTTTTATGCTAAACACAAATTGATGATGCGGTCAATATCTGCTAAACAGAAAAAGCGCGGTCGTCCGGCGACGGGAGTTACCCCAATGGTTGGGTTGCGCCTGCCTGAAGAGTTTACTGCGCGTGTTGACCAATGGGCACAGCAGAAGGGCATCACTCGTTCCGAGGCGATCCGCCGCCTAGTCGAACAAGCCCTGGCGAGACCAAAGCGCTTGAAATGAGAGATTTCAAAATCGGCGCCCGTTATCACCGCCGATAACAGGCTTTCCCATCAGTCAAGCTGAGCAACAAAATGCTGGTGACTGACCGGGCGCCGGAAGGCGCGCGCTGGGCTGCCTTCGACCTGTACCCGAGTGCGCCTCGATACGCGGACGCCGGCACCGGAATATCAAGTTCGTCCCGGATCCGCTGCCGATGAAGATCAGCAACAACGCGGTCGCCTACTACCTGTTTTTGGCGTCCCAGAAGGCCGTCGCAGAAAAGATCATCGGAGACATATTTGCGAAGTATAGGTGATACCTGGAGTCGCGTGCGCGATTACAGGTGAATCCGGTTTCGCTCGGCTACAGGATGGAGCGCACGCGGCGCCCGCAGCAGCAACATGGCGTCTGGCCGCAGGCAATTCATTTCGGCTTGAGCCGTTACAATCAATTACTTGCAGGTGGGCTGGCCGTTGACGACTGCCATGGCCTTACCGGGCGGGCACCCCTTGGGCTCTGGCTGAGTGACCTTGGGCGCGGGTGCTGCTGGAGGTGGTGCCGGGCGCGCAGCGGCAGCCGCCGGTGCGGGAGGTGGCATCGCCGGCTTTGCGCTGGGTGGCGGCGGGGGCGCTGGGGACGGAGCGAGCCTGGCAGCGGGCGCCGGTGGTGGCGGTAGTGAGGTGGGTTTTGCCGCGGCCGGGGGTGGCGCGATTGGCTTCGCCGCGGCCGGTGGATGTGGTGATGTCACATGCGTTGCGGCGGGCGGTGGCGACGGCGCACGTGCTGGCTTGGGAGCACCTGCGGGCGCCGCAGGCCGCGAGGGTAGTGTTGTCTCTGGAGGAGACGGTGATGCCCCGGGCAGGGTTGCGGATGGTGGTGCGAGCTTGGGAGCGGGCACTTGCGATGGAGGCGTTGCGCGCTTGGCGCGGCCTGCGGGTGCCGTCCCTGGCGTGACCGCAGCCGAAGGTGTCGGTGATGCCGGCGGCTTTGCCCCAGGCACTCGTGCAGGCGCCGCTCCGGGCTGGGCGCCACTTCCCGGGACGGGTGGCGCCGTCGGCGTGACCCCAGCCGAGGGCACAGCGCCACCCGGCACCGCTGGCAAGGGCTGCTGTCTCATTCCCGGCAAAGGCTGACCAAGGGGTCGCGTGGCCGCTTGCCCTGGAGGGCTTGTCGGAGTGCCCGGGCTCAGCGGATGCTGGTTCTGAAGCGTGGCGGCCTTCTGCGCGACCGATGGCGGCAGCGCCGGCGCGAGCGAGACCGCAGGGGCAGGCGCTGCCGGAGCCGACGCCGCTTGCGGGGTTCCCGTTCGCGGCGATACCGCTTGCGGCGAGGCGGCGGCGGGCTGCGCCGTAGGCGCGATCGCTGCCGCCGGCGTCACGGTTTGGGTTTGACCACTCGGGTTGGTAATCGTCACGGTATTCGTCACGTTGTTGACGACGACCGTGTTATGGATGTTGTTGTAGATCACGTTGTTCGGCGGCGACACCACATAAGCCGGCGGACTCACCCAGATGGGAACCGGCCTGTAGACCGGGATGGGCAGCACGAAAAGCCCAACGGGTGGCGGTGGCGGCGCAAGCACCACAAATTCCGGCGGCGGTGGCGCTAGAAAAATGACGGCTGGCGGTGGCGGTGCGAACGCGAAGACCGGATCATCAAAGATGAGAATCGGCCGCCTGATATAGACGATCTCTTCCGGCGGAGGCGGCGGCACGTCGTAGGCCAGGGCACTGAACTCGGGAGGCGGATCGAAGGCGGCGGCAAGAAAGGCTAGACGGCGGTGCGCGTCGGCTGCGTGCGGCCCCTGCGGATACCGCCGCAGATACGACCAATAGGCGGCCGGCGTGTCGACGAGTCGGGTTCGGCGCCACGTCAACGCCTCGCGCCGTGCGGCCATAATGGCGCGCACCCGCGCGGCCATGGGATCGTCGGGATAGGCGGCGAGGAAGTCCGAATAGCCGTCCAACGTGTCGCGCTCCAAAGCAGCGGAATAGGCCTCCTGCAGGGCCAGCTCGCGCATCGGTCGCGCGCGGATCGCCGCGATCTGTTCGCTCGAAACGGCGGGCGGCGGCGCATCGGCCGCCCGCTCGAAGAACACGAGCGCGGTTTCCACTTTGGAGGCGTGCCATGGCACCTCGGCGCCCTTGGTCACCTCGTTGACGCGCAGGCGCGCGCGATCGAAAACGCCGGCGAGCGGCAGCCCGCCTTCGCGCATCATCTCCGCCAGCGCTTGGGCGTAAGGCCCATACGGGCCTTGCCCTTCGGGCGCCACCGTCCCCGGCGCCGCGTTGAACGCGACCAGCAGTCCCGGCTCCGGCTCGACCAGCGCCAGACCGCCGGCGAGCGGCGAGCCGGACTTGGCGAATGGATTCGCCCGCGCGGCGTCGAGAACGACGACATTCGCCTTAAGCTTGAGCGCAGCCAGCGGCCGGATGTAGTCGGACATTCGTAGCGCTTCGGCTGCTACATCAGAATCGCGCGCAATCTTGGCATCGATGGGAACAAAATAATTCTCACCTTCGAGCTGCAGTCCGTAACCACTCATATAAACGAACGCGACCGTATCCGGCCCAGCGGCTGTGGCCTTCTCGAGGAAATCGCGAAACGCGCGGCGCAGCGAATCCTGATCGAGATCGCGAGCGCCGGCCACATCGAAGCCGGCTGCCTGCAGCGTCTGTGCGATTAGGCCCGCATCATTGGCCGGCGTCGTCAGCGCTCCGGCTTGGTAGCCGGCATTGCCGATGACGAGCGCAATGCGTTTTTCGGCTCGCGCGACGCCCGACGCGAAGGCAAGCACGAGCGGGATTAGCGCAAAAAGCACTAGCTTGGGGATGCGCGGCATGACCTTCCCCTCAAAAACGGAAGCGCGAAGGCATTAAATTGCGGCGGCCCTGAATGGCATCTGAATAGAAGAGGTCATTAGTAAGGCAACGCGATAAGTTCCCACTGCAACCGCTTATGGCAAGCTGACGGATTGAGCCGCGCGGCGGGGTCCCGCTGCCCCACTAAGAGATGCACACCGCCGCCGCTAACTGGTCCTGATCAGGGCCGATAATGAGGGTTCGCGGTTGTGGCCGCAGAGCAGCGGGGTCGGAGGGCCCTGGTGTGTGGGGTTGGTCGAGCGGGGCTACGCGCCGATCGTAAGCGCAAGTGTCACCGAATCCCCAACTCGTTATCCAGCACCCAGTCGGACTTGACCACAAAGCCAGGGTCAATCGCTCCCGATCGACATGACCGCGATGCGCGCCTAATGTCCGCTTCGCCTCCAATAGCGGTCAAACATTGGCACCGCAGCGAAACGCCGCTTCGTGCCGATTGTGTTGCAAAAGTCACCGCCGAGAGGCTGTGGAATAAAAATATGCAACAATCGAATCGGAGCGGGTCGATTCTTGAATCAACGTTGCGCGTTGACGCCTGACCTTGAATCAATCTTACGCGCTCGGACTGGTAAAATAGTTTTGCTAACACAATCTGCCAATTCCGGACTGATGCGCCGCAGCAAAGAGCCATCGCTATTCGATGATCTCACTAGCCGCAACTAGCAGGGTAGGCGGCACGGTGAGTCCGAGCGCTTTTGCAGTTCGAGCATTGATGACCAGCTCGAATCGGGTCGGTCGCTGGATGGGAAGGTCGGAAGCCTTCGCACCCTTAAGAATTCGGTCTACATAAATTGCCAAATCGCTGAACAGGCCGAATGGGTTTACCCCGTAGGACATGAGACCCCCCTCCATTGTGGAATCACGATTATTGGTAGCTAGAGGCAGTCGGTGCTCCGCCGCAAACGCCACGATGCGGCCCCGCTGCACGTAGATGATCGGACTACGCTCCGTGACCAGGGCGTCTGCGCGTTCGCGCAGAATGGTGGCGAAGGCCTCATCGAACTGCTCTGAGCGGTTCACCGGCGCAAACACCGGGGGAATATCGGCATCAGCAGTGATGTGGCGGTACGACTCCCAGACCTCACTGCTTGCAATGCAGGCCACCCGCGCGACGGCGGGAGCCAGCTCCTTGAGCAATTGAAGTCGCTTCCCTATGAACTCTCCGCCGAATGTCCCGATCACGCCGGTGAGATTACAATGCGAATGTCACCATTGGCACGAAGCGGCGTTTCGCTGCGGCGCCAATATTTGACCGCTATTCGAGGTGGACCGGACATTTGACGCGCGTCGCGGCGTGCCAAATACGTGTGCTCAGAATTGAATTACATTCCGGCGAGCGGCAGTTGAGGCGACGCGACGAGCTAAGTTACTGCCAATGACCGATTTACCGCATCCCTGGCGGCCGGTTTCCATTCGCGGGCCATTTGCAGAAGTCGCTCGCGAAGCTTGTCATCATCAACGCGATTGGCAAGTCGCACGACGCAATCGCGCGCCAAGTCGTCCATTTTTTCGTCAGGAGTTGACATACTCGGTCCCCCTTGCACTTTGTCCCTGCGTAACAGGGAGCAAAAAATCGGTCCTGCATTAGGGCTTTGGTTAAATAATAAAAGATCGTTGCATAAATCCCACAATTCGTTGCTGTTCTAGGGCCGAGCTGTTTCGTGAGTTCAAATCGACCATTTAAGTGATGGCCATCACAGCGGCCGAAGCCATAGTCCAGCATATTGCTCTCCATCGGATGGCTTGAGCTACCAGTCTTGAGCCTGCAATGGGAGAACTCAGATGCGCAAGGCCAGCCTGTTTGCCGTTACCGCCGCTGTGATCGCGACTGGTTTGGGAGTGTGGGTGACTTCGCCCACCAAGGCGCGCGTTCCTTCGATAGGCCAGGGGATTGATCCGCTTCAGGTAATGATGAACGCGAAGGGCCTCGCCGCTGCGGAGTTTGTCGACTACACCTTCGTGTTCCACTGAACAGTACGTGAGCTAAGTTAAACACTGCTCGGCTTCAGCTCCGCGGACCTATGCGTCATAGAAGGGGCTGCATTGAACTGATGATGAGCCCCGCTAAGTGGTGATTGCGCAGCCGAGTGCGCTTGTTCAGTCCCCGCCTGGCCGCGGGGTAGGTGCAGGCCTTGTCGAGAGCCTGTCGCAGCCGGGGGGGAACGCCACGGTTTTTTGCAATTCGAATACAGTTTGAGCGGAAAATGGCTGGAGCTGCTCAAGCAGATCGCGCCGGGTGTGACACGAGTGGCCGTGCTTCGAGATCCCGCCATAGCCGCAGGCATCGGGCAGTTCGCCGTAATCCAGTCCGTGGCACCATCGCTCGGGGTGGAGGTCGTTCCGATCAGCGAGCAGGACGCCGCCGAAATCGAGCGCGCCGTCACGGCCTTCGCACGCTCAGGCAATCGCGGCCTGATCGTGACGGCGAGCGCGTCGGCGTTAGTTCATCGCAAACTGATCGTCGCCCTTGCGGCCCGGCACAAGCTGCCTGCGGTGTACTGGCAGCGTGACTTCCGTCACGACCGGCGGCCTGATCTCCTACGGCGCAGATTATATCGAACAGTACCGGCGTGCAGCCGGCTATGTGGATCGCATCCTCAAGGGCGCGAAGCTCGCCGATGGCACGACGGAAATTGGCCTGGACCACCCAGATCCTACTGTAAGCGAAGTCCTTCTCATGGATGCGCTCGGAACGACGGACCGGGACTTCCTCCACGGTCTTCTCCCTCAACTTGCAGAGGCTGGATCAAAGGGTGGAAAGGTGGATCGGCGGGCACTTTGCTTCATGTTCTCGGTTGTCAAAGGAGTGCAGCCGAGGGACCAGGTCGAAGCCTTGCTGGCGGCCCAAATGGCTGCTGTTCAGATGGCGACGATGACGCTCGCGCGGCGGCTCGGGAACAGTGAGACCATCCCGCAGCAAGATAGTGCAGAACGCGCTTTCAATAAGCTGGCCCGGACATTCACAGCGCAAGTCGAGGCACTGAAGCGATACCGAAGCCGAGGTGATCAGACCGTCCGGGTGGAGCACGTCACGGTCAACGAGGGCGGACAAGCAATCGTCGGCAATGTGAGGCATGGGGGGGGGAGGCGCTCGCCCGAAAATCAGGAGACGACCCCATGAACCGGGAGTATTCCTTCCAGAAAGCTCCGCGTTGCTCGGCGACCTCGAAGCGCACGCGAGAACGGTGTAAAGCCCCTGCCGTTCGGGGCTGGACGGTTTGCCGCTTTCATGGGGCCCGCGGGGGCGGACCGAGGGGCAAACGTAACGGCATGTACAGACATGGGCTCTACACGAAGGAGGCCGTGAAGGAGCGGCGTTTTCGTTAACTTGCGGAAACTCCCGCTTAATTCGGCAACCCGGGACGCAGCCTAAAGAGACAGCACTGCCTGGCTGACGATGCAGTCAGCTACGAACCAGTCTCCACGCCAAATTCCCTGCTAACAGGGAAATTAACAGGGAATTTCGCAAAATGCGGCCATCCACCGCGATTTGCGTGTCTGAAATTCAAGAACTTACGGTCGAATTCCCTACGCTACGGAACAGGGAATTTTCAAACGCGTATCAGGGAATGTTTTTCGAGGAACAGGGAATTTTAATCGCGCGAGCAGCGAAACCCGGCCCCAACCTCAAACACTGGCCCGTCGCCGCAGCAATCAAGTGCACTCTTTGACCGGCAGATCGGATGTTCGCTTTGAGGGGTGAAGCGGACATAGCCGAGTGACGCAGTGAGGTCTGCTCCTGACCCATTTCGGTCAGGGCAGACAAAAGTTGCTGTGATGCACAACGACCGTTTTCTTCTTCAACGATGTAGTAGGATGCGCTCGTTAGGAAGAGGCGAACCCACGGGGCGACGCGAGTTCGTCACATTGCTCGGTGTCGTGAGGGTGCCGGTTGCGCGCGCGGGCGGCGTCGGTGTCTCGACGGTTGCGCGCACCAGCCAAAACGACGGGCGTACTTTCAGGCCGATCGCTAACGGTGGAGCGATCGCTGGCGGCCTTCCCGCGGCCAGCTTGACCGGCGTATGCTTGTCGCCGGAAGCCAGATCAACCGGAGCATGCTCATGACTCCTCGGTGGCTGCTGTGGCCCTTCCTCGTTTTATTGGCCTCAATCATTTCCGCGTCGCCACAGGATTGGCCGTCCAAGACCGTCACAGTGGTCGTCCCGTTCACGCCGGCAGGCTCGACCGACCTGCTCGCGCGCATTGCGGCGCAGGTTTGGGAGCAGCGGATCGGCAAGCCGTTTGTGGTCGAGAACCGGCCCGGCGCGGGCCAGCAAGTCGGGGTGAATGCCGTCGCGAAGGCTGCGCCCGATGGCCACACGCTGCTGATGGCGACGAGCTCCGCCATGGCAGTCAATCCGACTCTCTATAAGAAGCTCGCCTACGACCCGGTGAAGGACTTCCAGCCGATCGCGATGGTGGCACACCTGCCATTCATCCTCGTGGTCAATCCCGCCTTGCCAATCAATTCGGTAGCCGATCTTATCAAGTACGCCAAGGAGAACCCCGGCAAGCTCAGCTTCGGATCGGGCGGCGTCGGTGCCTCGCACCATCTCTACGGCGAAATGTTCAAGAGCCTGACCGGCGTGCAGATGACGCACGTGCCTTACCGCGGAACGGTGCCCGCGCTTAACGATGTGATCGCCGGTCACATTCCGCTGCTGTTCAGCGATCCGCCGCCCGCCCTGCCGCAGATCGCGGCCGGCAAGGTGCGCGCGATCGGCGTGACGACGGCCAAGCGCATCGCTTCGCTGCCGAACGTTCCGCCGATCGCCGATACGGTGAAGGGCTTCGATACGGCGCCCTGGCAGATGCTGATGGCGCCCGCGGGCACGCCGCGGCCGATCATCGACCGGCTGCACAGCGAGATCGTGCGTTATATCGCAAGTCCCGAGGGCCAGGAGAAGCTGGTCAACGAGATGGGCCTCATCCCGGGCGCACCGACTTCGCCGGACGAACTCGCAAAGTTCGTCGCAAAGGAGGTCGAGGACTGGGGCAAGCTCGTCCGGCTCGCTGGCGCCGCGGGGATCGAGTAGCGGCTCAAGCCAATCACAGACCGAGGCGACCAACTCGCGAGCCCCGTTACACGGCAGATCAGCAGTGCGCCCCATCATCCTACTCGCGCGCACCGACGAGGTGATCGAATAGGCGGGCATCCGCAACATCGCTGCTGCGGTGCATGAGTCAGGTTTTGGCACAAAGCGGACATGGTCTCAGCGACGCGAGGCTGACGCCCCCATTCCATAAGTGGAAGCCCTCAGCTCCCTCTGGCGCGGGGCCGGATGCTCGCCCGCGCGGTACGCTAAAACAATGCTTTGAGCGCGGCCGCTATAGCGAATGTCTGAGCATCGCCGTTGATAAACCCGGCGATCTGCAACCCAAGCGGCAGACCGTCATCCTGCAGTACGGGCAGCGAGATCGCGGGGATGCCGAGTAATGAAGCATGCACCGTACAATTGGGATCTCCGGTCGAGCCCAGGCCTAAGGGCGCAGCTGCCGGCGCCGACAAACTGATGCAAGCATCGCAATCGGCTTCCAGCTCCGCGTAGCACGCGCGCACTTTGTCGCGGTGAGCAAGGTCCTGCCGATAATGATCGAGGGTCATGCGCTCAGCTTCGGCAAGGCGATCGAGCAGTGCCCGGCTCAGCTTGCCCGGGTCCCGCTCGCGATAGGTGTTGAGGGGCCAGCGCCATTCCCACGCATTGATGCGCATGGAGGGTGGACGCGCGTCTTCGATCGCGGCTGCGCCGGCGGCGACCCTGTTATGCGTCTGGCTCGTTATAATCTCGATCCCAGCGGATTTGATCCGCTCCAACGCCTCGGCGATCGCCGCTTTCGCGCCCGGCGACACCGCGGCCCAACCTGCCGTTTGGAGGAAAGCAAGGCGGCGCGGCTTGCGCAGTGCGGGCGCGCGCGGCTGCCCAAACAGGTCGGGGTACCCAGGGTCGCCGCCGGCGCGCGCGGCGATTTCGTAAGCGACCTGCCAGGCGTCTTCCAACGTGGCGGCAAGCACGCCCGTGGCGCTCTGGCTCAATCCATCGTAACTACCGCCGCGATTGAGTGCGCCGAGGCTCGCCTTGAAGCCGATGCAGCCGCAGTAGCTGGCCGGGCGAATGGTCGAGCCGATCACCTGAGTGCCGAGCGCGGCGCTGAGCATGCCGGCCGCAACCGCGGCCGCCGAGCCGCTGCTCGATCCGCCGGGCGTGCGTCGCAGATCATGCGGATTGCGCGTACCGCGCGGCTCGGTGGCTGCGAATTCCGTGGTCACAGTCTTCCCAATAATGACTGCGCCGGCTTCCCGCAGCGCCGCTACGCTCGCGGCGTCACGCTCGGAGCGCCACCCCGCGAACAGCGGCGAGCCGTTCTCGGTCGGCATGTCGGCGGTCTCGATGATGTCCTTGATGCCGAGCGGCATACCGTCGATCGGCGAGCGAGGCTGGCCCTCGCGCCACCGCTCGGTGGATTGGTCGGCGGCTGCACGCGCGCGCTCAAGATTGAGATGAACGAACGCACCAATCTTCGGTTCGAGTGTGGCGAGATCGGCAAGGCAGCGTTCGAGGAAATCGCGGGGTCTATCGACGCCATTGGCAAACCGTGCCGTGGCTTCGAGGTAAGGCTTTGGCACGAGCTTGAGCTTATCTTCCGGCGCCAACATGGTGATGCGCTCCGCTGCTTGAGCGCCGCTATGTCTTGGACCCTATGGATCTCGTAGAGCAGACGGCCGCGCTCCGATTTGGACAATCATCTCGATCACGGCTTGACCGAGCTTCGAATTGTTCCATCTCGCCGAGAAGTACGTTTGGCACAGCGCTCTGAACGAATAATCGTTCGGAGTGTCAGGATCATTCTACCAAAGCGAGCGCACGTGCTGGACTCGCGTCTCCGCCCTTTATCCTAAGCGGCGCTGCAATCAGCACGAACCTGCTCTTACCAATCTGCGAGAGATTGGTGACGAACTGAATCATCGGGATGCCTTTTTCGAGCAGGGCAAGATGATTTGCCACCCACACTTCACGTGGGTCTAGTTTGACACCCCGCCAGATTGCCTTTTCTGGAAACACATCCATCGCCACGGCGGGCACGTTTCTCTTCGCCATTAGCTCACCCACGCCAGGTTCAAGATAAGGCATCTGCTGCCAGAACTCAGGCTTGCCCCAGGTCTTCTCCGTCCAACCTGTATTGATTACCGGAATAATATTCGGACCGAACTCCACACCAGTATCTAGGATGTCTTTCACGGACACGGACGAATTTGGTCCCTTATTCGGCAGATTAATCAGCACTGCTTCTTTCGCAACTCGCTCCAGAGGAACCTGATCGACCGGCTCTCCTTTATCGACCATGTGTCGGGGCGCATCGATGTGAGTGCCGTTGTGTACCAGGATGGAGAGGACCGAAATCATCGACCGGCCGTTGACCACCAAATTGTTACTTAGCGTCATCCCTTCGGCCCGCAATAACTCCCTTTGAGCGTCGGTGATGGCGGCGATTACGGTCACTCTGGAAGGGTTCTCCGCGTAGGATTTTAGTCCAGGAATTCCTTCCATATTGCTTTCGATTGGCAGCGTCAGATCGACCACCCGAGTGTATTTCAGCTGAACCGGTGTCTGGGCCCACCCGACCGACGCTATCCCGAGCGTGCTCAACACAACGGTCAAAAAGACGAACTTCTTCGACATGTTTTGCTCCTCCCTTTAGGCGCACCCACAGATGCGACATTTCCGCGAACTACATATCAGGGTGACAGTGAGGCCGGTTGCTGTGTACGATAAGTGCGCTTCGTATACGTGTCAAACTGCTAGATTCGGCAAGGCTTTTTGTCCGCATGATGAGAACAACTTTCGTTCTCGCTTTGCTTCTTTCAGCGTTCGGGTCTTCGCGCGCGATTGCTCAAAACACGCCGACATGGTCACCCAACCGACCGGTTCGGATAGTGGTTCCGGTTCAAGCGGGTGGTCCGATCGATTCGATCGGTCGAATTGTCGCTCAGCAGCTCAGTGAGCAGTGGGGACAGTCTTTCATTGTTGAAAATCGGACCGGCGACGGTGGCAATATCGGCATGGAGCTTGTCACGAAGGCACCGGCCGAAAGAGTTCGGCGGCTTCATTGCCGGCGAGGTTGAGAAATGGGGCAACGTTATCAGATCGGTCGGCATTCGCGTCGACTGATGTTCCACCCCAAAGATAGTGTTGATCCAAAATCCGAAGGTGGCGCGCAAAGCGGCAGTCGGTTCTAATCGTTGGCCTAGCCAGCAAGCGTCGCAAGTGTGGTAACCGGCGGAGGATACACTCACGCTTGGGGTGCGCGCCCAAGTTCTCGGCCGGCTGCCACAATGGCCGTCACGATTCCGGAATATCCGGTGCAGCGGCAAATTTGACCGCTGAGCTGGTCTCTGACCGTCTGGGCATTCGGATTTGTCATACGCGAGAGAATGTCCCGCGCCATCATCAGCATCCCCGGTGTGCAAAATCCGCACTGCAGGGCGTGCGATTGATGGAAATGCCGGCGCAGCACTTCCATTGTGGGATCGTCGTCTAGCCCTTCAAGCGTCTGTACGGACTGACCCTCACACATGATCGCAAGGCGAAGGCAGGATCGGGTTGCTTGCCCATCCACAGCGACGGTGCAGGCACCACAGGCCCCGTGTTCACATCCCAAATGGGTTGCCGTGAGGCGGCACTGTTCGCGCAGGAAATCGGCCAGGGTTTGCCGCGGCTCTACTTCGTGGGTGACTTTGGAACCATTGAGTTGAAGGGTCAGGGACTTCATTTTGCTTCCACCTCCCGCACGGCGCGCAGGACGGTCGAGGTATGTAAACGCATTAAATAGGAGTCGTCCTTGGTTACGTCCTTCACATCTTGGGCGATTGCACCGCGCAGCACGTCTTCAGACTTTTCTCCGGCTTGGATCCGTTCGGCTACTGCCGGAAGGAGGCAGGGGCGGTCTGCAGCAGCGGCGAGTACCACCACAGCCGGACCACCACGGCCGTGCGAAACTGCGAACGCAATGGAATTTGCAAACGCGCCGCTTTTCCGCACCACCTTGAAAGAACCCCAGCGCAGGGCAGCATCAGGACGCGGAACGTCGAAGCCGACGATGATCTCATCCGCTGCCAGCGAGGTCGAATACTGTCCCAGCACGAATTCGCCAATCGGCTGGGAGCGGGTGCCTTTGCGTCCCGCGATGCGGACCTGGGCGCCAAGCGCCATCAAACAGCCGGACCAATCCGAGGCCGGATCGGCAAGCGCCACGCTCCCACCAATCGTTCCGTGGTTACGAACTGCCCGATAGGAAATATTGGAGGCGACCTTCTGCATCAGGCCGCCGAAGGTCTCTGGAAGTTTCCCGTCTTCAATGGCGGCATGCGTGGTCAGCGCCCCGACTCGAATGTTGGTCCGGGTTGCGGCAATTTCCTTGAGCTCTTCAAGGCGCCCGAGATCGACCACGAGGTCGGGCAGCGCGAGTCGCAAGTTGAGCATCGGTAGCAGCGATTGACCGCCGGCGAGCGCGGCCGTTGCCGCACCGTTGGAGCCCAACAAGGCGCTGGCTTCTGCGAGAGTTTTCGGAGCCGCGTAGTCGAACGCCGCCGCTTTCATCGATGAGACTCTTTCGCGCGGCGTGCTCGTTCAATCGCCTCGGAAACACGGCGCGGCGTTAGCGGCGTCTCGTTGAAGGTTGCGCCGATATCGCGAAATGCATCTGCGACCGCATTGGCAATGGCTGCCGGTGGGGCAATGGCTCCGCCTTCGCCGAGCCCTTTCACACCATACTCGGTCGTCAAAGCAGGCGTCACGAGGTGAGCGATCCGGATCGTGGGAATTTCGGGTGCGCAAGGGACCATATAGTCCGCGAATGTCGTGGCGAGCGGTTGCCCCTGTTCGTCATAGGGAATCTCTTCATACAGCGCCGTACCGATCCCTTGCGCGATGCCACCTTGCACCTGGCCGTCAACGATCATTGGGTTGATCATCGTGCCGCAGTCTTCAGACACCACATAATCGAGAATTTCTGTCACGCCGTTGTCGGGATCCACCGCCACGACGACCGCGTGAGTGCCGTACGCAAAAACACCACCGGAATCCGTCGGCTCGTAAGTAGCGACAGTTTCCAGTAGCGGATCCATACCGGCCGGCAGATGATCCGGGCGCGCATTGGCTGCGAACGCGATCTCCGCAACGCTGATCTTGGCCGACGGACCGTGCACCGCTCCAGCCTCAATGCGCACGTCGCCGACGTCGGCCTGCAACAGATGCGCTCCGATACGAAGTATCTTTTCCGCCAGTGCACGCGAGGCTTTCCCCACTGCGCCGCCGGCGAACACGATCGACCGGGAAGCGAAGGTGCCAAATCCGTATGGCCCCACCGCCGTATCACCGTAGCGGACAGAGATCCGTGCTGGATCAATGCCTAGTTCGTGCGCGGCGATCTGCGCAAGCGTTGTCTCATGTCCTTGGCCATGGTTCTGCACGCCCACGTAGATCAAAACGCCACCGTCCGGGAGCATGCGCACATTCGCGGATTCGTAACCCGGGATCACGCGAAACTTGCGTTTGACGAATTCCACCGTCCCGTGGCCGCTCTGCTCCGTATAAAATGCAAAGCCCACGCCAATCCTACGACCGTCAGGTTCGCCCGCTGCCTGGCGTTTGCGGATGCCAGGCAGATCGATTTTCTCGCGCGCGATATCGAGCGCAGCAACATAGTCTCCGGTGTCGAGCTTCATACCTGCCGCCGTCTTGTAAGGGAGCTCGGCTGAAGTGACGGTATTCTGTCTTCGCAGGTCGAATGGCTCACGGTTGAGTTCGCGTGCAACCTCGTCGACCAGGCGTTCAAGTGCAAACGTTGCTCCCGGGCGGGCCACACCGCGGTAAGGGCCCATCGGAGCTTTGTTCGTGGCAACGGTATGGGCATTGAGCTTCAAGTGGCGAATGCGATAAGGGCCCGTCAGATTACGCGACGCCATGCTGGCTTCTTGAAAAGCGCCGGTCGGCCATAGCGCGTAGGCACCAGCATCGATGTAGATGTCTCCCTCTATTCCGAGAAGCGTACCATCCCGATCAGCCGAAATGGTCAAATCGTACGTGTGATCGCGTGCGTGGACCGATGCGAGCAAATGTTCTCTTCGATCTTCGATCCATCGGACCGGATGCTTGACCTTCAATGCGATCGCGGCGACGGCAACGTCCTCAGGCATAATGCGGTTCTTGCCGCCGAAACCCCCACCGACATCAGGAGCGATGACGCGAACCTTTTGTTCGGGGAGACCAAGCATCTGCGAAAGCGCAAGGCGCTTGACCTGGCCGCCCTGGGTCGAGAGGTAGACGACTAATTCGTCGAGCCGATAGTCCCAGTAAGCGAGAACGCCCCGTCCTTCGAGGGAAACGGTCGCCTGCCGATTAAGCCGCAGCTGGCGCCGTAGGCGGATCGGCGCAGAGGTCAGGGATTCCGGGGTTCCCTCGACCACCCAGGTGCTGATGTAGGCGTTATTAGGCCATTCATCGAAAACCCGTGGGCTGTCAGGACGCATCGCGGCAACGACGTCCACGACAGCAGGCAATTCCTCCAATTCAACTTGTACCTGGTCGACGAGATCCTCAGCCTGAGCCCGCGTGGGCATCATGCAGGCCGCGATGGTCTGTCCCACGTAGCGAACCCGGCGATTCGCCAGTGGCGGATACGGGCTGCGGCGATGAGCGGCGAGTTCAGGTCCTGCCTCTAGAATGTTGATCTGACCGATGTCCGCGAATGTGAAAACCCTCCCAGCTAATTCCGAAGGTTTGGTTACATGTCGCACGTTGGCGTGCGCCCTCTGGCTGCGCACGAAGGCAATCTCCTGTGTGCCAGGCATGATGATATCAGCGATGAACATGCCGCGCCCGTGGAGGTGCCTCGCATCCTCTTTGCGCAGTAAGCTGGCTCCAATCCAGCTTGCGGTCTGGTCGCGGTCGTCCATGTTTCGAGCTGGGGGCGTATACTTTCAGCGTTTATTGTATGCGATGTAGCCGACTGTCAACGGATTCGTCAACGCGCCCAGCTACTCCGGCTATCACGCAATTTCTCTATCCGGCCTTCTGACGTCGCCGCGGTCGTCTTTTGGAGGAAACAACTTCCCCGTTTCGCGAGAAATGTTCGATGACTTGCAGGCCGGTGCCGATCACATGATCTCGCATGATGTCATAGGCCCGCTCTGCGTGAGAGCTAACAATAGCTCGTACGATCTCGTCGTGCTCATGAAAGGAATACTCCGTTCGGCCCGGAACAAACTGAAGCGCTTGAAAAGGTGCGAGCCTTTGCCGGAAACCGCGAGTCACCGAGGCGATACTTGGATTGTGCGCGCCCAAATAAATGGCCTCATGAAATTCATTGTTCATTGCGGCGAAATCTTTATCGCCATCTGCAATTCTCTTTTGTCGGTGTGCGTTAAGAACCTCGAGTCGCTTTTTCTCCAGCGCACTCATTCTGACAGCGCTTAATCTCGCACAAAGTCCCTCAAATTCACCGAGGGCCTCAAACATATTGTTCAGCTGTTCGACGTCGATACGAGCAACCGTAACCCCCTTTCGAGGCGTAACCTCAACAAGACCCGTTCCGCTCAAGCGCCGAAGAGCTTCGCGGATCGGAGTTCGAGATACACCAAATTTTCGACAGATGCTTGGCTCGTCAAGCCGCGCGCCGGGTTCGATCTCGCCGGACAGGATGGCTTTTACCAGTGCTTGGAAAACTTCGTCTGATAAGGTCACGGCTATGCACCGCTCCAGCCCCACAAAGCAGATCACTGGGTATACAGTTGAAGATTCCCGAAAGCTAGGTGAATGACGGACGTGCCCACAGCACCAATCTTTCTACGGGCAGATAGATGTCACTTACATCAGGAACGTCCCGATTTACTCGGCTTGGCGCTTACGTGGCAGCAGCGGGGAAAAAAGTAGAGCAGGTTTGACCCGTATACATGATGCGGATATCGTATGCGATGCAGAGGGAGGTGCCCATGTTCGCAGCCCAACGACGTGCGATGGGGCTCTATGCAGCCGGCCTCGCGCTTCTTTTATTGCTACTGCCAGTCGTCCCATCGATGGCGCAGACTTGGCCACAGCGGCCCGTCAAGTTCGTTGTGACCCTTGGGCCTGGCAGTGGCGTAGATTTCGGCACGCGTCTCCTCGGCGATCGGTTGAGTAAACGTTGGGGCCAACCAGTTGTTATCGAGAACCGTCCGGGTGGCGACGCCGTTGTCGCCATAACGGCCGTAATCAGCGCCAACGACGATCATGTCCTACTCGCCTCTCCGACATCTGCGTTGACCGCTCATCCCTACATGCTGCAGCAGATGCCTTATCAGGATAGCGACCTTCTCCCAATCGCCCGCGGTTGGAACACAGTCATCGTTATCGCCGTCCCGACGTCTCTGGAAGTTAAAACGATGCACGATTTGGTTGCCATGACGCGCGCGAATCCTGGAAAGCTTAATTGGGCAGGCACAACCGGCGCCATTGATTTTCTCTTCGCAGGCTTCCTCAAGAAAAACAATCTTGACATGGCGCGAGTCCCTTACCGCAATCCGCAGGAGGCGGCGAACGACGTCTCCACGGGCCGGATCCAGGTGACCGAAGCATCGCTGGCCACGCTTCGTCCGCAGCTTCAGGCAGGAAAAATAAAAATGCTCGCGTCGACGAACAGCAT
>Ga0126376_10000584_pt1 | contig 18074 bp, 13 predicted proteins | sample PanSoiMetPlot_15_FD_92760 | JGI IMG/M metagenome (GOLD analysis project Ga0126376, IMG submission 92760) | Tropical forest soil microbial communities from Panama - MetaG Plot_15 | ecosystem: Environmental > Terrestrial > Soil > Tropical forest > Bulk soil | place: Panama | collected 2016-02-17
ACGACGAATGATCTCCACGCTACCGTCGTTAGAACCTCCGTCGAAAATTAAATATTCGCGCCGGGCATAATCCTGCTCCAGGACACTCTGGATAGTTTCTTCAATGAACTGAGCCTGATTATATGAGGGAGTGACTATCGAAATTAATGGGGCGGTCATATTTATACCGAAGAATGCTTGCTCTCCGAGCCCTTCACGCAATGCTATTGATTGATTCGCTTGCGATGTTGCTTGTAAGTTTGCCTGAGCTGCGCGTTGCCAAGCCTCGCTTTAGACTTAATCCCCAAGTTTTTCCAAAACCACCGCTGTCTGGTAACCATAGGCTTCGGGCGTTCTCGAGACCCATCTGAAAATCGGTGGAACGATAGATCGGAAATACGCGGAACGATAAAAGACCTGCGACCCGGATCCCCGCCAAACAACTATCATATTGAAATTATTCTTATTGGAAGTGTAAACCGGCTGCTCGTTCATCATTCTGGCCAATCGTTCATGATGAAAGTCGCCGTCCAGCAGCCTAACCGTATCTTCGTCGTGGATCGTGACGTACAAGCGTCCCGATGGACGCAGGATCCGCCCCAACTCCAGCAGCCAGGATTCCTGAGTGTCCTCAATATGAGTAAAGACGGAACCACAGTAAATCAGATCAAAAAACCCATCCTCAAAGGGAAGATGAGGCACGAGAGTCGTGGTAGCGAAGTGAACAACCGGCGTGAGGTTCTCAACGCACCACCGAATGTGTTCAGCGCTGACATCGACACCCCATAGCTGGGCTTTCGGTGCGAATTCAGGAACGTGACGGATCATACGGCCGGCGCCACAACCAAACTCCAGAATACGTTGGGCGGCGCCGATTGAAAAACTACCCTCCTGAAGGATCCGAGACATCTCAGTGACATGCCGCTTGCCACTGGAAAGATAAGTTTCGATATCAGGCCCGTATCCAAGCCAGAGTTCCTCGGGCGGTACGGGCAGCTTGCCGTCTGTCAAATCTTTGGCAGATCCATCTGCCGGCTTAATGCAGTAAGCATTCTTACCCGGATGACTCTGGAAATAGGATCCTTTCCGGGCGTAGGCGATCGCTTTGATGCGCGCTACCGTTGCTCTCTTAATGATGGACGGAAGCAATTTCACTTTTCCTTTCGGTAGTACGCGGAATGTTGAACTCTTCTGAAGTCAAATATTGATTTGCAGTCTGCGCGCGAAATGTCGGTTACCAGGTTGCTTTTGATGATTGGAACTTTAGCTGGTTTCAAGGCCGTCGTTTCGTGTTGGTGTCGGGAGGCAGCGTCACCCAATTTGGAAGCTTTCCCTTAAATAAAGAATCTTCGGGAATGGAATCATGGCCGCGAGCGAACCCGCCTTCGCTGATCAGGGGGTTAATGAACAGATTATTTACCGAGGCGGAGTCGTACTTGTAAAGGTAGCCCGACGAGGTTGCTTTGTTTAAATAGACTCCGCCAATAAACGTGTTGTGATGCGCCACACCGGCGCTGTGAATATTATGTAGCCCGCCATACGCCGCGTTTAAGATTCCAACAAATGAACAACCATAAACTCCGTTCGAGAGGTAGATATTCGCGTCGCCAATTGACAGAGATCCGACTATTGAGGCCAGAGTTACACCGGCAATATATGCGCCATGTACCTGCTCCAGATAGAGTGTGGGTTTCGTTTGAGCTTCACGCAGCTCAATATCTATGTCTTTAATTGTCAGCGACAAAATAGCTGCTGCCCCGCCGGTGACTGCAATACCTCCTTTCGCCTGCCCCTGAAGAGATCCACCATCAATAGTAATATCCTGCGATTGATCCGGCTTTGGGTTAGCATCAAACGAAACCTCGATGCCGTAATTACCGACGTCATTGACGACCAGATTACTTAACTTCACCGGCCCGGTCGGACCCTGAATACGGACACCGTTGTCGCCGAACTGATCGATTTGTACACTCTCAATTACGAGATTTGAGATTTTGTGCGCAACGTTGTCGTGATAGCCGGGAACATAGATTCCATAGTTTCCGGAATTGAACTGGGGGTTTGGGCCCGCCGGTCCTCGCAAATGAAAATTTTTGATCACAGCCGAGGGAGCGCCCGCCGCTGGAAAATCAATTTGGATACATGCTTTTGTTGCATTCGTACAAGTAACAAGGGTGGTGTCCATCCCTCCCCCTTCCAGTACCCCCGTGTTGGTCACAGTCTTATTAAACATAAGGGGCGATGTTGAGTTGTCCAGCATGTAGCCCGATTTGCTCAATAGAGTCGCAGACAACCTTACTCTTGCGCCGGTGTCTATTGCCTTTTGGAAAGCTATCATTTGCCTGGCTGGATCGGTTCCGGGCACTCCGCCCCACCATTCTGGGTAGACTTCCTTCAGCGCAGCGTTACCGGAAAAAGTAATCGAGCCTTGTCCGGGTGAGATATTGCTAAAGACCTGATATATCCCGGCTTCAAAGTTAACTGATAGAGTAACTGTGTGACCCGTGAGCGGCTTCAGCAGTCCGCCATTTTCGATTCGCAGATTCGGGATTGTTATGTCCCCGGCGGCGCAAGTTTCTCCCGTGCTGACAACCACAAACCCACGTCGTGCATTTTTAACGGCTTCGGCCAGTACCCCACTATCGTCTGCTCCGTTGCATTTTACTGTAGTTTGAAATGAAGGCCCGATGAACAAATCATGAAAGACGGACGTTGCAAAGCGATGCGCGAATTCGTAAGGATGAGACGCTCTTTCCCAGGCCGAAGTTTCATGACGGGATTGCCATTCGCCCCGGTTATGGCCCACCAGCGAGCCGGCACAAATCAAGACCATCAACGCTGAAATTACGCATTGTGTCATTCTCTGCATTTTCGGCAGCATCTGCGTTCTTCGCGAAAAAGTAAAGCTTCCGTCAGACCTGACTCAACTTTAAGACAAAGACAAAACTGTCTGATATATATCCAGCAATTTAGCTACTTGATGATCTGGACAATACTCGGCTCGGGAACGAGCCCGGGCCGCGGTTGCAATGGCCTTCCGAAGATTGCAGTCCCTTAATAGCTTTAACAAGCCGCCGGTCAACGATTCGGCGGCACGTTGTTGGACGAGGATCCCGGTAACTCCCGGCTCGATCATTTCTGGTATGCCACCAACGTTTGTTGCGACAACCGGCAGCCCGGCGACTTGCGCCTCGGCAACCACATTCGGCGCTGTATCCATAAAACTTGGCAAAACGAGTAGGCTAGCTTCAGCAAAATGATGGACCAACTCCTTTATATTAAGAAAGCCGCACATCACTACATGCTCCTGAATCTTCAGACGAACCAGTAGCGATTGAAGAAAGCGGTCATATGAAAACGGCGAATGACCAACTATGCGAAGCTGAGCACGGGGAAACACCTTTAGGACATCGGCGAAGCTGTGCAACAAAACTTCTAATCCCTTTTCCCGCAATAAAGTCCCAACGAACAACAGAACCGGGACATCGTCGGACGGGGGATTTCTTTCGACCGCAAAAAATTCCGCCCGAACCGGAGTCCGCAAACGATAAATATTTGCAGTCGAGTTAAGGCGTCGTACAAAGCGCTCAGAGAAACTGGTCTCGCAAATAAAGTTTCGTCCAAGTTTTACAGTTAATCGTTCGAGCGTGAGCGGGATAACGAGATGTGGCTGGCGCCAGCGCGAGTTTCCCATCGCGCCGAAAATCTCGCTCTGCAAACCCTGCATCATTATCACCGAAGGATAATGGCTGGAGGCCGCCGCATAGCCGTAACCGGATTCAGTGCCAAAGCCATGCACCACATCAGGATTTATATTGCGCAAGCATTGACGCACTCGAACGCGATCGACCTGGTACCAAAGCAACACGCGCGGCACAAGCGGCACTTTAAGAAAATGGAAGGAGATGCCGTCATGACTAAAGTGATCGTCAGTAGGATAGTGTCGTCCGACCGTAATCACATGCAATTCGATGCCGGGTGTACGCGCGACCAGGGGGGCTTGCAAACTGACCCAGGGAACCGGGTGACGCGTCCGGTCGCGAAGTAAGTTCTCACGGTCTGGAATCAGATGGGCTGGATAGTAGCAAACCCATGCTACTTTCATAGGGCGATTACCTTGGCTTTTGCTCTTCGAGTTCGTCGGCTGCCCCGATACGGCACGTTATCCCGCAGGCAAACATGATGGGCCAGGAGATCGAGATTGTATCCAATGAACCGGACAGCGTAACGATGGCAGTAAGGATCAAAATTAGCCAACAACCGGTTAGTCCTGTGGCGTAAGCCACCTGTTCCTTGTCGCTTGAATTACGTTGGCGCCAAACCACCCAACCGATCGCGAGATAAGCGCCAAGCAGAATTAGAAGAGCCGGCATACCGAGCTCCGCTAAGATACTGCTGGTAAGTGTCACTCTCGCGTTTTCAGAGCTTTCGCCCAATTGCAGCAACAGGGAAGAATGCGCAAACTTGCCGAGCGCTCCGGCCTTCATTCCCTGGCCCACGCTCACAGGGTTAGCATAGCTGTATGGACCATTGCCCAGCAGGAAATAACTCGGGAATGTCCATACCTCAGCAAACGCGGCAAGGTGAGATGCGATCGGTCCGAACTTTAGCGGTTCTTCCCTGATTCGCGTAATGATGTCGCCGGCACGCGCGTTATTGAATGTGTCAAGATCGGAGAACGCGATACCCATCACAAATACGGCAACCACCAGCGCTGTGACGGGGACTATACGCTTCCGCAGGCCGGCTTTTATCTTTTGACCAGTTTTGGTAGTTGATTCTGAGACGGACACCCAAACCATAAGTGCGAGTGCAAAAAAACAAAATATCTCGGATTTTAAAACGCTGGATAAGACGGCCGTCACCACCAGCGCGATGGCGAATGCAAATAATTTTCTTTTACGCAGAAATAAAGCACCACCAGTCAATAATATGCTCGCAAAAAACATCAGGTTGCCGTTTGCGTGCGCATCCTTATTAAGACCGGTTATGTCGTCTCCCAGCGGATAGACAAGCCAAACGAACTGGTACCATGAAATGGCTGCACTCGAAACGATCCAGACCAGGCAAAAACGCATTATCAAATCTCGGCTTCGGCGATTGAGACGGCCTTCGCGCCCGATGATGAAAATGAACAGCGGGGAGATATATGCGTAAATCAGCCGAAAAGCATCAAGCAAAGAGACCAAAGGACGCGTCATCTGCGATCCGACGCCTACCGCCGTAAACAAACTAATGGCAATGAGCAGGTTTCGGCTCAGCCGAGACAAGCTACTATTCAGCACTACCAGCGTCGCCAGGATTAAACTGATCGCCTCAACTATTCTGATCTCGCGCGGCAACTCAGTTAGTTGCGTCCATTCAGCTCCAAGCGCCGTAGGCATACTCGTCGAATTATCGTAAAGGAACGCATATGCCAGAAAAACCACGGGCACCCAGGTCCAGGTACCCGAGGTAAGCCGACTCTTAGCACGCCGCGGGAGAACGGCGGTGACTGAGGGTGTCATAGAAACTTGCACGATAAATCCAGTTTACAAAGCGACCAGACCTCGTTGGACGATCCGATCTCATGTAACCAAATGATGGCCGTTGTCAATTGCACCCGTGTGGCAACGCGGCTAATGACTCGCGCGAGCTGGCGTTAAGCAAAATCGCCTCCAGATAGTCTGTCAGATGTTGGTAAGTGCGGTGATTGAGCACCCAGGTTCGACCTCGTCGCCCGAGGTCAGAGCGCTGCTCGCCAGATAACAAGACTGAAACGATCGCATCAGCGAACGTATCGACATCATACGGCACGGCGATGCCTCCGCCTGAATCCCGCAAAACACGAGCGTGCTCTTCCACCTCTTCATTACCAATTACCGGGAGACCGACACCTAACCCTTCAAATGTTTTGGTTGGGGAGCTGATGCGGTACTCGAAAATCGGCGGACACGGCGATATCATCACGTCGGCGCAGCTTAAGTATCGACTGACTTCAGTGTGATGTAGCGGTCCCACCACTTTCACATTCAAATTCCGCCGGGCAATCTGGTTCTCAAATTGCACGCGCCGCTCATCGGTCTGCTGTGTTATCACCAATAGGACTGCATCTGGGACTTTTCTGACCACTCGTTCCAACACGCCGAGCATAAATTCCGGTTTTCGAACGGCATCGAGAACCCCTGTGTAAACAATTGTTTTGCCCTTCGGCAAACCAAGTTCCCGAAGTTTGGCCGCCACGTCATCATTTGGCGCAAGCGGTCCATTCCTAAAGCCCATTGGAAAACTGAAAGTTCGCGCCGGATCAATCTGTTCAACCTTAACCATGTGATCTCGCATCGCGTCGCTAATGCATAACACCACGTCCGCCTGGCGACAGATACGGCGCCGCCTCCAAAGATCCAGGTTTCCTCGAATAATGGAATAGAATCCCTTGCGAAATCCGGCTTCGCGGCCAAGTCTAATCCGAAACTCGGCATCCGGCGAAGAAACTTGATAAATCAATGGAATACGTCTCCGCTGGCTAAACAAGAAAGCTGCCCGGGCAGACAAAAGATCGTTTCGCACCAGAACCACATCGACAGTGACATCATCCAGCCCTTGCAGCAGATTCTTCAGCCAGCGCCTTTGATGCAAGCGGCGGCGAATATTATTTGCCGCCGACCCGAGAGGCTCGAAAGGAAACAAACGCAGTGATCCCGATGTCCAAGGTGCCGACCTCACTTCGACATCAGCAAGGTTGTGGGCCGGTCTAATCATATGAACCGTATGACCGCGCCCGGGTAGCATCTGCTCGTAAACCGTTTCAACCACGACATGGTTCGTCGGATAGGGATACTCTGGAAAAATCAGAATATTCACTTAACAACCCAAAGCATCGTGATTCAAACTTCGAACCTACAATTTTGAAAACAGTTCACCAAAATTCTCTCACATTGAGAAATTGTTGGCCTGGACGCGCGTCGTCATTTAGCCAGAAAAACTATAAGCGGCGGCCGCGGTCCCTCAACCCACACTAATAACTTTGGATTCAGAGGGTTTTGGAAATGGAAGTGACCGTCAAGACAGCAAGGTCGCCGAATCACTGGGCTTCGGGACAATATCTGCAGCAATCCGGCAGATCACGTCGAAAATGAAACCGCTCACGAAAATCAGCAAAGTAATTGTTTTCCCAGACGTCAGGTTCCTCTCGGAAATCACCGTTTTGCTCGAGCGGAAGCATCACCCGACAGCATCCGGAAACGTGCCCGAGGCCATCAACGCGCAAGGTGTTGAAGAAAGACATGCAACCCCAATTCAAATCTGCCAGCCGTCTTTTGATTAGGACGGGCGCGTTGATTTTTACGCGACCTTTAAATTGAAGGATGATTTGCTCAAGCGCATCAATGTATTCCGCATCATCATCGAAAAGACACTTCTCGCTGTCATCCAGCCCGTAGGGAAGATAATTCTGAACATCAAGCTCAGGTATTAAGTTCTGCTCGCAAAATATCGCCGCCTCTTCCAACCTTTGGAGATTCTCCTTGAGAAAGACAACGGAGGCACGAACCTCCATTGAAGTATTCAATTGAAGTTCCTGTCTTATCAGGTACCGAACATTCTCAATCAACTGATTAAAGACCGGGCTGCGAACGTTAGCGATCTTCTTTAACTCTTCTGGCGTCAGGCCGTGGAGGCTAATCGAGATACTATCGAAAAGCGGGCCGATTTTACCCCAGTGACGATGCAACAGACTTCCGTTCGTGATAACGCTTACGTATTTGTGTCGCTGCTTAGCAAACTCGGCCATGGGGATTAAATCTTTGATGAGAAACGGCTCGCCGATACCCACAAACGAGACGTGATTGATTGTCGGATATTTATCCAGCAGGAACTCTAAATCTGCTAAATGAAATTCGCTTTTGTCATGATATCGATTCTCTACTCCGGTCGCATCGTCGTCCAGATTTCGGCTGCAATAGAAGCATGAGAAATTGCAGCGGTCCGTGGTGAAGACATTCAGACACGTCGGCCGAGAGGCGATCCAGCCAGAGCGCACGAGCGTATTTCTGGCCTTCCTGGCGAGTGTCCTGATTGGCACCGGTGCGCTCGTCGTCATTGTGATCGTCCTCGTGAGGATTTTGTAGGCATGTCGTCAATCAGTTCTTAATTCGCAAAGGCGCGCCATCGTCGCGCGGAAGTGAACCATTCGATTCCAACGCTCCGGAGTAATTCTGCTTCCCTTGAACCGATCGAAAACAACATAACTCCATACGCCACCAGACCGGCAGTACCTGCAAGCAACCGTGACAGAGGGTGGTGAAAGCTTGACGCTATCAACCAGGCAGTCAGTCCACCGGTCAGTGCGGCGATGGCAGTTCTGCAAAACGAAAGGAGGATTGTGCCTCCACCGTGGTTGCCCATTCTATAACGCAGCACTGGAAACTGCCACAGTAAAGACAAATTAAAGTAAAGCACATAGCCGAGCGCGACGCCCGCGGCACCCAGCCGCCACGCCAGGAGCGGTGTATAAATGGCATAGGCACCGGCTTCTAATACGCCCATAATAGCGATAATTCGTGTTTGCTTAAGCGCATAGAAAGCACGCGCTGTGATGTTGCCCAGGGTTCCAGCAATTAGCGCAAATAAATAAACCTGCAGCAATTGCCCAACTTCAACTGCATCCGCAGGTGTGAACCGTCCGCGCACGAAAAGCACCTCGACCAAAGGAACTGCCAGAACCAGCCCAAGGATCAATGCCGGTGCCGTCACCATCCACATCAGTCTTAATCCGATCGAAAAGGTATGACCCAAGCCAGATAAATCATCCGCCGCTGTTTTGACCGCCATCTTGGGGAAAACTACGGTGGTAATGCCGGTAGACAGCAATATCGTAATCAAGTTTAATAATTTGAAAGCATAGCTTAAATGCGAAATCGTTCCCTCCTGCAGACCGGATGCCAGAAAGCGATCAATAACCGGGGTCCAACGTATTAATAAACTCGATAACAGAAGTGGCCAAAGTAAATGGAGCACCTGCCGGACCCCAGCGTGTCGATAATTGAAGCCAGGGCGAAAGCGCCCTGACCGAAAAAGAATCGGCGCCAGCAGAATCAACTGCAGCGCCGTCCCGCAGGTTGCGGCGACTGCGACGCCGATAACACCCAACGATGGTGCCAGAGCCACAACCAAACCTAAATTGAAGAGCGCGCCGATTACAGGTACCGCTGAGGACCATCCAAAACGGTGCTGCGCCTGGTAAACCCCGGTGAGCAAGGTAACTAATCCCGTAATCACCAATGTTGGCCAGGTAAATATCGCCACCCGCGCAGCCAGATCGAGTGATTCAGCAGATAAACCGGGAGTGCTCAGGCGCAGCAGTGGTTTAGCAAAGATAACTCCAGCGATCGCGAGAAGGCCCAGGACAAGCGTACACAACGTCAAGACATTGTTAACGACCTCCCACGCCGAATTATCATCCTTGCTCGCTGAGTGTTCTACAAAGACTGGAATAAAGACAAAACCAAGTGCGCTTAACAGTACCGCGATCAAATACTGAGGCAAAGTATTGGCCGCGAGAAAAGCATCCATATCAGCTCTCGCGCCAAAGGAGGCCGCGATAACAACTTGAGTAACGAATGCGATGGCCTGACCGCCGGCCGCAAACAAGGTTATAAGGATTGTTTGACCGGCAAGGCGCCCCCTGCCGTCTGAGCGGGACGGCACGGTATCGACTCCTTCTTCATTTACGCCATCTAGGCTCTTGTTTTTTGCAAACGGAATTGACTTACACCTCGGATCAGATTCACGGTCTCACGAATGCCTTCCTCCAGGCTACCCTGAAACTCAAACCCTAGCTTCCTGAATTTTTCGTTGGAGACCGTATACGAGAGTTGGTTCATAATCTGCGAATCAACATAAGAAATCTCGATGTCGGGAATATGAATTCGCAGGTGATCCACAATTTGGGCAACCGTGGAGTTTGTGGTAACCACATTGTAGATCTCGTTATCAAACTGATTCGACTTCATCACAAAGTTGAGAGCACGGACCGCATCACGCAAATCCAGATAGGGACGCTTTTGATTTAGGGCAGTCCGCCAAACCGTCAGGGGCTGTCCATTGCTTGCCTGCCAACAAAACTTATTTATTGCGGTATGAAATCGCATCCCCTGTGAACACCCGAAAATCGTGCCAAAGCGGCCGACAAAAAACTGCAGACCCTCACTGTCAGCAAGCTCGTGTAACAATTGTTCTGATCGCAGTTTGCTGTTCGCATAAGGACTTTGCGGTTTTAATTCATCGGGCGAGCAATTCTCGTCAACACTATCGCGTTGAGTCCCGTAGATACTGGTGGTCGAAAGAAAAATCAATTTGCTTCCAGTCTTGAAACAGGCCCTCGCGACGCGCTCGGTTCCCGAAAAATTGACGCGCTCAACTTGATCCACGATTTCAAAGCTCCCCGGGGCGTTCGTAATCGCAGCCAGGTGAACAACTACGTCGACGCCCTCAAAATATCGTTCCAACGACGCGGAGCAGATATTGTCCTCAACAAAAGTAAACGGCACTTCTTCGGGCAAGTTAAATAAAGAGCAGTATCGCTCGCTGGAAAGGTCATCAAGCATTACGACTTCATCGTAATCTCCTGGTTTGATGCTACGAATGAGGGCTGACCCAATATGGCCAAGTGCACCGGTTATGAGTATTCGACTCATCGAGTCTCAACCTTTCCATTGACATTGTCGAGAACGCTCCGAAGTCGTTCAAAGGACTTGGCAACCGTAAACTGCTCGCGCACGGTTCTTAGCCCAGCCTCCGAAATTCTCTGACGCAAATCGGGTGCGAGGATTAACTGTTCAATTTTCTCAAACCATTCTTTGGAATCGCGCGCCAACATTCCATTAACGCCGTCCTGGATCAAATCTGCGCATTGCCCCACGGGTGAGCATACCGCCACAGCCTCACCGGCCATGTATACGGTGGCCTTCAGCGCTCCCCGCACCTGTGAAGCTTCAACGTCTTGCAGCGGAAACAGTCCAATGTTCATAGCGAGAACCTCGTCGATCATTTCAGCTTGTGAATATGAGACGCGACCCGAGTACTTAACTCTTTCAAACGGCGGTAGTAGCCGCCGATCCGTGCCCATTCCCAACAATCTCAAGTGAAGATTGGGATATTTTCCAAACAGTTTTTCCAAGGCCTCCCAGACTACAAAAAGATTGTACGCAGTCCCGGGCGAGCCAATCCAACCCAGCGTTATGCGGGAATCAGTCAGCGGGTTACACTGGGACCGGCGGCGATCAAAGAGCTCGATCTGAGGGCAGTCGGGGATAACCATGCAATTAGGATTGAGCTTACGAGCGTAATCGGCCGTAACTTCATTGTCGGTTGTAATGGCATCGACCATCTGCAAGATTTCGTTGAATTGTTCTCCCGCGCGGCCCGGCAGCCAGACCGCATCTCCGAAATCGAGTACCAGCCTGGCCTTCGTGCGACGCAGTTCCTTAACAAAACGCAGCGTCGTAACTTTTGACATATAAACCACGTCGTAAGCTCGGGCCTTGCGCACAATAAGTCTTTCCGAGACGCGCCCAAGGGCAAATGTAAGTCGCTGTAGCACCGGGCGAAGCCGAGCAATCAGCCAGGAAGAAGGAAAGCCTACGATTCTTACCAGCCGCGGATGAAGGCGACTAACGTACTCGACCTGAAACCCGGCCTGGCCGAAGTGGTCTCGATAGATTAAGCCCCTTAGATATCCGCTGGGATAGGCATCACCGGCTTCGAGGACGATCAGGACTTTGCATTTGGCGTGGCTCATTTACCGATAGCGGCCTTCAATTTACTGGTGACTTCCGGCACTGGATTGATACTCGGCAGGTGAGACCGGCCCGAGCCAGCAAGTTGCTTAGCATGCTCGCCGGAGGAGAAGATCCAAATTTCGAAATGATGGCGTCAACCAGGCGGCCGCGGCCGTCGGCACGCCTCCAAGTCGAACTTCTGAAAAAATCTATCGGCTCCGGGTGATGAAAAAACTCTACCCGGTTAAAGCCTTCACTCAGGAGATCGCGCAAATCTCTTTTGGCCAGATAGACCAGGTGACGCGGAAAATCAAAGCCGGCCCAGTATTTTCCGTACATCTTTGCATCCAGCGAATCGCGGCAGATCGTCGAAAAAAGAAATTGACCGTTGGGCTTAAGCTTGGCGGCGAGCTGGCGAACGAACGCGAATGGATTCGCCAGGTGCTCAAGCACCATGCTTGAAACAATGACGTCAAAATGTTCATCTGAGTAGGAGCTCAACAACTCCTCCGCCAGACCGCACTGAACGGGGAATCCTTGCACTCTGGCACGCTCTGCTGCCGCGGGTACCATTTCGATTCCGCAAATGTTCTGCCACCCGAAAGTTTTCAAGGTTCGCAGTCGTCCTCCACTGCCGCAACCGATTTCCAGAAGCCTTCCTCCAGGCACGAAGCTTGGCAACAAAGATACGGCAAAGTTCCAACGCCGGAATCCGTCAAACAGCTTGAGCGAACGCCAATCGAAGCGATCACTCTGCTGGCCGTTCTGCAAATGGTGGTATCCCAGGCTGCGCTGAAGATATCGGATGGAGCCCGCTCTGCGCGCAGACGGATCGCACTCCCCTGCGGCCTCCAGATGCGGAACATAATCGTCAGGATACAGCGCCGCAAGTGAGTCTATTGTAGGGCGCGGATTCTGAAACCACAGCCCACAATTATCACACTCAGAAACTGAATATGAGCCGGGAATTTGATGAAGATAATCTTTTCCGGCTAGGACAATGTGCGAAAAAGATGAATTGCACTTCGGACAATCGACTTGTTCAAACTTCATCGTCTCGTACGAAAAGCTTTTCCGTGGTCCTGGCGAAGAGCATGTTGCAGGCATGCCTCAACCGATATGCTTCGGGAAAATTTTTCTGGTCATATTCTTTCGCTAAGTTGTTTTTGAATACTAACAAATAACCGGCATCCGCCATTATCTGAATCAGTTGCCGGACATTGATAAACCAATATGGAATCGTTGACCCTCTAAGATTTCGTTGGGCAGTGGCGAAGGTGGGAATATTCCCTGCCGAAAGCTTAACGAATAGAACAAACCGGGGGGAATACGCGCACAACTGTCTCAACAAACCAGCATAATCCTCTACATATTGGAGCGCGCTTCTGACGTAGACAACATCTATGGCCGGAAGGCGGGCGGGAAGCTCACTCTGAAAATGAATACCATGATCTCCGTGAAACAGTTCAAGCCCCTGCGCGCACGTTCGCGCCATTTCAACAACGTGATAATCAATCGCAATGGCCGGGTCAACGATGCTCTTAATATCAAGGTACGATTCGCCAAGTCCGCCGCCAAACTCGAGGATTCTGACCGTGTCAGTCTCGGCACTGATAATTGAAACCAGGAAAGGAAGTAAAGTGTCTTCATCAACAAACTTCGTGGAAGTCCCACGGTCGCTGATGGCAGTAAGTTGTCTCTCGAAATTTCTCCGCCGGGAATCAAGCCAGACGTCGCCTTCAAATGCCGGCCCGCTTTGCGGCGCCTCGTTATAATGCTTATAGATCCCCTCCCAGGCGTAGCCTGACCTCGTGCCGTTTTTGTAGCTTTGAAGTCGGTTCAAACTTTCCAACGCTATTGGAGGCAAAAGACGCTTAGCGATGCGTTTCCAATCCATCTCCGTTATCTAATCATCGCCTCGTCAGCCAATCGGTCAGCTCGTGGGCCGGAAGTCGCGCAAGCTACAGACAATGTGGGAGTCGACGTCCAGGCCCACACGAATTGCACTGGACGTTTAATTCGCTTCCGAGAAAGGCGCAAAGTCGAGGAGTTGCTCAACTCGGGCCTGCAGACGTCGTCTCGGCTGTATAGCTGTAATGACTGTAGTAGCTGTTGTAAGAGTATTCGCTGTGCGCGCTGGTATCGGCCTTGTTGAGTACAACTCCGACTATTCGGGCGCCGACATCGGTTAGCAGTTTGCGGGCGCGAACCACGACTTTTCGCGAGCTTTTGCCACTTTGAACTACCAGTAGTACGGCATCTACCATTGACGAAATCAATACTCCATCCGTAAAGGCTGCGACGGGCGGAGAGTCTATTACTACATGTGTGAATTCCTCTACTAGCGCCGAAAGAAGTCTTAACATTTGATCTGAACCGATCAGCTCCGCGGGATTTGGAGGCAGCGGGCCCGCTGTGAGAACAAATAGCCCGGACTGTTCGTCGTGTTGAATAGCCGAAGATATTTCACTGTCAACTACTTCACGCGCGAGCAAACGGCTCAGGCCGTTGTCGTTGCGGAGACTAAAGATTGAATGCAGCCGCGGACGACGCATATCTGCATCAATAATTAGAACTTTCGCACCGGTCTGAGCGAGGCTGATAGCACTGTTAACCGCGGTCGTTGTTTTTCCTTCTGATGGCACGCTTGAGGTAATAAGCAACGTTCGCGGAGGACTTCCCGCCTTTGACAACAGTATGGAAGTGCGCAAATGCCGGTAGGCTTCAGCCAGAGGCGAACGCTGATCGACGTCGGTCAGGAGGACCTGCTGACCCGTACCGTTTCCATTGGCCGGAACCAATGCTCTCTCTTTCGATGCCGAGCCTTTCGATGCCGAGCTGCGAAGGAGCTTTCGTTTTTCGGGCTCAAACATAGGGATAAGGGCGACCGGCGGTAAGTGAAGAAAATTCTCCACGTCTTCCGTTGAACGGACACTGTCGTCGAGATACTCAATAAAGAACGCGAGACCAATTCCGCAACCAAGGGCCAGCAAAGTTGATAGCCCGACTATCAACGTTCGACGTGGGGCCACAGCTCTCTTCTGAGCAATCGCATAGTCCACTACTCGAATATTGTTCGGCGTGCCGGCCATCACCACGTCGTTCTCTTTAGTTCGTTGCAGCAAACCATCCAGCAGAGTTTTATTAGTTTCGATTTCCTGTTGAATTATTCGATAGTTAACGGCCGCTTCATTCTGGGTCAGCGTCTCGGCGCGTTGGTCATCGTAAGCTTTGCGTAGCGCCTGCTCAGTTGCCAGGGCCTGCCGGTAGCGAGTGCCCAGATTGGTAGTGACGACCTGCGTGGCGCGGCTTCGGGTATCATTCATCTGCTTTTCGCGAACTGCGATCTGCTTATCGATCTCTTTCACAGCGGGCCATTTTTCAGTGTTCTCGACCAGCAATTCGGCGCGCTTTTGTTTTAGTTCAGCTAATTTAAGTTCGGCTTCCGTGGTGACTTTGGTGGCTGAGGGAATTCCTTCTACGGCACCGGATTCAGCCAGGGCCTCGGCTGCTCCAGGTTGCAAACTTGCCTTGTAAGCAGATTCCGCCAACTTTCTTTCGTTTTCGGCCACCAGTAATTGCTTATTGAGACCCTCCAGTCTTTCGACAACTGTATTTTGATTTGCATCCAGCGAAAGAATTTGGTGGTTCTTCGCGTAATTGATCAGTTCCTCCTCTTTAGTTCTAATGGTACTTTGCAGCTCGGCGATTCGCTTTGCCAGGTAGCTGCCCGTGGTACTACTGGTTTCCGTCTTTCTCTCGCGATTTAGCTCGACGAAGGTATCGGCGACGGTATTGACAATCTTAGCAGCCAGGCGAGGATCTGTATGGCGGTAACTAATATCGATTAGACGAGTCTCACGAACGGTCAAACGGCTCTCTTTGACTGGCTCGACCACCAACGTATTTTGCAGCTCATCCACATAATCTGAAAGACGCTCCGCTTCAGCCAAATCTTGCGCCGTAGTAGAGCTGACAGATGTTGTCGGAAGTAAATCAGGTGCAGAGTATTTAGGATCGACCTTCGGAGCCAAACCCAGCACTCTTCTAACTCTTGACCAGATCGAATTGCTTTTAGATGAGTGCTCGCTTAGAAAATCGCGATTGTGCTCAAGATCCAGGTTCTTTACGATGCGACGAAGTAATCCGGGTCCCGTAAGGATCTGCAGTTGGGTATTGAAATAAGCGGGATCATTAGCCTCGCTGTTCAAAATAACCGAGCTGTTCTTGGACATGTTTCCAAGCAACGGGTTGGTGTTTTCCAGATCGACTTGAATTCGCGCCTGAGCTTCAAAAATGTCTGGCTTTCTAACCAAATAGATAGCAACTAAAGATGGAATGAGAAGTGTGAGTCCGATGATTAGCCACAGATGTTTGCGGATTACTCGCCAATAATCACGAAGGTGAGAGCTTGTTTCTTCGGTGCGATCGTATTCATATGACATCGGCAGGTTAACACCCACTTCGTTCCCGTTAACTTGTCGCACAACTAACTGGTCGCCAGAATGAAGAAGAGCGCTGGGTGTTGAGAGATTCGTTGGTTTGTTCATAAATGCTGGCCTGGTTTCGTTCGTTAAAGGAGCGATCAGACGTCCTTCCACGGATCGCGATTGGTCGTGAGGCCCGTCACGGTATCATGCGAATCGGAACCTGAGTCAGAGTTGGAGCGATGGCCCCCGTAAGAGCTCCAAGAAGGCTTTTTCCCGTGGAGCCAGGCACTTCTACGATATCATTCGGCAATAGAGCAACATCTTCGGCTTTCATTTTAAGAATCGCTTTCAGATCAACGAAGATTTCTTCCTTCGCCACGCCGTCACCGCCCTGCCTGACGATGCGCACGCGACCTGAGCTTGCATCACGAGCTGGGCCGCCCGCCATTGCGATGGCGCGAGAGACCGTTATTGGCTTGTCTCGTAAGAAGATCGCCTGGGGCGTAACAACGTGTCCGATAATAAATACCTGGTCGGCCTCAGGAATGGCGATAATATCGCCTGATTGAACAATTGGGTTCGCTTCCAATTTTCCCTTGAGAGTATCGGTCAATTTAAAAACGGCCAACTCTTGAAGCTGCGTCGCGCCATCGCGATCAACAGGTTCGCTCTGGCAAAGGTTAGGACCTCCGGTATGAATGACGTTAATCAACCGGCCGGCTCTTCCCGAAGGGCCACCGGCATACGTTAGCAACTCCAAAAGGTGCAGCTGCCGTTGAAGGCGAAACTGACCAGGAGAATTTACCGAGCCAATCACGGCAACCGGACGTGATTGAAATTCCATCACAAATACTTCAACGCTGGGATTCTTTTTGAATTCCAAATAAAGCGTAGCGATTTGTTGGGCAAGCTCGCCCTCGGTGCGACAAGCGGCTTGCACTTCGCCTTCAATCATTGGAATACGAATCATTCCTCGCTGGTCGACGCGGACATTGCCGGAGAGCTCCGGTGCCTTTCGTACGATAACGGAAAGGACGTCTCCTGGACCAATTCTGTAACGAGTGTCAACCAACCCATCATTTGCACTAACGGCGGAGCCTGCGGGTGGTTCTGAAGTTTGCTGCGCCCAGGTTGTGAAGGAACTGGACAAGAGCATGACGAGTCCTAATGCAGATGTCGCTGGTCTTACTAGTCTCGTTAGGTAACGTAGGTCTGATTTCATAATGCTCCTAAGGTGGTAATGCTAACCCAGGCCCAATTCAATATAGCGCCTCATTCTCGCGATTCTGACCAAAAATGAAGTCAAATCGATTAACAAGACTAACACAGCGCGCAAGCGTCGCGTAGGGCTGATGAGTGTCACACGAGAGGCTAACCCAGCGCCTGGCAAGAGAGGTCAGACCCCGACCCCGGCGCACCCGGATTCTTGCGCGGTACCTCAGGGGAAGCCTCTCTCGCGAGGCGGCATTCGGGTTAATCTTACGCTAGTGTTCAGTTAAGTTGTCAGAGCATTGCACGACCGCATGTCCGATCCCAAACGCAACAGAATCAACCCTACACTTGAGTATTGCAATTCATTCTCAGGTAGCCGGGGACCAATCTTGAAATGAAGAGACTGTAGAATGACCGTAGCGGTCTCAAATCAGCAAAAACCCCGTCAATACGGCCCGCGTGAAGCGTAATCTGAGCTCGTATTCAATCGTTTGTGAAGAAGGTTAGGTGACTCGGCTTTCGCGGTTCCCTACCCTTCTTCCGCCCTTCGCGGATGTAAACTAAACCGAACGCCTTTAACCGGCTGACTCTACTTTAGGAAAGCGTACCGAGTCAATAAACGGCGTCTGATTAACTTAACCAGCTGTATCTATCACTTTTAGCAAGAAACTTTTCTATGGTCATCGGAATGAAA
>Ga0126376_10000585_pt1 | contig 18069 bp, 22 predicted proteins | sample PanSoiMetPlot_15_FD_92760 | JGI IMG/M metagenome (GOLD analysis project Ga0126376, IMG submission 92760) | Tropical forest soil microbial communities from Panama - MetaG Plot_15 | ecosystem: Environmental > Terrestrial > Soil > Tropical forest > Bulk soil | place: Panama | collected 2016-02-17
CGTCGAGTACGCACCGGGACTGGCAGCGTTCTGCTGCATGCCGAGAAATCCGAGCAGCGGGAAACTCGGATGCGGCGAGCGGACGTCCTGCTGCTCAGGCACTGCCTGCTCCGTGCACGATGGCGTTGGCGAACTTCGTCGCATAGCCCGCAATGGTGCTCGCCTGGTCTAACCCATTCACAATCTTCCGGGCATTGTAGAAGTCGGTTTGCGCGTCGTTGATGTACTTCCCGAGCCCGACGCCCGTGAAATCCCCGTCCTGCATCCCGCCAAAGATAATCTCGGTTGCAATCTGCAGGTCCAGTGCCAGGTCGGCGGTCTCCACGAGCTTCCCGTTCAACTGGAGCTTATCGTCCTGCTTCTGGTAATTTTGATACCAAGTCAGTTGCACGAAGCCCCTGCCATAGTAGACCTGGTCATACGGACCATCGGGGACACCATAGGGCTTCCCCGCGCCCTTCCCGTATTCGCTTATCGGCTCCATGGTCTGCGCGGTCTCGTGGAACGTCGTGGCGAGTAGATACGCCAGCCAGCGGTCATCCCAGCGCTGCGTTTCCCCGTAGTCGAGCAGTGCATTCTGCCCGTCCACCTGGGGCTGCGTCATGTGCCCCGAAAAGAGCGCGCCGCGCACACTGTCAAAGTAATATTGCCGATTGATCTTCCCCGCCGCCATACCTTCAGCTCCTTCGGGGGCTCTGCCGGATATACATGGTCCAGCGGCTCATGGTGCCAGCATTGCCCGAGCCTTGCTGGCTCATGCTGGCATAGAGTCCGAACGACCAGATGGACTCATTCTGCGGGATGCCGTTGGCGGCGGCGAATGACCCCCGGACCTGATAGGGTCCGCCCTGCGCCTTTTTATTGACGGCACTCAGGAGATTCGTCGCCGTCGCAATCGTGTGAAAGCCCCCGGCGTCGTCCTCATAGTAAAGCGTCATGTTCATGGCGGACGCGGGGGAGCTGTACCAGCCGGCGCACCAGATGTCCCAGCGGTCGGCGGGAATCCGCAGAATGCGATAGAGCGTGCCCCACGGAATCGTGATGCCGCCGACATAGGTCGTCCCCGTGCCGGCAATGGTCATGTCCCCCACGAGCAGCGGATAGGTCGTATATTCGGGGATGAAGTCGAGCGCGTTTTCCACCCGCGAGAGCCGCTCCTCCAGACTCCCGGTCGCTCCCCGCGTGCTGACGGGTTCCGTGCCGGGGGACGTCGGCACGGCGGCGGGAATACCAGGCGTCGGGGCAATGAGCGGCGTGACGGGACCGGGCATCTTTACTTTTGCCGTTCCAGGTCGCGGCGTTTCAGTTCCACGAGCTGTTGAATGGCAACGGTCTGTGCTCGCAGCTCGCCCGTCTGTGTCTGCAGCTCGTCTAGTGTCTTCGTCTCGGTCTCCACGAGCTTCGCCGCTGCCTCTGTGTTCGCAGCCATGCGGTTGACGATAGTGACCATCGTCTCCTGGAATTTGCCCAGGACAAACCACAACAAGACACCCGCGACCACGATGGGAAAGCCGACCTGGACGACGACGCGGCTGGCAACGTCTACCCAGCCCGCGCCGGGGATGACGACCTGCGGTCCACCAGGTCCATTCGCCATGCCAGGGCAGAGCCCTGGCATGGGAATGAAAACGACTCAAGCGCGTAGCGGGTGAATCTCGCTCATCGGGACGCTAATGAATCGCTCGCGCTTGCCGCGTTTCTTGTCCCGGTGCCGTAGGTCGGAGACCCGGACGACTTTCCCGCGCCGACCGATCAATCGGAGAGCCAGTGTGCCGGCTTTGGTCCGGATCAGTAACTGTAACTGGTCTCCGTCCCCGGCTACATGCCGGATCGTCAGCCCCTCCACATCGCTTATATATTGATGCAGCTCCATCGGGTGGTCCTTTCTGTCCTCTCGGGGACACGTGTAGTATACCATACTGACTGAAAATCTCAACGGAGCTGAATTCGTTGGGGTTTTAACTCACGTCTATGAGCACACGCAGCGGGTTCGGTACCCGCTGAACTGTGTTTCTTGCTTCTGCTTTCCGTGCTAGGCGCCCCGTGTGGCGGACGGGGACGAGCCGAAAAAGCCCCTGCCAATCGCGGACATGCAGGGCTTGTCCGGGCGGGAGCTGGCGCAGCGGCGGGCGCAGCGGGAAGCCGCACGCGAGGGGATGCTCCGGGCGCAAAAGCTTGCCCACATCGATAACAAGCCCCCCGCAGTCGCCGGCAGTAAGCCCACATCATTAGAAGACGCCCGCGACTTAAACGCCCGCGCACTTGGCGAAGTGCTCTTGAAACCCAAGAGCATCCGCCGGTTCGAGCGGCTCCTCTGGTCCAAAGAAGACCGGACCGCCAAGGAAATGTTCGCGCTCGCCTTCAACCACATTCTCTCCACGGCGAAGGGACCGGGCGGCGAGCAGAAGCCGACCCAGGTCATCGTCAATAACTTGGTCGCCCGCCCCGAGAAGAAAGACGAGACCACGGTGGAGGTACGCTAGTGGCTACCGCCGTCGAACCCGTATGGGAGCAGTGGACCCGTGACACGATTCTGCCCCGCCAGCTCCTGACCGTCGGGGACTGGTGGGCACTGCTCGCCCACCGTCCCTATGGAGTCCCGAACGTCGGCGGCTTCTCCCAGGTGCCGCCCGTGTGGGGCAGCGTCGCCAACAGCGCGAACATCGTGGACTGGATGGCGATGAAGCTCTCCGATGACGAAGGCATCGCCATCGCCGAATACCAGGACGGGACCAACGGCTTTTATATCCTGACACTCGCTAACTTCGTGCAGCCGCAGACCCCGCTCGGGTCCATCGGCGCGAGCTGGCAGCTCGTTACGGGGGGGACGGCGAGCATCGCGGACGGGTCTATCACAACCGCCAAACTCGCCGATGCGTCGGTGACGTCGGCGAAGATTGTTGACGGGACCATCGCGACCGCCGATATCGCCCCCGGTGCCATCACCCCGTCTCTCATTGCGGCGGGGTCGCTCACGAGCGCGCAGATTACGCCGGGCGGGATCACCGCGGCGAGTCTTGCGCCGGGTGCCGTGACCACGCCCGCCATCCTGGACGGGTCCGTCACCACAGCAAAGATTGCACCCGGCGCCATCGGGACGGGTCAGATAGCGGATGGGGCCATCCAGTCCGTGGATATCGCGGCGGGCGCGGTCGGCACGTCGCAGCTCGCGTCCCAGTCCGTCACCACGACCATTCTGGCCGATAAGAGTGTCACGACTGCCAAGCTGGCGGACGGTGCCGTGACCAATCAACAGCTCGCCCAGAATTCCGTGACGAGCTGGAACATCACCGACGGTGCCATTCAGACTATCGATATCGCCGACCGAAGCGTCACGGAAGCCAAGCTCGCACTCAATTCCGTCGGTACGCCCGAGCTGATTACCGCGAGCGTCACGACTGCGAAGATTGCGAACGGGAACGTCACGGACCCGCTCATTGCGTCCGTCTCGTGGGCGAAGGTGACGGGAGCACCGACCACATTCCCTCCGTCGGGCAGTGCGTCCGGAGACCTGACGGGCTCGTATCCAGGACCGACCATTGCCGCGAATGCGATAACGACGGCGAAGATTGCGGACGCCCAGGTGACAGACGCGAAGATCGTTTCTCTTGCGTGGGGAAAGCTCACGGGAACGCCGTCGAGCATTGCCCCGTCAGGACCGGCTACAGGCGACCTGACGGGTACCTATCCGGGACCGACCATCGCGGCGCTCGCAGTCACGCAGCCGAAGATCGCCAATGCCGCCGTCGGTACCGCGCAGTTGATCGACGCGAACGTCACGGACGCGAAGATCGTCAGCCTAGCGTATGGGAAGCTGACCGGAGCGCCCACGACCATGCCGCCGTCGGGCACGGCGGGCGGTTCGCTCAGCGGGAGCTATCCTTCGCCAACTATCGCGGCTGGTGCCGTGATGCGCTCCATGCTGGGCACAGACGTTGCCCCCGCTGTGCCCCCGGTCCCCGGCGTCCCGAATGCGAACATGATCGTGGCAGTGAACGGGACCGGCAGCGGCCTGATTTATCAGGCCGCGCCCCCGGCGACCCTCACGCCTGGACAGGTAACGACGCTCTACATCGCGGACGCGCCGAATGGCGTCACCACGGCGAAAATCAGTGACCTGGCTGTGACGACGGCGAAGATTGCGGACGCGAACGTCACGCGGGCCAAATGCGCCACGGATTGCTGGTTGCCGCCCGTCCCGAGCGCGCCGGCCGATATCGGCAAGTCGCTCGTGGTGCAGGCAGGCCCAACACTCTCCTGGGTAACGCCCGCTGCGGCGACCACGATCAGTGCAACCGCACCCGTCGCACCGAAGGTCGGACAATTGTGGTGGCGGAACGACCCCGACGGCAATTTATTCATTTACTACGACGACGGGAATTCGCAGCAGTTTGTTCCCGCCGTACCGTCGTCGATCGGCCCGTGGAGCGTGTCGGGCGCGACGCTCACGCCGACCGATGCGGCGAAGCGGGTCGTCATTCCCGGCCCAACGGCAGCGGGCGCGGATCAAAGCAACCTGATACTTGGCTCTGGAGCGGTCAAGACGCGGCTTGGTTCCACGGTCGGGCAGACGTCGGCGTATTTCACGGCGAATACTGCCTGGAACGGCACGGCGTGGACACGCGACGATACGGGGAAGGCTGCCTGGTTCCTCGTTCTCGATCCGAGTGCTGATACCTGCAACATGTATCACACGTCGGTTGCGGGAACGTCGGCGGCGCTGCTCACGCTCGACAACACGGGCGCTCTGTCGGTTGTGGGAAATGTGTTGAATGTGAACACGCGAGCCTCAATTAACGGCGATGGTTCATCGTGCAATGTGTATGGCAATGTGAATTGGTCGCCGGGGTACAATTCCGGGCAGCATACGTGGCAGTTGAGCCTCTACTACGCCGGGGACATCTTCAACGTACTCCGCGATAACATCACGCAAATGAGCCTGAACAATGCAGGCAATCTCAGCATTGTCGGTCCCACTGCTACCAAGGCGAGCGGGACGACGTGGGCGAATCCCTCCGACCAGAGATTGAAGGATGACATCGCCCCTTACGATGCTGGCCTCACCGAAGTCTGCCGCCTCGCTCCGATCACCTATCGGCTGAAGGCGCAGCCAGATGGGCCGATGCACTACGGCTTCGACGCAAGCGCCGTGCGCGATGTCTTCCCTGAGTGCGTTACGGAGACGCGCATGAAACTTGACCCCGCTGACGAAGAGGAGACGGACGGCGTGCTCACGTTCGACATGCATCCGATCCTGGTCGCGTTGGTGAACGCGGTGAAGGAACTTGCCGAGAAGGTAGGCGCGTGATGGCAGCACTCGATTTCCCCGCATCGCCCACGGTGGGGCAAATCTACAACGGCACGAACGGCGTCAGCTACACCTGGGATGGGACCGTGTGGACGGTGCCGCAGGGGGGCACCGATCTCTGGACGATTTCGGGGACGACGCTGACGCCAGTGGATGCGACGAAGACCGTCAGCGTGCCGGGCGACGCGACGAAAGCGAGCCTCATTCTTAGCAATTACAGCACCGGGGCTCGTGTGCGTGTCCAGGCGAATAATAACGCCGCGACGATCCCATTTCTTGCGCTTACGGCTAATCGTGATGCGGTCAGTGGCGTTGTCGATGATACGACCAAGCCAGCGTGGCAAATCCTCCTCCGACCAGATGCCGACGCGATGAACATAGGCCGCGTGCCCGCCGGTGGTGCGCTTGCGACCCTGCTCACGCTCGACAGCGGGGGGAGCCTGACGTTGCCGGGTCAAGGAATGAATCTCTCCCTCGGTGGGCCGATGGTTGGCATACTCAATCAAAACACGAGCGGGTCGTTTGGCGTTATGACAAACAACCCGTGGGCACCGCAGGACGCGACGAAAGCATCGTGGGCGATGTTTCTCGACGTGAGCACTGATAGTATCCACGTTAATCGACGGCAGCCGAACGCCGCAGCGGGGACGGCACCGATTCTCTTTAGCCTCGATGGCAATGCCAACGTGAATATTACGGGTCCAACAGTCGGCACGACAGGCAACTTAACGATCAACGGGAACACGGCAACCAAGAACACGGGTACGACGTGGGCGAATCCCTCCGACGAGCGCATGAAAAAGAACGTCGCGGATTATGGCACCGGGCTCGATGCCATCACGCGACTGCGTCCCGTGTCCTTCGAGTACAACGGGGAGCTTGGCAGCGTGGACGACGGCCGCACCTGTTACGGCTTTATCGCTCAGGAAGTCGAGCCCGTGATGCCCGACTGCGTCGGCACGCAGGAATGGTCGCCGACGGCGGTCGAAGAGGGCGAGCCAAAACCCGCCCCGATCACGCTGAAGACCCTCGACCAGTCGAACATCATCCTGGCGCTCGTCAACGCCGTGCGCGAGCTAGCGACCCGCGTCGTCGCATTAGAGGCAGCATGACACTTGTGGAACGCCGCTCGCAGCTCATAGAGCGCCTGCAGGGGATGCAGGACGCGCACCGTCGCTTACGGGATTCGCTCGCGCAGCTCGGGAGTCAAAGCGACCAACTGAGTGGCGCCATTCAGGTACTGGACCAACTGATAGCGGAGGAAGGGGAAGGCAATGTCAGCAGTCAGCCGTGCCCAGCAACACTTGATGGGAATGAAATACGCCCAGGCGAAACAGTCGAAGAGCGGTAAGGCCAGCATGGACGGCTCCACCATGACCAAGTCTCAGCTCCGTGATTTCGCCGGAACCAAGACGAAGGGACTCCCGCGTCGGGTGAAATCGCGCTAGATGCCCGCCGCAACATCCGTCGAGACCTATCAGCCCTCCGACGTCCAGAATGGCTTTCACGGGGACGGGGCGAAGTTCCGTCTCCTGCTCGGCGCGTGGCGTGCGGGCAAGTCGGTCGCGATGATTTGGGAGTGTATCCTGCTCGCACTCGAACATCCCGGCGCCCGCTTCGTCATCTTCCGCAAGACCTACCCTGCGCTGCGCGACACGACCTGGCGCGACTTTTTGCTGGAATGTCCCCCCGAGCTAATCGAGGGGGAACCCCGCCGCACGGAAGGCCGCGAGGAAGTCACCATCAAGGGTGGCACGCTCGTCATGGCGCGCTGCCTGGACGACTGGCGGAAACTCGGCTCGGCGTCGTTCGATGCCATCTTCGGCGATGAAGCATACGAATTCAGGCCTGAAGACGACACGATGCTCAGCAAGGCGCGGCTCAGCGGGAAGATCGGACCGCGCCGGCTCGTCTATGCGACCAATCCGCCGAACCGGGATCACTGGCTCTACAAGACCTTCGTCCTGGAGAAGCAGTCCAACATGGCGGTTCACCACTTCGCCACGCTGGACAATTGGTCCCGCTGCTACAAGCGGCATCCGAGTGACGAGCCGGCGGAGGAAGGTGCGGACGAAGCCCCGCTCTGTAACCGCCGCCCGGACAAAATCCTGCATGACGGGACCGTCGGGCACAACAACATCTCCGACGACTACATTGCGGAGCTGCAGAAGATGCCCGAGAACCGGCGCCGCCGGTTCCTTGACGGACAATGGGGATTCACCGCGACCGGCACGCCCGTCTTCCCCGAGTTTTCCGAGACGCGGCACGTCACGGTACTCATCCCCGAGCGGAACGTCACCGTCATTCGCGGCTGGGATTTCGGCTATCGGCACCCCTGTTGCATCTGGGTCCAGTGCCTGCCGACGGGGCACGTCCATGTCCTGGACGAGCTGCTTGGCACGAACGAAGACATCGAGATGTTCGCCCGGCGGGTGAAGCAGCGGACCCTGGAGAAATTCGGCGACATGCCGGTGCAGGATTACTGCGACGCAGCGGGCGTCCAGAAAAACGACCTGGGGTTTTCCTGTGTGCAGATTCTGCGGCGTGGCGGCATCGCCCCCCGGTTCCGCAAGCTCAAGATATGGCCCACCGTCGAAGCGCTCCGCGACCTGATATCGCGGACCCATCTGGGCGTGCCGCTACTCCGCATCCATGCCGAATGCACGTGGATTCGAGAGGCCTTTACGGGCGGTTATCGGCTGCACGTCGGGCTGGACGGCGTCGAGACCCCGAAGAAAGACGGGCTCTATGACCACGCGATAGACGCGCTCCGCTATGCGCTCGCGGACATTCTGCATCCCGTCGCCAGTGCAGTCAGCCATGATCGGGCGCTCGTCCGAGCGGTCCCAGGACAGCGGGTGGACATATGATGGACCCAAAAGTCGCGGACGAGCTGTCCCAGGAGTCCAGTCCGCTCAGCGACCGTCTGTCCATGGCGATTCGGAATCGGGTGCGCGCGTCCGAGCAACGCTGGGGTGGACGTCACCAGCGCTGGCGGGAGTCCGAGCGACTCTATCGCTCCTTCCGCTATGCGGACTCCGAAGACAAGAACACGCGGTCGCGGTCGCTCACCGAAGGCGTGCAGAAAATCGTAGTCCCGTATACCTACGCGCAGATTCAGTCCATTCTCGCCTTTCTCGTTACGGTCTTTACGGACCGGAAGCCGATATTCCCCGTGGAGCCGGTGGGCGACTACGTCAAGGCCGCGATGCTCCATGAGCATCTCCTCGAATACCAGATGGACCGCATGCGGCCGCGCGGTCTCTTGATTCTCATTCAATGGATGTTCGATGCGCTCCGTTACGACTGGGGCGTGATCAAGAACGTGTGGACCATCCGCGAGTGGCCCCAGCTCGTCCGCACCTTCGCCCCCGACCTGTTTGGCACCGGACAGCAAGAGGATTATCTCTCGGAGCAGGACATTGTCTCTTATGAGGGAAACGAAGCGATGAACGTTTCCCCCTTCGATTTCTTCCCCGACCCGCACCGCTCACTCGCAGACTTTCAGCGGGGCGAATTCGTCGCGCACCGCATGCGCCGCTCGCCGACGGAGCTGGAAATCAAAGAGGCCGAAGGGATGTATGCGGGCGTCGAGTTTATCCCGTACCGTCCCGGCGGCTACGGGTACCCGGACGTGACGTCCTACGCGGGCGGGCGCTCGGCGCTCGGCGAGACGGTCAATCTCTCCCAGGAATGGACGCGCGGGCGCATTGACCAGTTCGATAAGGGCTACGTCAACATCCATGAGATGTGGTGGTTCTGTAAGCCGAAAGAGCTGGGCCTCCCCACCACACGGTCAAATGACTTGCCGTCCTTGTGGGTCTTCACAATGGCGAATGCGGCACGGATCATCCGTGCGGAACCGGCGAACCTCCCCGGACGCCGCTTCCCGTTCGCGGGCATCCAGATCAACTATGACGTCCACTCGCCCGCCACGCCTTCGATGGTGGAGACCGTGTCCGGGCTGCAATACCATCTGTCTTGGCTGTTCAATTCCCGCATGGCAGCGGTGCGGAAGACGCTGAATAACGAAGTCATCGTAGACCCCTCGCTGCTCGAAACGGTCGATTGGTCGAACCCGAACCCATCGGGAATCTGGCGGATCAATAAAGAGCACTACACGACGGGCGCCGCCAAGGAAGCCGTCTTCCCGCTGCCCGTCCAGGACACGACGCAGCATCATCTGGCGGACGCGCAGACGGTCATGGACCTGATTGAGACCGTGACGGGCGCCAACCGACTCCTGCAAGGCCTCTCGAACACCGGCCGGCGTGCGGCGACCGAAGTCCAGGCGCAGCTCTCACTCGCGTCCGGGCGCATGAAGCTCATCGGTGTGACCTGTGCCGCCCAGGGCATGATCGAATGGGCCGAGATGATGCTGGAGAACACGAAGATGTTTCTCTCGCAGCGCCTGCAAGTCCCGACGCTCGATATCTACCGCAAGATGCTGCAAGACCCGATGGTCAATATCGGACCCGAACTGCTGCAAGGCGAGTTTCGGATTCCGATGCTGGAGCAGGGCATCCCGACTGACAAGAGCATGTGGGTCAACACGCTGCGGGAAGTGCTGCAGATGTGCATGCAGAACCCGAGCGTCGTCATGCCGCCCAATGCGACAATCAACGTCATGGAAGTCTTCACTGAACTGCTCCGCATCACGGGCATTCGGAACCTGCAAGACTTCGTCACCGTCATGCCAGACCAGCAAGTCCAAGCGCAGATGCAGCAAGGGAATCTCGTGCCGGGTGCGGGCGGACCGTCGCAGCCGCCGCCGGCACAGGGGAGCGATGGGTTCCCGGTCGGCGCGAGCCCAAATCCCGCTGCGAGCATGGCGGGCGCTCCGACATGACCACGCACAAGAACGTGGGGGAAGTCGCTTTCCTGCTCGGCATCCCCCGGCGGCGCGTGCAGTGGTGGATTCAATGCGGGTGGCTGCAGGTCGAGCCGCGCCCGGTCGGACGGGGATACTACTTCCGTATTTCACAGGACGAGCTGGACGTGGCGCGGCGAGCGGTCAAGCATCTGCGGGATTTTGGCGTCCAGGCGTCGGGCGGACTCTTCGCGCGCATGAGACGGTCGAATGGCGCAAATCAAGCAACGGCTTTTAATCAAAGTTCAGCAGCGAGTGCCTGATCACCAGGCCCGCCGCGTCTTCAATCATCTGAACGCGGAAGGGTCGCTCCCGATTATCCTGGACGTGCTGCGGGACCATCGGGATACGCTGGTGCGGCGCATCGAGCGGGCTTATATCTATCACCTAGCCGTCACGGACGAGCAGAGAGCCGCGCTCTACGCGCGCCACGGCGCCGCCCAGGAAGTAGACCGGCTCATTGCCACGTTCGAAGCGCTCGGCGCTGCGCTCGGAGACGCCACCGCCACGCCGCGCGCCGGGTAACAGTTCTCTGGGGAACCAGTCTTCTGGTTCTGTAACATGCTTGCATAGTATGCCCGTGCGCGCTACACGCGCGCTATGGCGTCGCAGGATTTCTCTCGTGGTCTCGCGGCCATGGCGAACGTCAAGCGGCCCGAATCTCCTGGCCCGCCGCCCGACGAATTCGAAGACGACCGCGAAGCACCAGGATTTGAACGTCCCCCGGATCAGACCGAGCCGGAAGAGGAACCCGAAAGTATCACCGGCAGACCCACGGTCTCGGAGGAAATAAGCACACTCCGGGAGCGTCTCGCGGCGGAAGGTGCACGCCGCGAACAGATGCAGCGCGAAGTCGAATTCCTCGCGCGGGCATCGATGACGCAGCAGCAGGCGCAACAGCCGCCGCCGATGGACCCCGTGCGCGAAGCGATGAATCTCTTTCGCATCGATCCGCACACGTGGAACCAGATGTTGGCGGACCCCGAGCGCGGCGCGGAGCTGGCGACCAACGCGCTGCAGAGCGCGGTCCTCATTGGCTCGCAGCTTTCCCAGAATCACCAGCAAGCCGTGCTCCAACAGGTCGCGCAGCATCTCCATTCCCAGAATCAGCAGAGCGTCATCGCCCGCGAAGGCGAAGAGATGAAACGCATGTTCTGGGAGCGCAACCAGAACCTGCTGCCCTACGAACGCCTCGTCCGCCAATTCGCCTCTGAAGTCGCGGGCGAAGTGAATCAGGGACGCCAGTACACCTCGGAGCAAGTCCTCCACGAAATCGGCTCGCGGACCCGCGCAGAACTGCGCGCGAACTACAACACCGATGTTCCCGAGCCGACCGCTGGCCGGCGGGCTCGGGTCGCTTCGATGACCGACGCGCGGGAGCGCTATCGCCCCGCCGCCGCAGAGATGGGTGCCGGGCTGGGCCGGCGGAGTGCGCCACTCACCGGAGTGCAAAAGTCGCTCTACCGGCTTGCGCGGCGGGGCTGAGAGGGGACTAGCCGATGGCAATTCTGGGCATGTATGGCACCGGGAATTTCGCGGATGACGAGCGTCCGAAGAATTGGCGCCAAGGCATCAATTTGGTTTTCCCAAACGGCGACACGCCGTTAACCGCCATCCTCTCGATGCTGCCGGACGAGCGGACCGACGACCCGGAATTCCGCTGGTTCGAGAAAGGCATGCCGCTGCAGCGGGCGAATATCAACGGCGCGAAGACGACTGACCCGCCCGCTATCGGCGATACGATTGCATCGGGTCAGGCGGATGACGCCATCGCCTATCTGCTCGTGGACGACCCCACCATCTTCTCTCCCGGTCAGGTCATCATGAACGAGACCACGGAAGAGAATATGCTGATAGCGTCCGTCTCCACGACCAACAGCTCAATCGCGGTCCGCCGGGACCACGGCAAGAAGTTTGCCACGAACCCGGCACTGACGGGCGGCGCATCGAGCGGACTGGGGGACGGCACCGGCTCGGGCGACCCGATTCTGATTGTCGGGAACGGCTCTCCGGAAGGCGCCGACTCCAAGGACGCCGTCACGTATATGCCTTACCGGCATTTCAATTTCACGCAGATTTTCCGCAACAGCATGGAATTCACTCGGACCGCGCTCCGCACCCGCACCCGCTACGACTCGTCTGGTCCGTACACAGAAGAGCAGCGCCAGTGCTACCAGCTCCACGCACTGGACATCGAGCGTGCCATTCTTCTCGGTGAGCGCGCGGAAGTGACGTCCATTCCCGGCGGTGCAGGAAACCTGACGGGGACGTCTCAGGGGAAGCCCCTCCGCACCACGCGGGGTGTGCTCAACTGGCTTCCCACCGTCTCGACTGACCCAAACACGCCAGCGCTCAACTGGGATATCGGAACCGCATTCGGCGGCACCTTGAACGAGCGGGCAGCAGACAACTGGTGTGAAAACGTCTTCCGCTACGGGGCGAGTGAAAAGCTGGTCCTCTGCGGGTCCACGTTCCTGAACGCCTGGAACCGGATGGCGAAAAACAAGTTCATGATCGAAGCCGTCCCGACAGACGAGACCTATGGACTGAAGCTCACTCGCTACCTGACCCCCTTCGGCTCGCTGCTCTTCAAGCAGCATCCCCTGCTCTCGATGGACCCCGTGCTGCGGAAGGACGGGTACGCCATCGACGTGCAGTTCCTGAAGCTCCGCATCCTCGATGACACCGACTTCAAAATGAACGTCCAGGGCAACGGGGTGGACTCGAACAAGGACGAATTCATCACGGAGCTGGGCCTGGAAGTTCACTTCTCGGGTGCTGCCCCCTCGACGGCGGGCGGACTGCCTGGCACCGCTGGACCGGGCGCCCACGGACGGCTCAAGGGAGTCGCGGACTACACGCCATGAGCGCGACCGTCACGGACAAAAAGAGCGACGTGGAGAAGTGGCTGTCTGGGACTGTGCAGCGGACCTGTCACGATATCCCGCGCACCACGAAGGAAAAGCAGGGCACGTATGGTGCGCGCGGCGGGCCGGCGGTCCCGAGCGATGAAACCCGGTATCGCGGCAATCCGCCGCCGGGGAAGGTGCGGTGATGGTGAAGTCGAAGGACGCCGCGCACGAAGACGCCGCCCCGGAGCCCGAAGAGAAGGTGGGCGGACCAGAGCAGCTCGCTATCTCCGTCTCGACTGACCCGAATCTCGGCAGTCTCCGCTACGGGGACCGCTTTTCGAAGGGCATGGGCTTCAAGGTGCTGGGGCTCCGGGTGAGCCCGGCGGACTACACCGCGACCGGCGTCAAGCTCGCCACCATCCTGCCGCAAATCGGGTGGAAGAACATCTATGGCTTGGTCGGCCTCTCCTGGGCGACGAACCCGACGGGGACGCCGCAGACCTGGACCATCAAGCCGTTCGTCATGGTCTGGGACGCCATCAACCAGAGCATACGGGCCTACAAGGGCAGCGCGGGTGCGCTGACCGAAATCGCAGGCGCGGACATCGCGACCAACGACCTTGTCCGCGTGATTGTGGTCGGAGGGTAACCATGCGACCGCCGAGACCGCCAAAGGCCGGGAAGATGCCGCCACTCAATCCCGGCAGTCTCAAAGGCGGGATGAAAGGCGGCGCGAAGTCCAAGCTCATTAGCGCGAAGCCGCCGAAGATGGCGCCGAAAGGATACTGACATGGCGAAGATGGACGGCACGGGAGCGGATAGCCTTCCTCCCAAGGTGCAAGGCGCCCAGGCGAATCAGGACAAGCGGGCCGAAGGCGGCGGCGACGACTGGACGAAGTCCAAGGGTGGGTTCCATATCGAGGCCAGCCGTACCAAGCCGCTCGGCGGCGCGGGGGCCACGAAGTCGGAAGCGAAGTAGCGAGCGACCCACGAGCCGGCGCAACGGCTCGCGCGGACGGGTGAGCCGTGATTCTCGATGACGTCCGGACACAGTTACGCGCGCATACCGTGCTCACGAGCACGGACCTGACCGACGCGCAACTGGACGAATTCATCTGGACGACCATCGAGCGGTTGCAGCAGACCGCTGACTGGCATTTCCAGGAAAACAGCGTCCAGATTCCCGTTGCCGCGAATAGCTACACGGGCGTGCCGCTCCCGAGCGACTTCGTGGTGGAAGCGGCGGTCTATCAGTTCACGCCCCCGTCGGCGGCGGGACCGGGAGTCCTGCAGCCCATCGGACGTCTACCGGGCGGGCGCGTTGACTGGGCGGTCTACACGACGCGGCAGGATCGAAACGAATCCTTCCCAGTGCCGGCACCGTCGGGACTGTCCTATTACATTTGGATGGGACAGCTCTGGGTGGTCCCGGCGCAGTCCAGCGATATCACCGTCCAGCTCGATTACTTCTCCGACCCGCCGAACCCGATTCAGACGACGGACCAGGGGGGCTTGCTCGGCGTCTCGCCCCGCACCGTGCTCTGGGGCTCGCTGCAGCTCACGTATCTCTATCTGCATGAAGTCGAGCTAGCGAGTGCCGTCGGGGACATTTACAACCAACTCCTCGACGCCGCGTTCAAGCGCGAGCAGGGCCGGCGCATGGGCGCTACGCAGTACACGCGGACGCGGTGATGCAGCGTATTTACCCAGTGCAGAATCTCTCCCAGCTCGCACTGTACGCGGACGACATCGCGGCCGGGATTGATTCCATACTGGCGAGTGCCCACGAGCACGGGCGGGACATTCGGACCCGAGAGGAAATCTGGGAAGAGCTACAGAACCACGTGGAGATTGCGCCGCATGGGCGGGTCTGGGTGGTCATTGAGGATGGCGTCCTCATTGCGTGGCTGTGCGGCAAAATCTACGTGGACGGGAAGCGCCGCAACGGCTGCATCACGTGGGCCTGGGCACGGACCGGCTGCAAAGTCTCTGCGGATGTCGTCCATCACGCGGAAGACTACTTCCGGGAGCGGGAGTGTCAGGCGGCATATCTCGGGCGCTCATTCCTGCAGACCTCCTTTTCCCGGCTCATGCGCCGATACGGCTACGAACTGTCTTCTATCGTCTACGAGAAGAAACTGAACGGGGTGCAGCATGGCGTCACTGTCGGACCTCCTAGTCGGGAAATCGGAACAGACGGTACAGGGCGGGACGCAGACGCAGTTTCAGAAAACGGCGCCGACAGCGGCGGAGACCCAGCTCAACGACCTGCTCAACCGGGCGATGATCGGGCAGCTCGCGAAGCCTCCGGAGACGGCGATATCGGTGCCGATGCAGCAAGCGGTATCGAGCTACCAGCGGATGATGCCGACGCTGCAGCAAGCGGCGTCGGGCTCGCTGGCGCAACGGTTGGCGGGACCGGCGCCGGGGACGGGAATCTCGGGACAGGGACCGGCGGGAGCGTCGCAGGACTGGACGCCGGGAGCGGGAGCGAATCAGGCGGGCCTGCAGACGCGGGAGCAGCTCGGGCTTCCGGATCGTAGCTCGTATTTCACCTTCATGCCGTCGGCGCAGCAAGTGGCGGATATCGGGCTCGCGCCCATCCGACCGGGTGGTGAGAAGCCCGTGCGCCAGGCCTTCGAAAAGCAGCAGAAGCAGCAGGCGAACCAAGCGGCACGGGAAGCGCGGAAGGCGATTCCGCCGGGGCCAGGTGCAGGGAAGGCGCGGAAGGCGGCGGCGACTGCGGCCCGGATCAAAGCCGGTCAGGGACCGAGCTATCTATAGGACGAGGGAGAAGCCATGCCTTGGCTTGCAGCATTGGCAGGGGGAGCAGCGGAAGGCGGGGCAGCAGCCGGCGCAGCGGGTGCAGGAGCAGGCGCGGCGGGCGCAGCCGGCGCAGCGGGTGCCGGTGCGGCGACCGCAGCGGAAGCCGCAGCCGCCGCAGAAGCGGCAGGCGCGGCGGGCGCGGGTGGAGCGACAGCGGCAGGGACGGCGGGTGGACTGGGCGCCAGCATGGCGGCACCGGAAGCGGCGGGGATGGGGGGTGCGGCGTCCAGTCCCGCGCTCGCGGGTGCGAATGCGCTTGCGGCTGGCTCGCCTGAGTATGCTGCCAGCCTGGGGAGTGGTGGCGCGGGTGGCTTCTCTGGGATGGCACCGGGCGGCGCCGGATTCAGCGGCATGACGGACGCGAATCTCGGCATGGGCGTCACGCCGACGGGAACGCAGGTCGGGGTCATTCAGCCGACGACGGGCACCGGCATGGGCGCCAGCGCGGGCATGGGGATGGGCGGCGATACCGGCGGCGGCACAGCGTCTCCGGGGACAGGCTGGGGCGATATGGCCGGGAAAGCCTGGTCGAAGTTGAAGAGCGGCATGAACCAGCTAGCCCAGCTCCGTGACCCACACTGGGAGCAGGAAAGTCCCGGAGCGAAAATCGGGAGTCTGATTCAGGGCCTGGACGCTGGGGCGAAGCCCGCGAAGACCACACCCTGGATGAGCTATGGAATGCCGGGCGGCGCGAATCTCCAGTTGAATCCGCCGCACCGTCCGCAGCTCGATCCACAAGCGCAGCAGCTTGCCATCATGCAAGCCTTTAACATGCAGGGGTGAGACGATGGCGATTCGACCACTACAGCAATGGCAGCGGCAGGGACTCAACCGAGCGACTACCGCTGGCAATCAGGGCCAGTACCTGCAGAACCATCCCGGCGTCGCGCAGCACCAGCAGAAGGTGGCGCAGCGGCAAGCGGGACAGCAACCGGCAGCGCAGCAGGGGAATGCCGCGATGCAAGCCGGCGGCGGACTCATGGGCGGCGCTCCGCAAGGGTCCGGGAACACGGGCGCACCGAAGGCTGGTGGACAGGGCGGTGGCGCACAGGGACAGGCGCCGGGACAGCCCCCGCAGCAGATACCACGGCAACCGATGGGTGGTGGCTGGGGTGGTGCACTCGGGGGAATGGCTGGCGCACAAGGACCGTTGGGACAGCCTGGAGCCGGTGGAGCGGGACAGCCTATGTGGCGTGTGCCAGGCTACGTGAATATGGGCGATGCCACTGCCGGGGGTGGCTACAACTGGGGACGCGGCGGCGGCGGCCCACAAGGTGGCTTTCAGCAGACGCCACAACAGGGCGGCTTAGCGAACCTGCAAGGGCAGCCGTCCGGTGGGACGAGCATGTATAACGCGCCCCCGCCCCCAAGCATGCAGACCACAGGCGTCTACAAGTCGCCCGAGCAAGCTGCACAGGAAGGGCAAGCGAACCTGCAAAAAATGTGGGGTGGACAACCGCCGCCGACCTCGTGGCAAGAAGCCTATGCACGTGGCTATCCCCAGCCCGGCGGCGGACAAGGGGGACTAGCTGGGGCACAAATGGGTGCCTTGAGTAACCAGCTCAGCCAGATGGGGGCGGGCGGGAATATGACTCCGCAGAACATGCAGGCGCTCCTGCAAGCGCTCAATAGCGTCCGTGGGGCCTATTAAAAATGGCCCGTCCCGCACCGCGACAGCCGGCGCGGATACAGCCGAGACCGCCGGCTCAGCCCGCGCAGCCCAAACCCCAGCCGATACAGCCGCTGCAACAGTGGCAGGTTCAGGGCCTCAAGAAAGCGACTGCCGCCGGGAATCAGCAGCAGTACCTGCAGCAGCACCAAGGGGTCCAGCAGCACATCAACAAGCTGCAGGCTGGGAATCCGAAGCAGCAACAGCGTGCCACCAATCTGCTTGGCGGCGGTGGACAGCCGGCCGCGCCTCCGCAGGGCTCGGGAAATACGGGCGCGAGCAAGCCTAGCGGCGGTGGAGAACAACCGCCCGCTGCAGCGCCCGCTGCTGCACCGGCAGCGCCTGCCGCAGCACCGGCACCAGCCCCGACGTATACTGGCGCACTCGAAGGGCAATTCGGGACAGGTAATCCCTTCGGCATGCAGAGCTGGTATGGCGATAACCCGCTGGAGACCGCGAACGCGGCGGCGAACCAAAATCTGGGTGTCAATCTCGCCGACATACGAAATCGTTTCGCGGGTATGGGGACCGCGAACTCGGCCCA
>Ga0126376_10000588_pt1 | contig 18020 bp, 13 predicted proteins | sample PanSoiMetPlot_15_FD_92760 | JGI IMG/M metagenome (GOLD analysis project Ga0126376, IMG submission 92760) | Tropical forest soil microbial communities from Panama - MetaG Plot_15 | ecosystem: Environmental > Terrestrial > Soil > Tropical forest > Bulk soil | place: Panama | collected 2016-02-17
GATCTGCTTTGGACTCCGGCGATTGTTACCACAACGCCTGAGTACAAAGCGATGGAGCTCGGGGAAGTATTGCTTCCTGTAGTTTCACCTTTATCCTGGCAGAGCGAGGACGATGAGGTGCGATTGGGTCGCTCCACGATCTGGGTTGAGGATGAAACCTATGGGGACATCCCGCTCGGTCAGAAGCTGTTTGTGCTAGACGGAAAAGAGATCCCCATTCTGGAACTTGGGATTATTGAGTTCGAGGATGCGTTGGGAGCAGGCCGTGCCGCTTCGTGATGATCTTCTCAATCCCATTCCCGGAAGCAATCCCTGCGGGGAGAACCTCCGCTACGATCCTGTATACGACAAGATCAAGGAAGCGCGCTTCGAAGATGAGGACGATGCCCCTCAGGGAGAATGGCAGCGCGCGCGTAAGAAGGCGGATTTTCCGCTCGTCATAAAGCTCGCCAGCGAAGCTCTCGTCAAGAAAAGTAAAGATCTCCAATTAGCCGCGTGGCTTGGCGAAGCTACGCTGCGGCGTGAAAGCTTCGCCGCTCTTCCTGACAGCATTTCTCTGCTTCAGAAAATTCAAGAACAGTATTGGGAGAATTGCTATCCGGAAATAGAAGATGGCAGTCCCGAGTTGCGCTGCGCTCCGCAAGAGTGGTTTGCGGCGCGATGCGACTACATTCTCCGCCGACTCCCGGTCACGAAGAATGGTCTTACCTGGATCGACTATCAAACCAAGAAAACGGTTCCTACGGAAGATGAGTCAAAGGGCGACGAAAAAAAGAACGAGATTCGCGAAGAAGCTATAAAAGATGGAAAGTTGACACCTGAAGAGTGGAACGAAGCCTTTGCAGCGACTCCGAAAGAGTTCTATCAACACCTTGTCACCTCACTTGATACTTCGCTTGAGGCGACGACTTCCTTAGATCAGTTCTGCGACGAAAAGTACGGCAGTGATGGGCCGAGTCTCGGGAAATTGCGTGCCGTCCTCGAGGAGATGAAGGTCCTCGCCAACGTCCTCTACGCGGAAAAGGGAGGTCCCGATTCAGAGGAGCAGCCGATAGAACAGGTTCCTGGCGGGGAGTATAGCGGTGAATCCGGTTCTGGTGAAGCTGGAGCAGCGGCCGCACCTGCGCGTTCTAAATCGGGAGCAACTTGGGCGGAGCCCGCGGATCCCGAGGCAGCTGCCCTGCTCGTTGCACGAATTGCTGATTACTTGCGACGTCAGGATCCATCTCAAGTCGCTGCTTATCTTCTAATCCGCGCTTTGCGTTGGGGCGAGTTGCGATGGCATGGTGACAGTCTTGATGAGGCATTTCTTGCCAGCCCGTCCACCGAAACCAGGCAGCAGTTGCGCGCATTGCAGCGCGAGAGCAACTGGGAGGGATTGCTGAATGGTACTGAAGCAAGTATGGCAACGGCGAGTGGGCGTGCGTGGCTCGATCTGCAACGGTACGCTTGGGAGGCCTCTTACAACCTTTCGTACTCCGTTGTCATGAAGGCTATTTGTTCAGAGACGCGAGCTCTGCTGCAGGATTATCCGGACCTGCCCTCGGCCACGTTGAGCGACGGAACATCTGCCGCTGACAAGCAGACCCTCGACTGGCTGCGAGATAACGTGCTTTCACAACAAACGCAATCGCAGGAAGCCGCCCCGGTTACTGATTACGTTGAGAAGCAACCTGCCGGTGAGAACGGCCACGCCGACTACTTCGACGTCGCAATGCAATTGGCGAGATCAGGCCATGTAGCGGAGGCAATCGATGGCTTCGCACGTGAAGCAGCTCGCGAGTCGTCGGGTCGCGAGCGTTTTCGCCGTCAGCTTCAAATGTCGCAGATCTGTCTGGCCACTCAGCATTTCACGCTGGCTTATCCGATTCTGCAAGGACTTGCGCAGGAGATCGAGCGTCGGAATCTGCTCGACTGGGAAGATCCCGCATTCTTGGCGCAAGTTCTGGCCATGCTGGTGCAGTGCATTGACCGCACAACACGCGATCAGCAGGAGCGGTCGCGCGCTTACAGCTTGTTATGCCGGCTTGGACCGGTTGCAGCATTGCAGTTTGAAAAATCCTGATGCAGGTAAACAACCTTGCCCATTGCGGACATCGACGGGTTTCCCACTCCATCGCTCATCGATCGGCTTAGCAGCGAGGAGCCAGACTTCTACGATTCGACCGGCATGGACCCCAGTGGCCAGCTTCGCCGCAATGTCAATAAAGCGAAGAGCAGGGAGGCGGTACGTCGCTACGAGGATTCAGTCCGCAGGGATCTGGAGTGGTTATTCAATTCCCGGAGAGTAAAAGACGATCGCCTGGAAAGATATCCGCAGTTGCGGAACAGCGTTTTCTGCTTCGGCATTCCCGATTTGAACTCCGAAGATCCTTCGCGCACGCACGACAAGGATGAGTTACTCCACAACATGGAGGACGCAGTAGCATGCTTCGACCGTCGTCTGTGTGATCTCACAATTGAATTCGGATCGCAGGTCGTTGGTAGTCATCTTCTCCACTTTCAAATTGCTGGCGTTGTGATGATGGATCCTGTTCCTGCGGAGGTGGCATTCCAAAGTTCGCTGGATCCAACCAACGGGGAATGCAAGGTGAGCTAACGTGGCCGGCATCCGGGAAGACCTTCTCAATTACTACGAGCGCGAACTGACTTACATCCGGCAGATGGGTGCGGAGTGGGCGCGAAAGTATCCGAAGCTGGCAGGCCGGCTGCTGATGGAGCAGGACCGATGCGAAGACCCTCACGTGGAGCGACTGTTGGAGGGCTTTGCGCTCCTGGCTGCGCGCGTTCACCTGAAAATTAACGATGACTTTCCCGAGATCAGCTCGGCTCTGCTCGAGTGCTTGTTCCCGCACTACATCCGGCCAGTGCCCTCGATGACGGTGGTGGAATGCCAGCTTGATCCTGAGCAGGGCAAACTCTCTACAGGTCTCAGGGTGCCTGCAGGTTCCACGCTCCAATCCAACCGCCTGCATGGAGTCGCTTGCAAGTTCCGTACAGCGTATGAGTCGACGATCTGGCCGCTACAGGTGAAGGCAGCGACTTTCCGCTCCAGCGAAGGAATGTTTCAACCGGCAGGTACAGGAACTGCGACTGCCGCGCTCAACTTGCAATTGGACTGCTTTCCAGACGTTTTCATTCACAAGCTGGAGTTAAACTCGCTGCGTTTCTATTTGTCGGGCGAAAGCAACATTGTGGGTTCGCTTTATGAGTTGCTTTTCAATAATTGCATCGCAATCACAGCTCGCGATCCGGAGAAGCCAAACTCGAAGCCGATAGTTCTTTTCGATTCCTCTCTGGGAAGTCCTTCTCCTTTGCGGCAAGTGGGCTTTGGTGAGAACGAAGGAGTTCTCCCTTACAGCGGCCGTTCCTTTTTAGGATTTCGCCTATTACAGGAGTACTTTACCTTCCCCGAGAAGTTCTATTTTGTCGACCTTCAATCGTTGAATATTCTTCGCGAGCAAGGATTCAGCACAAAGTGCGAACTCGCATTCCTGTTCTCGCGTTTCGAGCGGCCGGAGCGTCACCAGATGTTGGAGCTTGGGGTTTCGCCAGGCACGGTTAAGCTGGGGTGTACGCCGGTCATCAACGTGTTTTCACAGGTTGCGGAGCCGATCCGCGCTGACGGGAGCAAGTTCGAGTATCAGGTAATTGCAGACTTGCACCGCCAGAGCACAACCGAGATCTATTCGATCGATGAGGTGACCGCCCAAGATGCTCGTACGCGCAGCCTCGTTGAATTCCAGCCGTTCTACGCTGTTCGTCACAACGCAGCCGAGAGCGATGCCGCGAAGTATTGGCACGCTGTGCGCAAGGCGTCGGAACTCCACGACGACGCTCCCACCGAAATGTATTTGTCTCTAGTCGATTTATCGGGAGAGCCATTGCACCTGGACTCTGCCGCGATCACCGTGAAATGCACATGCACGAATGGGAGTCTGCCTTCCAAGCTCCCGATAGCGGCCCAGAATGGGTCGCAAGGTGAGAGTTCTGCAGCCGGCGACTTCAATCTGGAAGGGTTCTCGGCAGTTAAGAAGGTACTCGCTCTGCGCCGGCCTACTCCAACATATCGCCCGCCTCTTGGCAAAGCGACACTATGGCAGTTGATTTCTCACCTTTCGCTGAATTACTTATCGCTGGTTGATCAGGGCAAGGAGGGATTGCAGGAGATACTGCGGCTCTACAACTTCTCCGACTCACTGTATTTGCGGAATCAGATCAACAGCATCGCAGACATTCACAGCCGGCGACATTATGCGTTAGTCACATCAGACGAAGGTGGCGCCAGTTTCGCGCGCGGGACTCGCGTCGAGATTGAGTTTGACGAAGTTCAGTTTGCTGGCGAAGGAGTCTTTCTTTTTTGCGCCGTACTCGAGCGCTTTCTCGGCCATTACGTCTCCATGAATAGCTTTTCTCAGCTCACTGCTTCGAGCAGGCAGAGAAAGGAGGCGATCCGCGAATGGCCACCCCGCTCCGGAAACCAGATCCTGATGTAGAGATTCAGGCCGAACTGGCTGATGAGTCAATACGAGAGCTGCGCGCGAAGCCCTGGAGCGTCTCCTTCTTTCAGGCAGTGCGGTTGCTGCGTCGAGCCTTTCCGCAACGCGGAGCTATCGGAGAGTTCGTTCCTCCTTCCAACGAACCGGTGCGCTTCCATGCCAATCCGACGCTGGCGTTTCCTGCGAGTGAAATTCAGTCGCTCGATTGGCCTCAGAGAACAGACGAGGCCGCGCAGATGAAAGTGAACTTCATGGGCCTGTGCTCACCATCCGGCGTGATGCCGACTCCGTATACCGAGTTGATCCTAGAGCGCGCCCAAAAGAAGGACAACGGCTTCCGGGATTTCCTCGACATCTTCAATCACCGCCTGATCTCACTCTTCTATCGTGCGTGGGAAAAATATCGCTTCTTCGTTCGTTACGAGCGACGCGAGCCGGATTCGCTCTCTCCTCTCATGATGAGTTTTGTCGGACTGGGAACGAAAGGGCTAGCTGGGAGACAAGAAATTGCCGACGAATCGCTGATGTTCTATGCAGGGTTGCTAGGACAACGCCCGCGTTCGGCGCTGGCGCTGAAGCAGCTTTTGGCCGACTACTTCGGTGTGTCTGTTGAGGTGGAGCAGTTTGTCGGTAAGTGGGTTCCTCTAGCCGCGCGCGATCAGACCGAATTCAAGGACGCTGAGCGACTCACCGAGCAGCTTGGATGCGGTGCAGTTGTTGGTGACGAAGTATGGGATACCCAATCCACCGTGCGAGTGAAGCTTGGACCGCTGAGTCGTGAGCGCTACCTGGACTTCTTGCCGCGTTCCGAATCGAAAGGATACGAAATTCTGAATTCCATTTTGAAGTTCTATTGCGGGACAGAGATCGATTTTGAAGTTCAGCTCATCCTCGACCGTACTGAGGCGCCGGGATTCGAGCTGAGCGGAGAGGCAGATTCGAATCTCTTGCTGGGCTGGACGACCTGGATCAAAAACGCGCCCCTAGATCGCGATCCAGGGGAAGCCGTGCTGCAACTGAATTGAAAGGACTGGAGCTATGAGCATCAATCTGAAGTCGCTGATCGGCAGGTTAAACGATTCCACGCGCGGAACACTTGAAGCCGCAGCCGGACTTTGCCTGAGTCGCACCCACTACGACATTGAGCCCGAACATTTTCTGCTGAAGCTGCTCGACAAGCCCGACACAGATGTCCCAATGATCTTGAAACATTTCGGGGTCGATAAGTCAAAGCTCACGGCCGATCTGAACCGCAGTATCGACAAACTTAAGTCCGGCAATGCGCGCACGCCGGCGATTAGTCCGTCGCTTCTACGCTCGCTCACTGAGGGATGGACGATTGGCTCGCTCAATTACAGTGCGGGCCAGGTGCGCTCCGGCTTCGTGCTGCTGGCGTTACTCACGGAAGGCGACCTCTCGCGGCTTATGCGTGAAATCAGCCCGCGTGAAATCGAGAAGATTAACCTCGAAAGTCTGCGGAAGGATTTCTTTGCTTTAACCCAAATGTCGTCCGAAACAGCCTCCCCGCTCGCCGCCGACGGTGGTATTGCTCCAACCGCCCCTGGAGCGCCGGCTGCAGGCGGAAAGACTCCGCATCTCGATCAGTACACAAGCAATCTCACGGAAAATGCTCGCAAAGGAAAGATAGATCCCGTTTTGGGACGGGATGGCGAGATCAGGCAGATCATCGACATTCTGATGCGCCGCCGTCAAAACAATCCGATCCTTACCGGTGAGGCGGGAGTAGGAAAGACAGCTGTCGTAGAAGGATTTGCTCTGCGCGTTGCGAAGGGAGATGTGCCGCCGCCACTAAAGAAGGTGCATGTTCACTCTCTCGATCTTGCGTTGCTGCAGGCAGGCGCAGGCGTAAAGGGAGAATTTGAAAACCGGCTGAAGGGGTTAATTGAGGAAGTAAAGTCATCGCCGAGCCCGATCATCCTGTTCATTGATGAAGCCCACACCATGATCGGTGCCGGGGGCCAAGTTGGGCAAAATGACGCTGCCAACCTTTTGAAACCGGCTCTCGCGCGTGGCGAGCTGAGAACGATCGCTGCGACCACGTGGTCCGAGTACAAGAAGTATTTCGAAAAGGATGCGGCGCTCGCACGCCGATTCCAGGTCGTCAAGGTCGAAGAGCCAGAGGAAGACCAGTGTTCAACCATGTTGCGCGGTATCGTAGCGTCGCTGGAAAAACACCACAATCTGCGCATCCTCGATGAGGCTGTCACCGCCACGGTAAAGCTTTCGAACAGATATCTGGCGGGGCGCCAGCTTCCCGATAAAGCCGTAAGCGTGCTCGACACGGCATGTGCTCGTCTCGCTCTTGGGCAAAACGCAACGCCTCCCGCAATCGAAGATGCAATTCGCAGACTGGATGATCTGGACGTGCAGCAGAGAATTCTCGAGCGCGAGACAGCCGTAGGCGCGGATCACCAGCAACGGTTGGCCGCAATTGCTGAAGAAAGAACGCAAGTCGGTGCCCGTTTGGATTCGCTGAAATCACGTTGGGAAAAAGAAGCAAACCTCGTCCAAAAGATTCGCGAGATTCGTACTCAACTCGAAGGAGCAGTTGCTTCAGCGCCAGTTGCGCAGGAGGGTGGTGCCGCAGCGGCTCCGGCGCCGAATCCAGAGGTAAGTACGGAATCTTTAGCCAAACTCGAAGCTGAACTTGAAGCATTGCAAGGCGACGAGCCGCTGATGAGAGTCTGCGTGGATACGCAAACCGTCAGCGAAGTGATCTCCGGCTGGACTGGAATTCCGGTCGGCAAGATGGTGAAGGATGAAATCGGCTCAGTACTCGATTTGAGCCAGCAGCTAGGACGCCGCGTGATCGGACAGAATCACGCTCTGGATTCCATCGCGCAGCGGATCATCACGAGCCGCGCCAGCCTCGATGATCCCGGCAAACCTGTCGGCGTTTTCCTTCTAGTAGGACCAAGCGGAGTCGGTAAAACGGAAACGGCCCTCGCTCTCTCCGATCTCTTGTATGGCGGAGAGCGAAACCTGATTACAATCAATATGTCGGAGTTCCAGGAAGCACATACCGTTTCGACGCTCAAGGGATCGCCTCCGGGATACGTCGGCTACGGCGAGGGAGGCGTGTTGACAGAGGCCGTCCGTCGTCGCCCCTACTCGGTAGTACTGCTCGATGAGGTCGAAAAGGCCCATCCAGACGTGCTCGAGCTTTTTTACCAAGTATTCGACAAAGGGAACATGGAAGATGGCGAAGGACGGGAAATCGACTTCAAGAACAATGTAATTCTTCTTACCACGAACGCTTGCACCGACACGCTAATGAAGCTTTGTGCAGACCCTGAAACCATGCCCGCATCGCAAGGCTTGGTTCAGGCACTTAAGCCGGACCTGAACAAAATTTTCAAGCCCGCGTTTCTCGGTCGCATGTTAGTCATTCCTTACTTCCCAGTTCGGGATGAGGCTCTCAAGCGCATCGTCGTTTTGAAGCTCGACAAGATTAAGCGCCGTCTGCAGGAAAACCATGCCGTGACCCTGCACTATGACGACATGCTGGTTACAGAGGTCGCAAAGCGCTGTACCGAAGTGGAAAGCGGCGCACGCAATGTCGACAACATTTTAAGCAACACGCTGTTGCCAGAGATCTCTCGCGAACTGCTGGGCCGCATGGCAGAGGGCCTGGCGCTCGAGAGAGTTTCCGTCGGCCTCGGCGCCAATGGAAAATTTACGTATTCGTGGCCTGGCGGGAGCGCAGAGCCCGAATCAGAAGCCGCCGCCGCTCCCAGAACGGAACAGCCGGCTGCATAAGCCTGGATTGACAAAATGGCGACACCGCAAGTGAGACAAAAAGACCGTTTGCTTGAGCTTACGACTACACTTGCGCCGAACGCCCTCGTGATTAACGGCTTGTCCGGCTCCGAGGCGCTCTCGAGTCTGTTTTCTTACAGAATGGAGCTCCTCGGAACGAGTGTAAGCGACAGTGACGCACTCAATTTGCGCGGCACTCCCTTTGGCGTAACCATGAAAACTGTTCAAGGGCTGCGCCATTTCCACGGCATTGTCCGGCGAATGGTGGCCCAACGAGGTGATTATGCGGGAGGAGCAAGATTCCGCCATTATCAAGCGGAAGTAGTTCCATGGTTATGGCTGCTCACGCAGCGCGCTGGGTGCCGAATTTTCCAAAATCTCACAGTACCCGAAATCCTCAAAAAGCTATTCGATGAATACAGAGGCGCTTTCAGTAGCGTTGTGCAGTATGAGGACAAGACAACCGCGGCAAAACATCTTCCTCTGGATTACTGCGTACAGTATCGGGAAACGGACTTCAACTTCGTTTCAAGGTTGATGGAGCAGGAAGGCATCATTTATTTCTTCGAACACGATGCTCACGGGCACAAGCTCGTCTTTACGGACACGACGACGTTACTTCCGCATATACAAGGCAAGAACGAAGTTCTGTTTGCGCCTGAAGAGGGCTATGGCGAGCGTGAAGACGTAATTACCCAGTGGGAGCGACAGTGGGGCGTGCATCCCGCGAAGTACACGCTGAGGGACCACCATTTTGAGCTGCCCGACAATAGGTTGGAAGTATCCGAGCACGAGGGTGATGATCAATTTCTCGAGATTTATGACTATCCGGGCGAATTCACGGCGCGCTTTAACGAGCAGAAGAAGCGCCTGGATAAAGTTAAAGCTGAAGGCGAGAAACTGGTTGCAGTCCGTTTTGACGAGGAGCGACTTACTGGATACGGTTACGGTGGAAGTTCAACCTGCCGGAACTTCAGCGTCGGGCATTTCTTCAGAGCCAAAGATCCTTCGGACAAGTACGGCGGAACGGGCGACGTCCTTCTGCTCTCCCTGAACTTTTCCAGCGCTCAAAGCCCCGACTACATTTCGAATGGAGAGCCATCGAAGACGTTGTACCAGAACAGCTTTACCTGTTTTCGGATGGATCCTGCGGTACCGATGCATTTTAGGACCAGGCGACTAACTCCCAAGCCCACCATCGCTGGAGCCCACACTGCCACTGTCGCAGTGAAGAAGGGCGAGGACAGTTGTCTCGACTCTTACGGACGCGTGCGCGTTCAGTTTCACTGGGATCGAGAAGGCAAGAGTGACGAGAACAGCGCGTGCTGGGTTCGCGTGGCCCAGCCTTGGGCGGGAGCGGGTTGGGGAGCGCATTTTTGGCCGCGTGTTGGCCAGGAAGTTGTCGTCCAGTTTCTTGAAGGGGATCCCGATCGTCCGATTATTACTGGATCTGTCTATAACCCGGCCAATATGCCTCCGTACAAGCTGCCGGACCATTACACTCGCAGCGGCATAATGACGCGCAGCTCAAAAAACGGCGCGAGCAAGAATTTCAATGAGATTCGCTTTGAGGACAAGGCTGGCAGCGAGCAGCTGTTCGTGAATGCCGAGCGCGACATGGACCAGCGCGTCGAGCATGACATGCGCGAGTTCGTTGGAAATAACCAACATCTGATTGTGGGTTCGTCGCAGATGCAATCGATCGTCGGCAACAAGCACGAGCACGTGAAAAAGGACCATGTGGAAACCATCGACCAGGATGCTTCGCGCACGGTAAAAGGCGAGCATATGGAGAAGGTTTCTGGCGATTACTCGATTTCCATCGGCGGCGATAGCAAGGAAAAGGTAACAGGCAAGATTTCAGTAAAAGCCGCCAACCACCACGAGAAGTTGGACCAGGCATACGCACTTGAGGCAGGACAGCAAATTCATGTCAAATCGGGAATGACTCTCGTCGTCGAATCAGGTGTGCAGCTCTCGCTCAAGGTAGGAGGGAATTTCATCGACATCGGTCCTACCGGAGTCACCATTCAAGGCACGATGGTCATGATCAATAGTGGCGGAGCGGCGGGATCCGGAAGCGGCGCCTCGCCCAGCGATCCTAAAGAACCAAAGGAGCCGGATGCGCCACAGACCGCAGATGACGGTAGCAAGGGAGGAGCACTCTAAAAATGCCTCCAGCAGCGCGTCTCGGCGATATGCATACTTGCCCGATGGTGACGGGCGTAGTGCCACACGTGGGTGGTCCAATCCTTCCGCCGTGCTGTCCTACCGTGATTATTGCAGGAGTTCCTGCAGCTCGCGTTGGCGATATGGCCACTTGTGTTGGTCCCCCAGATGTAATCGCACTAGGCTCTATGACCGTCCTTATTGGCGGACAGCCCGCGGCACGCATGGGAGATCAGACAGCGCATGGCGGCGTGATCATTGTTGGCTGCCCGACAGTTTTGATCGGCTAGCTCGTGTGTTTGTGCCAGCGTCGTCTGGCTGTGGTCGCCAGAATTTGCTGCTGGATTTTCGGAGTTAGGAACTTGGCGGGATCGCGCAAACCAGGGCCGCTCGGGATCGATGGGATTGTCCCCAATATCCAAGATGGCACTCTGATCCGCAATGTCTCTCACCCGCCCGGGCCCGCTCGCGATGATGCTGTCCATCACAGCCGTCGCAGAATCAAGTATCGTCCTCTTCGGAAGTCACATGCCGGTCTGCCGATCCTGCGCGAGGGTATCAGGGACAAATACGTCCACTGGGCTCAAATCCTGCTAAATGAACATTACGCAACCAGTGAGCCGCTAAAAGTGGATGGCTATTTTGGACCAAAAACCTTAGCTTCTGTGATCGATTTCCAACGCTCCATGTCGTTAACCGCCGACGGCATAATCGGGCTGCACACGTGGGTAAAGTTGCAGATACTCGAGACTCCGCCCGAGAAACCGGCAGCCGCTCCGAAACCCACAATCACGGAAACACCTGTCCTACGTGTAGTCCATGATTGGTCCTTAAGTCGCCGCTTTGAAGAAGTGCTGAAGCTGACGCCAAATCACCTGACACCTGAACTAGCTGCTCAATTCCGAGCCATGCTCACTCCTCTCAACGTCGGCATTATGGTCGGAAGCCTGGTTGCCTGGGCAGTGTCACATGCTTTCGGGGTTGGTGAGGTTGCGGACATTGTTCTTGCCGGTGTGGGAGTTGTCTTTCTCGGCATGGCAGCGCTGCAGGCCATTGAAGACATAGGCGAATGTCTAATGACCACGGTCGACGCCGAGAACTATCCCGAGCTCGACAAGGCTGCAGATTACCTTGCACAAGCTGTCGCGATACTCGGTGTTGTGGCACTTTTCGCGCTGCTGGCAAAAGTTGGCGCGAAATTTGGCCGAGCAGCAAGTGTGGGAGAAGAAGAAGCCGCAGTGGCGTCGGAAACCTCGGTTCGAAAACCTCCGCTTAAGTCACCGAAAGCACGTCCCCTCGATGAGCCTAAAGAGCCAGCTTCAGGTCCGAAAGAACCGTCTCAATCAAAATTGGTGAATTCTGAGTTTAACGGCGTCAAAGCCCAACGTGTTCGTCCTGGAACCAATAACAAGGTAGCAGTAATTGGACGAAGCATGGATAAGGCCGTTGACCCATATTCGAAGGGTTTGCAGGCCGAAGGACACGACGTAGAGACTTTCAGCGGAGATAAGATTTCTCCGGCCGCACAAGCTGAATGGAAGAACCTGAAAGCTCAATACGCACCGGATCCTATTCCAGAAGACGTCGTCCGCAATTCACAAATGTTTCAGGAAAATCAGGCGTGGGCCCAAAAGTTAGCTGATCAGGGCTATACCGTTGTTGATGTAGGTAATCCGGGTGGACAAGCGTCGAGTCCCTTTTACGAAATGGAAAAACAAACGCTATTCGGGCAAACCAACGCCGCAGGAGCAGAATAATGAGTCAGTCTGATGTCTCGCTTACAGGCGATTTTGCAACTGTAGACGAAGTAATGCGCCAGCACTCTCCCGCGTTTGCCGGCTTAGGCTTCGAATTGAGTGGTGTAACGCTGGAAGGATCTCCAAAACTGCAGCGGTTTCCAATTTTTCATTTCCTGAATAAGCAGAGTGGCATGCGAATCGACATTTCCTTCTTCGCCGCTCGCGACGCGTTAAATGGAGGATTCACGGTTCTTCTCATCAAGCCGGTAAATCGCAAACTCGACGTGGAGGACTACCTCAAGCTGCACGATCGCTTAGCACCAACCAAACTCTTCAGGTATCGTGGCTCGGAAACGGACGTCCGGAAATTCGCGGAAGAATTCTTGCAGATGTTGCTCGGATTGTTCAGCGGGGAACTGAAGCCAATCCTCGACCGTAAGACTTTTGAAGAAACACCGATTGATTGGATGGGCTATAGATAAGAGTTAATGCCTGATTTAGAGTTTGATCGCAATCCATCCTCCCGACGCGAGCAATCTCAAAATTTCGGCAAACTGCTCAAATGATGTAGCAGGTTCAAGAATTTCTTTGGCTTTGAACATCTCGAACAACTTTTTCCCGGTACGATTTCCATCGCAGGCTGCGAGCAACTCCAGTGTCCAGCCAGGCGCATCGAGTTCCATTTTGAATGGCTCATCGATGAGAATACGTTGCTTCTCAGGAGTCCAATTGCCCTCACGTAAGACATAGGTTGCATTTAGGTGGCACTCCGGCGCTGTTTTTAGGCGCGCAGTACGGAGAAGTTCCAGATGCTGATCGCGTGCGACGATGCGTTCCCATTCCAGGACTGATTCAATGTCCTTTAATCCGCAGCTTTTTCCCGTGCTGCGGCGGACGGTAACTCCCTCACGTTTTTCGCCATGCCGGTAGATGAACATAGCGCCAAAGACGAAGCTTACGATCTTCAGGAGTTTCAGAACTTCTTTCCAGCGCTGTACCTGCTCTACTGAACCTCGGCCGCGGATAACGTCGTTTAATGCCTGGACTGCCGGTTCCATCTCGCTGCGGATGAACAAACCGACATCGAATTCGCTGGACTTATCGCCCAGCCACTTCCGGATTCGGTCTTCGAAGGGCTCATTGAGGCGGTCGGAACCTAGCGAGACGCAAATAAACAGCCCCTTTTCCTCGAGATAGTTGGGCAACTCCTGAACCATGCGGCGGGTAATTTGCTCACCATCCTGTCCGCCGTCATAGAAGACGTACTTTGGTTCCAATACAGGAACGTACGGAGGATGTCCCACGATGCGATCAAACGTCCGTCCATTTGCCGCCGCATAGAGATCCCCCTGCGCGTTTGTAACGTTGGAAATGCCGTTCAGGCGGCGGTTGAATTCGGCAAAGTGCACGCTGCGAGCGGCAATATCGTACGCCCAGGAGTGTTCGGCCCCGGAACGGGCTGCCAGGAGCGCTGCGATTCCGGTTCCGGCGCACAGTTCTAGGAATGCTTTACAAGGGGTCGAGGGAATCGAGGATAGAAAGCCACGGGTTGTTCCCAGGATCGCCGGATACACGACGTCGACCGGGGGTTGGAATGGCGTTCCGTCAACGCCACACCACCGATCGGAAACGATGTATAAACCGTCCGTTGCATACAGCGCGACAGTGGCTACATACCGCCCATTTTCGATGTCTACAAGCCCCAAGTCTGCAAATAAACCGACCAGTTCCTGCCCCAAAATGCCCGGAATTTCGGACTTATCGAAGCTCTTCCCCTGCAGGAACATCCTTGCGAGGGCATCAAAAGGTGGAGATTTCTCGATGGAGCGTGACTCCACCTCGAACTCGGCTTCACCTACTTTATGCAGGCGGAAGTGGCCTTCCATGTTTTCTTGCACATAACCTGCCTGCGATAGCAGTTCGCGGAGTCTTGAAAACTGCTGTTCGGTCCCAAAGCGAATAGGATAGGGCTCAGCTTGAGGCTGTGGAATTGCGCTCATATGAAGAGTACGGTGGGGAGCGGGCGCAAGATTAGCACAAAATTACGCGCTTCTCTTTCGAAATGGGAGAGTTCCTCGCCTCGGCTGCAGGGCGACTAATATCGCTATCTCATCGGAAACGAAGACAAAAAGTTCAAGGGGTGGATCGACCCGCCCCTTGAATGGTTAATACAATCAGCTATCTGGGAGAGCTGTAGTCGCGTGGTGGATTGTTATCTTGCGGTGGATTGTTATAGTCGCGATCGTCTTGCGGCAATCGGCGACCGTGACCTTGATAGCCGGTGTATCCGTTCATCCGAACGGCCTGATTCAAGCGAAAGTTCAACTCCGTTTCCGCCGGAACTTTGAGTTCTTTGCCCCGAGTCAGGACTTGTGCTCCCGCTCCGGCTGCACCGCCGAGGATCGCGCCGATCGCCGCACCTTTGCCACCGCCCGCCAATGCGCCAAGCAGCGTGCCTGCGAGTGCGCCGCCACCGACGTACTTACCGGTACGCTTGTTCATTCCCAGGCCGCCGTTTTTGCTGCTGCCGGCAGCGCTGGTGCCTTCAGTATCCATACGGTAAGTGCGTCCATCCACTTCGATGGAGCGCAGGTCGAGCGTCAGATCGTCAGCCTTTTCGCTGGCTTGAACTACTGAAAGCTGGGCGCGTGCACCGCGCGGAACAACTACGTTGCCGCTTGCATCCGTAATGTCGCGCGAGACAGTTCCCGGAAACATCGCGCCAGGCGTTACGTTTCCACTCTTTGCGTTAATGTCCTGATCGACGCGGACGTGCACTTCGGTGCCCGCCGGCAGCGTCGTCGATTGTGCGAATGCTCCAAAGCTGAACAAGAGCATCGCGCAGAGTCCAATACGAGATGCGATTCTTCGCATGAAATTCCTCCTCAGATCCTCAGCAGACACCGGTGTCGTCTGTTTTCGTCTGTTTAGTAGAGATGCAACATCGCGCCTCTGAGTGCGCTGAGGAAAGTTGCGGGCGTGAGTTGGAGGATGAGCAGCTCTGCCTGGCCGGACAGGAAAGAGCAGACAAGAGGAATTTTAAACGTCGACTACTCCGGAGTGGGATCGATATTTGAGGCGGCCGGCGAATCCGGCGATACGGCTCTACTTCTTAATAGCAAAGAACACAATAAGAAGGATTGCAAGGAGGAACAGCAGATTCAGCACGAGGATTAAAGGCATGTACTGCGACAGCTTCGACGGTTCCGCTACCGGAAGGTCGGGCGGTTTTGGGATCGGCGGGAGACTCGTGTTCGGCGGCGTCCACGCCTGCATGGTTGGCGTTGCCCATCTCTGAGTCTGCGAAGAACTCGCGGACCATATCTGGGTGGCCATGCCTGTTGGCAAGGAAGGCGACGACGGTCCGGGCCACATGTTCTGATCCGTCGGCGCAGAAGCACCTGGAGTTGCCGCGAGCTTCTCTTGCAGGGCGCGCAACTCCGATCCTTTAACGACTCGCGTGAAGTCACTTGGACTCGAAGCCGTTGAAGGCGTTGTAGCAGTTGGCTTCGTCCCAGGATCCTGAACAATCGGTGTGGGAGCGATTGGATTTTGCATTGGAGACTGCACTGCAGATTGCGGGAAAGTTACGGAGTCCTGCACATGAAAGAGGCGCGTGAATTTCGCTGTTGGCGTAGGTTCGACAGTGCTCGACGATCCGCTGCCTGGGCCTAATTTCGAGGGTTCAGCGACAGCAAACGTGGCTGGATCAGCTGTCGGCGAAACGCTCGCTGACGGTTTTTTCACGAACAGTTGCGTTGCCTCAGACCACGTGACGTTACTGAGGTCGCCAGGCTTGCGCTCTTCACCTGGCTTAGGAATATTCGCGAAGACATTTACGTTCAGGGCGATCGTCATCGCATCTGGCGCAGGAGTCTCGGATTCCTTTTCGGGACTCGACGAATTACTTGCAACGTTCGCCCGTGACTCTACCGGCAAACGCTCAGGAATTGGATTCTTGAAAATGAACCGGTCCGAGTCCGTGCGGATACCGAGCACGTCTGAATCGCTCGGCAATTTTTGAGTTGGCGAATGTATCGACGAGGAGATTGATGCGTCCTGCTCCGGAGGCTTCTGCATCTTGCCAAAAACTCGTTCGAATTCCCGTTTTGCGTCTTCGCGCTCGTCCATTCAGATGTCTCCGGAGATGGGAGTTAGCTTACCCTGAGATGCCTGTCCAGTAAACATGTTCTTCTTGACTTTGGCGACATTCGTGCATACGATTCGTTTCCCATAACACCTGCTAGTTCATTCTTCCGTTTTGGCCTAACGGTCAACAAAATCAGGAGCAAGTCGCGGGAGTCCCCAGAGAACTCGGGTGCGGTTTGATGGTGTTCTTGATGCGAATATCGTCCCCGGAACCTCGTCCCACAAGAAAGCAGATTCACGCTTCACAGTTTCTTAGACGTCTCACTTCAACAGTCTCGCATTTGAGCCTCACGGTGGAAGTGTTACCAGGATTCAGGAGCAGAGTTTAATGGCCAGACACATCGGTGAACGAAAGACAAACCTCGCTTTCTGTTTTCAGGAACTTCTCACGGCTACAGTGAGGCTTCGCTTCAATCGACAGTCTGCGCCGAAACCCGATGTCTTCCGTGCACACATGCGCGAGGCATATCGCCTGGCGGCGCAAGAAGCGGAAAGCAGCGACTACCAGTCCGAGTATGTGAACATCGCCGGACACGCAGTGATCGCGTTCTTGGACGAGACTGTCGCGATGTCGCAGAATACTGCGTTTTCAGGCTGGTGGATTTCGCCACTCACGAAGGAACTCTTTCCTGAAGCGCCGCCAGATGCCTTTTACGCAGATCTCGATAGTCTTCTCTCATCGAGGGACTCGACTGAGGTCGGCGACACCATCGAAGTTCTGTATTTGTGTCTGCTCCTTGGATATCGCGGCATTCTAAGCACCGATCGCTCGAGTGAGCTATCTGACTATCTCGACAAGATCAGCGCGAAGATGCTTCACATCCGTGGCGTTCGTGCATCCCTCGTGCCGGATTGGGGTGTACCACCCGAGCCGATCGAGCCTCTTCGGATTGGCGGTGCTCGTCGAATAGGACTCGCTGCGATCGCAATATCCATTGTCATCTGCGTCATTGCTTTTGCCGTAAGTAAGTTCGCGTTGCTTTCCGGTGTAGTCGACATACGTGCGTTGGCGCGGTAGGGAATCATAGAAGGGAATTCGATGTTGACGAATGTCATTACAGGCGGCGCGCTGATTCTTTACCTGCTGTTGGCTTGGTTTGTAGGCTCAATGATGGGACTCACCGGTACGCGGCTCTGGGTGTTGCGCGCTGGACTTTTCCTGATCGGGATCATCGCCGCTGCGACGTTCGTCTGGTTTCGCCGACGCCTCACGCAGGACGCGTTGCTACGAGGTCCAAATGCCGCCTATTTTCTTGATGTTGACCGATTGCTGAACGATGCGGAAGCCAAGCTGAAGGAAGCGCAAGCTGGGAGGCTCGCGAGTCTCCCGATCGTCTACGTATTGGGTGAATCCAACACCGCCAAAACTACGACTATCCAGCACGGAGGCCTTCATCCCGAACTTCTTGCGGGAGAGCCAGAGCGAGATGGTCAGATTGAGCCAACGGCCAGCATCAACATTTGGGCTGCTGGTGGAGCGATCTTCATCGAGACTGGCGCAAAGGTATCCACCAATTCGCAGCTGTGGACATATTTGCTGCGTAAGACGCAACCACCAGAACTTTCTACTTCGGGACTGCCACCACGCGCTCTAGTCATCTGTTGCGATTGCGAGCGTCTCAAATCGAAAGATCTTGCAATTGCCTCTGCCCGACGTCTTTCGGAGCGCCTTCGCGACGTGGAA
>Ga0126376_10000589_pt1 | contig 17995 bp, 14 predicted proteins | sample PanSoiMetPlot_15_FD_92760 | JGI IMG/M metagenome (GOLD analysis project Ga0126376, IMG submission 92760) | Tropical forest soil microbial communities from Panama - MetaG Plot_15 | ecosystem: Environmental > Terrestrial > Soil > Tropical forest > Bulk soil | place: Panama | collected 2016-02-17
AAACCTTCACGCCAGATTTCAAGATCGAGCTGATGCGACAAACCGTTGACTACGCTGACGCCAACGCCGTGCAGCCCCCCTGAAACTTTATAAGTCGACGAATCAAACTTTCCACCGGCGTGCAGAACGGTAAGTACCACCTGCGCTGCTGGAAGTTTTTCGCCGTGATACTCCATGTCGTCAACGGGAATGCCACGACCGTTGTCGACGACGGTGATGGAATTGTCGATGTGAATCGTGACATCGATGCGATCCGCGTGTCCTGCAAGTGCCTCGTCGACAGAGTTGTCGACGACCTCATACACGAGATGGTGAAGCCCCATCTCTCCCGTAGATCCGATGTACATCGCGGGACGCAGCCGAACAGCCTCCAGGCCCTCAAGAGCCTTAATAGAATCGGCTGTGTAATCGCCGTTCGTGCCGCCATTAGCTTTCTTTTGCTTGGCTTCCTTTGCTGGAATCTGCGTTTCGTCCACTTGCGCCTGCGTTCTAATAGCTGCTTCCTTCAATCGGGGGACCCCGCTTTAGCTGGTTTTAAGCCCTATAAATCGCAACGCTGGAGCAGCGCTGCAAACCCCGCCCAAGAGCCTCTGAACGAAACCACGCTTGAGTCGGAAAATAGTTGATTATTCAGGGATTTATAGCCTTTTTTGACGTGCTCATTCTACCACATCTAAGCACTGGACGAACGCCATAATTCGACGGCTAAACGGCCGAAGTCGCCTCCATTTCGTGTGAAGAATCCACGAATTAGGCCGGGCTTTTCCACAGATATCCACAGAAATAAGTGTTTTCAAATTCGGCACCCATTGGTATCGTCCCAAACGAAAGTAACCAGTTACCACATTACGTTGGTAATAGGCATTACTCATCTCACTTCGGGAGATTCCCATGAAAAAGTCGCTCCGTCTGCTGTTTGCCACCATCGTTATGGCCGCTGCTGTGGCTGCTGCTTCCACCTCTAATTCCAAGAGCGTCCTCGGAGCCGGCTGTGAGCCAGTTCCGATGTGTCCTCCGGGAGTCTGCGCGCTTAACTAGTAACTCTTTGGTACCGGTTACTTAAGGGCGATATTTTTACTTGATGTGGGGCGGGCATAGGGCTATCCTCCTGCCGGATAGGTGACCTATGCCCCCGTTGAGCTTAGAAGCCGCGCTGATTTGGGCAATCGCCCCAGTCTTACAGATACTTTGTGTTTACCTGCTTTATCGCCGTAAGTTATTGTCTCAGTTCAAGTTTCTAGGTTCATTCTTCATTTTCGCGACCATCAAAGCAGGGGTTCTCTTCCTCTGTTATCACTATTCCAATCCTCTCTCATGGACGTACTTCTCCGCCTACTGGGTAGGCACTGCCATGCAGGATATGTTCATGATTGCGGTCTTGTACGAAATATTCTGCGCAGCTTTTAAACCCTTTGCGGGTCTCCAAGATCTGGCCAAGCTTGCATTTAAATGGGCGGCAGCCTGCTGCCTGCTGATCGGGTTTATCGTCTTCGTAACCACTCCAAGCTCTCAGCCTACTAAGTTCAACTGGATCATAGTCGGAGTGCACGATTTTGAGCGCATTGTCAGACTCATGGAGTGTGGCCTGCTTGTGTTCCTTGTCATGGGCTCCCACCACCTCGGAGTGTCGAGGAGAAACCGAGTATTCGGCTTTGCTCTTGGTTTCGGGCTTGACGCCTTTGTGCAGCTGATGATCTACAGCGCAGCGGCGAATTCTCACGTGAGCAAACAACATTTCTGGGGCGACCTGCTGCCAAAGGCATATTTCCTGTCCCTTCTCATTTGGGTGGGTTACCTGATACAACCGGACCCGAAGGAAGAATCCCTGCATGTTCCAGTTACTTCGCCTCTCCTGCGCTGGAATGAGGTGGCCCTGGTTTTGGGACACACCGGAGGCCGCGTTGCCTTGAATATGCCAGCGGAACCGTTCATGCCGAGCGTTGAACGCATGGTCGAACAGGTAATGCAGAAGGAGATGCTTGTCGACCGCCGACAGCAGCGGATCGTATAGCTCCAGCTAACTTGGTTTTCATTGAGGCCGTCCGATACGGACGGCCTTTTACTTAAGCTGCGCCCGCGACCAGCATCGCGCTAAACGCAGCGCTCGCCGCAATCAGAACAACAGCCGTTACGGCTATATGGCGGCGAAAGCGCCCGCCCAGGAAGTGAGGCTCGAGCAAATCAGCATAGATTCCGCCAACGAAGACAAGGGCGAACGACAGAGTCCAAATAATGGAAGCGCCGGGCAAGAACCGCCCCGGCCACCACGGCAGCAGCAAGGCCGGAATCAATGCCGAGGAATTCCCGAAGTAGCGTGCTCGCTTCCAGAATATAAATACGCACAGGCAGCTCACGAAAGCCAGAATTTCCAGGAGACTTCCGGGGACATCAATGAAGGCCGTGAATCTTGAGGAACTGAATCGCAGGTATTCCGCATTCGGGAGGAGACCCGCTGCCGAGAGGTCCCGAAAGTTAAAGCCAAAGCACAACAGCAAGACGCCTATTCCAATCGAGCTGCTGATCGCCAGGATAACAACTGACATCGCCCGGCGTCCTGGTGCGAGGTAAAGCATGAATGCAGTCGCGAGTGCCAAACCTGCAACAGCTGCGGCCACACTTGCGGCTGCGGTCAGCCCAATAGCAAGACCTAGCAGGACCATTCTGGGACGCCATTTCTTGGGTGGCGCATACAGGGTGTGGGCCACACCGATGCTGGTGTAAACGAGGCCGAAGACTCCCCACGCGGCGAGAATTCCAGAACCAACAGTCGCGCTTGCCAGCAATATGGCTGGACTGAAGCAATAAAGCCCCAATGCAACATATCCACCTTCATTGCCGAAGATCCGACGCGCGACCCACCACAGCGCAGCGCCCAACCAGGTCCCGAAAATAACGAAGGGCAGGCGAACGAGCCATCGATTTGGAGACGAGTAAATACTAAATCTTGTGCTATTCGCTTCCCACACTCGTGCGACCGACGGGAGCAGTCCCGCGCATCTCAGCTCAAGGATGCTGTCGCCTGGAATGAGCGGAGAACTTCCACTCGCAAGTTGACGTGAGGACCACAACGACTTCCCCGCCAGGGCGCTGCGAGTTTCCGACATGCTTAACGGGAGATGCGAGATGAGCCATAGGCACTCGACGACAAAAACGATCAGCAAGACCGCGGCGATCTTCTGCGCTTTATGCACCTCAAACCGCGGTCTGCGGATGGTCATCGAATTTTTTAATCTAACACGCGATGGCAGGTCGGAAGGGCACGAGCTCGTTTTTGGTTTAGGCCCCCAGAGCCAGCGAGGCCTCTGCACAGAAGTATTCAGTGGCAAAGTCCCGTGCCAGCAATTTCGGATAGGCGGCCGCGGCGATCATGGCTGCATTGTCGGTAGAGAGTCCGCGAGATGGAAAGAAAATCTTGATGCCTTCCATCTCAGCTTGCTTCAGGAACTCCGAGCGCAGTCGCCGATTAGAAGCAACACCGCCGCTAACGATCAGAGACTCAACTTCAAGGCTCTCAGCCGCACGCAATGTCTTGCTTACCAGATCCTTCACCACAGCCTCCTGAAAGGACGCAATCAAATCCAGCGTGAGCGAATCGAGTTGCGGCAGAAAATCTTCAGGCTGGGGATTGGAGCGCTCTGCAAGTGCATGCCGGCGTGTTTCGATTGAACTCCGCATCTCGTTAGTCTCAACAAAACGGAGCACTGCGGTCTTAATGCCGCTGAATGAAAAGTCATACCGTCGCTGAGAGTCCCCGACATCGTTTCTGCGCTTCTCGTGCGCTTTGATCTGGGAGCGCGGCATCGAGATCGAATGCGGATTCCCGTACTTCGCCAAAGCCTCAATAATCGGACCACCGGGATAACTCAGCGCGAGGAGTTTTGCGACTTTATCGAATGCTTCACCCGCTGCATCGTCCAGCGTATGTCCAACATTTTGATAGCTCCATTGTGTCGTCCCAGAGCGATTGACCAAGTACAGGTGTGTATGTCCGCCTGACACTACGAGCGCTAATGCAGGCAGTGCGATTTCGGCGTTAGTGGACTGTCGATGCTCCAAGAGAACTGCGTGGATGTGTCCTTCAAGATGATTTACTGCAATCAGAGGCTTCGAAAGAGCAAACGACAATGCCTTTGCATACGTGATTCCGACGAGAAGGGAACCAGCAAGTCCCGGCCCCTGCGTGACTGCAAAGGCATCCACCTGTTCCAGGCTGACTTGGGCGCAAGTTACCGCTTCACGCACAACCGGAACAATCGCGCGCAAGTGCTCGCGTGAGGCGAGCTCCGGAACCACTCCGCCATAGGGCATGTGCGTCGTGATCTGCGAGGAAACGACGTTGGATAGTAATTGCTGTCCATCACGCACGACCGCGGCAGCGGTCTCATCGCAGGAACTCTCGATCCCAAGGATTAGCATCGTGAATTCCTTATGATAAAGGGATAGGGTCTCCAACAGTGGAGTCGATGGACGTGAGCGCAAACAAACAGGCAAACGCGTCGGTGAATCGAGTGACAGCAGCACATGCTGCCGCGCTCGAAGTTTTGAGGCAGCTGCGCGCGCACGGTAATATCGCCTATTTCGTAGGCGGATGCGTACGTGACCTGCTGCTGGGCATCTCGCCGCAAGACTACGACATTGCTACGAGCGCGCATCCTGACCAGGTGATGTCTCTCTTTCCCAATACGATTGCCGTTGGCGCGCAGTTCGGAGTCGTGCTGGTGGTCATCGGAGACAGTGACGGTAGTAAGCCTATTCAAGTTGAGGTGGCAACCTACCGCAGCGACGTGGGGTATAGCGACGGCCGCCATCCTGATGCCGTCCGGTATTCGCAGACTGCAGAAGAAGACGTGCAGCGCCGCGACTTTACTATTAACGGTCTCCTGCTGGATCCGTTCACCCATGAAGTTCTTGATTATGTAGGCGGCCGTTCCGACCTGGAACGCAGAAGTATCCGCACCATCGGCAATCCCCAGCAGCGCTTCCGCGAGGACAAATTGCGCATGATGCGCGCCGTCCGTTTTGCTGCGCGTCTGGCATACCAGATCGAGCCAGGCACATTGTCTGCAATTCGCGAACTGGCACGGGAGATTCATCAGGTGAGTCGCGAGCGCATTCGCGACGAATTGGACAAGATGCTCACTGAAGGACAGGCGCGGCGCTGCTTTGAGCTCTTAGAGGAGACTGGACTTCTGGTTGAAGTACTCCCGGAGGTCAGTGCACTGAAGGGTGTAGAACAGCCGCCGCAATATCACCCCGAGGGCGATGTGTGGGTTCACACTTTGCTGCTTTTAGAAGGACTGGAAAAGGGTAGCTCCAAATCACTCGCCTGGGGAGTGTTGCTACACGACATCGGCAAGCCGTCAACATTTCGCGTGGCGCCTGATCGGATTCGCTTCGATCAGCATGCGGAAGTCGGAACGCGTATGGCGGAGGAGATCTGCAGGCGCCTGCGATTTCCTAACGACACCACGGAACAAGTCAGCGCTCTCGTTGCCAATCACATGCGATTCGGAGACGTCAAAAAGATGAAAGAGTCCACGCTCAAGCGCTTCATGCGACTGCCCGAATTCCACGAGCATCTCGAGCTGCATCGGCTTGATTGTTCGGCGAGCCACCGCGATCTTTCGTTGTATGAATTCGTGCGCGAGAAGCTAGAGAATACTCCGCAGGAGGAGATTCGTCCGGCGCCATTGATCAGTGGCAAGGATCTAATCGCGCACGGATGGATGCCGGGACCGCAGTTTCGCACAGTGCTGCAGGCCGTCGAGGACGCACAACTTGAAGGAGTGCTGCACACGTACGAAGAAGCCATTTCATTCGTCGAAACAAATTTCACAAAAAACTAGAGGAGGCCGGCATTGTTTGCTGGATGTACGGTTCCTGAAGATCAGGTTTCAACTCTGTTAACAATCGGGGCCGCAGCTTTGATTATTAACAGGAGCACTCGATTTTCTCGGTAACCCTCTGGTGCCAACTTTCATCCCACTCAATTAGCAGACCAGGCAACTCCCTTCAAGCAATCATTCCCCGCGAGGCTTGAATATGCGGCTTGTGAATCGAATCCGGGAACTTCACTGCTGGCTGATAGCTTGGAGCCACGCTCTGGTAGGTGAGTTAATCGCATTAACCCAGCCCAAAAACGACTTCCGAAGATAAGACAGGAGCACAGGAAAAAAGGGCCATCCATAGAATGGACGGCCTTGTACTTTTCACGAACGGGTTACTTAAATCGCTTGTTGACCTCATCCCAATTCACGACGTTCCACCATGCGGCCAGGTAATCGGGACGCCGATTCTGGTACTTAAGATAGTAGGCGTGCTCCCATACATCGTTTCCCATAATGGCATGATGACCATCGATAATGGGATTGTCCTGATTGGCGGTCGAAGTGATTTCCAGCCTTCCGGCCTTGCTGCGTATGAGCCACACCCATCCACTGCCAAAGCGCTTCACACCCGCATCGTTGAATTGCTTCTGAAATTCTTCAAAGCTGCCAAATGTCTTTTCGATGTCGTCGCTAACTTTTCCAGTTGGCGGACCTCCGCCCTTCGGCTTCATGATTTGCCAGAACATCGTGTGATTCATGTGACCGCCGCCATTGTTGCGAACAGCGGCGCGAATATCTTCGGGAACGCTGTTGATGTCGCGCAGCAAGTCTTCAACACTCTTGCTGCCGAGCTGGGGATGCTTCTCGATCGCGGCGTTCAGATTGTTTACGTAAGCAGCGTGATGCTTGTCGTGATGCAACGTCATGGTTTGCGCGTCGATGGTAGGCTCCAGCGCGGAATAGTCGTATGGAAGCGGCGGAAGTGAGTGCGCCACGGCTTTCTCCTTTATCTAGCAAGTTCAGCCCACGAAGGCCAACCGGCGATGATAAATCAATCGCAGAGTTGTCGTTCAGACTTGGGCATGTTCAAGCTGCCTCGTTGGTAGGAGGCAACACTGCACTGATGCGAACAAGATCGGCGAGGATTCGCTCTGTTTCTTTCTGGCCGAGATCGGCACACTCCGCGATTTCGGCCGCGTGTCGGAAGCCGTTCACGGCCTTCGTTACCGCCATTGCAGTCGCATCGAGTTCTACGACGTAGATCCTGCCTTGATGCGTTCTCGAAAACAGCAAAGTCGTCGGCTTGCGTGGCACATTTGTTGGAACCTTTGCCTTTTTCGAGTTTTCGAGCAGTTCGGGAATTGCAAATCGGAACTCGCGGATCAGAGTGGAAATTGCATTGCGAAAAAAGCGGGTTACCGGAGTCAGTTCTGAAGTAGCGAGTTGCACGAAGAACGCGTACTCGTAGTCCAGCAGCTCGGTCCACCATTCGTCTGAACGTTTTGCTCGCAGTTCGGAAACGGCGAGTTCCCCAACCATACTCGCGGTTGCAAGCGAACCCAGCGTGCAGCCTTCAAGGATGGGATCGAACTTTACAGTGTCGACGAGGTTCGCCGCTGCGCCCGAGCCAAGCAGAGCTGTCGAATAGCGAAATCCGCGGTGAAGGCGATCGCGGTAATAGCGTCGTGCGAGAAATCGCGAGAAACGCACGGCGCGGTCGACCTCATTCCCATGCAGAAACTCCGAATCGCTGGCTTCAGATCGCGCGCTCGCATCGGTGAGAAATTCGATAATCTGATCCTGGAGAGCGCGATCCGTCGGAGGGTAATGGGCAACGTGGATCCGGCCGCCCTCGGCCAGGTGTTGATCCTGGCGCCCCTGTGGCATCTGATTAGCTCGCTGCAACACTCGCCGCGGCAAAGGCAGCTCGTGTGCGACCCATGCTGTCTTCGAGTTGTGACCCGGTTACGGTTGGCGAGAATACATCGACGGTCACGGCACGCAAATGTGGCGCACGCTCCGCCGCCCAGCCGGCGACGCCAAGAATCTCGTCGCTTGGCGGAGTTGGCGCGATCCACGGGCCTTGCAAATCACGGTCGTATTCCACGCCCGCCACGTGAATCTCAACTACGCGATCCAGAGGAAAATCCGCGAGATATTCACGGGGATCGATCTTGCGGTAATGAGCTGCGAGCCAGATATGCGGCACGTCGATCAGGAATCCGCAACCGGTACGCTCGAAAAATCGAGTCAGGAATTCCGCCTCACTCATCTGCGCGTGCGTGACTGAGAAGAAGCCGGGAATGTTTTCCATCACTAACGGAGCGCCGACCGCATTTTGGAGCACCAAAGCGTTCTCGCAAAAGCGCTGCAGAAATTCCTCGGTGTACAAGGGCGGGAAGACGTAATCCAGCGATCGGGCACGATCCTGTGTATGGAGGCATTGAAAGTGCTCCGCGATCCACGGGCCCTGGTAGCGCTGCTGCAATTCTCTCGCGCGCGTGAGGGCGAACTCGCTGAGCGGATCGGAAAGCTGCCCTAGATAATCGTGCAGCAGGAGTGGGAATTGTTGCTGAATTTGTGGGAAGAATTCATCGTCCGCGGCCGGCGGATCGGCCATCGAAAGGTGGTCGATCAGCTGAGCATGATCCAGCGTGAACTGCGCAAGATGTGGATTGTAGAAAGTGCCGATCGAGAGCCGGTGTTGAGGAATGGAAGGCATGCGGAGAATCGGTAGAGGCGTCCGCCACAGCGAACGTCTCTACCAAACTTTAATCAGTGGCAGGTGGGAGCGACCTCGGTGCTCTCAACCAGCTTTACGCTGTTGTGACAGGTCGGGGCCACCTCGGCGGTCTCAACCAGTTTTACGTTGGAGTGACATGTCGGAGCTACTTCGCTGATTTCGATAATCTTCATTCAGTTTCTCCTTGTAATTCTCCGAATTGCATTACAGCCAGTGACTAGATGCGACAAGAGTCCAAACTGGTGTGCGAAATTTTCTCAGACCGGCTGAATTTGGGCAAATTGAGCAGTTTTTACACGGGTGGCGCGGATTGGCGCGCTTCTGTTGCCCGATACAATGCAGTTGAGATGCCCTCCAAATCGGCACCAAGTCCAGCAAAGCAGCCCTTCCGAACCATTGTTCTTCTCCGCGAGCACCAAATTGCCGAACAATTCCGGAATGCTTTTGAACACCGCTATTTGCCTGAGCATTTGTTCTACTGGCTACCATCTTCGGTGCAGGCGTGGGTCGATCTGTGTCGTTCAACGGAATATAAAAACGCGAGTCGCGCACTGGAAGTGCTACTTCTTGCGGCTCCGGAACTGGCGAGGGAAGTTTCCTATGTTCGTGTGCTCTGCGGCCTGGGCTGCGGAGAAGGCAGCAAGGATCTCGTGTTGCTTGAGCAGTTTGCAAATAGCGGCAACAGGCTGAACTACTTGGCAGCCGACTTCAGCCAACCTTTACTCGAACTCGCAGCGGATCAGGTGAACGGAATTGCGGAGGCAAGCCTTGGCTGCAAACTCGACATCTTTGACGATGGCCATCTCGCTACAGTTGCTCGTATGGCTCGCGACTTCAACGGGGCTGTATTGTTTTCTGTTTTGGGAAATACACTCGGCGCGTTTGATCCAAGTCAATTTCCGCGTAGGTTGCGAAGGCTAATGAACCGAGGCGACCGATTGCTCGTAGATGGCGAAATCTTTGGCCAGCAGACGCTCGCCGGATACGATAACCCGACCAACCTGCGCTTCGCCTGGGGGCCGCTAACTGGAGTCGGCCTAACCGAACATGATGGCAAATTGGAGTTTTCTACAGCAACGGTGGGGGACGGCCTGTTTGCCGTGACCAAGCATTTCACGGCGGCGCGTGATCTGCTCGTGAACGTCGGCAGTCACACAGTCAAGATTCCCGCTGGAGAAAGAATGCGCATGAGCAGCTCGATCAAATACGCCAATCGAGAGGTCTTGCTCAACCTGATTCGGACCGTGGAATTGCGAATTGAGTCTGAGTGGCAAAGCCGAGATGGAAACTTCATCCTCGTCTGCGCGTCGGCTGATTAGACTTGTAAGCGCCACACCATTGATTTCGGTTTTCCCGAACCAGCAAAGGCGTATCGAAGATATTCCATTGAATTTTCGAGGAGCGGTCAGTATTGATTGCTACAATGCAGAAAACTGAATCCATGAGCACAGCCGTCACCGCTGTTCCTCAAGAGTCTCGCGCATCTGGTTCGCACCTCTTCCTACTCTTTGTTTGGACGATTTGTCTCGCTTGGTCGGCTATTCGTCCTCACGATTACCTCACGTGGATGCTGGAGGTGTTTCCCGGTGTCGTCGGCATGTTGGCTCTGATCGCTATTTACAATCGCTTCCGCTTTACGACACTTGTATACACGCTGATCGTCCTGCACTGCGCGATTCTGTTCGTCGGTGGTCACTACACATATGCCGAAGTGCCGCTGTTCAACTGGATTCGCGATCATTTTCATCTTGCCCGCAACGATTACGATCGCGTTGGTCATTTTGCCCAGGGATTTGTGCCGTACATCATTGCGCGAGAAATCGCGATTCGCCGGAGGATCTTTAGGACCGACGGTTGGCGAATTTTCTTCTGTATCGCAATGTGCCTGGGCATTAGCGCGTTATATGAGTTGATCGAGTGGCAGTCTGCCGTGATTGGAGGCGCCTCAGCGAATGCCTTTTTGGGAACGCAAGGTGATCCATGGGACACGCAGGAGGACATGGCAACGGCGTTGTTCGGGGCTGCAATTGCTGGGCCGGTCATGGGGCGTTTGCATAATCGTGCAATGGCGGCGCTCGCGAAAACGAATGCGCCAGGCACCCTGACTGAATAGTTACTGGTACCGGCCGTTACGATGCTGTACAAGAGACTTTCGTGATTAGATCATTCCTGCACTGCACGCTGCGTCTTGCTTGATCTGCCGCCACCCTGTCCGCCGCCTATATCCTCAAAGCGGAAATTCATGATCGGATACTCTGTCCAGTCCTTGTAGTCGTAGTGCCACCACTCGTTCGGATAGATCGTGAATCCTTCCACTTCCATTGCGCCGCGGAGTGTGGCGCGATGCTGTCGTTCCTCGGCGGTGCCGCCAGGATAATCAGGGAAAGATCGCGGCGTCATCTCGTCGTAGATGCTGGGCATAGAGACTTCCCGTCCGGTCTTCAAGTCATAGAGACTCACGTCAACGGCGCAGCCGCGATTGTGCTTCGAGCCGGTTGCCGGATCGGCAACGAAGATCTTCTTGTCTTCCGGCGTGGCGTCCCAAAACATTTTGGTGACGTACCAGGGACGATAGGCGTCATGGATCACGACTCCGTAGCCTTTAGCATGCAATCTCTGATTCGCCCGTAGCAGGGCCTCCGCCGCTGGGCGCTGAAGGAAAGCGCGTGCCTGAGAATACATCGGGGTCCCGAGGAAGTTCTGTGTAGTTGCATAACGAATATCGAGCTTGATTGTGGGATCAAGCTTCACTACTTCGACCAGGTCAGGCGCCCGGAACTGGCCGGCTTCGATCGGAGGAGCGGCGTGCAAGGCTTCCGCCCGCAATACCTCCACAGGGCGCAGCGGCTTGAGATGAAAGATACCGTCACTGATCTCCTGGCTGGCTTGAACTCTGCCGGCATGCAGGAGCGTTGCGCAGGAGATCAAAAGTGCGAGGCTCAGACGCATTCTGGGGGTGGTCACGTGCGCCTTCTCCTTTGCAGATTAATACTCCAGTGCCAACCTAAAGGTTCCAAATTTTCTATTTTTTCTCCATCGCCTCCCGAATCGGACTCTTGTCCTGGTCTGGACCGGACGCGGCTCCAGTGGCCGCCGAGGAAGTGGTATCCAAAATGATCGCTGCCACATCCTGCTGACGTACCAGTTGATTGAATGCCGAAATGTCGTTCTTTGCGACTTGATCCCACTGTCCAAGCCACTCATCACTGCGCTGTTTCAGCATGTCGAATACCTGGTATGCCTGTGTCGTAGGCGCCGCATCAGCGCTCGAGACTGATCCGGCCAGAGCGACAAGTTCGTTGTTGAGACGAATCGGATAGTTCAGCACGTCTTGCGAGCTCTTGGCCTTCGACTGGATCATTGCGTCCTGAATTGGATCGATCTTCTGCTGCAACTTCTTACCTGCATCGCGGACACCCTTACCGTGATCATCTTTCGGCAGTCGTTTGTCGAGCTCGTCGATCTGTTTCTTCACGCTGTTCATCTGGTTGATCGCGTCGTCCACTTTGCTGACTTGATCGCGGATCTGCAGAAGCAGGTCAAACTGCTTCTGCAGATCGGCTTGCGTGATCTGCAGGCGCGGGTTCGCCTTAACTTCGAGAGGCTGGGTGTAGCTCTTTCCCCGCACGGTCAGCCTGACCTGATAGTTTCCCGGAACGGCAACTGGACCAGCATTGCTTCCGCCCCACAGAATCGCACCGGGAACCTTCGTCGAATCCTCATAGCGCAAGTTCCATACGAATCGATTTAATCCGGCATTGCCCGTGGGATTCGGCTGAGCCTGCCGAGCGAAACCTTCGCCTGCCGCCTCGCTCTGAGCTTCCGTCACGGTCGATTGCTTCGGCGGATACGTACGAATTACCTTTCCAGCGGCATCGAGGATTTCAACCGTCACGTGTTCCTCTTTTGGCTTGGCCGAAGGAACTTCACGTGTGGTTTCCTGCTTCTGCGCTTCGACTTTGGCACCAGCCGGAGCATTCGCCTGTGGAGTTCCGGGCTCCGTCGCCGCCGAGGCCTGTTGCGTGGCAGTCGGCGTTTCCATTGCTGAGGCCGGCTGTCCTTCCTTGGACTCCTCAGGCTTTTCCGGATTCAATGCCGTTTTGAGCGAGTAGTAGATGATCGCCCCGCTTGGCGGGTTCTGGCCGATATTGCCGCCGCGACCGCCTCCACCTCCACCGAAGCCGCCGCCAAAGTAGCGGTACGAAGTAGAGGGTTTGTATAGAGTCACATCGGCGTTTGCGTGCTCCGATTTGTATTCGCGAAGCGGCGTGATGTCATCGAGCGCCCAGAATGCGCGGCCGTGAGTCGCGACCACTAAGTCTCGATCAGTAACCGCAAGATCGCGCATGGAACTCATGGGCAAATTACGCTGCAGCGAGCGCCAGTGCGCACCGTCGTCGAAAGATAGGTAGACACCGATTTCAGTCGCCGCATACAGCAATCCTTCCCGCTTTGGATCTTCGCGAATTGCGCGCACCGTGGCTCCAGCAGGAAGATCGCCGTTCGCTCGCTTCCAAGTTTTGCCGAAATCTGTGGTTTTGAACGCGTAGGGAGCCCAATCGTCGGATTCATGACGATCGACTGCGACATACGCGGTTCCGGCAGTGAAGTGCCCAGCTTCGATCAAGCTGATACGGCTGTAGTGCAGAATCGGTCCCCCAACAGCATCCGGCAGATCCTTTGGTGTCACGTTCGCCCAATTCTTTCCGCCGTCGGTCGTGATATGCACAAGCCCGTCGTCGCTGCCCGCCCAGATCGCTCCCGCCTGCAGCGGCGACTCCGCAATGGTGAAGACCGTGCCGTAGTACTCGGCGCTGGTGTTGTCCTGAGTGATGGGGCCGCCGGATGACTGCTGCGTGCGCTTGTCGTTGCGTGTAAGGTCAGGACTGATCTCCTGCCAGTGATATCCGCGATCGGTCGTCTTCAACACGACCTGAGCGCCGTGATAGATCACGTTTGGATCGTGTGGGGAAATCACGATTGGCGCTGTCCACTGGAAGCGGTATTTCAAGTCGGCATCGCCGTGGCCCATTGGATTCAGAGGCCATGCGTTCATCTCGCGTTCGGTGCCGAGTTCCTTATTGAACTCCGTAATGCTGCCGTCGTAGCAGCCCGCGTACACAATGTTGGGATTTTTGGGATAAGGAGCGATGTAACCGCTTTCGCATCCGCCTACAGGATTCCAATCCGTGCGATCGATTCCACCATGGTTCGTGGCGCCGGCGATGCCGACAGAGGTATTGTCCTGCTGCGAGCCATAGATCCGATACGGGAACTGATTATCGACGATTACGTGATAGAACTGTGCCGTCGGCTGGTTATCCTGCGATGTCCAGTGCAGACCACCATCTGTGCTGACGTCTGCACCGCCATCGTTCGAGTTGATCAGGCGTTTTGGATTCGTTGGATCGATCCAGAGGCCGTGATTGTCGCCATGCGGTGTTGAGAGCTGCGTGAATGTCTCGCCGCCATCGATCGACCGATAAGAGCCTGTGTTAAGGATGTAAACCACATCGGGATTCTTTGGATCGGCGAAGACGTGCGTGTAGTACCAGGCCCGCTGGCGGAAACGACGATCCTCATTGATCAAACGCCAGTGTTCGCCACCGTCATCGGAGCGATAGAGTCCGCCTTTCTCGTTCTCAATCAACGCGTACACGCGGTTCGGCTCTGCCGACACTGCAACGCCGATCCTTCCCAGCACGCCTGTGGGAAAGCCGTTGCCTTTGATCTGCTGCCACGTGGCACCTCCGTCAGCGGAGCGATACAGTCCGCTGCCCGGTCCGCCGCTGACCATCGAATACGGCGTCCGGTACGCCTGCCACAGGGCTGCGTACAGGATGCTGGGATTTGAAGGATCGAAGACTACATCGATCGCGCCGGTCTGATCGTCTTTGTAAAGAACCTTCCGCCAGTTCTTGCCGCCATCCGTCGAGCGAAAGACGCCTCGCTCGGTGTTACGTCCGTAAGCATGACCCAGCGCCGCGACGAAAACGATGTCGGGATTCTTCGGATGCACTGCGAGGCGGCCGATGTGGCGAGTGTCTTCGAGTCCAATCGCGTGCCACGTCTTTCCGGCGTCGGTACTCTTGTGCATGCCGTTGCCTTGCAGAATGTTGTTCCGAATGCACGCTTCCCCTGTGCCGACGTAGACGACATTCGGATCCGACTCAGCGACTGCGATGGCCCCAACCGACGAGAATTTTTCTTTGTCTGAGAGCGGAGTCCAATTCAATCCACCGTCAGTTGTCTTCCACACGCCACCGCCCACCCCTCCGAAGTAGTAAGTATTGGGCTCGCCGACAACTCCAGAAACGGCGAGGACACGTCCGCCGCGAAATGGTCCCACGAGCCGCCAGGTAAGACCCTTAAACAGCGGATCCTCTTCTTCCTTTTTTGCCTGTGTCTCAGCGGGAGTGGCGGTCGCGCCTGTTTGGGCAGGAGGGGCTTTCTTTTTTGAAGATTTCTGAGCCGCCAGGAAGAAACTCGGAAGGATCAGCAGGCAGAACATCACGCACAAACGGCGTAGAAGAGGTTTCATAAGTAGGGCTCCGGCAAGAAAGTCGAAACGCAATATGCTAAGGCTTGCTCAGGAAAAGGGAAAGTGCGGAGGTTTTAGGGGACGGTTCGGAGTCTGGAAGGGCTTGTGTCAGGGCATCGACTTCGGTCGCGCCGATTATTCTCCTCTGACTGTGGCTTTAGCCGCTGGGCTATTTAACTTTGTGAGGCTGTTTAACTTTGTGAGCCCAACATTGAGCCAACTGAAAATGCAGCGGCTAAAGCCGGCTTAATGTGAGAGGACGCTTGCGGCATGACTGAAGTCGATGCCCTGACACGAAACCCAACCTGTACTCCATGCCGCACGTCACTGCAAAGTCGCGTGAGAATCCATAGGAAGACGTAGTGTGGCCTGGCAGCCACGCACGTCTTTCCTGTTTTCCAAGGTAAGTGTGCCGCCGTGCGCCTCGGCGATTTGCCGGCTGAGCACGAGGCCGATGCCGCTCCCCCCGGATTTCGTCGTGAAAAAAGGTACAAACAGATTGTTGCTGTTTAGCAGCCCAGGTCCCTGGTCGCGAATAAAGATCTCAACCGCGTGGCCATTGACGGCCCAGCCAACTTGCACCGAACCGGGAGTCCGGATCGACGGATCCAGCGAAGCATCCACAGCGTTCCTCACAACATTGATCAGCAACTGCTCAAGCTGATCGGGGTCGCCATCGAGGGTGATCTCATCTCCGGCGACCACTTCGACCGGCAACCGAGCTTCTACACCCGCGGCATGGCGCACCATAGATCCGATTTGAACCTTGGAAAATGTCGGAGCGGGAAGTCGAGCAAGCTTCGTATATGCCTGCATGAATCGGCTCAGGGCATCGGCTCGGCTCTCGATTACCTCAAGCCCACGCTCCACATCCTGGTTCCAATCCTCCGGACGGTTCGGTCGCGAAGCCAATGAGCGTAGAGTTCCAGCGATGGATTTGATCGGCGCAAGCGAGTTGTTGAGCTCATGCCCAAGTACGCGGATCAGCCTCTGCCATGCCTGCCGCTCTTCCTCACGCAGAGCTCGGCTCAAATCGGAGATGAGCAGAAGCTGATGTGGTACGCCGCGCTCGCGAAAAGAGGTCTGCTGAATCGCCCATCGTCCTTCCCGGCCTGGGAAGCTCATGCGAATGGTGCGTCCACCGGGCTGCGCGAGGAGGCTATCTAGTTTTAAATCGTAAGCGCTGCGACCAACCATCCGCTCCTGAGTCATTCCCATGAGCTGCTCTCCAGCGCGATTCACGATGCGGAGGCGCTGCTGTGGATCGAAAGTGAAGACGGCAACATCGATTTCCATCAGCACTTTCTTCAGTAGCGCGACTGCCTCCATCGATCCCAGGCGCTGACCCTGCAGCGTGTCGGAAAGAGCGTTGATCTCGAGGACAAGCTCGCCGAGCGCATCGTTCCGGCTGGCCCGTCGTGCACGAAAGGAAAAATCTTCCTCGCGCAGCGCCGCAACCATATTGGAAAGAGTTTGCAGCGGCCGCACTACTTGCGCGCGCAGCGCGAAAGCGCCGATGAGCCAGGCGAGCACCAGGAAGAACGTGAGTGTCCATTGTGTCTGACCGGAGTAGTTGCCCAACCACAACATCAGCTCGCAAACGCCCAGGGGAAGCAGACCCGCGAAAAGCGCGTAGAGGACAAAGCGCCTCTCGAAGCTCATCTTTTTTTTCTTTTTGCGCTGAGAAGATGTCGCTACGGTATGCCCGAAGATGTCGAGCTCAGAGGCCATATTTCTGGATGCGACGGTACAACGCGCTCCGGCTCAAGCCCAGCGCTTCTGCCGCGTGGCTGATGTTTCCGGAGTAGCGCGACAGCGTTTTCCGAATAAGCAGCGATTCTACTTCTTCCAAGCTCATCTCTTCGATCGAACTCGTGCTCTCGCGCTTGTCGCTCAATCCTAAATCGCTTGGACGGATGGATTCGCCCTGGGATAGCAGAACCGCGCGCTCAATTGAGTGATCTAGTTCGCGCACGTTGCCTGGCCAGAAGTACTCGAGCATCTTCTGCATCGCCGCAGGATCGAAACGGAACACTTGCTTGCGATAGCGCTGGGAATAAGCCTTGAGGAAGTGCTGTGCCAGAAGGGGAATATCTTCCCGTCGATCTCGAAGTGGCGGTAGGTGGATTTCGATTGTATTGAGCCGGAAGAGGAGATCGGCGCGGAAGTTTCCCTTAGTGCTTTCCACCTTCAAGTCGGCGTTCGTTGCCGAGAGCACGCGGACATCGACGTTCTTGGTCTTCGATGAGCCCACACGTTCCATTTCGCCGGTTTCGAGCACACGTAAGAGCTTGGCTTGCTGTTTCAAAGGTACGTTCGCGATTTCGTCGAGAAAGATTGTGCCCTTATCTGCAAGTTCGAACCGTCCGATGCGATCGGTACGCGCGTCGGTAAAAGCTCCCTTTACGTGTCCAAACAATTCGCTCTCAAACGTACCTTCAGGTAAGCCGCCGGTGTTTACGGTCACCATGGGACGTGTCGAACGCCCGGAGAGCATGTGCAGAGTACGCGCAACAACTTCTTTACCTGTTCCATGTTCGCCAGTGATCAATACGTTTGCGTCACTGGGCCCGATGCGCGCCACCAGCTCGAGCACCGGCTGCATGACCTTCGATTCAGCAATGAAGGTAGGCCTGCCTTGGGCCTGCAGCAGGCGATTTTCCGCCTCGAGGTGTTGGGCGCGCTTTAGAGCATGGCTCAGCTCGACCTGCGTGCGCAGAATGCTCACGAGCCGTTCGTTCTCCCAAGGCTTTTGGATGAAATCGCGAGCTCCCCGGCGCATTGCTTCTACAGCGATGTTTACGCTGCCCCAGGCTGTCATCACGATTACAGGTAGAGTGCTGTCCAGTGCCTGGATTTTCGAGAGCAACGCCAAACCTTCTT
>Ga0126376_10000590_pt1 | contig 17993 bp, 15 predicted proteins | sample PanSoiMetPlot_15_FD_92760 | JGI IMG/M metagenome (GOLD analysis project Ga0126376, IMG submission 92760) | Tropical forest soil microbial communities from Panama - MetaG Plot_15 | ecosystem: Environmental > Terrestrial > Soil > Tropical forest > Bulk soil | place: Panama | collected 2016-02-17
AGCGGCTGCGGCTTGAGGGCATCGATGGCGAGCTGTCGGCGCCCGCCATCGACGGGCCTTATCGCTTTCGCGGCATGTTCGGCAAGGGCAGCCAACGCAGCGAACTGCGCTTGGCCACGGCCAGGCCCGATACCGACGCCGGTGGGGTGCGCTTGCGCGCCTCGCTGCGGCCGGGCGAGGCTAGCGGCATCTACGTGATCGATGCCCGCCTGCTCGACCTGATGGCCGAACCGAAGCTCGAGGGCGAACTCAGCGCCCGGCTGCCGATCGCAGGCCTGCTCAGGGACGCATCGCGCTCACCGGCCACCGCCGAGGAGCCGGCCGAGGGCGTGTCGATCGAACTCAAGTCGGCCCTGAGCGCCGATGCCGCCGGCGCCACCCTCAACGATCTGGTGCTGTCCTTCGAGCAGGGCGGCAGCCCGCAACTCGTCACCGGCGAGGCCAAGGCCAGCTGGCAGGACGGCCTCGAACTCGAGGCCGAGCTCGCCTCGCGCTGGCTCGATCTCGATCGGGTCGCGGCCGCCGCCGATGGGGCGCGGCCGATCGAAAGCATCCTGCCGCTGTTGCTGCGCGCCCGCGAGGTGCTCCCGGCCGGCGGCCGCTCGCGCCTGGCGCTGTCGATCGATCAGGCCAACCTCGGCGGCGAGGCCGTCAGTGGCACGCGTTTCGCCGTGTCGCGGCAGCGGGACCGCTTCGACATCGAGGAGTTGCGGATCGGAATGCCGGGCGGCAGCCGCGCCGAGCTCACCGGCCAATTGACCGGCCCCGGCAACGCCCCGGTGCTGACCGGCAGCATCAGCGTGCGTGGCCAAAGCCTGGTGCGCGCCGTCAGCTGGGTCAGCGGCAAGACGGCGCTGCCAGCGGACGGCAAAGGCGACGGCGCCTTTGGCCTCAACGCCGAGCTCACCGTCAGCCCCGGGCACGTCATCGCCCGCGACCTGGTCGGCGACCTCCTCGGCACGCCGTTACGCGGCGCGCTGGACTGGCGCTGGCAGGGCAGGCGCGAACTTGGGCTGCGGCTCGAAACGCCCCAGATCGACGCGCGGGCATTGGCATCGGTGCCGGCCGCGGTCGGCGAGGTTGTGCAAACTCTCATCTATGGTCCGTCAACGGACGAACCCGCCGCAGCGCCGCGTCCCGACGCTGGCGAGGCCCCGGACCTACAGCTCAGCCTGGAGGCTGGTCGGCTCTTGACCGCCGCCCACAGCTACCAGGATGTGGCGGTGGACCTGCGGCTGACGTCGGGAAATCTTGACCTCCGCCGGCTCAGGATCGCCGACGAGCAGGGTCCCGTGGTTGATCTCAAGGGCGCCTTGGAGCATGTGGCGACGCGCCCCAAGGGCAGCCTGTCGGGCCTCATTGCCGCGCCATCGCCCGCCGACCTCGCCGATCTTGCGCTGATGCTCGGCCTGCCCGAGGCCTGGCGTCCGCATGCCGAGCTGGCGCGCGCCTTGACCCCGATCCGGCTTGCCGGCTCGATGCTGTTTGGGGCGCGCACCGCCAACTCGCGCGACCTCAGCTTTGCCGGTGAGGCCAACGGCACGACGCTCAAGGTCAGCGGGCGGCTCGACGGCGCCGCCGCTGGCTGGCGCTCAGGACCGGTCGAGCTCACGGCGACGCTCGATGCGGCCGATGCCCGCAAGATCACCGCGCTCGTTAGTAACCGCGACCCTGGCGGCGGCAAGGCCGCGCCTGGCCAGGTGCTGATCAAGGCCAAGGGTGTGCCGGCCGACGGTCTCTCCACGGTCTTAACCTTGGCGGCGGCGGATTTGTCGATCGACTTCCACGGCCTCGCCACGCCGCTGGCGGAGACGCCAAGCCTCGCCGGCGAGCTGCGGCTCAAGGTCGCCGATGCCGCCGGTGTCGCTGGCCTATTGGGCCTGTCGCCGCCGCTGCCGTTGGCCGGCGTGCCGCTCGACGGCGACCTCAGCTTGGCGGCCGGCGCCGCCGGCATCAAGCTCGAGCGCCTGGCGCTCAACGTTGCGGGCAGCGAAGTGCGCGGCCAGATGGCGCTCAAGGGCGCCGGTGACCGGCGCCAGATCGACGCCCGGCTGGAGCTTAGCGAGATCAATGTCAGGTCGCTGGTGCGGCCGTTGCTCGACGAGCGGCTTGCCGCCGTCACGGGCGCCGCCGAGGCGGTGTTGACGGGCCGCCAGTCGCCTTGGCCCGATGAACCCTTCGATTTGACGGCGCTCAGCGGCCTTGACGGCCACCTGGTGCTCACGACGCAGCGGCTCGGGCTTAGCGACGGCATCGGGCTCGGCGACGCCAAGGTCGAGGTCACCCTGGCTGGCGGCAAGGTGGTGGTCGATGCTATCGAGGGCCGAGCCTTGGGCGGCCGCGGCCGCGTTCAGCTGAGCATCGCCAGCAGCGGCAGTGGCGCCGAGGTGGCCGGCGCCCTCACCATCAACGATGGCACCCTTGAGGCCCTGGGCTCGGCGCCGGGCGGCAAGGCCGCCGCCGGCCGCTTCACTGCCGAGCTCAGCTTCCGCGGCCGCGGCGCCAGTCCGCGCGCGCTCATCGCCGCACTCGCCGGGCAAGGCCGCCTCAAAAGCGACGGCAAGCTGTCGGGGCTGTGGCCCGGGGCGGTGAGCCTCGCCGCCGGCGAGGTCCTGAAAAACGAGCCGGACAAGCTGCGCGGCGTGCTGCAGCAAGCGTTGGGCCAAGGGCTGGCTGCCGGCCGGCTGGCGCTGCCACCCGAGGTGGTCCTGGAGCTCGCCGAGGGCCAGCTCAGATCGCAACCGATCGTCATCGACAACGCCAGCGGCCGCGCCGCCGGCAGCGCCGCCGTCAATTTGCAGACCTTCCAGTTTGAATCCGAGTGGCGCTTGCAACAAGCCCCGGCCGCCGCGCTTGGCAACAAGCCACCGCTACCGGCGGTGGTGGTGACCTATCGCGGTCCCCTGGCGGTGATCGACAAGATCGAGCCCGCCGTCAACACCGAAGCCCTGGAACGCGAGCTGGCGGTACGCAAGATGGAGTACGATGTCGAGGAGCTCGAGCGCTTGCGCCAGCTCGATGAAGCGCGCCGGCGCAGCGAGGACGAGCGGTTGCGGCAGGAGATGCAAAGCCCGCCACCGACGCTGCCGGCGCCGTTGCCACCGGGCAGTCCGCCCCGATCGGCGACCCCGGGTTAGCCGCGGGCACGGGCACGGTAGTGCGCCAGCAACCACACCCTGACGGCGCTGGACAGACCGCTGCCGCCGCGCCTGGCGTCGATATCGCTGATCAGGCGGCTCACGGGCCGCTTTTCCACCGCCGCGATATCCTGCAGCGCGTCCCAAAATGGCTGCTCGAGGGACAGCGACGTGCGGTGGCCATCGATCTTGAAGGATCGTTTCCGAGGCCGGCTCATGGCGCCATTCCGACCGGCGTGTGGCGCTGAGGCAAACGGCACCCCCGTCGGCGGCGTGCCGGCTTAGTCCTCGCGCTCCGACGACAGGTCGTCGTGGCGCATGCCATCGAGGCGACGCTTGTCCAAGCTGCGCTGCGCGGCATTCTTGGTGTGTTCGATCTTGGGCAGGCCGAACAGCATGCGCTTTTCATTGGCTCGACGTTCGCGGGCAGCGCGCTGCTTCTCCTTGCGGTAGCGGTTCAGGTTGACGACGGTGCCCATCACGCCTCCGGTCCGATCATTTTGCTCGGGTCGACGATCGCGTCGAACTCCTCAGCCGAAACATATCCCCCGCCGACCGCTTCCTGCTTCAAGGTCGTGCCGTTCTTGTGCGCCCCCTTGGCGATCTTGGCCGCATTGTCGTAGCCGATTTTTGGGGCCAGGGCCGTGACCAGCATCAACGACCGCTCCAGCGCCGCCTTGATGTTATCCTGGCGCGGCTCGATCCCGGCAACGCAATTGTCGGTGAAGCTGGTGACAGCGTCGGCCAACAGCTGAACCGATTGCAGGAAATTATAGGCCATCACGGGATTGTAAACGTTGAGTTCGAAATGGCCCTGGCTGCCGGCAAAGGTAATGGCGGCATGGTTACCGAACACCTGCACACACACCTGCGTGAGCGCTTCGCACTGGGTCGGGTTGACCTTGCCCGGCATGATCGACGAGCCCGGCTCGTTTTCGGGGAGCGCCAGCTCACCCAGGCCCGAGCGCGGGCCGCTGCCGAGGAACCTGATATCGTTGGCGATCTTGAACAGCGCCGCGGCCGTGGCGTTGATGGCGCCATGGCTCATGACCATGGCGTCGTGCGCGGCCAGTGCCTCGAACTTGTTGGGTGCGCTGGTGAAGGTGAGGCCGGTGATGGCGGCGATGCGTGCCGCCACGCCCTCGGCAAAGCCGCGCGGGGCGTTGAGGCCGGTACCGACGGCGGTGCCGCCCTGCGCCAGCTGCATCAGATCGGGCAAGGTCGATTCGATGCGGCGAATGCTGTTTTCAATTTGGGCCGCATAGCCGGAAAACTCCTGGCCGAGCGTCAACGGCGTGGCGTCCTGGGTATGGGTGCGCCCGATCTTGATGATGTGCGCCCAGGCCTTGGCCTTGGCCTCGAGCGCGGCATGGAGGTGACGCAGCGCCGGCAGCAAGCGCCGCTCGGTCTCCTCCGCCGCGGCGATGTGCATGGCCGTCGGATAGGTGTCGTTCGACGACTGGCTCATGTTGACGTGATCGTTGGGATGTACGGGTGTCTTTGACCCCTTGCTGCCGCCGAGCATTTCGATCGCGCGATTGGCAATCACCTCGTTGGCATTCATGTTCGACTGCGTGCCCGAGCCGGTCTGCCAAACCGCCAGCGGAAAATGCGCATCGAGCTCGCCGTCGATCACCTCCTGCGCCGCCGCCACGATCGCTTTGCCGATGTTGCCGTCGAGCCGACCGAGCGCCATGTTGGTCTCGGCAGCGGCGCGCTTGACGATACCCAGCGCGCGGACGATCGCCTTGGGTTGCTTCTCCCAGCCGATCCGGAAATTGGCGAGGCTGCGCTGGGCTTGGGCACCCCAGTATTTGTCGGCGGGCACCTCGATGCTGCCGAAGGTATCGGACTCGACGCGCATTTGCGAAGGCATGGCGGTGGTCGTGGTCCTGTTGATTCGCCCGAGCCGTTGCGCTCGAAAAGCGCCGCTCCCCTAGCACGATCGATATCACCGCTTCCAGCGACAACCCGTGGGACACGATCAATTTTTCGGCCAGTGTATCGGCGCGACCCGGGAAGGCTAGCAAAGCTGGCGCTTAGATGGGAATGAACTCTTAGTAACGTTCACGGAGTGGCCGCTGCAAGCAAGCGCCGGGCAGACGATGGCACACCGTCAAAACGCCGATGCCAACGGCCGATGGTCTGAGTTTGGCTTGGCCAAAGGGCCCTGCAGTGCACGGGCATTTGTCTAAGGCGCGCGTTTGCGCGGCGGCCGGCGCATCGCCCCGTCCTGTGCAAACCGGTAACAACACGGGGGCCGCGTGCGGGCGTGTGGGAAGCCGGCCACTCGCGCCGTGCCCGCCACTGGCCGCAGTTCGGGGGAGACGAGGGCCACGACCCGGTGCCTGCCGCGCAGCTACGCGCCGGCCACTACCGACAATTTAATCTGTTTACGGAATTATTGTCGACTAAACAACGTTTGTTGCTGAGGCAAGCTGGGCCGCCGCTCGGCGCCCGGGCTGCCGTGCCCCCGCATCGACCAACCGAGGATGCGCACCGGCGCGAGCCCGGAGAAGATGGACCCGGTGGACGGCCCACGCTGGGCAACGTGCTATTGGCCGACCGCCAGCGCACCAACCTGAGGCGCGCGGTCGTTGCCGTGCAGCGGCCGCACCCAACCTGCGACACCCCAACGATCCCGCCGCTGAGGATGGCGCGGCACAGCCTTTTTTGCTGCCTGCTGTCTTGATGCTTGCTGTGGGCATGGCGGGTGCTTCGCCGGATCGTGATGAAGACCAGCGCCAACAGCCCTCAGGCAGCGGCGTATCACAACATTGGCTTACGACCCCTTGGGTTACGCCGCCGTTGGCCAGTTCAGCGCCTGCTGGTGGCGGCAATCAACGACCGCGCCGGGCGAGCCTGCGGCAACCCCCAGGCGGTCGGCATCGGCTCGATCGCATCGCCTTTCAGCCTGCGACCGATGCCGACGCGCGCGGCGTGTTCGGGCGGGACCACGCCAGCGGGCGCCTTGTCTTGCCGCCCCCGGCTGGCTACGGTGGGCCTAACAGTCACCCCCCCAGCACAAACGCAACGGAGTACCGCCGTGACGTTCAAGCTCCCTGAACTTCCCTATGCCTACGACGCCCTGAGCCCCCATATGTCCAAGGAGACGCTCGAATTTCATCACGACAAGCACCATCAGGCGTACGTCGACAACGGCAACAAGGTCGCTGGGCCGGGCACCAAGTACGACGGCAAGAGCATCGAGGACATCTGCAAGGAAGCATTCGCGGCCAAGGACGCCCCGGTCGTGAACAATATCGGTCAGCACTTCAATCACATCCACTTCTGGCAGTGGATGAAAAAAGGCGGCGGTGGCAAGAAGCTGCCGGGCAAGCTGCAGACGATGGTCGATAAGGACCTCGGTGGCTTCGACAAGATGCGCAACGATTTCGTGCAGGCGGGGGTCACACAATTCGGCTCGGGGTGGGCCTGGCTGGTGGTCAAGAACGGCAAGCTCGAAGTCGCCAAGACGGCCAACGGCGAAAATCCGCTGATGCACGGCGCCACGCCGATCCTCGGCGTCGACGTGTGGGAGCACAGCTACTACATCGATTACCGCAATGCCCGTCCGAAGTACCTCGAGACCTGGTTCGACCACCTCATAAACTGGGAACACGTCGAGGCCATGCTGGACAAGGCGAAGTAACGATCACGTCACGCGAGGGTAGGTGATCAGAGCCCCCGCACCCGCATCGACCCGGCGCCGCGCACGGCGCGGCCCGGCCAGCGATCAGCCCCATAGTTAGGGTCGGCGCACGGCGGAGCGTTCGCCCTCGACGCTCAAGGGCAGGCAGCGCCGCCCACGCAGGCTGGTGCCGAGGCAGCGTTGCAAGCGATCGAGGAAACGGTTGGCGTCATCGTAGACGCTGGCCAGGCAGGCGCGGTCGGCGCTGCATTCGGTGCGCTGCTGGCGCCAGTCGCTTTGCCAGACGCGCAAGCCAACATAGGGGCCAAAGGCGAGCTGCCGCGAGGCCCGCAGCAGCCGGCGGCTGAGCTGGTCATCGAGCCGCAGCAGTTGTGTGTCGGCACAAATCGTCAGATCCGCCACCGACAGTCGAGGGGCGCGGCAGTCGAGGCTTGCCGCCTGGGCCACGCCGGGCGCCGCGGCGAGGATCAGGCCAGCCAAAGTGGCAAGGGGGGATCGGATCGTCATTTGCCGCGCTGAAGCTCAAGGGAGCGAGCCACCATCTCTGCCTGCTCCCGGCGCATTGGTCCAGCCCCCCAATGCGGCGCGAGCGCAGGTTTTTTCATAATTTTTCTTCACGACTTCGGATGCCGCGGGGATGCCACTCCCCCGCCATCTTTGGCACGCGCATCGCGCGGCGCGCGGCCCTAGCCCCCGAGCTGCCAGCGACCGCTGGCCAGCCGGCAGGCGGTGCCCTCCATGCGTGCGGAGCGCCGCGGTGCGGTGAGGATAACAATAATGTGACGGCACACGCGGCCACCGCCATCCTTGAACGACTTGGTTGGTTGCACGAGGCCACCGAAGCGGCCATAGCGACGACGCCAGACGTAGGAGGTGCCATCACCGACTTCCGTCAGCGCCACCCGGATCGCCTCCAGCGCGGCAATCTCATCCTCTTCGCCGAGCGAGGGATCGTGGCCAGCGCGCTTGACACCGGCCCCCGTCTCCGCCGCGTGGGCGAGCCCGCTGGCGGCCATCGCCGCCAACCCCAGCGCTGCGGCCATTCCAGCCGCCACCAAGCCGCGATATGCTAATGGGCGCATGGCTCAACTCAAGCGGACGACCCTAAGCCGCAGCCGGGACGGGGTTTTGATGTTCGAGACGCCCCGGAGTGTGCGCCGGGCTCGTTAACAACGGCTAAACATGAGGCGAGAACAACTCAATGCGTGCCGACAACAGCGATGCCGAGCGCCCGGCCGCGGATTTCGCGCACAGCCAAGATCCGTTTGCGCTGTTTGAGACCTGGTTTGCCGAGGCGGCGGCGCATGAGCCCAGCGATCCCAATGCCATGACGCTTGCCACCGTCGATAGCGCGGGCTTGCCCAACTCGCGCGTCGTCCTGTTGAAGGGGCTCGATGCGGCGGACCATGCCGCGCGCGGCTTCGTGTTCTATACCAACTTCGAGAGCGTCAAGGGCCGCGAGCTCATCGCGTGCAAGGCTGCGGCCCTCAATTTCCATTGGAAATCGCTGCGCCGGCAGGTGCGGATTCGCGGCGCCGTTGGCGTCGTGACCGATGCCGAGGCCGATGCCTACTTCGCCAGCCGCCCGCGCGGCAGCCGCATCGGCGCTTGGGCCTCACAGCAGTCGCGGCCGCTGGAGAGCCGCTTTGCGCTGGAGAAGGCGGTCGCCGCCGTAACCGCCAGGTACCTGGTGGGCGAGATTCCGCGCCCGCCCTACTGGTCAGGGTTCCGCGTCACCCCTGTGGAAATCGAGTTCTGGCACGAGCGGCCGTTCCGACTGCACGAGCGCGTTGCCTTCCGCCGCGAGGCTGAAGGCGGGTGGCGCAAGGCGCTCCTCTACCCCTGAACCGGTTTCCCCTGCGGCGTCTATCGCTCAGAGCCGCCGTGACCAGGCGGCGTTTCGGCCGCGGGCGCCTCGCCGGCACCGGGCGTGCGAAAGTAGGGTTCCACCTTCCCCGTAAGCTTGATGGTGAGCGGCCGGCCGTGGCGGTCTTTGGTGGCGCCGACGGCGAGGCGCACCCAGCCCTCGCTCACGCAGTATTCCTCGACGTTGGTCTTTTCCACGCCCTTGAAACGGACGCCGACGCCGCGGGCCAGGATCGCCGCATCGTAGTAGGGGCTCTCTTCGTTCGCCGACAGGCGATCGGGCGGGGTGTCGGTCATGGCTCAACCTTTGCGCGGGCCCGCTGGCCTCGCGTACCGGAAGGGGTGTCGCGCCGGCTGCTGTAGCGAGCCCCGGTGGCAAATGCAATCGCCGGCGCTAGCCGGCGCGGTGGCGGGAACTGACCGGCGTCAGGTAACGCTTCTCCAACATCACGTGAATGCCTTTGGCGCCGTTGACGACCTGGGTCACGCGCACATCGGCGGCCAGGCTCATGAGGGCGTAAGCTTCCTGGGCGGTGAGCCCCGTTGCCGCCGCCGCAAGCTCGACCATCTGGCGCAGCGCCAGCACCACGCAGGTGTCGAGGTCGGGGTCGAAGGCCATGGTCATGACGTGGGTTGGCGTCTCCGCGCGCGGCCATTCGAGGCGCATGTCGTCGCGGACCACGAGTTCGAAGGTCCCGATGAGACCGGTCTCGATGGCCGTGACGCAGACCTCGCCGTCACCCTGCGCGCCGTGTCCGTCCCCGACCGAGAACAGCGCGCCGTCGATATGAATCGGCAAATAGAGCGTGCTGCCGGCGATCAACTCCTTGTTGTCGAGGTTGCCGCCATTGCGTCGCGGCGGCAACGTCGAGATCGCTCCCCAGGGGATGGGCGGGGCCACGCCCATCACGCCAAAGAACGGGCGCAGCGGCAGTTCGGCCCCCCACGGCAACCGGCCCAGCATCCGCTCCCGGTCGAGACCGATGTGCATCAGATGGCGCTGGGCGAAATCATCCGGCAGGGCGCCGGTCAACGGCCCGGAAAAGTTGTAGCCCCAGTCGTAATGGAGGCCGATGTCCTTGATGCGCACCTCGAGCACCTGTCCGGCCTTGGCGCCGCTGATGGCGACGGGGCCGGTCAAGATGTGGCCCGGAAGTTTGGGCGCCATGCGGGCGTGAATGGCGCTGAGCGCCGGCGGTACGGCGTAGGGCGGCGGCGGCATCACATCGCGGCCGCCGGAGACGGTGGATATGACGACGGTATCGCCGCTGGCGATGCTGAGCACCGGGGACAGCTTGCCGTCAAAGTAGCCCCAATGCACGGTCTCGGGGCCGGCGTCGAGACGATGGGTGGTGGGCATGTGGCTCCCCTCATTGGTTGGGCTGGCGCGCAAGCCTAGCGCGTCGGCCGCAGGCCGGCGATAGGGCGACGCTGGCGAGGCGCGTTCGCGCGTTCATTTCCGGCGCCGCGCCCGGGCACCGTTGTGTCCCCTGGCGCGATGGCTGGCCTGCGCTTGCCCTTGGCCCGCACGGTTAACCGCGCCTTAAGGCCGCTCGCCCTAACGTCGCGGCCCGCGTGGCGCGACAGCGCCGCCAGCGGGCGTTGGCGTAGAGGTTGGCAGCACCCATGGCATGGCGGCGTCGGTCGCGACCAGGCAAGGCGGCAAGGTCGGCGCCTCAGCGCCCGGAGCGATTGACGGTGCGGCGCCGCCTGTTCAAGCGGCTACCGTGGGAACTGCGCCTGCTGCTGCTGGCCGTCTTCTATCTGGGCCCACCGCTCACCTTGATACTCGCTTGCCTGTTTGCCGCCTTTAGCGCCGTCATCCCCGATCCGATCAAGCTGCGCCACAAGGAGAGTGCACCGCTGATCACGATCCTGGCGCGTGACGGCAGCCTCATCGCCGAACGCGGCGGCAGCAACGCCTATGTGCCGATCGACTTTCTTCCGCCGCACCTGGTCGATGCCGTGGTCGCCACCGAGGATCGCCGCTTCTTTGAACATTGGGGCGTCGATCCGAGCGGCGTGGTGCGCGCCGTGTTCACCAATCTGCGCACGGGCCGATTGGTGCAGGGCGGCTCGACCATCTCCCAGCAACTCGCCAAGAACCTGTTTCTTGGTCCCGAGCGCACGCTCACGCGCAAGATTGGCGAGCTGCTGCTGGCGCTGTGGCTCGAGCTGCGCCTCGACAAGCGGGATATTCTGGAACTCTATCTCAATCGCGTCTACTTCGGCGCCGGCGCCTGGGGCATCGAAGCGGCAGCGCAACGCTATTTCGCCAAATCGGCGCAGGCCCTGACCGTGCTGGAATCGGCGGTGCTGGCGGGCGTGCTCAAGGCGCCGTCGCGGTTCTCGCCGCTCGCCAACCCGGCGCTCGCCCGCGCGCGGGCGGCGAGCGTGCTCAACAAGATGGTCGAGGCCGGACGCCTCGATGCGGCACGCGGCGAACAGCTGGCGCGGATGCCGGTGCGCTTTGCCGGTTTGCTGCGGGCGCGGCAGGCCGGCGCCGACTATGCCATCGATGCCGCGCTCGAGCGGCTGCCGATGCTGCTGGCCCAGCAACCGAGCCAGGATCTGATCATTGACACCACCATCGATGCCAACCTGCAGCAACGCAGCCAAGCCATTGTGCACGACCTCATGCGCGGTGAGGCGCGGCCGCTCGAGGCAACGCAGGCGGCGCTGGTCGTGCTCGATCTTGACGGCGGCATCCGCAGCCTGGTTGGCGGCCGCGACTGGGCCGAGAGCCAGTTCAATCGCGCGCTCAAGGCCAGGCGACAGCCCGGTTCCGCCTTCAAGATGTTCGTCTACCTGGCGGCGCTCGAGCGCGGGCTGACCCCGGACAGCATCGTCGATGACCTGCCGTTGCTCGGCGCCGGTTGGTCGCCGCGCAATGAGGGCGCCGGCTATCATGGCGCCGTCAGCCTGCGCGAGGCGCTGGCTCACTCGATGAATGCGGCGGCGGCGCGGCTCAACCTGACGGTCGGGTCGGCGAAGACGGCGGCCGCCGCCCACCGGCTCGGCATCCGCTCCGAGCTTCGCCAGGATCCCTCCCTGGCGCTCGGCACCTCCGAGGTGACCTTGCTCGAGCTGACCGCCGCCTACGGTGTCCTCGCCCATGGCGGCCGCACGCTCGAACCTTACCTGATCCGGCGGGTGCGGGCGGCCTCGGGCCAAGTGCTGTTCGAACACAAGGGCGAGCCCGATCGCCAGCTGGTAGCGGCGGCCACCGCCGGCGCACTCACCGACATGCTGTCCGGCGTCGTCAGCAACGGCACCGGCCGACGCGCCGCGCTCGCCGATCACGCCTGCGCCGGCAAAACCGGCACCTCACAAGATTTTCGTGATGCCTGGTTCGTCGGCTACACGGCGCAGCTGGTGGCCGGCGTTTGGGTCGGCAACGATGATGCGCGGCCGATGAAGCGGGTCACCGGCGGCAGCCTGCCGGCGCGCCTGTGGCACGATGTCATGACGTCGGCGCATCAGGGGCTGCCGCCGCGGGCGCTGATCACCGGCGCCATGACTGTTGAGCACCGCTCGGCGGCCGCGCCGCAAACCGCACGCGATCTACTGCGGCCGATCGCTGCCGCCCAGCCGCTCGCGGCCGCTGCCCTGGTGCGGGCGCGCGCCGAGCCTGAGGCGGCCGCGCCTTACATGGTCGTGCGCTGAAAGGTAAGCGTCGTCGCCGGCGGCGTGCGGTCGACGGCGCCGTAGCGATGCAGATCGGCGCCATCGTGGCGCAGCCACCGCCGCGCCGCGTCGAGCTCGGGCATCAGCCGGCCGACCAGCTTCCAGAATTGCGGCCCATGGTTCATCTCGCGCAAGTGGGCAACCTCGTGCGCGGCGACATAGTCGAGCACGTTGGGCGGCGCCAGAATCAACCGCCACGAAAACGACAACAGACCGCTGACCGAACAGGAGCCCCAGCGCGTGGTCGGATCACGCAGGCAAAGCCGGCGCACGCACACGCCGAGCTTGCGCGCATGCCGGGCGACGGCAGCATCCAAATCGGCACGCGCCTGGCCCACCAGCCAGTCCGTCAGCCGGCGCGCGGCGTGCTCGGTATGCCCGGACACCAACAGCTGCGGTGTGCCGTCGCGATCGCGGCCGATGCCGACCACGGCGCCGCCGCGTCTGGGCCCGATGAAGTGCAGGCGGTGCAAAATGCCGCGGAGCGGAATGAGGGCGCCGTCGACGAACGGCACCGGTTCAGGCACCGAGCCCAATCGTTCGCGCACCCAGTCGATGTGCGAGCGCAGGAACCTGTCGGCTTCCTCCATGCGGCATTGCGCCGGCAATGTCACCACCACCCAGCGCCTGGTGTTGCTGACGCGGAGCGTCAACCGGCGTGCGCCCGGGTGGCGCCGAACCTCAACGGGCGCGCTGATGCCATGCACGCGCAGCGCGACGGACTTTTTCTTGCCTGCCGGCAATGTCTCACCCCTCCTTGACCCTTCGTGCCCGACGACGTGCGAATGCTTTTCATTAGCCGATGTCGCGCACGCGCGGGATTGCCTCTGGCCTAGCAAAATATTGCGACCATAACAGTGGCAACATTGGTGTTGCGCGGAACGCTGTGGCGTGTCTGCGACAGACCTGATCAGGGCGGTTGACAGCGCCCACGAAGCGTGTGTCAGCGCGGTGCGAAACTAAACGCGAGCGCTTCAAGATCAAGGGCGCGGCGCCGGCGCGCCGGCATTGTTGTCATGTGTTCGAGCTGGGCGATGCTGAGCCCGGCCACCGCGCACGGGTCGTGGGCGCGCATGAAGGCGCTGATGCGCGGGGCGATCTCGGCGCGAAAGCGCGAACCGTTGAAGATGCCGTAGTGTCCGACCCTTGGGCATTCGAAGTGCAGCTTGTTATCGGCGGCGATGCCGTAGCACAGGTCGAGGGCGGCGCGGCACTGGCCACGGCCGGTGATGTCGTCCTTCTCGCCCTCCACCGTCATCAGCGCCGGACGGCGGATGGCGGCAAGCTCGATCGGCCGGCCGCGGTGCGTCATCAAGCCTCGCGGCAACTGGTGCTTGACGAACACCGTGTCGACGGTCTGCAGGTAGAATTCCGCCGTCAGGTCCATCACCGCCAGATATTCGTCATAGAATTCACGGTGTTTTTCCGCTGAATCGCCGTCGCCCCGCACCAGGTGCAGGAACATCTCCTTTTGCGCCTCGATATGACGGTCGAGGTTCATGGTCATGAAGCCCGAAAGCTGCAGGAAGCCGGGGTAGACGCGGCGGCCGTGGCCCAGGTTCGGCCAGGGCACGTTGGTGATCACCGTGCGTCGGAACCAATCCGTGCCCCGCCGCTCGGCCAGTTCATTGACCAGGGTTTGCTCGATGCGGGTGTCGACCGGACCGCCGGCCAGGATCAACGACAGGGGCACGCTCGCCTCGCCATCGGCCTCCATCAGGGCGGTGGCGGCCAGCACCGGCACCGCCGGCTGACAAACGGCAAATACGTGCACGTCGCCTTTGAAGTGGCGGAACATGGCGATCATGGTGTCGATGTAATCGTCGAGATCGAAGCCACCCGCCGCCAGCGGCACGCTGCGCGCATCCTGCCAATCGGTGATGTAGACGTCGTGGTCGGGGAGGAAGGTTTCGACCGTGCCGCGCAGCAAGCTGGCAAAATGGCCCGACATCGGCGCCACCAGCAACAGGCGCGGATCGCGGGCCGCCTGATTGGGATCGAGGTCGCGGCGGAACCGCAGCAGGCGGCAGAACGGCGTCTGCCACACGACCTCCTCTGCGACCGTGACGCGGCGGCCGCCGACGTGCGTGTGGTCGATGCCGAATGCGGGCTTTTGATAGCGACGGGTGGCGCGTTCAAATACCTCGCAGGCGGCAACCGCACTGCGGCCGATCGGCGTGTGGGTCAGCGGATTGAGCGGGTTGAAAAACAGGCGGCAAGAGTCGGCGGCGGCCCGGGCCGGCCGGAACGCGGCCCGACCGAGCTCATACCAATGATAGAGCACGTCAGCAGATCCCCCGAAGGTTCGGTCCCATCGCCAGCCACGGCTTTGAGCGTCTCGACGGCCGACGCCTTCTCTCCCGATCGGGCGGGTAGACTCTGGCATAGCGCGCCCCAAGAGTGCACTGATTCGTCAACTCCTTGAAGCGTTGTGACTTCAGCGCAACAGCTTCGCCAGGCGCTCCGCCATCGCGTCGGCCGAGGTGGTGGCCGTGAAGTGGGTGACGTAAGCGCCGTCCGGTCCCATCAGGTAGATGATGGCCGAATGATCGAAGCTGTAGCCGGCGCTGGAGCGGGTGTCGGCCACCTTCTTGACGTAGACCCGATAGGCTTTGGTGACGGCCTCGATCTCCTCAGGCGTGCCGGTCAAGCCGACCAGGCGCGGGTGGAAGCTCTTGACGTAAGTAGCAAGCTCACGCGGGCTATCGCGCTCCGGGTCGACGCTGATGAAGAGCGGGGTGACCGCCTGCCCCTTGGGTCCCAGCTGGTCGAGCGCCGCCGCCATCACCTGCAGCGCCGAGGGGCAGATGTCGGGACAGTTGGTGAAGCCGAAGAACACCAGCGTGTAGCGGCCGCGGAAGTCCTTGTCGGTCACGCGCTTGCCGGCCTGATCGGTCAATTGGAACGGCCCACCCACCAGCGCCCGCCCGACCGAGGTTGCCCCGGTCGGCAACAGTCGGGCACGCGCTTCGGGAAAGATCGCCAGCGCCGCCACCGCTCCCACCGCCAATCCGGCGAGCACGATCAGCGCCAGCCGCACGCTCGAGTTGGTCACAGGCTTGAACCTCATTCGCCCATCTGCACCAAGGTTCCGTGTCTGCGCGCACTCTGCAGGAAGTAGGCGAAGGCTGCAAACCCGAGCGCGAAATAGACGACGTTGAGCGCCACCGCCTTCAGCATCAAGACGGTGACAAAGCGGCCTTCGAGTACGATGGCGCGTAGGCCTTCAAATACGTACGTTGGCGGCAGCGCCAACGACACCGGCTGCAGCCACGCCGGCAAGGTGGCGACCGGATAGTAGACGCAGCACACCGGCAGCAGCACGAAGACGATCAGCCAGGCAAAGCTCTCCGCACCCAGTCCCCAGCGCAGCACCACGCCGGTGGAGACGAGCCCCAACGACCAGCTGGTCAGCACCAGATTGGCGAAGAACGCCGCGAACGCCAGGCCGAGCGAGAGCACGTTGAAACCAAAAAAGGTGTACGCCAACAGCGCCACCGGCACCATCGCCACCATCAGCTTGATGAAGCTGACGGCCATCAGGGCGACCACCAGCTCGACCGGCCGCAGCGGGCTCATCATCAAGTGGCCAAGGTTGCGCGACCAGATGTCCTCGAGAAAGGCCACGGCAAAGCCCAGCTGGCTGCGCACCAAAATGTCCCACAGCAGCACGGCGCCGATGAACAGCCCCGCCGCCTTGGCCGCAAAGCTGCTGGCGGTGGCGAGATAGCTCTGCAGAAAGCCCCACATCAACATCTGCACCAATGGCCAGTAGATGAGCTCGGCGGTGCGCGGCCAGGACGATCGGATCACGTACCAGTAGCGCAGGATCATGCCCCAGATGCGGTTGGCCGAGGCGGCAAGGCTGTTGGGTTCGCGCAGGCGCTGCGCGCGCGGCGTTGGTTTGCCGGTCAGCGGCATCGAGTATCCTCCTCGGGCTCGGTCGCACGCCGGGCAATGGCCAAAAATACCTCCTCCAGATTACGCCGCCCGAAGCGCGCGATCAGATCGCTGGGGGTAGCATCGGCAATGACGCGCCCGCGCTCCAACATGATCACGCGGTCGGCCAGCCGCTCGACCTCGGCCATGTTATGGGAGGCGAGCACCACCGTCGCGTGCCGCGTCCTGACATAGTCGGCGAGTTTGCCACGCACCCAGTCGGCGGTATCGGGATCGAGCGAGGCGGTGGGCTCGTCGAGCAGCAGCAGCTCGGGCTCGTTCAACAGCGCCTTGGCCAGGCTGACCCGCGTCTTCTGCCCGGCCGACAGCTTGCCATAGGGGCGATCGAGAAACTCAGTCAGGCGCAGCTCCTCAGCGGTCTCGGCAATTGCCGCCTTGAGTTCGCGCACGCCGTAGAGGCGCCCGTAAACCTCCAAGTTCTGCCGCACCGTCAGCCGCATCGGCACATCGACATAGGGGCTTTCGAAATTCATCCGGTGCAACACCCGGTGGCGCTCGCTTGCCATGTCGGCCCCGAACACGCGGGCCTCGCCGCTGGTGGGAATGACGAGGCCCATCAGCATGGCGATGGTGGTGGTCTTGCCGGCGCCATTGCCGCCCAACAGCGCGGTTACCGCCCCCGCCGCCAGAGTAAAATCGATGCCATCGACCGCGACGACGTCACGATAGACCTTCTTCAGACCCTTCACCGCCACCGGCGGCGGCCGCTCGTTGGGCAGGGAGGGGAAAGGTTTGTGCATGCGCCGATTCAAATGCTTACGCCAAGCTGCAGCTCCAAGGCTAAGCCCGGCGGCCGCGCATGACTATGGCTGGTAGTTGCGCCCTATCTGGGGTAGCAAGACCCTGGGCGCAAGCGCGACACGTGGGACCAGCCCCGTCCCTTCGAGAAACGAGCTCGACCCGCTCTTCGGTCGCGGCCTTGAAAATGTTGCGGGCATGCAAGTGTTGCGGCGTGACAAGCTTTGGGACGATGCGGCCGGCAGCCGGCTGCGGCTGCAGACCGCGGTGCGGCTGCGCTGGTTCGGCGTCATCGGCCAGCTGGTCACGGTCGGCGTCGTGCACCTCATCTTGGGCTTTCAGCTGCCGCTCGGCATCTGCCTGGCCTTCATTGCGCTCTCGGCCTGGCTCAACGTCTTCCTGCGCATCCGCTACCCGGCCCGGACTCGGCTGAGCACCGGCTTCGCCGGCAGCCTGCTTGCCTACGACATCCTGCAGCTGGCCTCGCTTCTGTTCCTCACCGGCGGCGCCGACAATCCCTTCATGTTCCTCCTGGTCGCGCCGGTGACGGTGTCGGCCGCCACCTTGCCGCCGCGCAACACCATCGCGCTTGGTCTATTGGCCGCCGGCACCGCCGTGCTGTTGCTGTTCTACGCCATGCCGCTGCCCTGGTATCCCGGCATCCGCCCCGATCTTCCCATGCTCTATAGCGCCGGCATGCTGGCCTCGGTGCTGTCGGGAATGGTGTTTCTGGCGCTTTATGCTTGGCGGCTCGCCAAGGAAGCACGCCAGATGTCGGACGCGCTGGCGGCCACCGAACTGGTGCTGGCACGCGAGCAGCAGCTGCACGCGCTCGATGGCCTCGCTGCCGCCGCCGCGCACGAGCTCGGCACGCCGCTGTCGACCATTGCCGTCATTGCCAAGGAACTGGCGCGCGAGGCCAAGGTCGGCAGTCAATTCGCCGATGACATCCA
>Ga0126376_10000591_pt1 | contig 17988 bp, 15 predicted proteins | sample PanSoiMetPlot_15_FD_92760 | JGI IMG/M metagenome (GOLD analysis project Ga0126376, IMG submission 92760) | Tropical forest soil microbial communities from Panama - MetaG Plot_15 | ecosystem: Environmental > Terrestrial > Soil > Tropical forest > Bulk soil | place: Panama | collected 2016-02-17
CGTCTTTCACAGCCAGCAGATAATCCGCGTCAGCGTTATTCAAAAGCGTTCCGGCCCTGCTTTCGCCAAACACCGCCATCGAGAGTGCGGTCGCAAATGCAGGCGGCCGATTCAGATCGTCACCGGTGGCCGGCGTTGGTTGTTTGGACACGCGCGCCACATTCGCCAGCCAGTTACGAACTTCCGAAACAGTCGCATCGCCCGAGAGCCAGGTATCCGAAACACGTTCGTGCAACGTGCCGAAATTCTGCGTCAGTAAAAGACTGACGTCGCGAGCCAGCAGCACGTTCGAATCATCACGCAGTTCCGCCGGCTCGCGCGAAGTTTTGATCACGAAGCGTTCGAACGTCGCACCTTCAGCAGCACACTCGCGCGCGCGTAGGTAGGGAACTGCGTCGTTGAAGATCTTTTCCGAGTCTTCGGTGCGACCACCGCAGGTCGACGTGTAAAGTGCGTTGATCGGTTCGCCCTGGTAAGTAGCGATGAGCCCGCGCGTCTCGTCAACCGCACGCGTCGAGAGCGGATTTTCCGAAGTGAGTCCGCGATAGACTTGCGAGCGCGTAGTCGGCAGGAGGTCGAAACCCTGCGACATGAATTGTCCACGATTCTTGAGCGCGTAAGTGCGAGCGGCGATCGCCTGTGCTTTCAAAGCCTCCATTGCGGGATAGCCGCCGGGAGAGAGCTCGTTGGCGACAACACCGCGCACGTAGTCTTCCAGGCCTAATTCATTGACGACGGTCAACGTGCCGCGCAGGTTTGTGAAAACTTCGATGCGTCCACGATACGGATGATCGTTGAAGCGCACTGGCGCATTCTTCTCGTCGTCTGATGCGAACGATACAGGCGCGCTGGAACTAAACATCTTTCCTGTCATTGACGAAGCAACAAGTTCACGCGACGGCAGCGACTGCCGCGCCGCAGTCAATCGCACCGGACTGTTGTTGCTAGTTGACGGTTGCTTTTGTGCGACTGTTTCTTGTCCGTCGATTGTCGCGTCAAGCCCGGCAGTTTCGAGACGAGCCTGCAACTCTTCAGCTTCCTCATGCGAGAGCTTGCCGCCCACATACATTCCCCACGTTTTAGTTTCAGTGTCGAAAACTGCGTGCGCGTCATGTTCGGTGATCTTCTGGATGTCTTTCTCGTTCTCTTCCGCTTCTTCACGCGTGGTTGCGCCGCCGACTGTCACTCGAAAACCACCTGCTTCACTGGTCGCGGGAAGTGGAGATAGAAGTCTCGGATCGACACGAACGCGTGACGTGTCGAGGGCCAGCAGCGCTGTGCCGCCGCCACTCGCATTCATCAGGTGTCCGGTGGTCGAGATAGTTGCGGAATGCGCATCGGTGGTGAGTGCCACACGAATCGTAGGCTCTGGACCGCTAAGAGCTGTCAGGGTTGGAGCGCTGATGACGGGAGTCGTCACAGCCGGAGGCGTCCAGACGGGTTGCGCACGTCGTGGACGCGTGACTTCAGGAGTTTGCTGCTGACCGTAAGCGATGGGGAGAAGGAGAGAATGAACCAGCAGCAAAGTGATGGCTTTGCTTACAAAGGAACCAGACATCGGTTCGGATACTACTACAATCAAGTTAGAGATTACACAGATTTCAGTTAGCCAGAACAGCTCTAGGGGGTTACCTATTCCCACCAGCCCTGAGTCTGTGGTATAGACGAGCAACCCCCACAGCGAGGATTGAGGAGGAGGCCTCACGGTCTCATGAGGAAGACTATTTCTCGAAAACTCCCGTTTCTCGGGTTAACGACGCTTATTCTGGCTTTGCTGGCCGGCGGTTGTCTGCCAAAACCCCCAGGTGAGCGCAGTGATATCACCATTACCCTCTACGGATTTTCGGTGATGAAAGAGCCGCTCGAGAAAGCGATCTTCCCCTCGTTTGCTGCAAAATGGAAACAACAACACGGTCAGGTCTTGATGTTCCAATCGTCTTTTGCGGGCTCGGAAACAGTGACCAACCAGATTTTGCGCGGCGCGCCCGCTGACGTTGCGATCCTTTCGATTGAGCGCGACGTGCAGCGCTTGCAGAAAGACGGTTTTGTCACGGCAGACTGGCATTTGTTACCCGCGCGCGGAATCGTCAACAAGACACCGTTTGTGATCATCGTGCGCCAGGGAAACCCGAAAGACATCAAGGACTTTTCGGATCTGGCCAAGCCCGGCATTCGCTTGATCCATCCGGATCCGATCAGTTCCGGAGGAGCGCAGTGGTCCATACTCGCAATCTACGGGTCGGAGTTGAAGAAGTCGGAAAAAGAGTCGGGCGAAGCAGATGCCGGGCGCGCGCTGCAGACGTTGCGCGCGATCTGGAAGAACGTGATATCGACGCCGGGTTCAGCGCGTGAGGCCCGCACGACCTTCGAGCTCGGCAACGGAGATGCGCTGGTCACTTATGAGCTTGAAGGATTGCTGATGAAACAAGCGAACGAGCCAATCGAGATCGTCACGCCGCAGGCGACGATCTTCAGTGAGCATCCGGCGGTCGTGATCGACAGGAACGTGACGGCTGCGGAGCGCCCGGTGATTGATGCGTTCATGCAGTACTTGTGGAGTGACGAGGCGCAGGACGCGTTCGTCAAGTTTCACTTTTATTCAGCGACGAACGAAGCGTTCAACCAGGCGAACACGGCGTTCGGACACATCGAGATGCCGTTTACGATTGATTACTTTGGCGGATGGGACAAGGCTTATCCGGAAGTGATCGAGAAGATTTTTAGGGATCAGGTGCAGAGGAAATAGGTCATATAAGTCCTATAGGACCTATTAAGATCGACTATGAGTACCGTAGCGCCGGCAATGCGACATGTGCGCGGGTTTGACGTGGCTCGGCCCTTGAGTATCGGCGTGCTCGTTTTCCTGATGCTGCCGCTGGTGTTTTTACCGCTCGCCTCGATCTTCATCTTCGGCACCAGCAATGGTCTCGATAAATTCTGGGCGGCGTTGACCGCGCCCGAAGCGATCTTTGCCCTCAAACTCTCGATGGCCACTAGCTTTTGGGCCACCGTCTTCAACGTCATCTTTGGTCTGTTCGCCGCGTACGTTTTATCGCGTTACAACTTCTGGGGCCGCAACGCGCTCATCGTCACCATCTCGCTGCCGACTGCGATTCCCACCGCCGTCGCAGGCTTCGCTTTGCTGTTGCTCTGGGGACCGTACGGCACTCTCGGTCGCTTGTTGACGCCGCACGGTTTTCAAATCATGTTCACTGCCGGCGCGATCATCCTCGCTAACATTTTCGTCACTTTTCCACTCGCGTTCGGAGTGATCAAACCCGTCTTCGATACGATGAGCCGCTCGCTCGAAGAGGCATCGGCGACTATCGGCGCCACACGTTGGCAAACGTTCTGGCACGTGACGTTGCCGTCGTTGCGCGGTGCGATCGTCTCGGGCGCGTTGCTCACTTTCGCGCGCGCCGTCGGCGAATTCGGTTCGACGATACTCGTCTCTGGAAATCTGGCCGGACGAACACAAACCGCGCCGCTCTACATTTTCGCGAAGTTCAACGAAGGTCAGATCGAAGCTGCCAACGCGATTGCGATCGTGCTGGCGCTGTTTTCATTCCTGATTTTTAGCGTGCTGTTTTTCGCGCGCGACTGGTTGGACGTTGACTGAGATTTAGCTTGTGAAGGCGAAAGAGACATTCATTCCGAAACGTGAAGAGCCGGAGTCGACGCGGCCATCTGCGGCTGCGAGTGTCGTTGGCGTAAGCAAACGTTTCGGAAAAGCGAGCGTGCTGGAGAACATCAGTTTCGACGTCGCTGAGGGTGAGGTGCTGGTCCTGCTCGGTGCTTCGGGAAGTGGCAAGACAACTATCCTGCGCATCATCGCCGGACTGGAAATGCCGTACACGGGGAAAGTGATTTTGCACGGCCGCGACGTCACTGAGTTACCGGCGCGCGAGCGCGGCGTGGGTGTTATCTTTCAATCGTATGCGTTGTTTCCGAAGATGACAGTCGAGAAGAACATCGGTTACGGCCTGCGCATTCGCAAACGGAAGCGCAAAAAGATTCGCGAGACCGTGGACGAGCTGTTGTCCCTGGTCCAACTCCAGGAGCACCGCAAGAAATACCCATCGCAACTCTCAGGCGGACAACAACAACGCGTCGCGATCGCGAGAACACTCGCTTACAAACCGGAAGTGTTGCTGTTTGACGAACCGTTCGGCGCGCTCGATACGCAAACGCGCGTACACCTGCGGCGCGAGATCCGTTCGCTGTTGAAAAAGGTGAACGTGCCGTCGATCTTCATCACGCACGATCAGGAAGAAGCGCTCGAGCTCGGCGACCGCGTCGCTGTGCTCAATGTGGGCCACATCGAGCAGATCGGCACTCCGTACGAAATCTACAATCATCCGGCGACGGAATACGTGGCGACGTTTCTCGGCGCAGCGAACGTTCTTGAAGCGGTGGTGCGAAAAGATTTTCTCGAAGTTGGTTCGGCGCGCATTCCGGCGGACCTGGACAAAGAAAAGTTTCGCGAGGGCGATTGCGTGAAGATCGTGTTCCGTCCGGAAGACGTTTCGTTAAGCCGCGGAGATCTACCCCGCTCGAGTCATGCACGGCTTGCGAGCGCGCGCATCGAAGAGATCACTTTTGTCGGCGCTTACGAACGCTTGCGACTCCGTCTGGATAAAGGTGGCGCTGAGGAATGTAAAACTGATGAGACTGCTTACCTCCTGACCACGGAGACTCCGGAGCGCAAGCCCTCTAAATCGATCATCGCCACGCGCCCGAAACCCGAAGCGAGCGCGAGCCGGCTGTACGTCGGCGAAAAAGTTTCGGTGGCCCTCACGTCCTTCACTGTCCTGCCACAAAAAGGCACAAAAAGCTGAAACTACTTCAACGACTTCGCTGCCAAACGATTAAATTCGCGCCGCACCTCATTGATATTCGCAAAAGGTAAGGCGTGCGCGTGTGTGCGGTTAGTGAGAAGAATGAACACGTGCTGGTGATTCGGATCGATCCATACGCATGTGCCGGTGAACCCGTTGTGCCCGAAGCTGTCCGGCGGTAACTCAGCGCTTGCAGTCGAGAGTTTTGTTGCTGCCAGCTGCCATCCAATCGATCGTGCCTCCTCCAAACCGGGTGTCATATTCTCGCGAAACAACCGGCAAGTATCAGGCGCGAGCAACTTAGTCGTGTCTCCGAGAAACTGTTGCGCGACTAGAAACGTCTCGCGCGCAGTTGAGAACAGCCCCGCATGACCCGCGGCGCCGCCGAGAAAGTACGCATTACCATCATGCACCTCGCCCCAGATCAAACGCTGTCGCGAGTTCGCGTATTCACCGGCGCCGGTCTGTTTGCACATATCAGCCTCGTACGCATTGCCGGTCTCACACGCGGCGATGCCCGTTTGCAACGCCAGATCTGGATTGAAAAACGTCTGCGTGAGATTCAGCGGCTCGAAGATCTCGTGTTTCGCCATATCAGCGAGACGGTGATGACTCATCCGTTCCAGGAGAATGCCGAGCGCGATGAATCCGAGATCGCTATAGACGACGCGCATGCCCGGCTTGTACTCCAGATCGAGGTTCGCAATCGCGCCCGCAGCTCGTTCCGGTTCATCTTCGGTGAGCAGATACAACGGGCGCCATGCGGGCAGGCCGGACGTGTGAGTCAGCAACTCGCGGATCGTGATGATCTGTTTGTCCGTGCGATCGAATTCGGCAAGGTAATGAGAAACGGAACTGTCGAGCGTCAGCTCGCCGAGCTCGATGCGATGCGCGCAGAGCAAGGCAGTGACGAGCGGTTTCGTGAGCGAGGCGAGATCGTAAATTGTGTCGATCTTGTTCGCGATGCGATACGGTTCGACTACTGAATATCCAAGCGCATCTTCATACACGACTTGATCGCGTTCACCGACGAGGTAAACGGATGAAGGAAAGTCACCGGCGGCGATGTCCAGTTGCAGCAGGTCGGAGAGTTGTTCATTCCGCGTGGCCATTAAGTGTTTAGGCTTAATTCGCTTACACCCGGATGTTCGGCGTGCTCGCGAATTCTTTCCAGCGTTCGCAGCGCCAGGCTCAAGGCGTTGCGACCCTCAAATCCGGATATCGCCGGCGGCTTTCCATCCCGCGCCGACTCCAAAAACGAAACTATCTCCGCGCGCAACGGCTCGACGTCGATGATATCGAGATGCTTTACGTGTACGCCGGGCCATGCGCCACTCGCCGCCGGCGGCGCGAGACTGCTTATCGAGGCGCGCTTGGTCGTGTAGTCGATCGCGATGTAATCGTGCGGCTGAAAGAAGCGCATCTTGCGGATCTTTTCCGTGCCCACTCGCGAAGCAGTGATGTTCGCCACTGCACCGGACGAAAATTCGAGACGCGCATTTGCAGCGTCGACTTTGTTGGTCAGAATCGCGATTCCCACCGCGTGGATGTTGGTGACCTCGATGTCTTCGCCGACAAGCCACTGCACGATGTCGAGATCGTGAATCATCAAGTCGAGCACGACGTCGATGTCCAGAGAGCGCGCCGTGAACTGGCCCACGCGATGAATCTCAAAATAGACCGGCTTGCGCACGTGAGGACGCAACGCAATCATTGCCGGGTTGAAGCGCTCGAGATGACCAACCTGTAGCAGCGCGTTTCCTTTTTCAGCCGCGCGGATCATCTGCTCAGCTTCATCAAGCGTACGCGCGATCGGTTTTTCAACGAGCACGTGAATGCCTGACTCGAGCAGTGCACAGGCGATTTCGCAGTGCGCCTCAGTTGGGACGGCGACACTCGCGGCGTCGATGCGTCCGATCAGCTCGCGCCAGTCAGTGGTCCAATCTGTTTTTCTTTCGCTGCTGACTGCGCGGGCGGTGTCTTCGTTCAGATCGCAGATGGCGGTGAATTGCGCGAGTCCGTCGGCGGCGAGGGCCGCATGAATGCGAGCATGCTGGCTACCGAGACTGCCGGCTCCGATGACTGCTGTGCGCAACATTTTTGCAGGGGCGGCCCTCCGTGGCCGCCCGTCTGACGAAGAATGTCTGTTACGAACCCACGGGCGGCCACGGAGCGCCGCCCCTACAATCGCAACGATTGCGTCCTAATATACGCGTCGTGTAAAACGATAACGAATCGGAGCCGAATATACTTGCATCCTTCAGTGCTTGCCAAGCGAGTCTCAATTTTCCTTGTGGTCATCATTATTGCGTTTTACCTGTACGGTCTCGGCAAGCTGCCACTGCTGGGACCAGACGAGCCGCGCTATGCGCAAGTGGCGCGCGAGATGTTTTTCAGCGGCGATTTGATCACTCCGAGACTCGGTGGCCACACATGGTTTGAAAAGCCGGCGCTGCTTTACTGGATGATTGTTGCCGCTTTCAAAATCTTCGGCGTGAGTGAGTGGTCTGCGCGTCTGGGACCAGCACTCTGCGGATTATTAACGATTCTCGCCGTGTGGTGTGTCGGGCGCGCGGTTGGAAAAGACTTTGGATTCTGGAGCGTCATCGTAACCGCGTCGTTCCTCGGGCTCATCGTCTTTTCGCGCGCAGCGAGTTTCGATGTAGTCGTAACAATGACCACAGCGTGGTCGCTGGCGTTTTTTCTTTTACACGAACTGCCCGCCACGCGACGGAAGCGACTGCTGCTGGCCGGCTTCTATGCGTTTGTCGGGCTATCGCTACTCGCGAAGGGATTGGTTGGCATCGTAATCCCGTTTGGAGTAGTCGGTTCTTATTATCCGTTGAGACGTTCGTGGCCGGCGCGATCTGTTTGGCTCAGTTTGATATGGGGCGTGCCACTCGCATTGGCAGTCTCAGCGATCTGGTATGGACCAGTGATCGCGAGACACGGCTGGACGTTCATCGATGAGTTCTTCATACAACATCACTTTGCGCGCTACGTCTCGAACAAGTATCACCATCCGCAGCCGATCTACTTCTATCCGGTGATCATTTGGATGTTGGTGCTACCGTGGTCAGTGCATCTCATCGGCGCGCTCGCAAAGGTGCGCAAGTGGGAATGGCGTGGCGGCGATAGTCTCAGCATTATTTGTGTCTTCGCACTCGCGTGGCTGTTGTTGCCGATCGTTTTCTTTTCGTTTTCCGGATCGAAGTTGCCGGGTTACATCCTGCCCGCGTTGCCGGGTGCGGCGCTCCTGGTTAGTTATCGATTGACGTTTGTACGAAACGCGAGATGGCCGCTGATGATCGCGGGCCTTGTGGTCGTGGCCGTGCTGGTTGCTTTGAATTTATTTGCGGCGCCATTTGCGAATCGTGAGTCCGTGCGGGATCTGCTGTTACTGGCAGATCAGCATGGGTATGCGAACGCGCCCGTGATCGCGCGAAGGGGCGACGATCGTTCGGCGGAGTTTTATGCGTCCGGTCGTGTTGTTTATGGCCCGAATGGTGAGCCGTTGACATTTGATGAGATTTCCGTGGACGACGCGCGCGCACGCGGCGCCGCAAAGTTCGTTGTGTTTATTCCAGTCGAGTACGCGGAGCACTTAAGAGGTGCGCCAGCGATTGAGATTCTCGGCGATAACGGAAAGACCGCCGTGCTCGGCTGGAAACCTTAAGATTTATCGCAGGTTGCGCGCGAAGAATTCGATCACGACCCGATCGTATGCCTCGCCCTGCTCGCCGGTGGCTGACGGAAGACTAAAGCCACTCAACGGCAAGTCCGTCCGCACCTCAACATTCCCGGGATTCGGAAAACAGCTTTGCAGCGACGCCGTCGACTGGCGCAACTGCCCCGCTTCCGCACCCGAAAGAAGCAACACGCGTTGGTCGCCAATCCCTCGCGCAAAGTCGCAAGCGTCCGTGTTGTCGTAACCACCGAGCATATACATCCTCACCGCGAAGCGCGAAAACGATTGCACCATCCCGTTGTCCAGATCGACACAATTTGAGACTGCCGAACTGAGCAACTCGTTTGGCAAACGAAAAATCGAATCAAGTACGAGCACTTTGATCTGCGGTTCCTTGCGCGTCGCTTTGAGCGCGCTGTACGCACCCAGCTCAACGCCATACACTCCGAAACTCTCACCAACCAGGTTCTTCTGATCCTCTGATTTCAGACCACGCAGATAGTTGAGCGCTGCGATCAGATCGTCTCCATCGCGCGCGCCCAGTGACGTCCAGTTGATCAACGGTTTCTCGCCATGCCCGCGCATGTCGGGCCAGAGAATCGTGAAGTGCGTCGTTTCATTAATCTTGACGCCGAGGTTGAAAAGCCACGAGCGATCGCCGCTGTATCGATGCAGCAACACCACTGCCGGTGCGCCTTCGGCTCCTTTGAGTAGCCACCCGCGCGCCTGCCGGCCATCGAGTGTGGTCCAACTCTCATCCGTGACTTTTAGCGCGCGGCCGCTGATCCGCGAGAACGACTCGGGCGTCACCACGTAAGGTCGTCTCATCGGACGTGAAACGCAGTAGACGATGAATGAGAGCGACCCAACGACAGCCAGCACAATGACCAGCGCTATTGGCAGGAAAGACTTGACGAGTCTTTTACCAATTCGTCTTCGCGGTGGCATTAGTGTGAGTAACCTCGGACAGTTTGCATTAGTTAGACTGGGATGAGTTGTGGCTCACGTTTTCGCTATCTGGTCCATTCCGAGTCGCCTCATAATAGTCTGAGGGCGTGTTGATGTTAACAAAAAACCTTTCCGCTTGAGCGAGATTCCTGATTTCTGCAAACGAAACCCACTGTGTTTTGACCGCTTCGAGCAGGTCGAGAGGCCGGCGGCGACCCGCTTCGATCAGTTCGGTGGCACGTTGCCGGCACGGATCAACGCGGTAAAGAGCGGCGAGAGGCTGAGGGCGTCCGTCTTCCTGGACCGGCACGACCGCTTCGTGGTCCAGCCGTTTTTCAGCCAGGAACGAAAAGTACTCCGCCGTAACAAAGGGCAGATCACAAGCAACTACGACGGCCCACGCGCGCGAGCACGCAGTGAGCGCTGCGTGAAGACCACCGAGCGCGCCCCACTGTGGATAGACGTCCCCGACGCTCGGCAAACCCGAATCCACCTCGCGGCCGACCACGCAAACCGAGTCGGTGAGCTTTAGTAGCGTCTGTGCGATTCGCGCGGTAAACGTTTGGCCCTCGATTAGCAACTGAGACTTGTCAGTTCCCATTCGTCTGGAGGCACCACCGGTAAGGATGAAGGCTTCTGTATTGTCGATGGTCATGCGTATCTGTGGAAACCTTGACCGCTTTCTTGACCGAAGATTATAGTCCGTATGATGAACAGATTTACTCCTATTCTCAGCGCATTACTCGTCGCGTTGCTGGCAGGCATTGCGGCGGCTCAAGCTCCACAACCGAAAGCTCCGGCACTGTTTCCGCTGGAAGATCTTCGTCCCGGCATGAAGGGAACTGCGAGGACCGTCTTTAGCGGCAGCGAAACGGAAGAGTTCGGCGTCGAGATTCTCGGGGTGCTGCCGGGTTTCCCCGGACCGCGGCAGTCGGCCATCATCGCCAGGCTGACGGGAGCGAATGTTGAGAAGACCGGTGTGTTTGCCGGCATGTCCGGCTCGCCGGTTTACATCGACGGCAAGATCGTCGGCGCGATTGCTTTCAGTTTTCCATTTTCGAAAGAACCGATTGCTGGAATCACTCCGATCAAGCAGATGATCGATCTCTTCAACAAGGGACCGGAAAACGTCAAGCCAAAAGAACCGCGCGTGGTTTCGTTCTCGCAACTGGCAGGCACCGACTGGAAACCAAATCTGCCGAAACCGGCTGTTTCATCCGTTTCGCTGTTGGCGCCGGTCTCGTCTGGTTCGTCGCTGCTGCCTTTGATCGGACAACAGATGACGCCGATTGCCACGCCGCTCGTGTTTAGTGGGATCAGTCAGGAATCACTCTCCGCCTTCGCGCCGCAACTGGCTGCGAGCGGATTGCTGCCGGTGTCCGGTGTCGGTGGTTCGGCTGCGATCGCTCCGCTCGGCGAAGTCAACGGAAACACTTTCCCGCCGGGAAGCTCGATCAGCGTGCAACTGGTTCGCGGCGATTATTCACTTGCAGCCGCGGGCACTGTGACTTTGCGCGACGACGATCGCATTTATGCTTTTGGTCATCCGTTTCTCAGCCTGGGCGCGTCGGACATGCCGATGACGGAGGCGTCAGTGGTCACAGTCATCTCGAACATGAACAACTCGTTCAAGCTGGCGGTGCCCGGAAAGATGGTTGGTTCGATTTCGCAGGATCGAGCGTCGGGAATTTACGGACTGTTGCGCCAGGCGCCGAAGATGATTCCAGTCAAAGTCAACTTACATACGAGTCGCGATCGAACCGATACGTATTCCTACGAGATGGTTAACGACTCGTTTTTAACTCCGCTGCTACTCAACATCACGCTCTTCAACACGATCACGTCCAGCGAACGTGCGCTTGGCGATTCGACTATCAGCGTTAAGGGTGAGATCAAAGTTAAAGGCCAGCAGCCGATTCAAATCGATCGCCGCTTTTCCAACAACAACTCGCCAATCATGGCTGCGAGCGCGATTGCCGCGCCGGTTAGTTCATTGCTGACGAGTGGTTTCGACGATGTTCAGCTCGACGGCATTACGTTGGACATCGATTCGACCGAGACCAGGTACCTGGGCACACTCGAGCGCATCACGGTGGATCGCACTGAAGTTCGACGTGGTGAGAAGATCGAGGTACAGGCTTACGTCAGGACCGAATCCGGAAAGCAGTTTGTGCAAAGAATTCCGGTGCAGATTCCCGAAGATGCCGCGCCCGGCCAGTTGCTGGTGTTTGTTGGTGACGGTGGCGTTTTGCAGGAAGGATCGCCGGCGAAGTCGTTCGTGCCACAGGATCTGACCCAGTTGGTCAAAGCCATCAACACGGTGAAGAAGAGCGATCGGCTCTACGTCAAACTGTTTCGGATTACAAATGGAGCGGTGATTGGCACCAGTGAGATGCCGAGCCTCCCGCCGTCAGTGGTCGCAACGTTGAACAGCGATCGCACCTCTGGTGGTTACACGCCGACAGTGTTGTCACCGATGTATGAAATGGAATTGCCGCCCGCGGAGTTTGTGATCTCCGGGCAGCAACTCATCGCGATCGACGTCGTAAAATAAGCCACGGATTTACGCAAAACAAACGCGGATCAGATCTTTTCTTTAATGATCTGATCCGCGTTTTTTCGCGAAGATTCGCGGCTTAGTTTTCTGCCGATACTGAGCTCGTTGGATTTGTTAACTGGTTAATCCGAGCTTTGAAGGCGCCGGCGAGCACGTTCACTTCCTCTGCTGAATAATTCGCGGATCGAAACGCGTCCTTGATCTGTTCGTCGCTCAGACGCTTCAGCAAGTCACTCAACCAACGCGCATCAGCGAGCGTGATGCCCTCGAACAGCTTCGGGTTCTTGCCGCTGTAGTGAAAGTCAATCACATCGCCATTGACCTTCTTGATGAACTCCGCCTTCTCGTAGTCAGACGGCTTGTTGCGGCTGCGTGAAATAAAGCCGCCAGTCTTACCAAACGAGCCACCTAAGTCGCTGATGATGTAGCGCAGCTCTCCCTCCCCGGTGGTATCGCCGCGCCTTGCGAGGATCTCGTTGTTTTCGTCTTTCATGTCCCAGTTGTTGATCATGACCATCAGGATCTTGAGGCCGCGGAACTCCGGTTTGTCTTTGAACGGATTGTTCTCCCACATCCAGTTTCCGGCGCGTTTCACATTTGCCGGCCTTGCTTCGAGCCTGACGTTGTCGAATTCACCTTTGCCTTCGATTTTTACATGGGGAATGAGATAGCAGATCTCGGTTTCGTAGCCGAGGGCCCACAACAGTCGATTAGCCGCGGTGTCGGTTTGTGCTTCTTTTCCAATCTTCGCGATCCACTCGTTTCCTTTGGCGTCGCGGACGCGATATTTCGTCGAATAGCCGCCAGTTTTCTGTTCGATAAAGGTCAAGCGGCTGATGTCCGGCTTCATCTCCTCGCCGCCCGCGCCGAGAATCAGGTTCCGGCTCCCGAGGTCGGTCGGGTCTTTCCACATAACCGGTGTGCCCGTGAGTGGCTTTTTGTCTTTCTTGTCTTTCTTATCCTTGTCCTGGGCTGCCGCTGAGAAGGAAAGAACCAGCATCAGAAGCAGTAAAGAGATGTATCCTGATTTAGTACGGAACATCATTAAGAATCTCCTACGTGTAAGTTTCTCGTACAAATTTGTCGGGTCGAGAGATTATAAAGCAAGAAATTAGCCACGAATAAACACAGACAGACGCGGATCAGAATTTTCTGATCCGCGTCTGTCTGTGTTTATCTGTGGCTAAAATTATGGGTTCGGTGGCGTCGCGCCTTGCGGCGTGATCCACAACTCCACGAAGAGCTCGTCTCTCGCCGGGCCGACGAGGGTCACGATGCGACTTTTATCCAGGTTGCGCGAGTTGACGAGATAGTCAACGACACGGCCGGCGTGATATTGAACCTCGCCGCGTTTGCCGGAGCGTCCGGGATACACGATCACGTACGCAGTCGCTGTCGGATCGTTTTGCAGTTCGATGGCAAAGTTATCGAGGCGCGCCTTCTCGTCGTTGCGAGAGATATCCGGAAATTCGTCAAACTTCCTGTTGCTCAATTTCGGCAACGGGATGGTGACGGCGCAATCGGCACTGCACTCGAGGTTGTACCCACCAATCGAAAGCGATGCTCTGACGGTCTGACCGCCTAAGCCGGCCGTATCAACCTTGATCGACTCGGTGCCTTGTCCCGCGATAATTGTTCCCGCTGACACGGTCCAGTTGTAAACGGGCGTGACGTTTGCCGGAACTCCACCGCTGTAACGCGAAGTGAAAGTAAGCGGCTGATCGAGGGCGACAGTCGTCGGGCAACTGATCTCGATGGCCGGGCAGACAGGCGGAACCGCAACACAAGGTTTCACCAGCACGCTGACAGCCGAGAATGCCTGGCATGAGCCGTCACTGCCGACACTCTGAATATCGAGCGACGCCTTGTGATAACCGGGGGTCAAGCCGGCCATGTTCCAAGTGACCACCGGACCTTCACCGATAATGGTTCCGGCGTCTGTGGTCCATTTGTATTTGATCGGGTAACCGCCGGGGGAAACCGCGTTTGCCGTGAGCCGGACTTGCGGCGCGCCACCATCGGCACAGGCGGTGATGATGTTCGAATCCGCAGTCAAACTCAGCGAAAGTGGGGCATTAACAGCCGAAACGACCGTTGTTTTCTGGGCAAGAGCCAGCGATGTGGACATAAAGGTCACCAGGGCAATTGGCGCCAAATATCCCGCAAGCCGGAAGAGATTTCTGAACATTTGCACTCCTTACGTGTGAATGGTTCGGATAAAAGAAAGTGCCAATTGGTACTTGCTTCCATTCAATTGGCACTCGGTTGGCTAACCCGTGGGCTCGTTTGACTCTGCTAACGAATTGACGTTAGATAAGTTTGCTGCATCCCCAACCTAAGTGCTTTCAAACGTGGCAGAGCTTCTACAGGATGAGATCGATTCTCTTAATCTGCGCCGTGTGGCTGATGATTCTGGCAATCGGTTGCAAGCGCAGTGGACAGCAAAGCACGAATAATAGTGCCGGAGCCCCCGAAGTGTCCAACGGTTTAGCGGGAGATCGTGCCCGGGCTCGTAGTCTGTTGGACAAAGGCAAGGAGTTGTACCAGAACGATCGGGACTCGGAGGCAGTGCAGTCGTTCGCTGAGGCTGTGCGGCTGGATCCGGAGCTGGCCGAGGCGCATTTCCGTTTGGCGCTGGGTTATGAGTCGTTGGGAAAACAGGAAGAGGCCGAAAAAGAGTATAAAAAGGCGGTTGAGACTTATAAAAAGTATCTGGCTGAGAACCCGGACGACGCCGAGGCTCATTACGCTCTCGGACAGACTTACGCGGGGTTGGGTCAATACAGTGAGGCGATTCGAGAGTATCGCGAGGCGACGAAACGGAAAGAGGACGACGCGGACATGTTTTACGATCTGGGCGTTGCACATACGAAGTTAGCCCAGTATGACGCCGCGGCTGCCGCTTTCTCGAAGTCTCTGGAGCTGGATCCGGATTACTACCGTGCGCAGGACGGGCTTGATGAGGCGAAAGAGGGGATTAAACGCATTCGCGCCGGACGCAAGCACCAGGAAGACTTGTTGAAGAAGCAGAAAGAAGACGAATTGAAGAAAGCCGGAGGCATAGCTTCGCCGTCACCAGAGGATTGATCATGGCCACATACACTCCGCCACCGTATTTCCCACAGGGTTCGCTTGCTCCGCCAGACAAGAGTCGTTACCGGAAGTTCAAGCTGCTGATGGCGGTTTTAGCTTTAGTACTCGTCCTGGTCATTGCAGCCGCCGGCTACGGGATTTGGCACCTACTCAAGTGGCTTTTTTGAGAACTGAGGATCTAAGAACGATTTGTAGGGGCGGCACTCCGTGGCCGCCCCCTTCGTTCGCTTGATGTGAGATGGGGGCGGCCACGGAGGGCCGCCCCTACAAAACGCCCGTGAGACGCCCGGTGATGTAAAAGTCTGTGTGTAAAAAGCAAGAGGGTGTAAGTTGGTTAGTAACCAAACTAAACCAATCCTTCGAAAAGGAGCTTACACCCATGCAGAAGTTAGCACCGGCAACAGAACAGTTTCAACATTTCGTCAGCAATTTACGAGAGAGCTTTTGGGGCGACCTGAACGGCAAGACCCGCGACGCTTGGAAGAAGTTCTTTGAAGCAGATTCGGAACGGCAAAGAGATCGCTTTGCAGTGGTGGATGCTTATAAACGCGATGACGCGCAGCGTCGCGCCTACCGCAACGGTTATTACGAGCGTGATTTCGTGACTGTCTTAGGGACGCTGCGGTTGCGGATTGCGCGCACGCGCGGGCAAAGTTTTCTACCGCTAGGACTGGACCAGTTCCAAAGACGAGCCCCAGAAGTATCGCTGCTCATTCGCGAAGCTTTTTTGCGCGGCATCAGCACGCGGCAGGTGGGCCGGGTGGTAGCGATCGTGACTGGCGAAGCAGTCAGTGCACAGACGGTCTCTAAGCTGACGCGCGATTTAGATGAAGCGGTGCAACAGTTTCACCAAGCACGGTTAACAGATGATTGGGCTTATCTGTTTTTAGACGGCGTGAACTTGAAGGTGCGGCGCGAAAGTGGCCGTAAATGCGTGCAAATGCTAGTCGCTTACGGCGTGCGGCGAGACGGCCGGCGCGAGTTACTCTCTTTTATGCGCAGCCAGGGCGAGAGTCAGGGAGCGTGGGAGGGACTCTTGAATGATCTCTATCAGCGCGGGCTGCAGGGCAAGCATTTGCAGCTGATCATCACCGATGGTTGTCCCGGCTTAGCGGGCGCCCTTCAGACGATCTATCCGCGCGTGCTGCATCAGCGTTGTTGGGTGCACAAGATGCGCAACATCAGAGAGAAAGGTCGCAAGCGAGATCGCGACGAGCTGAAACAAATGGCCCAGGCTATTTACCTGGCTGAGGATCGCAAAAAGGCGCGTCTCGCTTTCCGCTGTTTTAAGCTGCGCTGGCAAACTGAGTATCCCACGATGGTAAGACAGTTAGAGAAGGATCTGCCGCAGCTGTTGGCGTTCTTTAACTTCCCTAATCACCTCTGGAAGCAGTTGCGCACCACCAATATTATTGAGCGTTGCTTTGTGGAGGTGAGGCGTCGGACACGACCGATGGTCTGCTTTGTGAACGTACAAAGCGTGGACCGAATTATTTATTCCATCTTCTATCGCTTTAACTTGGAATGGAAAACCCGCACCCTCGAGGTTTTTACACAGGCAGCTTGACGTCACCAGACGCCCTCGGCGCTTGACACAGTTCCCTCGCATCCGTATAGTCTCCCGTTTCGGACTAAATGTCTGAAAACAAATAAGCAACGTCCAGTTGGTTCTGTAAGGGGTGGAGGCGTTGCTCGACCGGTGTGTTTATTCGGTCGTCTGACAATTATTGTGGCGTAAATGGTATGCGTCCAGCGCTTACTCGCGCAGAAGGAAACTTCTCGCCCATTAATGCGACGCCACAGAAAAGTTTCGGCGTAAGGGAAGCCACGATCCACACCCGCCGCGTTTAAAGCGTAAATCAGAACGTCCCTATAACTAATTTTTTAACAGGGCAGCCGCCTGCGCTGACTGCCGGACTGGTTCCGGAAAGAGGCAGGCAAGGGGCCTTTTTGCGCGCATAACGCGCTCGCATTAACGAGGGAAACAGTGCCGACGATAAATCAGCTTGTTCGCAAAGGTCGCCAGCAGGTCAAGTACAAGACGGCCAGCCCCGCGCTTCAGAGTTCGCCTCAGAAGCGTGGTGTCTGCACCCGTGTTTACACCCAAACACCCAAGAAACCGAATTCGGCGCTGCGCAAAGTCGCGCGCGTGCGCCTGACAAACGGAATTGAGGTGACGACTTACATTCCCGGCGTCGGTCATAACCTGCAGGAGCACTCGATTGTTCTTATCAGAGGCGGCCGCGTGAAGGACCTTCCCGGCGTCCGTTATCACGTGATTCGCGGAACGCTCGACTCAGTCGGCGTTGCGGATCGGAAGCAGGGACGCTCGAAGTACGGAGCGAAACGGCCCAAAGGTGCTGGAAAATAGTGTGCTGGAAAAGTAACGAGAGAGAAATATGCCAAGACGACGAGTAGCCGAACGACGCGATGTACTTCCAGATCCGGTATACAACAGCCCGCTGGTGACGAAATTCATCTGTGGCGTGATGTGGCAAGGCAAGAAGAGTCTCGCTGAGACAATCTTCTACGACGCGATGAAGCAGATTGGCGACAAGACCGGCGAAGAGCCGTTGAAGGTTTTCAAGCGCGCCATCGACAACGTCAAGCCGACGGTTGAAGTGAAATCGCGCCGCGTTGGCGGTTCGACTTATCAGGTTCCGATCGAAGTTCACCAGGAAAGGCGCGGTGCTCTGGCAATTCGCTGGATCGTCTCCTACGCCCGCGGCCGCGGCGAAAAAACGATGACCGATCGTTTAGCGGCCGAGATTCTCGACGCGGCAAACAACCGCGGCAACGCGGTGAAGAAGAAGGAAGACACGCACCGCATGGCGGACGCGAATAAAGCCTTCGCGCATTACAAG
>Ga0126376_10000592_pt1 | contig 17959 bp, 15 predicted proteins | sample PanSoiMetPlot_15_FD_92760 | JGI IMG/M metagenome (GOLD analysis project Ga0126376, IMG submission 92760) | Tropical forest soil microbial communities from Panama - MetaG Plot_15 | ecosystem: Environmental > Terrestrial > Soil > Tropical forest > Bulk soil | place: Panama | collected 2016-02-17
AGGCTGAGGTACAGCACTTGCGTAAGGCCTAAGGCCATCGCCGACACACGGACCAGTAGCACTCCCTGCGGGCGCTCGCCGGGCACAGCTTCACTGTTGGCGATCCAGCGGCGAAACACGTCGGCGCCCAACACTGAAATCTGCGCGTCTGGCACAGGGCTGGGGGCAAGCGGGTCCTTCGACGCCACCTCCGGCACGGTGACGTCCGCTATGAATCGGTACCCGCGCCGCGCCACAGTTTCGATGAAGCGGGGACTCTCCGACGTGTCACCCAAGGCGTCGCGCAACCTGGCCATCGCGCTGTAAAGACCCTGATCGAACTCCACAAAAGTGTTCGCCGACCAGATGCGTGCCCGAAGCTGTTCACGGCTGACGATCTCTCCTCGATTTTCCAGTAGGAAACGCAGAACCTTTAGCGGCTGTTCCTGCAGCTTGACCTTGACACCGGATTTCCGCAGCTCGGCATTCTGGACGTCGAGTTCAAAGACTCCGAACTTCACATGTTTCGGGCTGGTAACAGGCGATGCCATCAGCTAAGTAAGGCGGAGGGACGTTGGCTGAAAGTCTAACATTGGCCTTACGGAACGCGACAGATAATTTCGTAAATCGCTGCGAACGCGGGAGTTGACGGGTCTGAGACGCGTTAGTTGACTGCAGAGGTCTCTGTCGTTAGGTTCACTAAGATTGCCGTCACAAAATTTGCGGTCTAGGGTGGATCGTTGTGGCATGGAGGAGAATTCCGATGAAAACTAAGCAGTTTATTGCGGTGTGTCTCGTGTCTATGATGACGTCTGGAATCCCGGCAAGCGCCCAGAGAAAGGCACATCAGCGGTTCACGCTTATTCTGGACTTCAACACCTGCGTAAGCGACCCAAACAACTCCAGCAATATTATTTGCCAGGAGAAAGATGGTTCCGGAAAGCCCGTGGGCCAAATCACCGTGACGTACATAGGCCCGGTCGCCGACGACGGAACCTGCGCTGCGAACCCTTCCTGCAATGGAACCTGGCACGAGGGTTACCTCTATACGTTTAACGGCGGGATAATTAACGTGCCTACAGCAACTGCATATCAAGGCCAAGCACCCTACAAAGACGAAAACGGATTCGCTCCGATCGTCGGATTTTCGGTAGGTGCGATTACAGGAGGCACGGGTCAATTCCAAGGTGCCAGCGGAACACTTTCGATGCGCTGGGATGCCAACGTCTGCATTTGCCTCTTCGACATCAGTGAGCCATAGTCTGATTAGAAAGTGATAAGGACAGCACTGATCAAGCCAGAACTGGACCAGCGCTTCCGGAGCAATCAAGCGACAAATTGACGCGGTTCGACACATCACAAGCGGCGCTCCCGATGGATGGATCTCAATGTGCCTAAGTTTTACCTAATGGTCATAGAGCGGTCAGCCTCCGTGATAATCCAGAACCGGTCACCCGCGTTGGTTCGGTAGGCGCTCAAGAGCCGGAACGCCTGCTCAAGGCTGTATTCGTTTTCTCTGCGGTCCTCGTCTGAGCAAGTCGGTCCACGCGCGGTTGCACGTGGCGCGTGAGGAACTCGCCCGGTTGTTGCTCTGCTGTCTTGAGCGCGGCCAAAGCGCCAGGTGTTGCGACGATCTGGCCTAGCTCGAAAGCCGGTTGTTTGCTGATTTGCTGCATGGGGAAACTCCTTTCGGTAGGTTTGGTCTTTGCTTCTCAGCATCATCGCAACGGCTGGCCGGATTACGGAAAGACAGGACTTCTGACTGCTCGCACGGGAGAAGCAATCATTCTCTGGGACAAAGCATGGCTTGAAAGCCGCACACGTTCCTGATAACGATGAACGCCTGCTTGCTTTGTCAACTGATCCCCTCATCCTTGAATTTTCTGCGAGCGGGCTTCGTGAGCCCGGCATGTAAATATAGCTTGACATAATGACAAGGGACATTTACATTCGATTGCGATGCTAGGAGGCGCTTGTGCATGGCCACGAATTACAGTCTGGGTTCGCGCTTGAGGTGTGTTTTCGCGAGGCCATTTGTACTGTGGGGCATCGCCGCACTGGCGACTGCGCTCACGGTGGAATGGATATTCCGGCACGAGGAGCTGCACTCGCCGGCCAGGCCAATCCTCGGTTTCCTGCCGGCTCTTCTGGCGATTCTGTTTGTCCTGGCCTTCGTCAAGGATGTCCGAAAATTGGATGAAATGGTAAGGCGTATCCACCTGCAAGCCGCGGCCATTTCCTTTCTGCTGACCGTCATTCTCACATTCGTTTTCGACGGACTCAAAAGCGCGGGAATCTACCGCGCGTCACTGAGCGACCTCAACACTGCCACCGTATTGATTTGGATGGGTGCTCTCGTCTTCCTGAGCCTGAGGTACCGATGAAAAACTCCCCGACGACTACGGACGCCACGAGCAAGCAGCAGTGCACGCTGACGAACCTGTACTTTGGCGTGTTGATATTTGCAATTCTTTACGCAGCTGGTGTGATCTTCTACGCCCGTAAAGGTAATTGGCCTGTCCTTCTTTTCTGGCTGGTATTGCTCCCTGGCCTGAGGTGGGTGGGCCTGCGGCTTTCCCCCGCCACATCGAAATGGAGGGGCCAAGGGTCTATAGAGGACAAGGTGCCTTCTAGCGTGAACAAGGCCCATGTCGAGGTCGCTTTTTACTCTCACAACGGCTGTCCTTTTTGCCCTATCGTGAAACGGCGTCTGGAAGCTTTGCAAAGGGAAATGGAATTCACGCTCACCAACATAGACCTTACTTTCAAGCCACAGGTAGCAGCGAGCAAAGGGATTCGGTCCGTTCCCGTTGTAGAAGTAGGCGAAGGTCGCCTCGTAGGGAACGCCACGACCGAGCAACTAGCTCAACTAATTGCTGGCTCGCAAACGGCGTGACAGAGGCCTTTTGAGGGCTGGTTATCGCACGTGTATCCGAACATGTCGAAGCAGTGATCCTGTCGTCGCAAGGAGATTAACTACATGAAAAAAACGACGCGCTCTATATTAATGACAATTACGATTGTCGCCTTCCTCGCGGGGAGCACACGTGCACAGAATCCCACGCCGAACCTAGCCGGAAACTGGCAGGGGATCCTTCCGGCAGGCAAAGGACTGCGGCTTGTCCTGCAAATTGCGACGGCCGATGCGGGGGGCGGCCATGCCACTCTGTATAGCATTGACCAGAGCCCCAGTGGCATACCCGTTGCTTCCTTAACCCTGCAGGGATCAAACTTCAAATTCGCTATCCCCGCAATCGCCTCCACTTACGAAGGTACTGTGAGTGCAGACGGAGGATCCATTCAGGGTACCTGGACGCAGGGTCAGAATTCGATGCCTCTTACTTTTCAGCGCGCCACCAAAGAGACGGCCTGGCCGACCGATTCCTCCCCGCACTCCGTCCAGTTCATAACTGTTGACGACAACGTGCAGCTTGAAGTGCTCGATTGGGGCGGCTCGGGACGTCCGCTGGTCTTGTTGGCGGGCCTCGGCGACACAGCTCATAGGTTTGATACATTCGCGCCCAAACTAACTGCCGTCTACCACGTGTACGGCATCACGCGGCGCGGATTTGGCGCCTCCAGCGCTCCTGTGCCGGCAAACAACAACTATGCGGCCGATCGGCTTGGCGACGACGTGCTGGCCGTGCTCGACGCACTTAAGCTGAGCCATCCGGTCTTGGCGGGTCACTCCATCGCCGGCGAGGAAATGAGTTCCATTGCGACCCGTCATCCCGAAAAGGTTGCGGGACTGATGTACCTCGATGCTGGCTATCCGTACGCGTTTTATGATCGCTCGCGCGGAGATCTAAACATTGACTCGATTGAGCTGCGGAAAAAGTTGGCGCAGTTAGTCCCTGGGACGGGATCGTTGGATCAAAAGGTGCTGATGCAGGAGCTGCTCCAAACAACTCTTCCACAGTTTGAGAAAGACTTGCAGGAGCAGCTAAAGACGCTTCAAGTGATGCCTGCCCAGTCGATGCCCGCTCAGATTCCGCCTGCCATCTTGGCAGTCATGAGCGGAGAACAGAAGTACACGGATGTCCATGTTCCTGTTCTCGCTATTTTCGCAATTCCTCATGATCTGGGCTTGGCATCCCAAAACGATCCGGTTGCACGTGCTGCTGCGGAGGCCAGCGATCTGGCTCGCACGGGGGCACAAGCAGACGCATTCGAAAAGGGGATACCCTCCGCGCACGTGGTTCGATTGCCGCATGCAAACCACTATGTTTTTCTGTCAAACGAGGCGGATGTGCTCCGCCAAATGAACGTTTTCATCGGAAGTTTGCAATAGCCGGCGCGGGACTTTCAAAAGACGGGGAGCAGCGAGCCAAGGGATTCGTCCGTTCCGGTTGTGGAAGTGAGCAAGGAACGTCTGATCCGGAATGCCGCGACGGGCAATTAGCTCAACTAATTGCTGGCGCACAAACGTAGGAGCGCCCTGATGCAGGTTAGCACGCTATGAAAAACCGGCTCCGTGTTCTTCGTGCCGAAAATGAATGGTCACAGGCTGAACTTGCTGCTCGTCTCCACGTGTCGCGCCAGACCGTGAACGCAATTGAAACCGGCAAGTACGACCCCAGTCTTTCGCTCGCCTTCGATATCGCCCGCCTCTTCAACCAGCCCATCGAAGCGATTTTCGAACCTGCCTCTAGCGATTCGGACGGCAAGCTGTTGCCTAAATAGATCGCCGTGGGTCGCGCGGTCCACGGCGACATAGGCGCTAGAAAAGCGCGAAGGCCACTGTGTGGCGGTGCCATGGGCGGCAAGACCTGGCTTGTCGCTAGTGGCGACTCGTCCTGCCGAGTTGCGGTCGCCTGCCAGCTCAGAAGCCATTCGCGAGCCGTCGGATCGCTGTCGTATACAACGGTCGCTCCGTCCCCCGGTCAGGTCAAGAGTGTCACTAATCTACTGGACGAGTACAGCGGCTAGACATGTGACACATGATGTGTCACAATTTAAAAGTATGCCCAACATGAACATTCGTCAGCTTCGCAACACTCGCAAGCTCAAAGCCTGGCTTCGCGCTGGTAAGACTGTGGTACTTCGAGAGAGGGACAAGGTGATCGCTCGCATCGTGCCTGCTACAGAGCAGGAAGCAATCGGGGAACTGCCGGATTTCGCTGCGCGACGCAAAAACATCTTTGGCGACCGCGTCTTACTTGGCGCCGATCTTTTGATTGAAGAGCGGGGCCGCTATTGACGATTTACGCTGATACCAGCTTTTTCGTCTCGCTTTACGTGAAAGACACGCACTCGATCATAGCCGACCAGATGTTGCACGGCGGCGAACGCCCGCCGATTACCCTACTTCACACCGCCGAATGGACGCATGCGATTGCACAGCAGGTGTTTCGCCGACAGATGACCATGGCCGAAGCAGACCGGCTCCATCGCGACTTCGATGACGACTGCACTGCACGAGTCTGGCGAACGATCTCGGTTCCGGAAACCGCCCTAGAGGTATGTGCCGATCTCGGCCGACGGTATGGACCAAAACTAGGCGTTCGCACGCTCGACAGCTTGCACGTCGCCTGCGCTCTGGCACTCAATACGAAGCGATTTTGGACCTTTGACGACCGCCAGAGGAAACTGGCAAAGGCCGCAGGCCTCGATGTTCGCTGACAACGGACAACGGAATTGACTGACCGGATAGTGGGTCCAACACACGTCGCCCCGAGCGAACCTCTCTTTATCTGTGGCGCCGCGCTAATCGCACCGCTAGGGTTTAATGGAACGCATTGCTGGAAGTGCAACCAGCCAAGCTAGAGCAGCCGACAACAGACCCACACCAAGAACAAGGGGGAACCGCGTCACTTCCTGAAGATGGTTCAATCGTACCGTCACGTCACTCTCGCTGAGGGGTGACCAGGAATCGCCATTCTTGAGAGCAAGTTCTCCGGCCTGAAGCCGGGTGTTCAGAAGTTTCCCGCGGACATAGACTTCGAACGTGTCCTTACCCTTTTCCAAGGGTTCTTGGCGGACTGTAGGTGTCCAAAAGTAGTTTCGATGAAAGCCCTCGAGCGCTCTTCCAAGCTGCACGATTCCAAAAGAAACAAGGACCATCGCGAGAATAAGGAAGGTCAAACGAAAATTGCGCATGGGAGTACCTCCGTTAAACGTGAGTCTCTGAGGTTAGGGACACAATGATACGCAAGTTCGAGCAGAGTCTGCAGGTCTGATATGACAACGCGTGCAGCGAATGCTTCGAAGGAAATCGAGAAACACGAAGAGTGGGTTTGACAGGAAGAGGAAAGTGAGGTAGCGTAGGCGAAGAAAAAGCGAATATTGTGGTGTGTGTATGGCTTCGATTCCGACACCTTTTGGAAAGTTTAAGAACGGAGAAATTGGCCGCGGCATGGAGGGGTTTCGCGGGAAAGTTGCCGCGGAACTGCAGCCGTGCGGAGTAGTGGAGCTGGACGCGGTGCTCGGCGGAGGATTTCCGCGAGGATCGCTGGTGGAGCTTTGCGGTCCAGAGTCGTCGGGGCGGACGAGTCTGGCAATTTCGTTGCTGGCGCAGGCAACATCGCGGCAGGAAGCTTGCGCGTTTGTGGATGTTTCGGATTCGCTGGATCCTGTGTCGCTGGCCGCAGCGGGCGCGGATTTGCAGAGAGTGTTGTGGGTGCGATGTGGCGAATTGCAAGACAAGGCAAAAACCGCGGTTGCTGCCGCAGAATCGTCTGCTTACTTTATTGCTCCGGAAAAACAAGCGCCGGGTAAGAGTGCGGCGTATAAACCGAACGGGAAGCCATTGCAGAGAGCATTCTGGAAGCATCCGCGCGAGCAGGTGCGCGGGCTGGAGACGGAGATTCCGTCGTTGTTGCGAGGGAAAGAAAAGGCAGGAATTCATGTTGTGGAGCGGCGCAGTGGAAGAGAACGAGGAAAAAGTGTTTCGGGACTTTCCCAGAAGAAAATAGAAGCGCCGCGGAATGTCGCGAGAGAAGACCAAATTGTTGCAGTTGCAACGGGTGGTGCGAAGTCCAGAGCGGTGCTGGGAAAACCGTGGAAAAGGCTGGAGCAGGCGCTGAAGACGACGGATTTGCTTTTGAACAGCGGCGGGTGGGGCGTGGTGGTGGTGGACCTGGCTGGAATTTCCTGGATGGATGCGCGGCGGATCAATTTGAATGTGTGGTTTCGCTTCCGGCGTGAGCTGGAAAATACGAAAACGATTTTGCTTTTGCTGGGAGAAGAGTCTTGCGCGAAGAGTTGTGCGTCGCTGGTGTTGCGGTGCGAACGGAAAGCAGAACACTGGAGCCGGGCTGCGCCGGATTGCGATTCGGGAGTTTCGATTTTGCAAGGATTTGAAGTGCAAGGAGAAGTGCTGCGTTCGCGAAGTCAATCGCAACCTGCCGATTGTGCTCGCTGGCAAACGCATGTGATGACCCGGTAGTTGCGAAATCCCCCCGTTCTTCCTACCGACTCAGGGGAAGCAAGTGCCGTTTGCGTGTCTTTTTATTCCTGATTTTCCGGTGCAGGCCGTGGTGCGTTTGGAGCCGGAACTCCGCAACAAGGCGGTTGGCGTGTTCGCGGGTGCGGCGCCGCTGACGAAAGTGTTCGCGGCGAATAATGCAGCGCGCCAGTTGGGTATTGAACTGGGCATAACTAAAATGCAAGCGGAAGCATTCGCCGGCATCGAATGGCGCTGGCGTTCATCGAAGGGGGAAGCAGCAGCTCACGCGGCGCTGCTCGATTGTGCTTGGACGATTTCGCCGCGCGTGCAGAACGCGGAAAAACGAAACGAGAACGATCTGGAGGATACAGTCGTTCTCGATTTGATTGGATGCGAAAAACTTTTTGGTGCGCCAGAGAAAATTGCGCAGGATTTGCGGCGCGTTGCGGCAAACATCGGATTCGATGCGAACGTTGCCGTGGCGGAAAACGATTCGGCTGCAATTACAGCGGCGCAGGGATTTTCCGGAGTGACGGTGATTTCTCCCGGGGAAGAAAGCGCACGCATCGGGATGCTTGCTCTGGAAAGTTTGCAAATGCCGCTGGAATTCTTGGAGACGCTGCGGCGCTGGGGAATCTATACGTGCGCGCAATTGGGAGCGTTACCGGAGATTGCCGTTGTCGAAAGGTTGGGACAAGAAGGGCGGCGCTGGCAACAGATTGCACAGGGAAGAGATGTTAGACCACTGATTCCGCTCGATTTTCCGGAGCAGTTTGAAGAATGCATGGAACTGGAATCGCCGGTGGAGCTGCTGGAGCCGCTCCTTTTTCTTTTGAACCGGCTTTTGGAGCAGCTGTGTACGCGGTTGCGGATGCACATTCTAGCCATCAGCGAAGTGCGCGTGACATTGACGCTCGAACGGAACAATTCGCGCAGCAAAGAACCGCTGCAGCAAATTCGAACGATCCGGTTGCCGGTTCCAGCTAAAGAAGGAAAATTTCTTTTAAAACTTTTGCAATTAGATTTGGAAGCACACCCGCCGACTTCTCCGGTGACAGGGATCAGCATCGTGGCGATTCCCGCAAAGACACGTTCGCGACAACTTGGTTTGTTTTTGCCGTTGAGCCCCGACCCGGAGCGTCTGGAAGTGACGCTGGCGCGGATTCAAAGCACGGTGGGCGAAGGCCGTGTCGGTTCGCCGGAGCTGCTGGATACACACAGACCGAATGCATTTCAGCAAAAACGTTTTGTGCAGCCAGAGATTGCTTGGAGGCAGAGCAAAAAAGAAGGGACAACGCACGCGGCGCTGCGAATTTACAGGCCGCCGCTTGTTGCGAATGTCGAAATGAATGAGGGAAAGCCGGTTCGGCTCACATGCGAAGGCACAAGTCGAAGAATTCTGGCGTTTGCCGGACCGTGGAAGACGAAAGGGGATTGGTGGTCGGAAACGGCGTGGGCACGCGACGAATGGGACGTGGAGATACGGGCGCTGCGTCCAAAGCGCGCGGCGGAAACAGAAGAATTTGACGGAGACGAGACCGCACTTTACCGGATTTACAAAGATCAGTTGGTGAAGCGCTGGTTTGTGGAAGGAATCTACGATTGAAATACGTTGAACTGCATTCTTGTTCCGCGTTCAGTTTCCTGGGAGGCGCATCACAGCCGGAAGAATTGGCGGCGCGCGCTGCGGATTTGCAGTTGCCTGCGGTAGCGCTGCTTGATCGCGATGGCGTCTATGGTTCGCCGCGATTTCATATGGCAACAAATAAAGTAGGGATTAAAGCGCACGTAGGCGCAGAAATTTCCGTAGAAGGGTTCGGACAACAAGCGGGATTGCCGGCGTGGATGCCGAATTCGAACGCCTCGGCAAAGCCGGTGCGGCTCGCGCTTCTGGTGAAGAACCGGACGGGTTACCAGAATCTTTGCAGGCTGATGACGCGCTATAAGCTGCGCGAAACAGAAAAAGGAACGGGAACGGCGACTCTGGACGAGGTCGCTGAATACGCAGAGGGGTTGATTTGCTTAACAGGCGGAGAAGAGGGAGTGCTGGCGGCGTCGCTTTTCCACGGTGGCGAAGAACTGGCGCGGAAGAACGTTGAAAAGCTGACCACACTGATTGGAAGGCGGAATGTTTACGTCGAGTTGCAGCGGCATTTTGACCCGTTAGAAGAGCAACGGAATCAAGCAGCAATGCGACTTGCGAAAACGATGAAACTGCCGCTGCTCGCAACGAATGGCGTGCGCTATGCATGCCCAGAGCACCGCGAAATTCTGGATTTGTTCACCTGTTTGCGACACTACTGCAAGTTGGATGCAGCGGGACGATTGCTGGAACGCAACGACGAGCGGCTGTTGCGGTCCGGAGAAGAGATGGCGCAGCTTTTTTCCGATTTGCCGGAGGCGATTGCAAATACAGAAGAACTTTCTGCGCGGTTGAAATACACACTTGCCGATCTTGGCTATGAATTCCCGCGATATCCGGTACCCGATGGGGAAACGATGGATTCGTTTCTTCGCATGCGGACCGAGGAGGGATTTCTTAACCGGTATGCGACGAAAAACGATGAACTGTTATTGGAGAGGGCAAAGCGCCAGGTGCAAAAGGAATTGGCGTTAATCGAAAAACTAAAACTCGCCGGATATTTTTTGATCGTTTGGGATGTGATTCGTTTTTGTCGCGAACAAAAGATTTTGGTGCAGGGACGCGGCTCGGCTGCAAACAGTGCGGTGTGCTATTCGCTGGGAATTACAGCCGTCGACCCTGTAGGGATGGAGCTGCTCTTCGAACGGTTTCTTTCGGAAGAGCGCGGCGAATGGCCGGATATCGATTTGGACCTGCCGAGCGGCGACCAGCGGGAAAAAACGATTCAGTACATGTATCAACGCTACGGTCAGTTGGGCGCGGCGATGACGGCGAATGTGATCACCTACCGCGGCCGGTCAGCGGCACGAGAAGTCGGAAAAGTGCTGGGATTCGATCAGGAAACACTCGACCAGCTTTCCGCGCAAATGAACGGCGGCGAATGGCGCGGGCCGGCCGATACGTTCGAGAATCATTTTCAACAATCCGGCTTCGATTTGAACCATCCCCGCGTGCGGAAATATTGGGAGCTTTGCGAACGTTTGCAGGATTTGCCGCGCCATCTGGGGCAGCACTCCGGCGGCATGGTGATTTGCCAAGGGCAGCTTGATTCTGTGGTGCCGCTGGAACCGGCGACGATGCCCGGCCGGGTCGTCGTGCAATGGGATAAAGAAGATTGCGCGGATATGGGAATCATAAAAATAGATTTCCTGGGTCTTGGAATGATGGCGGTTCTGGAAGAGTGTCTGGAATTGATTCCGAAACATTATGGGGAGCCAATCGATTTGGCGCAGCTGCCGGCGGACGATCTCGTCGTGTACGAGACGTTGCGCCGTGCGGATACGGTCGGGATGTTTCAAGTGGAGAGCCGTGCACAGATGTCTTCGCTGCCGCGCAATGCGCCAACAAAATTTTATGATTTAGTGGTTCAGGTAGCGATTATCCGGCCAGGACCGATCGTTGGAAAAATGATGCATCCCTACATGCGGCGACGGCAGGGTCGCGAACAAGTGGCGTATGCGCACCCTTTGCTGGAGCCGATCCTGAAGCGAACACTTGGCGTGCCGCTGTTTCAGGAACAACTATTGCGCATGGCCATGATCGCCGCAAATTTTTCCGGTGGCGAAGCGGAGGACCTGCGGCGTGCGATGGGATTCAAACGTTCGGAAGAGCGTATGAAAGAGATTGAATTGAAATTGCGACGCGGCATGACGCTTAACGGTCTCAGTCCTGAGACGCAGGAAGAGATCATCACGCAAATCACATCGTTTGCGCGCTATGGATTTCCCGAATCGCATGCGGCGAGTTTCGCACTCATCGCCTATGCCAGTGCTTTTTTGAAGGAGTACTATCTCGCGGCATTTACAGCAGCTTTGCTGAACAACCAGCCGATGGGGTTTTATAGTCCGGCGACACTCGTGAAAGACGCCCAGCGGCACGGGTTGAAAGTGAAGCCGATTCACGTGCTGCATTCGAATTGGGCGTGCACGCTGGAGAAAGGTGTAGCTAGGGAGGGAAGGGAGACACCCAGCCTGCGCATCGGATTTCGCTATGCGCGCGGTGTGCGGGAAGCCTCTGCGGAAGGCATTGTTCGCGAACGACATAGACAAACGTTCAGCGGCATCGAGGATTTGATTCAACGCGTTCCGGAGCTGCAAAAATCCGAAATCGTCACGTTGAGCGAAATTGGCGCGCTGAATTCCCTCGGCAAAGACCTCCATCGGCGATCCGCGTTGTGGCAGGTAGAGCGCGCTGCACGTCGGGCTGGACCGCTGCTGGATGCTATCCCCGAACAGCTCGATTTTTCGCCTCTCGAAAAAATGACTGATGAAGAAAGGCTGATCGCCGATTTTCGTGGTTCGGGTATGACAACCGGTCCCCATCCGATGGTGTATTGCCGCCAAGAGATGAAGCGTGCCGGCGTTAAACGCGCGTCTGAGTTGGAGCAAATGGTGGACGGACGATTTGCGAGCGTAGGCGGTTGCGTTATCGCTCGGCAAAGGCCCGGGACTGCCAAGGGCTTTGTATTCTTAAGCCTGGAAGACGAAACCGGAATCGCCAACATTATTATTCAGCCGGACCTTTACGAAGAACATCGCTTGCTGATCAACCGGTCCAAATTTCTGCGAGTGGACGGCATACTGCAGAATCAAGACGGTGTCATTTCGATCAAAGCTTCAAGAGTTTCGCCGCTATCGATTACACAAGCCGAAACCGAATCGCACGATTACCACTAACAGTTGCGAACGACTTACTCGTACCTACCCTACAATGGAAATGAGGATCTCACTCTATGAAGCTGGCATTACCCACGGGAAACTTCGGCGCGTATCTCTTCGACTGCGACGGCACAATCGCCGATTCGATGCCACTGCACTACAAGGCTTGGAAGCAAGTGCTTGACGAATGGAATTGTGAATTCAGCGAAGAACGATTCTATGCTTGGGGCGGAATGCCCATCGTGGAAATCATTTCGACGCTGAATGCTGAATACGGACTCTCGATGCCCGTGGAGATCGTCGCCAAACGGAAAGAAAGTCTTTATTTTGAACGCTTGCATGAACTGCAGCCCGTGCCAGAAGTTGTCGAGCATATCCTCGATCAGCACGGAAAAATTCCATTCGCTGTCGTATCCGGGAGCACGCGTGATTCTGTGGAAGCGTCCTTGACCACATTGAATTTGTTGCACCGTTTCGACGCGCTTATCTGTGCTGGCGATTACCAGCTAAGCAAACCACATCCGGGAGGATTTTTGTTGGCGGCTGAAAAGCTGAGAGTTGCACCGCAAGCGTGCCTCGTTTTCGAAGACACCGATATGGGGATCGAAGCGGCCACCGCTGCGGGAATGAAATCCGTGCGAGTCCCTCCACCTTGGACGCGGAGGCCCTGCGCAGATTCAAGATAGTCGTTCCGGGCGAGCCCAAAAAGGGCCGGTGACGCGCTGCACGGCTCTAATCTTTTTCTACTATTGTCCGAGCACCCCACCGCCGCTAAAGTTCCCGCCACTGTTACCCAAAAACAGTCGAGGAAGTGTGTCCCGTCCAGTTGCAGCGGGAAGGCCGTGCGCAATTTGTAGCCAGCGAAGGAAGGTCTCGATGCGTAAGTCTATCCTTTGTGCCCTATTTTCTATCGTTGCTACCTCTGTTGCCACAGGCCAAAGCAACTACGGCATGATTAGCGGTACCGTAAAGGATGCGCAGCACCTTGCCGTGGCCGGAGCCACGCTGCAGCTAACTGCCGCAAGCACTTCGGCCGTGCGCCACGTCGTCACGGGCAACGACGGCCATTTCGAAGCGTCAGCCCTCCTGCCCGATGAGTATGAGATTAAAGCCGAAGCTTCTGGTTTCGCGCCGACAATTCAGAGGGTCCGTCTGGAAGTCGGTCAAAAAATGGACATCGAGATCAAGCTGGGTCTCAGTTCGCGCACAGAAGACGTGACCGTATCCGCGATTGGCGAAGCTTTGAACACGACCGACGCCAGCGTTGGGGAAGTCATTGAGCCGAAGTCGATTCGGGAACTTCCGCTGAACGGCCGCATGTTGATCGACCTGGTGCTCACGGTTCCTGGAGCTCACGTGGGATTCGGCGCGCAAACGGGCGCGACCAATCCTTTGTATTGGCGGCCCGGGCAGCGTTCGGCGGTTGTGATCGGCGGCGCACGGCCAAATGCGAATTTCTTTTTGCTCGATGGTGCGACCAATACCGACCCGACGTTCAACACGCAGAACCTGAGCCCGTCGCCAGATGCGGTGCGTGAATTTCAGGTTGAAACGAGCAGCTACACTGCCGATATGGGCGGCGCTGGCGGTGGACAAGTTAACATCGTCACACATTCCGGCTCCAGCCAATTTCACGGCACGGTTTACGAATTCCTGCGCAACGGCGCGATGGACGCGAGCACGTTTGGTTCGATGGGTAACAACCACCTCGTGCAAAACAATTTCGGCGGCTCGTTTGGCGGCCCGCTCAAAGGCAAGAACACTTTCTTCTTCGTGAATTACGAAGGACTGCGACTTGCGCAGGCCGACGCTCAGACCCTCACCGTCCCTACTGCGGAAGAAATCCAGGGCGACTTCAGCATGAGCAACGTGAAGATTTACGATCCCACCACCGCCGTGCCCAATCCCAGCTACAACCCCAACCTTCCGACGAACGCTTCGAATTTTCCTTATACGCGCTCGCAATTTTCGGGCAACAAAATCCCTATGGATCGGATCAATCCATTGCTGGAAGCATTTCTAATGCAATACCTGCCGATGCCGAACATGGACATGGGCTTGGGAAACGGTTCGGACTCAAACAATTATTTGGATATCCGCAACGAAAGCCATTTTCAAAATCAGGGAACGGTCCGCATTGACCATAATTTTGCAAGCGGCGATTCGCTCTTCGGCCGGTACTCCATAGGTTCTGAATATGGATTTTCTCCAAGCAACGGCTCTACCGCGACGACCGAAAATCTCCCGGGTTTCGGGGCGAACTTCGACAATCTTTCGCAACAGGCTGTTATCTCGTGGAATCACATTTTCACTGCGGAAAAAGTGAACACGCTTTCCATTGCGGTCTCGCGGCTCTCGATGGACCACACTTCGCAGAACAACAACGTGAACGACATCGTGAGCCAGCTCGGCATAACAGGAATCGGCTTCGGCGGTAAGGGAGCCTGGGGCGCACCGTGGTTTGCCGTCCAGGGATATACCGGAATCGGCGACACGTTCGCCGCGACGCCGATGCATGCCTGGGACACGATGTTTGAAATTCGCGACACCTACGCCTGGCAGCATGGCCGTCATGCGATGAAATTTGGCGGTGACTTTCATCGTTACATCTGGCCGATGTGGGGGTTCTTCCAGAATCGTGGCTTCTATCAGTTCACGACTGGCTACACGACGCAATTCGGCTTCAATAATGGAAGTGGCTCGGGACTTGCGAGCCTTCTACTCAGCCTGCCCGCAGTGAAGCAGCGGCAAGCCGGGATTCCACAAATGGATCTTCGCGCTTGGGGCACGTCGATTTTCGCGGAGGACAGTTGGCGGCTCACTCCGAATACAACGGTGAACTACGGCATTCGCTATGAATATGGAAGCCCGCTGTACGACACGCAAAACACCAATTCCAATCTCGTTTTTGACAGTTCGGGAAAACCTTCCGTCTTCATCGGCGGGGAATTGGGGTATCCGAAAGGGTTGTTCTTCTCGAATAAATACAATTTCGCTCCTCGAATCGGAATTGCCCGGAATTTCCCGCGCTATGGATTGGTTCTCCACTCTTCGTACGGAATCTTTTTCACGCCGGTGGACCTGAACACTTGGTGCAATCAGCGCCACAACGTTCCTTACGTCTTTCCCGAGACGCAACAAGCGGACAACTTCACTCCTCCGGCGGCGCTGTTTAAGTCCGGATTCAACTTCGGCGAGCCCGTCCTTGGCACCGGACTTTTGCCGGCAACGACAGTCAGCTTCACCGCGTTCGATCCACACTCGCCCGCGCAGTATGTCCAGCAATGGAATTTGTCTCTGCAGAAGAGTGTCGGCCGTAGCACTTCAGTCGAAGTCGGATACCTCGGTTCGCGCGGATTCCACTTGCAGCGCGCGCATCTAATCAACAACACGCTGCCAGGACCTGGACCACTTGGTCCGCGGCGTCCGTTTAAGACTCTCACCTTTGTCGATGGCACCAAGCTCACTCCGAGCAGCACGAATGCCGTCATTCAGAGCCAGACTTTTCCTGTCAGCACCATCAATTTGCTCGAGAACAGCGCGCAAAGCTGGTATGACGCGGGATACATCAACGTGCGGCGCCGCTACTCACATGGCCTCAGCTTTCTTGCAAACTATACTCTGGCGAAAAACCTGACGAATGCGCCCGACTTCCGTTCGCCGATGGATGAGTCTGCAATTCCGCAAAACAATCGCGATCTCACCTTGGAGAAAGGTTTGGGTTGCGATACGCGCCACCGCTTCGCCTTGAGCAGTGTTTACGACATTCCCGCATATCATCGTACCGCGTGGGCTCGCATGATCACCCAAAACTGGCATCTCTCGACGGTCTATCAATACCAGACTGGAATGCCACTAACGATTTCCGTATTTGGTGACACAGCAAATTCAGGTACGGTTCTGGGGGAAAACCCCGTTCGCGCGAACGTCACCGGACAGCCGGTTTTTGGCCCAGGCACGGGCACCGCAGAGAAGTGGTTCAACCCCGCCGCATTTGCAGCGCCGCCCGCTTTTGCCTATGGCAACGCCGGCCGTAATACTGTGTACGGACCGCCAATGCGCACACTCGATTTGGCTATAGCTCGTTCGTTTAACTTCACGGAACGGATGGCTTTCCAATTCCGTGCGGAGGCATTCAACGCGCTCAATGAAATTAATTTTGGAACTCCGAACCGCTTTGTGAACACACCGCAATTCGGCACAATCACAATGGCCATGACGCCCGGGCGCGAACTTCAGCTCAGCGCGCGCCTTTCCTTCTAGTCCACGAAAGCACGGTCGGCGGTTGCGGACGCCCATAGCGCTGTGGGTTATTCCACAGGACTCTCGAAGTTTCTTGCTGCGAGATTCGTTCTCTGGTTTTACACTTATTGCGCCGTCCTCAGGGACTGCCCTCTATCCCGTTTTATTTAACCCCCAAAGGAGTTTGCTCATGAGCGGTGTTCGAGTTCTCGTCGGAACGCGCAAAGGCGCCTTTATTCTCTCTTCGGACGGCAAACGCGAAAAATGGGATGTCAGCGGGCCGCACTTTGCAGGCTGGGAGATTTACCACCTCAAAGGTTCGAGCGTGAATCCGAATCGCATCTACGCTTCGCAGACCAGCGGGTGGTTCGGACAAATCATTCAGCGCTCCGATGACGGCGGCAAAACCTGGTTCCAGCCGGGAACGCCGAAGGGCGAAGAGACTGGTCCGGGAGGAATGCCAAAGGGCGAAAGCAATAAATTCGTATACGACGTTTCTGCGGAGACCGGCAAACCGCTAACGACGCATCAATTTTATGATGGCACGCAGCATCCCTGGGAATTCAAGCGAGTCTGGCATCTGGAGCCGTCGCTAACCGAAGCCGACACAGTTTATGCGGGCGTCGAAGACGCGGCCCTCTTCAAATCGAAAGATGGCGGCAAAACCTGGCAGGAACTTTCCGGTCTTCGCGGCCACGGCACCGGCCCGCAGTGGCAACCCGGTGCTGGCGGGATGTGTTTGCATAGCGTCATTCTTGATCCGAGTGATCCCAAGCGCGTGTACATCGCAATATCCGCAGCAGGTGCGTTTCGCACAGACGACAGCGGCGCCACCTGGAAGCCCATCAACAAGGGACTCCATTCGCAATACATTCCCAACCCGACCGCCGAAGTCGGTCACTGTGTGCACCACATCGCCATGAGCCCCAAGAGGCCAGACGTGCTTTTTATGCAAAAGCACTGGGACGTTATGCGTAGTGACAACGCGGGAGATTCTTGGACCGAAGTCAGTGGAAATCTGCCGACCGATTTCGGGTTTGTGATCGATGTTCACTCCCACGAGCCCGATACGGTTTATGTTGTCCCCATCAAGAGTGATTCGGAGCATTACGTTCCCGACGGCAAGCTCCGCGTTTTTCGCAGCAAGAGCGGCGGCAACGAATGGGAACCTCTCACAAAAGGCCTGCCCCAGCAGAATTGTTTCGTGAACGTTCTGCGCGACGCAATGGCTGTGGACACGTTAGACGAATGCGGCATCTATTTCGGCACGAGTGGGGGCCAAGTCTACGTATCTGCGGATGGCGGCGATAGCTGGAACTGCATTGTGCACGATTTGCCGGGCGTACTTTCCGTCGAGGCGCAAACGCTCAAATGATCCGCGTGGTTTTACCGCAACATCTTCGCACACTGGCCCACGTGGGGATGGAGGTGCAGGTATCTATTCAGGGGCCCGTTACCCAGCGTTCGATTTTGGACGCGATCGAAGCGCAGTATCCGATGCTCGAAGGGACGATTCGAGACCATGAGACGAAACAGCGCCGCCCCTTCCTG
>Ga0126376_10000593_pt1 | contig 17946 bp, 15 predicted proteins | sample PanSoiMetPlot_15_FD_92760 | JGI IMG/M metagenome (GOLD analysis project Ga0126376, IMG submission 92760) | Tropical forest soil microbial communities from Panama - MetaG Plot_15 | ecosystem: Environmental > Terrestrial > Soil > Tropical forest > Bulk soil | place: Panama | collected 2016-02-17
ATTCTCACCTCAGTGCGGCGTATCAATCTCACCCTTGGCGTGCCGCTCGACGCTTCTGCGATCGAGCTCGTCTCCTATTGGCGCAAATACATGAAGGAGGCGCGCAGTTTCGCACCGGTCAAAGTGAAATCCGGACCGCTCATGGAGAACGTCAGCAGCGGCAAAGACGTAAACATCGCGACGATCCCGACGCCGCGCTGGCACGAGCACGACGGCGGCCACTATATCGGCACGGGCTGCATGGTGATCATGAAGGATCCCGATACCGGTTGGATCAATTACGGCGCTTATCGCGTGCAATACCAGGGGCCGAACGTGGCCACCGTAATGTGCTCCAAAGGCAAGCATGGTGATTTGATCAAACGGCGCTATCACGAGCGCGGCGAGCCGTGTCCGATCGCGGTGGTGGCTGGCATGCATCCCGCCTTGTTCATGGTAGGGGGACTCGAGATTCCATACGGAAAGAACGAATACGATGTCGCCGGCGGCCTGATCGGTGAACCGGTCGAGGTGATCGAAGGGCCGGCCACTGGGCTGCCGATTCCGGCGTACGCGGAGATCGCTTTCGACGGATTCATCCATCCCAACGATCTGCTCGATGAGGGACCGCTCGGGGAGTGGACCGGCTATTACGCGGGTGGCAGGAAAAAAGAGCCGGCGATTCGCATCGAGACCTTCATGCACCGCAATAACCCTATTCTGCTGGGCGCGGTCCCGGCGGTGCCGCCCGATGACGATTCTTTCTATCGTGGGACCTACCGCTCCGGCGCTGTGTGGAATCAACTCGAAGCGGCCGGTGTGCCGGAGGTGAAGGGCGTATGGGCGCATGCGGCGGGCGGGAGCCGGCTGTGGCTTACGGTCTCGATCAAGCAGCAGTATGCGGGTCACGCCAAGCAGGCTGGGCTGATCGCTTCGCAGTGCCATGCTGGCGCCTACGCCAACCGCTTCGTCGTGGTGGTCGACGACGACATCGATCCCGCCGACATGGATCAAGTCGTGTGGGCGATGTGCACACGCTTCGACCCGCGCGAAGACATGGAAATCTTGCGCGGCTGCTGGAGCACGGCGCTTGATCCAATGGCGTATGGCGGCGACGATCCGCGCAATGCGCGCGTCGTTATCGATGCCTGCAAACCCTGGTCGCGGCGCGACAGTTTCCCGCCCGTGGCGCGCGCGAGCCGGGAGCTCGAGGCCCGCATCCGCAGCAAATGGGCGCACCTGCTGCCGCGCGGCTGAGCATGCCTTTGTTTGCTCTCGTCGCGGCCTTTGCTGCGAGCTTTCGAGACATAGACCCTTGATCCCGTTGAACATGGTTACTTTTGTCGGCGGCACCGGTGTTTCGATTGTGACCGATTGGAAAAGTCTGTATAAGCCGGGAGGTTTGGTCAGGTTGTGGGGGTGCCATGCGTACCATCTCCGACTTTCTTGCACGCAAGGGCGTCGCGTCCACTTCATTTCCGAGCTCGGCTTCCGCCAAAATTTTACCGAGCGGCGCCGAAGAGCGCAGCGAGCCGACCTTTGCCGATATTGGCGCCCGCGTCGGTGAAGACAACGAGACGCTGCGCAACCTTCTGATCGATACCGATCGTCGTATCGGCGCGCTCGACGATCTCAAGGAAGCCTTCCGGAACCTCGTCGAGCCCATCGGCTCCTCGCTGCGCGCGCTCGAGCAGGAAAAGACCGAGAATTTCGGCTTGCGCAATGCGCTCACAGAACTCCGCAGCGGTCACGAGAGCTTGCGCAACGAATACGGCCTGCTCGAAAAACGTGCGGCCGAATTGGAAACCGCGGGCGAGGACCTGCGCCGGGAATTGGCCTTGGTGCAGCAGACGGCACGAGGGCTCGAGGCAGACAAGGCGGAACTCGCCAGCGAAATCGTGGCTGCGCGCGCGGAGATCGCCAATCTCGAGAGCCAATTGGCGCAGGAGGCCGCCAATGGACGAGCGCTAGGCGAGGCCAATCAGATTCTCGTCGACCACGCCGGCAGTGCCGATAAGCGGATCGTGGAATTGCAGGCCGAGACTGCGCAGATCCGGGAAAACCTACTGCTGCTGGAGAATGACAAGCGCTCGCTGCAAACCGCGCTCGATCAGACCCTTGCTGAAAACTCGCGATTGTCGCGCCGCTTGACCGAGAGCGAGAATGCGCTGACTGCCGCGCGTGCACGACTCGAGCAGTTGGACATAAGTCTCGCGGCCGCTGAGAACGAGCGCGCCACCCTCGCCACCGCGCGTGACGAGGCCAACGAGCGGCATCAATCGGAAACCCGTGCATTGAACCTGCGGCTTGAGGCTCTGCGTTCGCGTGCGGCCACTGCGGAGAAACTGCTCTCGGAGGTGCGTCAGAGTCTCGTCGCGCAGACCGAGGAGATCCGGGTGTTGGAGCGCAAGGCCGTCGACGCCACAATCGCCCGAAACGGCACCGAGAAGGTGGTCGAGCGGCTCACGGCCGCCCGCGACGTGCTCGATGTCAAAGCGCGTGAGCTCGAGCAATCGCGTGCGTCGCTCCAGGAGCGCTGTAGCGGTCTCGCCGAAACGCTCAAGGCACGCGAGACCGCGCTCGCCCATGCCGAACAGAAGATAAAGGCGCTGAGCGACCGCGTCGCCGAAATCGAGGTCGACGCTGGCGCCTATCGGGCCAAGGCCGAACGGCGCATCGAGGAGCTCAATGCCAGTCTGCAGCGCGAGCGGGTCGAACTCGCTGTCGCCCAAGGTACGCTGGAGACCACGCGTCGCGATTATGCCCGCCTGCAACGCGATATGTTGGCGGGGCGCCCGCCGCCGGCAACTGGCCCGACACTCGAGGTGGTCTCGGACACCAGCAAGGAGCCGCAGCGGACCAAAAACGGCAGAGGTGGCGCCGGCCGTAATGCGGGAGAGGGAGGGCCGCAAGGCGGCGGAGCGGAGCCCACGTCCGCCTGAAAGCATTAAAGCGCTGCAGATTGGCCGGCAACAGGCGCCGCGCGTCGCGCGCGCCGGTGCACTTTGCCCGCGCCTTCAGACGGCGCTATAGATGGCCGACATTCCTAGAATGGGGAGAACGGCATGGTCCGCATGGACGGCGAGGCCGCGTCGAAACCGCGGATGCAATATCGCGGGTTACGCGACTGGCTTGAACAGGTCGACAAGATGGGGGAGCTGCGCAGGGTCGACGGTGCTCACTGGGATGTGGAGATGGGCGCCGTCACTCACATGCTCACGGAAAAGAGCCGCGGCACCGCGCCGGCAATCCTGTTCGACCGTGTGCCCGGCTATGCAAAAGGCTTCCGCACGCTTTACGGGCAGCTCTCCTCAGTGCGGCGCATCGCTTTGACGCTCGGACTGCCGCTCGAATATGAGCGCAGGGTGGACGTGGTGGGGACCTATCATGCCCGGATGCAGAATCTGAAGCCCCTGCCGCCGCGTTTCGTGAATGACGGTCCGGTGCTCGAGAACGTGCTCGAAGGCGACGATATCGATGTGCTCAAATTTCCCGTGCCGCGGCACCATGAGCTCGATAAGGCGCGCTTCATCGGCACCGCCGACTGCGTCATCACCCAGGATCCCGACTCGGGTTGGTTCAATCTCGGCGCTTATCGCAGCCAGGTTTACGACGGTAAGACCATCGGTTGCCAGATCACCGAGGGCAAGCACGGTCGCATTCATCGCGATAAATATTTCGAGCGTGGACAGCCGGTGAAAGTGGTCATCCTGTGTGGACAGGACCCGCTGCTGTTTATGCTCGCTTCGAGCCCGTTACCCGAGATCGGCGAGATGGACATCGCTGGCGGACTACGTGGCGAGCCGCTGGACGTGGTGCGCGGCCCGTATACGGGCTTTCCGATTCCGGCCGATTGTGAGATCGCCATCGAAGGCGAAAGCCTACCCGGCCAGGTCCGGCCGGAAGGCCCGTTCGGCGAGTGGATGGGCTACTACTCCGACGACACGCAGGATCGACCCTTCGTCAACGTGAAGACAATTCTCTATCGCAACGACCCGATCCTCACCTGCGCCCCGCAACACAAGCCGGTCGACGAGACCGGGCTGCTCAAGGGCATTGCCGGCGCCGCGCAGATCTGGCGGGCACTCGAGGCGTGCGGCGTTCCCGAGGTGCTCGGCGTATGGAATCACGAAGCCGGACCCGCGACGCGCTTCACCGCGATCCAGCTTCGCCAGCGCTATCCGGGTCACGCGCGCCAAGCGCTTCACATTGCGTCCTCGTGCCAGGGCGGCGCTTACGCCGGCAAATGGACGGTCGTGGTCGACGAGGACATCGATGCCGGCGATCTCGACCAGGTGCTGTGGGCGATGTGCACCCGGTTCGATCCGTTGACCGATATCGACATGATTCAAAAGGCCTGGGCGTCCAAACGCGATCCGCTCTACCTTCCTGGCAACTTCAACAACCGCATCCTGATCGACGCGTGCATTCCTTATGAGCGAAAGTTGAAGGGCACGTTCCCGGTCACCGTCGATGTCAGCACCGATCTACGCAAGCGGTTGCGCACGAAATTTCCGCAACTATTCCCCGACCCGTAGGCCGGCGTGCCGCCCGCGAACGCGGGCGAAAATCAACCGCCATCTTGGATCAGGTGACTGGTCGACCATCAAAGATGAGTGCGAATCTTCTATCTGACCAAGGCGGTGGACGGGATGGGTTTCGCTGCGCTCAACCCATACTGCGGGATAAGATCGCGCGAAGCTTCGCGCGGCTGATCTGTCCCGGTATTGCGGTCGCGCTCATGACTACTGTCATGGTGCGGCCTGCGTCGTCGGCGGACGTCGAAGATTTCTACCGCGGCAAGACCGTTTCTCTCCTCATCGGCTACAGCGTTGGCGGCGGTTATGACGCGTACGGCCGATTGGTGGCGCGGCATCTGGGCAAGCATATTCCCGGCAACCCGTCGGTTGTGCCGCAGAACATGAGCGGCGCCGGCAGCCTTAAGGCGGCCAATTACCTTTATTCCGTGGCCCCGAAGGACGGCTCCGTCATCGGCACCTTCTCGCGTAGTCAGGGAATTGCGCCGCTGCTCGACAAAGCCGAGTTCGACAGCACTAAGTTCACCTGGATAGGCAGCGTCACTGACGAGGTGAGCCTCTGTGTCACGCGCCATGACGCCCCGGTGAAGAGCTTCGGCGAACTGCTGGTCAAACCGGCAACTTTTGGGGGCGAGGGCGCGGGCTCCGATCCCAACATTTTCGCGCTGCTCTACCGCAACGTATTCGGCGCCAAAATCAAGATCGTGACCGGCTATCCCGGGACCAACGAGATTCAACTCGCGGCCGAGCGCGGCGAGGTGGACGGGCTCTGCGGACTCTCCTGGAGCACCCTCAAAGGCCGCTACCCACATTGGCTCAACGAGAAGAAGGCCAACATCCTCGTTCAAGCCGGGATTAAGAAACAGCCGGAGCTGTCGGATGTCCCATCAGCGAGCGAACTCGCAAAAGAGCCCGATCAGGTCCAAATCCTGAAGCTGCTGCTGATCGGGCAAGCCATGGCGCGGCCTTTCGCGGCTCCGCCTGGCATTCCTGACGAGCGCAGGGCGGCGTTGATCGCAGCCTTCGAACGCACGACCGCGGATCCTGACTTTCTCGCCGAGGCGGGGCGCCTCAACTTCGAGGTCAACCCCGTCAGCGCGGATAAACTGAATGCCCTGTTGGCGGAGGCCTACGCCACACCCAAGGACGTGGTGGCCAAAGCAGCCAAGGCGATGTCGGAATAAAGCGACATTCAGGATCACTGCAAAGGCCCCGAGGAGCGAAACGCGGACGCATCGATGAGATGGTTGGACTGATCGGAGCGCGCATTCCTCGTCTCGAGGACGGCGCGCTGCTCCTCGGCAAGGGACGCTTCGTCGATGACATCGGCGTTGCCGGCGTATGGCACGCGGCGTTCGTTCGCAGTCCGCATCCGCACGCCGCGATCCGAAGAATCGACGCGGAAGCGGCGCGCGCGCTGCCTGGAGTGCACGCGGTGCTCACACTCGAGGATCTCGTGCCGGTCTTGACCAAGCGCCGCATGCTGCGCCACTCCAATTCGGGTACGCCGCTCGATCGCTATTGGTCGTTCGCGCTCGCCGACGCAGAAGTGTCGTACGTGGGCGAGGCCGTCGCGATGGTACTTGCCGAGAACCGCTACGTTGCCGAAGACGCCGCGGCCATGGTTGCGGTCGACTATGACGTGCTGGCATCGGTAGCGGACGCGCGCGCCGCCATCGAGCGCGCTGCGCCCGCGGTGCGGCGCGAGCTAAACAGCAATATCGCGACTGCCTACAGCATCGCCTATGGCGATGTCGACGCCGCCTTCGCTGGCGCCGCCCACACTCTTCACGAGGAGCTTTGGCAGCATCGCGGCGGGGCGCATCCGATCGAAGGCCGCGGCATTCTTGCCGAATGGCGCGACGGCACCATGACCGTTTGGGCCTCGACGCAGAAGGCGCACGATCTGTTCCAGTCGTTGACCGCGCTGCTCGATCTCGACGAAAGCCGCCTGCGGGTGGCGACTCCAGACGTCGGCGGCGGCTTCGGTCCAAAACTTTGCGTGTATCCGGAAGATATCGCGATCGTAGCCGCTGCAAAACTCGTCGAGCGGCCAATCAAATGGATCGAGGACCGACGCGAGCATTTCACCAACGCCGCCCAAGAGCGCGACCAATTCTGGGCGCTCGAGGTCGGGGTGGATTCGGATGCGAAGCTTCTCGGGATCCGCGGCCGATTAATCCACGACCTCGGGGCCTATGCCCTGCAAGATGTCAACATTCCCTACAATTCGGCGTCCATGCTCAGCGGGCCCTACATGCTTCCCGCACTGGCGATCGACGTAATCGTCGCCGCGACGAACAAGACGCCGGTCTCTTCGGTCCGCGGGGCCGGTTATCCGCAGGCTGCCTTCGCCATGGAACGCGTCATGGACCGTTTGGCCCACGAGCTGCGCCTTGATCGCGCCGAGGTGCGCCGTCGCAATCTTATTCCGCCGGAGAAGATGCCCTATACGAAGCCGCTCAAGGCGCGTTCCGGTGCGACCATGTGCTACGACAGCGGCGATTATCCCGCCTGCCAGGCGCAGGTCCTGCAGGCGGCGGGCTGGCGGGATTTTCCGCAGCGACAGGCGGCGGCGCGACGCGAAGGCCGCTACATCGGCATCGGCCTCGCGCATGGAATCAAGGGCACCGGGCGCGGTCCATTCGAATCGGGTCTGGTCCGCGTCTCCAATACTGGGCGCGTGTCGGTGTTCACCGGCGCCGCCGCGATCGGCCAGGGACTGCACACGGCACTTGCGCAGATTTGTGCGAATGAACTCGGCTTGCGGGCGCAGGACATTACCGTGGTGCCGGGGGACACCGCGGGCGTGTCGCTCGGACTCGGCGCTTTTGCCAGCCGACAAACCGTGACCGCCGGCTCCTCCGTACTGCTGGCGGCGCGGGCAGTCGTCGGCAAGGCGAAAAAGCTCGCAAGTCACATGCTCGAGGCGGCCGAGCACGATCTTGAAGTCGTCAACGGCGAGGTGCGCGTGGTCGGCGCGCCGCAGCTTTCGGTCAAGCTCGGCGAGCTCGCGCGTATCCTGAAAGGCGCGCCGGGCTACGGCTTCCCTGCGGATATCGACCCCGGCCTCGATGCAAACGTGAATTGGCGCACCGATGCGCTCGCCTATGCGAATGCCTGCCACGTCGTTGAGGTCGAGGTCGATCCCGGCACCGGCGGCGTCAAGCTTTGCAATTATGTGGCGCTTCAGGACTCCGGAAGGTTGATCAATCCCATGCTGGTCGAAGGTCAGGTGCGTGGCGGCGTGGCGCACGGGATCGGCAACGCCATGCTCGAATGGATGGGATACGACGCGGCCGGGCAGCCCCTCACCACGAGCTTTGCCGATTATCTGCTGCCAAGCGCCACGGAAGTCCCCCCGATCGATACGCTCTTTAGAGAGACGCCATCGCCTCTCAACCCGCTCGGCGCCAAGGGTGCCGGCGAGGTCAGCACGATTCCCGCCGCCGCCGCGGTGATTTCCGCCATCGAGGACGCGTTGCAACCGTTCGGCGTGCACATTGCGCAAACCCCGGTGACCCCGCAGAAGCTGGTCGAGCTGATCGCCAATGGCGTAAGGTCGCGAACCGAGTAACCGGGCAAAGCGTCTTCTCCGATGCGAACCGGCTCCGATTATCTTCGCTCCCTCAACGACGGACGGCGGGTGTTCGTCGATGGCGAGCGCGTCAAGGACGTGACCGCGCATGTCGCATTTCGCGAGGCGGCGCGCTCGGTCGCACATCTCTACGACATCGCGGCGGCGCCAGAGATGCGCGAGCGCATGACGTTTATCTCGCCCACGACTGGAGAGCCGGTGCTGCGCGCCTACCAGATCCCGCGCAGCCATGCCGATCTACGGGCGCGGCGCTCGTTCTCCGAGACCTGGGCAGAGGCGACGTTTGGCCTGATGGGGCGCTCGCCTGATCACGTCGCCGGTTTCTTCTGCGGCTACGCCGCATTGCCTAGCCTATTCGCGACAGCAGGCAAGCATTTTGCTGACAATGTCGTCGCCTTCTACGAGTACCTGCGTGACAATCATCTTTACGCCTCCTATGCGATCGTGCCGCCGCAAATCGATCGCAGCAAGCCCGCGCACAAGCAGAGCGATCCCACGCTCTATGCCGGCGTCGTCAAGGAACGCGATGACGGCATCGTCATCTCCGGCGCCCAGCAGCTTGCCACCGGCGGGGCAATTTCCGATGTCATCCACTTGAGCTGCATCCACCCGCTGCAACCGGGCGACGAGAACTACGCCAACTGCCTAGCGGTTCCGGTCAGCGCGCCCGGGGTCAAGCTCTATCCGCGGCGGTCATTCGCGGCAGCGGCGAGCAACGCGTTCGACTATCCGCTCTCGAGCCGCTTCGACGAAACCGACAGCTACGTCGTCTTCGACAACGTGTTCGTGCCGTGGGAGCGGGTGTTCATCTATCGGAACATCGAGCTATCGCGCGATCAGTGGTGGAAGACGCCATCGCACCTTTACGGCAACCATCAGGCGCAAGTGCGTTACGTCACCAAGCTGCGTTTCATGATCGGGCTCGCCCAGCGTATGAACGAGATGACCGGTAATGTCGCCAACCCGGCGGTGCAGATCATGATGGGCGAGTTTGCCGCCTGGGTATCGATCTACGAGCACATGCTGCTCTCACACGAGACGGCAGCCGTGATCGACGAAGATGGCGTGCTCTGGCCGTCGAAGTCTGGCCTCTATTCGTCCATGGCGCTGCAGTCGGAACTCAACGGCCGCATGCTGGAGATCATTCGCGAACTCGCGGGCTCCGCTTTGATCACCTTGCCTTCGTCGGTGCGGGATTTCGAGAGCGGCGAGACCGCTCCAGACGTCGAGCGCTACATGCGCTCGGCATCTTCCGATGCCAAAAGCAAAGTGGCACTCATGCGGCTTGCCTGGGACTTGATCGGATCGGAATTCGGCGGCCGACAACAGCAATACGAGAAGTTTTACGGCGGCGCGTCCTTCCTGGTAAAGCAGAACGTCTATCGCAACTTCGATTTCAAACGTGCAACTGCGCTGGTCGACGCGGCGCTCAAGCTGCCACCGATACGGGAGGAGAGTTAGGCCGTGGGGTATTACTGAGCCTTCCATAAATGGGAAAACCTCGCGGCGACGATGCCCTCGTAAGGGACGTCGCCAGCGAGGATTCCGACGTCACGCGAGAACTGATTCATGCCGGCGACGAAGGTGGGCGAGATCGACGCATCGTAATAGGGAAGGTCCCGTCGAATAAGCTCGGCGATTAACTCTGCCTCGTCCGGCGGGAACAGCTTGCGGCCGATTTCGGTCGCGCGCGCGACATTTTCCTTCAGCGCGGCCTGCGTCTTTACGATGGCGCGCACGGCGCTGGCCGCAGTTTCGGGGGAGCGCTCAATCAACCGGTCGGTCGTGGCGATCGAGGCCATGGTGTAATTGAAGCAAGGTTTCGGTCCGTCGCCGCGCCGCACGTCGAGCACCACCGTACCGACGCCGCGTCGGACCGCCACCTCGGTACCCATCCCGTTCGCCCAAAAACCGTCGATCTTGCGCTCCTCCAGCGCCTTTGCCGCGGTCACGCCGAAATTCACGCCCGCGCCTTGCGCGCCCGGCACCGGGGCGATTTTGACTTGATCGCGCGCGAGATCGATGTCGGCTTCGATGAGCAGACGGCGCAATCCCATGTCGACCCACGGCGCCGCCCCGATACTGCGCCCCTTCACCACACCGAGATCGCCACGTTTGCCGCCAAGATCCGTGTGCATGACCAGGAACCAGTACATGCCTTGGCCCTGCGCGCACAGAAGCTTTGCGCCGTGCCAGGACGGAAACGCCGAGAGCGCGGAATGCGCGGAGCCGCCCACGAAATCGACGGAGCCGGCGCGCAACGCCGCATAGCATTTGTCGACCGGATAGATCAGCTCGAGCGAAACATCGAGGCCTTCCTGCTTGAAGAAGCCGAGCTCGATCGCCGCGATCGCGGGGAAGTACGAGTTCGAGATCATGTCGGGCACGGCAAGCTTCATGTCACTACTCCGGTTTCTCTCCGGTCATTCCCGCGAAAGCGAAAATTCGTGCCTTTGCCCACACTACGTTGGGAACCCAATCAACGAAAATCCGATGCGCTAGTCGCGCTTGATCGGCGTATTCATGGGGACGTCGGCGCGCCGTTCGTTTGCAAGCATCTTGCCAAGCTCAAAGTACTCGCTCCGCACCGCCATCTCGGCTTGGCGCTCGAGCTCGGCCGGCCAATGGCCAAGATCATAGCCGTGCCATGGCGGCTGCGGTGTCAGCGGCGGCAGCCCGAGCCGCTCCCAGATCGCCCTGGCCCGCTCCATGAACTCGCGCTTCGGCAGCGCGACCGGCGCATAAAGGCCTTTGAGCGTGGCGTTGATCAACACGGCCGCGCTTTCGCCCTCGTCGCGGGGGCCGCTGGGTCCGTGGCCCGGATCCTTGTGCGGCGCCACCTTGAGGTCATGCTGCGGCTGGCAGCGGTACGACATTGCCCACAGCAATGCATCGGCATTCTCGGGCTCGATGTCCTCGTCGACCGCGATGACCCATTTGCCGGCAAAACGATGCAGGGAGGCTGCGCCGTAGAGGGCGCGCCAGATTTCCGTCTCGGGCGTGCCGCGCGCGCACTGGATAGCGATGACGGCATAGAGACTGGTGAGCGGCTCGTGCATCGCAACGCGCTTGACGCCCGCAATGCCGAGGACTGAGCGCAGATGATGGAGATAAACGGGCTCCATTGCCACCCGGCGGATCACGCTCGATTCGCTTGGGGTGACCTGGCTGATGAACGAAGTGAGGATCGCATTGCGTCGTCGCGTGATCGCGGTGACCTCCATGAATGCATTATATTCCTGCAGGTTGACGTATCCGTGCGATTCGCCGAACGGAGCCTCCGGCTCGAGCGTCTCGGTGTTGATGAGGCCCTCGATCACGATCTCGGCTTCCGCCGGCACCAGCAGATCGACGGTCTTGGCGCGCACCACGTTGATCGGACCGCCGGCGAGCGCGCCGGCGACCGCGAGCTCGTCGAGATGCTCGGGCATCTTCTGCACCGAGGCGTAGGAGATGACCGGCGGGCAGCCCACGACGACAGCGCAAGGGAGCGGCTCGCCGCGCGCCTTGCATTTTTGCCAATGGGTGAAGATGCCGGCGCGCAGCTCGACCGATGGATTCATCCCGAGTCGGCGCGGCGCTTTGAGCTGACCGCGATAATTGCCGACGTTCTGCACGCCGGTATTAGGATCTTTGGTGATGTAGTGGCCGGCTGAAAGATAAGGTGCGTTGTCCCATCCGGGCGTGGAGATCGGCACGGGCAGTCCGTCGAGGCCGTTGCCGTCCAGTTCGAGATCGGCGCCACACGTCACCACGTCGTGGCACGGGGCATCGGCGACGAGACGCGGTTCAATCGGATGGGCGATGGCCTTGACCCACGCTTGCCCAATCTCCTCCAGCGGCTTGCCGAAGCCGATGCGATAGACCTCCCGGCTCGCCGCCAGTCCTGCAACCAGGACGGCCATGTCGAAGCGGCGGCCTTTGGAGTCGGTCGGCTGGGTGAAGAGAAATGCCTTGCGGTCTGACTCGGGGATTCCGCCACGATACTGCCAGCGAACCAGCGGGTGCATTTCGGTGTCTTTGCTGATGGGCTCGTCCACGACGACGAGGAGGCCGGCGCGCGCAAGCGCGAGCACGTGCTCGTGCAGGTCCGGGTAGCTGCGCGGATGCGTGGGCGACCCGTCGCGGTAGGGCTCGAGCGCGCTCACTGCACGCTGCGCTGCGCTGTCGTCCATCGGTGTCGCGCCTGGGACACTTCACCCTAGAACAAAGGGGCGATCGCAGCGGCCACGGCGACTGCCTGCGCATCGCCATTAATAAACCCCGTCACCTGCAGGCCGAGCGGCAGGCCTTCATCCTGCAGAACGGGAAGCGAGACCGCCGGGATCCCCAGCAACGAGGCGTGCGCTGTGCAAGTCGGGTCGCCCGTCGAGTGAAGGCCAAGCGGGGCGGCGGCGGGGGCGGACAGGCTGACGCAGGCATCGCATTCCTCCGCAAGCTCGGCATAGAGCGCGCGCGCCTTCTCCCGTCCCGCGAGATCCTTTCGATAATCGTCGAGCGTCATCGACTCGGCATCGGCGAGGCGCGCCAGCATGGTTCGGCTGAGCTTGCTCGCGTCGCGTGCGCGATAGGTGTTGAGTGGCCAGCGTGACTCCCAGCTGTTGATCCGCATCGAGAGCTCCCGCGCTTGCGCGATCGCGGCTTCGACCGCAGCGAGCCGCGCATGTGACCGGCGCGTGAGAAGCTCGATCCCGGCAGCTTTGAACCGTGGCAGTGCATCGGCCATGGCCTTCTTGGCGCCCGGCGATGCGGCCGCCCAGCCGGCAGTTTCGAGGACGGCAAGCCGGCGCGGTTTGCGCGGCGGTGGCGCGCTCGGCGGCCCGGACAGACCGGGATAGCCCGGATCGCCGCCGGCGCGCGTCGCGATCTCATAGGCGACTTGCCAGGCGTCCTCCAACGTCACGGCGAGAACACCGGTCGCGCTCTGGCTCAAGCCGTCGTAGCTTCCGCCGCGATTGAGCGCGCCGAGCGAGACCTTGAACCCAACACAGCCGCAGTAGCTGGCGGGCCGAATGGTCGAGCCGATCACCTGGGTGCCGAGTGCCGTGCTCACCATCCCGGCGGTAACGGCGGCCGCCGAGCCGCTGCTTGATCCGCCCGGGGTGCGACGCAGGTCATGCGGGTTGCGCGTCCCGCGCGGCTCGGTGGAGGCAAACTCGGTGGTGACAGCCTTTCCAACGATGACAGCCCCGGCCTCGCGCAGCGCGGCGACGCTCGCGCCGTCGCGTTCGGAGCGGAAGCCGGCGAACAGGGCCGAACCGTTTTCCGTCGGCATGTCGGCGGTCTCGATGATGTCCTTGATCCCGATCGGCATGCCGTCAATCGGCGAACGCGGCGCGCCCGTGCGCCAGCGCGCGGTCGATAGGTCGGCGGCCGCGCGCGCCCCCTCGAGATTGAGATTGACGAACGCGCCGATTTTGGGCTCGAGCGCGGTGAGATCGGCAAGACAGCGTTCGAGAAAATCGCGCGGCGTGTCAGCGCCGGTCTTAAAGCGCCCCGTTGCCGAAAGATATGGCTTCGGTGATAGCTTCAGCTTCTCGTCCGGCGCCAACATGACGATGCCCTCTCGCAAATGATGTAGCCCCCCTTGAGCGTCGCGAAACCCGGCGTTTGCACCGCGCAACCTCGTCCGGATTTCGCGGCGCTCAATCCGGCTACTCCTTCTTACTTCTTGCTCTCGTCGTAATAAAGATTCCAACTGTTCATAAGCTGTCGGGAAACGTCAACCGCATTCATCTTACCAATCATTTGTCATATTCTTGCCCTTGAGACCTTGCAGGAGGGCTCTGATCCAGGCTTGTGCTTCCGGATCGTCCTCAGCATATGCCATCAGCACGCCGATGCGCCGCATCTGCTTCGTCTGCGCGCGCGCCGCGAGTGGCCATGTAACCGCCGCCGCGCCGCATAGCAGCCCGATGAATTCGCGCCGCTTCATGTTGGTTTCACCGTCGCGAGACGCGGCGAGCGGCGCGAGGCCGCGACGGCGGTCCGGTTTGTGCATGCGGCCATTGCCTTCCGATCCGCGGATTTCCGCCTCCGGCGCACCTCCGAAATTGATCGGGCGATACGGGGCGTTACTCCCGCTCTTTCGGCTTGTCGGCGCCCTTTGCATCGCCGCCTTCTGGAGAGTGAAAAGCCTACCGCGTCACCGCGGCGATCGCCCGAAACTCGCGGATTGATTCCAGACCCGATCGTCGCCGGCATCGCAGGCTGCTGCGCGTGCAGCGTGATGAACTCGCGGCGTTTCACTCGATCACCTCGTCGGCGCGCAGCAAAAACTCTCGACTAATCGTCAATCCAAGCGTTCTTGCCGCCGCCACATTCACAACCAAGTCGAACTTGCTCGGCTGCTCGATGGGCGTGTCCGCTGGTTTCGCCCCTTTGAGTATTTTGTCGACGTAGAAAGCAGCGCGCCGGAAGAGGTCGCTCAGATTTGCGCCATATGAAAGAAGACCGCCGGCCTCCACGAACTCCGCCTCCGGATGCACGGCAGCAAGCTTGTTCTCGAGGGTCAGCTCGACGATACGCTCGCGTTGGCTGAAAAAGAACGCATCGTTGAGAGTGATGAGGCCGTTCGCCTGCCACTCGATCATCCGAGCGAAAGCGCGCGGCAAGTCGTCAACGCTTTGGGCCGCAAACGCCCGCGTGCTCAGACCGAGCGCACGGCCTACCCTCTCCGCGTCTTGCAGGTATGAATCGGCGGTCACATTGTTAGGTGGTAGCAATACTGCGAGGCGGGAGAGATCGGGTTTCAAGTCTTTGAGCAGCTCCACTCGCTTGCCCGCCAGCTGGTATCCAACCGACAGTGTCAACCAGGTGAGATTCGTTCCTGGGCGGGCCATGCTGGTGACCAATCCGTCGCCCACCGGGTCCGTGGCCAACGCGAAGACGACGGGAATAATGGAGGTCGCCGCCTTGATCACCTTTGCAGTGGCTGACCCATCTACGACGATGACATCCAAATTCAGGCGCACCAACTCGCGCGCAAGCTCGCCCAGACGGTCAAAAGCGCCGTCGGCGTAACGTTGCTCGATGACGATGTTCTGTCCCTCGACATAACCATTCGCGCGCAGACCCTCGCGGAATCCATCGAATTGCTTTTGGTGTGGACTGGCGTATCGGAAGAAGCCAATGCGGGCGACCTTGGCCGCCTGCTGCGCGCGCGCCGCCAATGGCCACGCCGCCGCCGCACCGCCGATCAACGTAATGAAATCGCGCCGTCTCATTTGATCAATCTGACCGTTCCGTGGTCGGATCAATCATCTTGCGCACCTCTGTGATCTTGGTCGCCGGAAATCCGCTGATCTCCGCGTGCTTGCGGATGATGTCCTCATCTCTGGCGAGGTAGACGCAGAACGTCTTGTTATCGGTGACGTAGGAGTCAACCCACTGGATGTCAGGACCAAGCTGGCGCAGTACCTCATTCGACTTTGCTGCTGCTCCTCGAAGCTGTTCGCGCTCGAAGGTGCCAACCTTTGGAATATCTCGCTCGATGATGAACTTACGCAGCGCCATGTCCTTCTCCCTGACTGGAACATACTCACCGGAAGGAACTTATACCCCCGCCGGTCATTCGTCACTTCGTCGGCGCGGGCGAGCAGCATTGGCGGGACTTCGAGACGGGCGGTCGGGAGATTGATGACTAACTCGAATTTGCTCGCTTGCACGACCGGCAGGTCAGCAGGCTTGACGCCCTTGACGATGCGACCGGCACATACCCCGATCTGACGAAAAGCATCCGCAATATTGGTTCCGTAGCTCATCAATCCGCCGGTTTCGACAAAGTCACGCTGTGAATAGATTGCGGGGAGCCGGTGGGATGCCGCCAGCACAACGAGTTGAACCCGCCGGTTGAAGAAATAAGCCTCCGCCCCAACGAAAAGGGCGTCCGGCCGCTCGTGCAGAAGACTTGCGAAGGCTGCCTCGATCTCCTGGCTGGTGCTGGCATTGAGGACCTTCACTTGCAGCCTGGTGGTGCGAGCCGCCGTTGTCATCTCTCTCAACGTGGTCTCGGTATTGGTAGCATTTGCTGGATTGACGAGCACGCCAACACGAGTCGCACTGGGCATTAGCTCGCGCAGGAGGTCCAGCCGTTTTGCCGTCACCTCAGCGATCAAAATATTGATCCCTGTCAGGTTGCCGCCCGGTCGGTTGAGGCTGGCGACAAGACCAAGCCTGACCGGGTCTTCGTTGATAATGAAGACAATCGGGATCGTCTTGATTGCCGTCTTGGCCGCGAGCACCACGGGCGGGCTGATGGCGAAGATCACGGCGGCTCGTCGTTGTACCAGATCGGCCGCTAACGCCGGTAATCGATCTATTTGATCCTCGGCCCAACGGTATTCGAGCGCCACGTTCTCGCCCTCGACATAGCCGATCTCCTTCAGACCCTGACGGAATGCGCGCAGACGGGCCTCGTTATTCCCGAGCGATGTAATGCCAAGTAACCCGATCACCGGCATCGATTGTTGTGCGCGCGCCACAAGCGGCCACGCGGCCGCCGCGCCGCCGAGCAGCCATCGAGCCAGCCGCGCAGGCGCTCGCGTTGGTCCGCATCGTCTTCCACCAGCAGCAATCATCGGCATGTCCGCGCATGCGGAGGAGGGCGAGCGCGAGAAGGCCATTGCCGCAGGGTGCGAGGAGTTCGATGCTAAACCGATCGAATTCGAGAGTCTGGTCGCAACCATTCGGCGCGTGCTTGCGAACCCCAAATAGGGTCCGGCGCTGCTGCGGATATTAAAAGGGCGGAGGGTTCACGATGGCCTGGGCCCCATCTTTCGGTAGAAGCACGGACGACGCTAATAGCGCCTTTGATTCAGAACAATTCAAATCTGCCCCAAGGACTTGCCGACTCCTTTGCGGCAGGCTGGAGGTGCGGAAAACCGCCTACCGGACCGGTCAGCAGCGCTGATAGCGCATCGGGGAGGAAGTCCCCCATGCTTGACACGCAGCGGCGTGAGTTCATTGCACTGCTCGGTGCGGGCGGCCTGCTGCTTGCGGTCAAGGTCAGGCGGACGCACGCGCAGCAGCCGACGATGCCGGTGATCCGATTTCTCAACACCAGGGTGTCCGGCGTCATTACGTGATCAGTTTGCGTGAGCGAGAAGGGGGCGGCCGACTGCCGCGACCGCGTTGTGCGAGGCCGCACCAATCAGAAGTCGCCTCTGCGCGCGTCAACCAGGTCAGCTCCGGGGTGAAGGCCGTGCCTGACGGCTTCTTAGCCTCCATTAATCGTGCGGGCCCATCGCTCCCACCGGTTCAGGCTAACCCCTGTTGAAATTGCTCTGGATTGAGGTCGGCAGAGTCTACGACGACAAGGCCATCGCTTTTGATCTGCCCAGCGTCGTATTTGGCGCTTGCAAGGTTCTCGATCTCACTTCGATATTCGTGGAAGACCTCAAGGCTCTCTGCTAGACTTGCCCCCTCAGCCCTATCGGTCAAAGCCTCTTGCGAGACAAGGCCGCGCACGGGGATGCTGCCGTTCCACATGCCGAAATAGACGCCCTCCACTTGCGCGTCGAATGCGCTGTCCTTCAAACGTGTCAACGGCATTTGCGGAGTTTGGTTTCTGTGGGACGACCTGTGACCGGCTGCGCCATCGCCACTACGACGGCAGCCTGTTCTTGGACGCCTTCGATCTGATTGAGTTGAACGGCGACGAACTGCACCACCGTTCGGCGCGCGACAAAAGCCTTTGCGATTGATCGATCGTTTTCCAGGCCGACTGAATTTCCTCGCGCAGTTGGGAGATCTCGTGGCGAGTCACCTCGATCAGGTCCCGCGTCTTGATCATAAGAGTGCGATGTTCCGGATCCATGGGATCTGCTCCCA